>Ga0316627_100000147_pt1 | contig 15407 bp, 14 predicted proteins | sample OWC_Aug_M2_C1_D1_FD_207653 | JGI IMG/M metagenome (GOLD analysis project Ga0316627, IMG submission 207653) | Wetland soil microbial communities from Old Woman Creek delta, Ohio, United States - OWC_Aug_M2_C1_D1_C | ecosystem: Environmental > Terrestrial > Soil > Wetlands | place: USA: Ohio...
TGGGTGATCAACTCGGGGGGTGATAACCGGATCATGACCGTGATCAACTGAATAACCCCGTCCTTGAAAGACACTGCATATCATACCAATTCATTTTTTTTCCCTTTTGAGAGCATTGTTCGTGCATAAAATACCAGGTTTCTGATCGAACTCAAATTGCGCTGGAGGCTTGCCACGAGGAGCACGTAAATGGCGCTCGTCAAGGGAATGATCGCGCCTAACCGCTCCGCGGGATGGAGACTTTCGAAGTAACTGGCTGTGTCAGGAGAATAAACATGGAATCCTGCCAGGATAAGCCAGGTCACGACTGCCGCAGCAAAATAATGCCAGATGGCCGAGAAGATTCGATCCAGTTTAAGTCCAATCGGTCTGCCGGCGTACCAGATTGCCGGAACCAACAAGACATAATAAGAAAGACTGTATGCGGTTGCTAACACCACCGGCCCACGGGGTGCCGCAAGGACAAAAAGAATCACTGTCAATATACAGGCTGCGATGCTCCAGCGCAGCCAGCGCTCCGGCTTCGCAAGAGACAAGTGAATCCAGCTATGAGTCGCGTAAATGATCATTGCACCGACTCCCGGCCCAAAGGCTGTCACAACGCGCCCTGCTTCTTCCCAACCCGGACCCAGAACAATGTATATGATCTCTTTTCCGGATAAAGTCAGTACGAGGCCGGCAAGCACCCCGAGATAACCAATCGTCGATATTGCAGACAGATAATATCGGGTAAATCGTTCCGCATCATCCCTCATCCTGCTGAGGGTTGCGAGTGCAACGTTGTGCAGCGGTGTCACGAGCTGAGTCGCCGGCATCGATGACAGATAGTATGCCCGATCGTAATTGCCGAGCGCTGCAGATCCATGGTATCGACCGAGCAGCACTTTATCCAGGTTCCTTCCCAAATAGCCGACTGCAAAGTTTCCATAGACGCGGAGTGCAAAGCGCACGCTGTCGAATGCAAATTCGCTTTGCCCGGGCTTCCCAGGCCTCCATCGGCAAAGTGTCCAGCCGCCGATCGCCATGATGAACGGCGACATTAATTGTCTCCCGACAATTGCCCAGTATCCGTATCCCATCAGTGCCAGTAGAATTGCAAATACGACGGAAATGAAATCCGATGCAAGTTGGTTCACAGCCACTTTGCTGTATTCCATGCTCCGATTCAGAAGCGCGATATGTGTCGTCGATATGGCCTGCAGGATGATGCTGACAGACAGGGCTGCGGCGAGGATATTGATCTCCGGATTCCCATAGAAAGACGTCAGAAGGGGACCGGCAGCAACAAAACCAATCGTCAGAAACAGACTGATAATGACATTAAACCAGAAGACGGATGTCAGCTCGGTGTGGCTGATTGTCTTTTTTTGTATGATGAACTCTGGAAAGCCGTTCACGCTGACATTCATGAGCAGCATGCTGAATGCCGTCACCATGGTTACCAATCCATAGTCTTTGGGGGACAGCAATCGAGCCAGCACAACGACGCTTGCGGTTTGTATGGCAAAGGACATCAACTGCGCAAATACACTGACCCCCGCCCCCTTGACGGCCCTTGTTTGCAGGCTTTGATCATTGGCCTTTCCATGTTCATCAGGAGGTATCGCAGTCTGCATGGTTTCTATGATTTTAGACACTATTTGAGATGCTCATCTTTTCGGCACTGGATGGTCGATCATTTATATCTCAAACAGTGCGGGACTACGCATACTATTTTCTCCTGCCTGCAACCCGATCTGTACGGATAGCTCTCTGGGATGGTTCAATGTGACGAACAGATGATTTCGAGATACAGAATCTGCGGACTGGCATCCGGATTCTATTTCCGGCGGCACATCGCAGACAAAGGTGGAAAGCATGTCGGACGCCGGTCGGACTGTTCCACGCTCAGAGATGTAGCCAAACTGCGAAGCGAAAAAAAGAAAGGTCCGAAACCAGTCCTCTCATGATTCGTTCGAGGGGGCTTTGCGACGGAAACGTGCTCAAATAGGGAACCCACGCAGAGTTTATTCCTGTTTCGCGCGGTCCACCCTATCCGGGCCCGTGACCGGTCTCAAAAGACCACGTGCAAATTTGTGGGTGGTTCTACTGACAGCACGGGCCCGGGCGCGGGCTGACAGGTTGAGCCCCCTTCAAATCTATCCTTGGCTGGAAGCGTCTTTACCATCGGATTCAGATCCGGACCAAAGACAGGCCATGCGCAATTCCCCAAAAATGACGGTTTTGAACCCAAATAGAGGGAATCTGGCAAGGTACTACTCCCATCTCCTGACTGACATCCGGGTTCACCGGACGTGTTACAAGTCTTAATAGAGTTCGTATAATAATCATAGTTCATATGCCGCAGAAATGTAGTGAATGCCATGTCATCTGTAGTCGGTACTGCCGTTGCATAGATGGCATTCGTTGTCCATGCGTTTGTGTTTCTCACGTCATAAGTGTTACTCCATCCCGATGTACCAAGAATATTCCCCACCGCATTATTGTAGTGATTGTCCGTACAGACGGCAATTGCCGATACTTCTTGATGATATGCACTGTAATTCACGGTTGCATCTTTAGATGTAATTCTGTTTCGGAAAGCCGTGTTGTGCGAGTTACTGCCCCAATAGATGTCCCATGAGAGCCCTGACATATGATTTCCTTCCCAGAGGTTGTAGGAACAGTGAGATCCATGGGTCCAGTTATCATTCCAGAACCACGTCGTCAGGTTGTTTGTTCTGTGAACTCCGTAAAAATAGTTGTACCCGATAACATTTCCGGAAGCGCTCACGAGAACAGGGCCATCGGCGGTGTTGTCATATATGTTATTCTCGATCAATATCGCCGACGAACTCATGATTTCCGTCCCATAACAGGTATCCGAGTTTTCCCGATCGACACAACCCGTAATATAGCTGTCCCGCAATTCATTCCGGTAATTGTCAATGTTAAAGGCTATACACCGTCTGCCACAGGTCTCTACTTTGACGTTCTTGATCCAGGAATTGGCAACACCCTGAAAAGAAATATTTGCCACCGTCCCGGTTCCGGTTCCGATCTTCACCGTCAGATCTTCCACCCCGGCGTATTGCATATAGGCCGGGGTCTTTGTAGCCGTCGGGTTATTTGCACTAGAAAAGGTAAAATACAAAGGGGGACTGACCGTCAGCGTGTTGCCGCTCTTGCCGGTCACCTTTACAATCTGCGTTCTGTTTCTTGACCCTCCTGATCCGTAACAACCACCTCGCCATATGCCATTTCCACCGTCCGGCTTAACCGGGATCGAGGAGTCATTCAATTCACTCAGGTACAGGAAATCCCCAGCCGAAATCGTAAATGCACTCGCAAGAGTAATCTGCGTCGACCCTTTCACATATCCAGAGGTTATGCTGATGGCTCCAGCCCCGCCGGTGCAATCGGTATATCCCCCATATGCGATAATGATTCCGTTGAGATTCGCGTTACCACGAATAATCGTGGCGTTCATTCCTGCGCCGCGAAGAGTCTTGTTCGATTGAAGGTAAATGGGCGATGTCACCAAATAATTTCCCGCAGGAAGATAGGCCACACCCCCTGTTGGAGCATTCGATATGCAGTTGTTGATTTGACTTGCCGTATTGCTGCCTTCAGCGCGCGCCCCATCACTTGTAACACAGTTTCTCAACGTAGTGCGGGTAGGAATACCGCCTGTTACTCCGACGTTTCCCTGCCAGGCGACCACCCTGCTGGCTGGTATAATCTGTGCACTTGCCGAGCCCGCCAGAATATACTGCAGAAGTAGTAACAAGCAAAGTAGAACAGGCGCACTCCACCGTCTCGAGATATTTTCAGTATTCATCTTTCCCTCCGTAATGCTCGCTTTCTCAATGAACCTCTGGATATGGACGGTTGACCAGAAGTATACTCAGAGGGAGTATCTTCACACGCAAAGCATTCAATTCCCGTTCGATCCTGTGCATATATTCTCGAGCGCCTCGTCAACGGGTAATATTTTGGCGCCCGAGCCTACCGAATATTTGACGATTTCCTCAAAGAAGGCGGGTGTGCACCCGTAAGGAGATGGATTTTCATCAATGTCGTGTGTAGCAAATATCAACCATCCCCTTTCTCTGCGATTGTTTTCTATGACTTCTTTGACAAGAGACAGATCCCCTTTGCTTCTCTCCAAAAAGAATGCATTCAAAAGATTTAAATCTGCATTTTTTACATTGTATGTCTGACCCCCGCAGCGGCAGCTCCTGAAATATTTTCCTGCTCTTCGCTTCGTATCCGCAAGCGGTCCGACGATCGGATAGGACAACGACTTAAAAGACGCTCCGGGCGAAACTTCATGGAGAGCCTGCCTGTTTTTCAATATGGAGGCTTCGAACGCTTCCGGTCTTGTTTCTCTAGAGTGGCAATGATCGAACGTGTGGCACCCCAGTTCGTGGCCCCGTGCGAGGAGCATTTCCACGTCTTCCCTCGTAAATAATGAACCGGAAACGGATTCTTCACCCATGTGCCCGAAGGACGCATAATACGTTCCCCGAAGGCCGTGCTGTGCGAGAATATCGCCGCCTCGGTGCAGGGCCGACCGAGGAAAATCATCGAAAGTGAAGGAGACATGAGGAGCCGCGTTATTCATTTTGAGCGGCTTCTTGAATAATACCTCGGCCAGCAGAGTATGGCAACGGCCTTTTATGCGCGCATAAATGTCCTGCATAGTCATTTCGTATCCATATCATCGTGTACGGTGCCCCCGGTAATTGAACCGGGCAAATCGGCATGATTTAGTGCGCATAATATCAGCATCATCCAGACAAGGCTCAGTTTGTTAAATATTGCCTCCGTCCAGTTGTAGAAGATAACAATAACAAAATATGACAACAATAGCATGCCATGTGCACTTCCTTCCAGGATATCCCATTTCAATTTGGCGCCTGTCGCGACAATTACGGCCACAAGCAGAAACAGACCAACCAGGCCAAGCTGCAAGTAAGTCTCCAGGTATCCGTTGTGCGCCTGATTCAGCAGATAATAGAAGCCCAGTTTGCGGGCTGTTCCAAAGTCGGTCAACCAGTAGCTCTCGAATCCAGCCCCGAAAAACAGGGACAATACGCTGGTCTCCCTGCTCACCAGAACACCCCAAATATCGGTTCGCCCGGTCAGCGTCAAGTTCCGTCCCACCAGTCCGACCACCGCTTCCAAGATACCCTGATAATAATAGAGGAACAAGCTGAAAGTGCCAATGACCAGGCCGTACGTGCCAAGATATCTGACCTGTTCCCTGGCCGGAGTGAAACGCAGCAGAAGATAAAGTACGACCCCGATGATCAAACAAACAAGCGATGTCGAGCTTTTAGCTAAACTGAAGAGATAAAAGACCATCCCGATCAGGACAATGCGGCATGACACGTCGACCTTATCGGCCTTTCGGAACCCCTCGGATAGCATATCCATCAAATCGCAGATCAGGAACACGCCGGCGATCATCACGACAGCTCCCAGCCCGTTCTTTCCCGTGGAAATCCCGCAATATATCGGTTCCCATATCCATCGGTCGTAGTACCTGCCCAGACTCGGATAATATTTTATAAAAAGAACGGAAAGCGGAACAGCCAGGTACGAATACCTCGCGAGGATTGCCTTCATGGCCTTGACCGGATCATGTTCCGTAAGAATGATGATGGCCATGACCACGTTGCCGACTTCCTTTACGTATCGTTTGAAGGCGGTCAGTGAATAGTCTGACCATATCACGCTCATGCCACAGTACAGAAAAAACGCGAGGAACCATTTATTGGACTCGAAGATTCTGGCCCAATCGACTTTGCGCCGCAGGAGGACGAGTATCCCCAGCCCAATGAGGGTGGAGAAGACCACCCGGTCCAAAGGACTTCCCTCGAGATAATCCTCCAGCATTTGTCCTTCAATTCCTGCGCCCAGCCAGGAGGAAACCGGCCTCGATCCGAGGAGAAATACCCACAGCATGGGAATCCACAGAGACCATGAATCGAAGGGGCGAGACCGCCTATCCCTGTCGAAGAGAAACAGAATGAAAAGGACGCAAATGAGCAATGCAAGCTGCTGAGGCATTATGGGCAGCCCTGCAGGTTCTCTTTCGTTGACGTCGCTTTATGCATCGGATCCGCTTTCGAACGTGTTGCAGGCGTTTGCCTGCCTTTGCAACCTATTTCTGTGTTTCCGCATCGCATCTGCCGGCCGATCGTCTTCAAATCTCTCTCACCGTTGCCGCGCGCCACCCGAGAAAAGCCAGAATGCGGCTCGCATGATCGACCAGTTTTATCAAATTCCGTATGAAGAGATGCTTCCCGAGTACCGCAAGAAACGGCAAGGCGATTGAGTAAAGGGGGATTGCAATGATTGATCGTGCGATATTTCTCATCCGATGCACGGGGCGCTTCGGGAAGCTGCTCCCCCGGATTGATGCACGGTGCAGGAGGTATTTTATGCTGCAGCGGGATGCAGGAACCAGTTCATAGACTTCCGCTTCATTACACCACACAAACACATGCCCTTTTTCCATCATCCTTCTGAAAAAATCGATATCCTCGCTTCCCGTTCCAAATACAGGGTTGAAGACCTCGGGGATTCCTTCCACGATCCGTCTTTCGAGCAGGACATTTCCCGTTCTTGTTTGTGTCCAGTCCATTTTATAACCCGTTTCATATGTCGGCCGGTCAAAGAACTTTCCTTTAACCGCCCATTCCGGCGGTTCGTGCTCGAAGTAGGGTCGAACCGGCCCAAGTACGCCATTCACCCGGTACGTCTGATAGGCCTTGAAGAGATTGCACAGCCAATCCTCCGCCGGATACTCGTCATCATCAAAAAACGCAATGAGGTCGCCCGAACTGTTTTCAACGGCCTTGTTCCGCGCCAGTGCAATGTTCTGCTCGGGTTCGACACAATAGAGGATTTTCAACGCCGATCCGTTTGCGCACGCCGCTACCGCCTCCCTTGCAGACTCCGCCCGATCATTGTCTACAATCACCACCGAATACGAGAAGAGATCCTCGGTACGTTGATGCCCCAGTTTCTCCAATGCCCGCTTCAGCAGCTGTGGCCTCTTGAACGTGCAGATACAGACGCTAATATGGCTTCGCTCTTCAACCATTTCCATGCTCACCAGAGGAGCCTTCGCCTTTGGATGAATTGCCTTCCCGATGATCGTGAGAGCATCCGGCTGAACAGGCGATTCACAGGGAAGAAAAATTGCCGAGTTTCAGTCTGCTCAGCCACTGGAGATACTCCTCCCCCATCAGATGCGCATACTCGGCCTCTTTCGCGGGGTGCGTCATGAGTTCGACCGTTTCGTCCGCGGCCAACTCGGCAACAAGCGTCATGCGGTTCTCTTCGAGGCAGTGGGCGAGAGAAAAGAAGTACCTTGTCGTTCGATACCTGCGCTCCAGCACGAGGTCGATCAGTCGCCGATAGGTTCTGTTCATCACGTTTCTCTCGCCCGGCAGAAAATGCCAACTCCTTCTGACTTTTTCCTGGCGCGGAATGATCCGGTCAAGCAACATGTTCATGCAAAGGTGGAGGTGCCAGTGGCCATTGATGTGCGACGGTGACCTCCCGTACAGGCGGCAGTATTCTTCAACCTGTGCCCGGTAGAGATAGTGGAATTCTTTCCGCAAACCCGGGTTGTACAGGACGCGCGCATACTTGCTTCGCGTGGTGAACTGGATGACGCGGTCATGATACTTCCGCAGCGTCCCATTTTGACAACTTCCCGTGAACGGCAGAGAAAAATTCAAGTGCAGTCCGACATCCATGTGTGCGTTTTTAGCCAGATCCGCGGCTCTTGCCGAATCCGACATGAACATCATTGCGCTCACCGACGTGATCCGGCCTGCCGCAAAGCAGGCAAGAGACGTGTCTGTCTGTGCCGGGGAGCGACCCCAGTCGTCGGCATTCACGATGATCATAGATTATACATTCCTAGGCTCTCTCCGCCAGCGTTCGTTGTGTCAGTTCGCTGGTCAGGATCCGGTGTATCGCACTGGTATAATTCTCTTTCCCGCTGATATGGCCGTTGACCATCTTCTCCAGGCGGGACCCGTTCAGGTAGGGTCTTTTGAGCGTTTTCGGGTCAAGCAGGACGTCACGCAAGTACCGATGCAGCCTGTCGCGGTACCACACCCGGAAATGGTAGAATTTGTGGCGGCCCAGAAAGAGTTTTTCAAAATGGAAAGGGGCAAAGAAATGATCGAGGGCCGCTATCCATTGCGGCATGCCATAGTCATAAGCCCATTCCGCCTTGAACGTGAATTCATCGTACATATGTCTGCAACGCGTCACCAGCGGCATCGGCTCGAACAGGAGACCGCGATCCGTCGGGATCCGCGCAAGACTTGCACTGCCCCCCGCGATCAACCGCAAGGCGAGCCGATTGCTTGCAGCCAGTTCCGGCGGCGCCTGGTACATCAGAGAGACCAGGTCATTATCAAGAAAGGGAGAGCGCATGGTCAGTTGAGACTGCTCAACGGACAACCTCGAGTAGTGATGCCAGGGAACCTGCTTAAATGCGATAAATGACAGTTTGTGGACCTGCAGCTCGTGGGCAAAGGTTGCGACAGCCTGCTCAGCAAGCTTGCCGAATCCTTCTTCCAGGATCCCTCCCTGCGGAATGCCCGCCCGGAATGCCACTCCCCGCCTGACAATTTCAGACCCGTAATTTCCTGTCAGTCTAACCGGGGTGATCCGCTTTGCGAGCCTGTTGACATACAGTTCCACGGATCCGGTCACATCCATCGTGCCGTCCGATATATAAACGGCTTTTTCGACCAACTCCGGGTATTCTTTAAAATATCGGTCGGCGACGGTTATCGTCTCGTGAGGCTGTTGACACAACTGGGCGACCCGGCGCGCGATCTTCACATCAGCACAATCACGATAGTGGCTTCCAAAGGAGAAGCAGGGCAGACTACCCGGGGCCCGCTTCGCCCACGCCATGATCATGCGTCCGTCCAATCCGCCCGTCAGGGACATGCCCACCTTCCCCTTTCCGCGAAAGTATCGTGGAAGGATGCGGGCGAATGTATTCTCCAGCTTCCCATAAAATTCGTCGCCGCTCAGCACCGGTTGCTCTTCCCAGGATTCATGATGGAAGTAACTCGCTTTTTTTACGCCATTCCTGCCATCATGCATCCACGCGGATCCGCCGGGAAGCAAGGATATCTTTCGAAACAGCGTTCTATTCTGCAAAACACAACCGCAGGAGAATGTCTCTGCCAGGCTGTTGAAATCCAGGCAGCGCAACTCCGGCAACGCCTTCAGGAGGGCCTTGGCCTCAGATGAAAAATACAATCCGCTGGCATTCTCATGATAGTAAATCCGGTTCAGCCCATACCGATCATTGAAAAGAACGACCATCTTCTTGCGGAGATCCACCAGCACGCCGCTGAACCAGCCATTGAGCATCTCGACAAACTTGAGCCCCCTGTCTTCATACAGATGAACGAGGTAGCTCGCATTCTCCGGATCAAATTCATGGCCTTCGGCCCTGAGCCTTTCGATTTCGGCCTCATCGAGGAAGTCTTCGCCAGAAAAAATCAGGCAGATCTCCTTCGTCTCATTCCACACCGGCATGCAGTCCGCAAACGACCCTCCGTGACAGACCCACCCCAGCCAAAGCCTGTGGGACTCGTTGATGTAAGTCCCCGACGTATAGCTGGGCTCGTGCATCATGCTCGCCGTCATCCGGCGAAGCGATTCGCCCATGAACTCGGACGCGCCCTTTCCGAAAATACCAACGATTCCCGGCATACGATCTCCCCGATAATCAATGTAGAATTACTCTGCAGGATTGAAGCGGCGCAGCGAGACTGCAAGGTTCACGGAAGTGAAAGGAGGGGGGCATCCGTTAAATGCAATTCAGCCGATGATCGGCTGCGATGCTGCGTCTATCCGAAGGCCGGGTGGCCTGGCTTTTCCTGGAGCCGGCGGGAGGAATTGAACACTCCATACGCTGAATACAATTCAGCCGCTCTGACGTTGAGCTACACCGGCGATTCCTGATGTCCGTCTATCGGTAGGGCCCGGAGGACCCCTTGCTTGCTGGAGCCGGCGGGAGGAATTGAACACTCCATACGCTGAATACAATTCAGCCGCTCTGACGTTGAGCTACACCGGCGATTCCTGATGTCCGTCTATCGGTAGGGCCCGGAGGACCCCTTGCTTGCTGGAGCCGGCGGGAGGAATTGAACACTCCATACGCTGAATACAATTCAGCCGCTCTGACGTTGAGCTACACCGGCTGCTCTCATTATTCCTGGTGCCGAATTCAACGAGCCGTGAACACGTTGCTGTCACCTTGCTTTATTCCATCATTTCCGGTCAGGGAGAAACGTTTCTGATCAATCGGCCTCGTCCGTCCCGCCTGCGCTCTTTTCATTTTTCGCAGATGGATCGCCCTTTCGCCTCGCCATCAAGGGTATTGCTATCTTCTCATAATATGCGGATCGGATAGCGCGCAAAGAGGAAATTACCCGGCCCGGCAGTACCCCTAGCAAGCCACGATGGAGCTTTGACTTTATAATGAATTTACCCTTTATTGTCAATGGAATGTAATATCTCGGGAAATTGATCTGCTCAAAACCGTTGCGTCGCTTGAATTCGGTGAGGGAACTATCCGTTTTATTTCCATAAACATATTTGCCGTAGATGAGGAATGATATTTTCTTCTGCTCACACACCTCCACGGCCTTGGCAATCAGGATATTTGTCGGTCTCCTGTCGTAGTGCTTTGTTTTGGTTATAATCTGCATGATGCCCGCCGTGTTGTCTGCATAAACAAGCTTAATGATACCGATCAACTCATCTTCATAATACGCACCGATAAATTCACTTTTCTCCGGGTAGGTGCCATATTCTCGCTTGACGACATCAAACGGCTTTCCATAGTGCGCAAAGGGTGCCCCTTGCCTCGTCAATGTATCGTCGTGGATGCCCATAATGCCCCGGACCAGGTCATCCGTGTATTCGACGACTCTCGCTGTCGCTCCGCGTTTCGCCGCTCTTCTGATACTCTTCCTTGTGACCTGAGGTAACCGATTTTCCCACCACTCTTTATAATTATCTGTTTGAATCGCCGCCACATTATCCCATTCCATATAATACCCATACAACGGTTCGGTACGCGGCAGCTTTTGTGCAAATGTAAATATGTCCGCTTTCAGCGGCCCATTCTTAATTTTTTTTATGGCCGCCTCGGGATCGGCAACCCCATCCCCATCGATCCACTCTTCGTCAAAGACAGTCGCCATTTTATACCACTTGCCTCTTGCGACAACAAATCGATCCTCAATCTGCACCGACGGGGAAGGGACACCTTCTTGTACGATCGTCGCATTCACATTACACCTCATCAGACTCGTAGGCTTGTATTTCCAGCGGTATCATAACCTGCACGCCATCCGACAGTCAGACCTCTCGACGGGCCCCTGTCCTATGGATTCGGCCCGTGGACACTATCTCTCACAAGCTTGTGTCGTTCCAGATCGACAATATCACCCCCTCTCTGTAAACGAACCGCCTGGGAATAAATTGCATATTTCAGGGAAGAAAGGGGGTATTTCCACATATACCCCTGAACGGGCTTCCCTCCCAGATACTGCTTGAACAGCATGATTCCCTCCTGCTTGGACCCCTTTTCGGGATTGACCCTTGCCCCTACCAGGTCGAACCTCTTGACGCCCAGATCACGAAAGGAACGGATCGATTCCCACTGCAACAGCTTCATTGCGCCGGATACCGGCTTCGGGATGCTTCCGCCGTGCACGGCATAGGCGCTGTAGGCACTAAAATGATATACGGTGCCGCTCTGCGGTTCACCCTGATAAAAAGCAATCGCGACCCTTGCATGTTCCCCGAGTCCGTGAATCATTCTCTTGAACTCATCGAATCCCATAAAAGGGTGCCCCGATCTCTTGAACGTATTGCGCACAATCGCGTGAGCAATATCCAGGTACTCCATGCCGCTTTTTATGGTCACCCCCTTATTCATCGCATGGCGTATTTCCTTCCGATACTTGTGACTGATGTTGCTCCACAATTCCTCTTCATTCTGGCTCAGGGAAATGATGTAGCTGCCATACGGGGCTGCGATGGCCCCATCGGGATACGTGCGAAAGACGGTGTTCGTGGTTGCAGGAATGATCATATCCGCCCCGATGGCGCGGCAATAGTGCACAACGCTGTTTAAAAAGGTCTTCTCTTCACGAACATCAAAGTCCTCCCCGAGAGGAATGGTCTCGACCCGGAATCGCACCATCCGAATGCCCGCCTTCCGAATCACGGTATAAGGCAGTATGCATCGGACCGTTCCTGAATCGTCGATCCCGCCAATCCATCCGTATTCATCGGAAACACTTCTCAAAAACGGTTCGAAGGCATAGATGGGAAGGGCGTCGTGCCAATTGATCGGTATGCTTTTCGCCCTCAGCCCCCCGGCCGTGGCACTCGTATCCATTTGCATGTTCCTCCCCTTCGATTACGAGCAAGAGTCCCCGTCGACCCGCATGGTTGCCCCGTCTTCCTGCCGACATACGTATTGCAGAGCACTCAAAAAGCCTTCGCACATCTTCTCGATGTGACCGCTTACGCTGATTTCTTCTCTCGCGGCTTTCGAAAACCGTGCTCTCATGTCGTCGTCGGTCAGCAGCAACCTCAGTTTCGAGGCCAGTTGATCAATGTCCCCTACAGGTGTGATAAAACCATTGATTCCCTCTTTCAGGTACATGATTTCTGGTCCGTGCATGACATTCTCCGTGATGACCGGCAGACCGCAATAAAGAGCATCCACGATGCCGAGTCCGACCGCACCCGGAAGGCAGTAGACATCGGAGGCCGACAGCAAATCGAGACTTTCGTCTCCATGCACCGGACCGAATTTGAATACATTCCGGCCATCGAGTTTGCTCAGAATTCCATCGGGGTCCGGCCCGACGAGGATCAATCCAACGTCATCCAGTTTCAGTGCCCGAAAGGCTTCCACCAGGTCATCAATCCGCTTCCGGCGGTGCATCCTGCCCACGCAGATGATATTCTTCGCCGTGGGAATGTTGTATTTGCGCTTGATTTCCTCTCTGGACACATCGCCTCCCCTGTATTCCGTGAGATTCAGCGTATTGTTGGCAACGAAGGTTTTCGACTGAAAGCGATTCCATATGTATTTCCGCAGATCTTCCGCATAGACAACGACAGCGTCATCCATCCAGTGTTCAAGATTGTAGAGTATGTTTTTGATCAGGATATGCCTGTGCATGGGACGCCGATGGCCCCAATGAATGACCTTGATCCTCCTCCACTTAAAATAAAGATGAAGCGGAATCATATACAGATGCGGACCCAGCCAGAGAAGGGCGGCATCGGGCTTTTCGCGCCTGAACAACCGCCTCAAATTGCTGAAGCACTGGACCGTCTGCTCATGCCGAAAACGGATGGCATGCGGATTTTCGTTTTGCGCACCCTCCGAGGCCACGATCAGCGAGTATCCATGTTTTTTCAGATAGCCGTCAAGATAGCTGTAAACGGGAATCCGGTAATGGGGCATCCTCCCTTCATTCACCAGTATTACTTTTCGCATGGTATCCTGACTCACGATATTCTTCCATGCCGGCAGCGACGCGAGACCCTGGCAGCCGCATTCTCATCATGGCCCGTCAGGCTGTGAAGTTTAACGCGGGTTTCTTCGATGATGAGTCCGTATCGGCGATTCTGCGCCGGCAGCGAGTGATCAAACATGTGTTGCGAACACTTTTTGATACACCAGACGACCGAGCACGGAAATGCACAGTTTTCTATGATCGATCCGCAATCCCACCTTGTTCATCATGCTCAGGGAAGCCTGGTTGTTTGCCTTGATGTCGACGATGACTCTCCTCAATCCATGCTCCTTGAATAATACCGAGGCAATCCGGCTTACCAGAAAAGGACCGACCCCCAGTCCACGGGACGTTTCTCCTGCCACGCCATCGTGAATGAGTCCTTCGCGAGGTTTCAGCTTCATGTATCTTCTGACTACGTTATCCGTCTCCTTGCGATTGATTGTCGCCCATATGCTGCCAATGATTTTTCCCTGATGCTCGGCAAAGAAACCGATTTCTCCCCGAGCCAGCTTATCCCTATATTCCCTGATCCTGTTTTCTTCCCTGAATTCGCCCACACGGCTGTAATTATTCATTGCGATCGGCAAAAATCCGCATTCGACTCTCGGCTCCACAATATGGATATCCTCGATGGTCGCGGCGACAAATACATCGATATAGTACACCCATCCTATTTTTTGCAGTCGCGTGACGACGCTGTGCCGGAATCTATTTTTCACGGACGTCCCGATTTCCCTTGCCGAGTCCTTACGCGGGTCCCTTCCTCAGGAAATTTCCAGCGCCAGAGTTCCCTTTCTGTACGTCCTGTTCTGTGATGACTTCGGTCAAACACCTTTGATAGGCATTTCCCATGGTAGAAACGGATATATTGTTCTTTTTCAAGTACGACAGAAAGGACTCCACTGTTTTGAAATCGACCAAGTCCTTGCTGTGCCCGATCGCAATGATGGGCCGATAGGATGCTCCATCCTCTTCGTCCTCCCGAAGGACCGTGTTCATCATGCGAGTGAGTTCGTCCAGCAGGCCCCCATGTCAGCACCTACCGTGACGCAGAAGGTATGCCGTGTCCTGGACTTGATGCGTCCGTTGTACCCCCTGAAGCTGGATTTCTGGTACTCCATAGCGCTGTTCAGAAATCGTTTTTCCTCTTCGATGGGCAGATCGACCCCGACCGGAATGGTCTCGACCCGGGAGCGAACCATACGATAAATCATTTTCCGAACAACCGTGAAAGGCAATATGCAACGAAGATTACCTGATTTGTCGATGCCCCCAATCCAGCCGTATTCGTCGCCGACAAGCTTTTAAAAAGGCTCGGAAGCATAGATTGAAATGCCCGGATGCCAGTTAAGGTCTATCCGTTCTGCCCTCATCATTATCCTCCCGCTCTCTGTGCTTTAACTTAACCGGCCATTTGAATAACAGCGCAGGAATTCCATTTCCCGATGGCCGACCATGCGGATATTATGACTCATTTCAATCCTTCTGATCGCATGTGTGTTTCCGCATCAACCGACACAATCGCGATAAACATCTTGGAACGTTGATATGCAGATCCCCCTGTCCTTCAAGTATGAAAGCAGATATTCGACCGTTTCCAAATCGTCCAGCTCTTTTGTGTGCCCGATGGAGACAATGGGCTTTATGGTACTTGAATCCCACTGGTCCTCAAGAATTACGTCGTCCACTATTCGCGTCAGCTCCTCCTTATTTAAGCGGCAGAAATCTATTTTATACGGGTGCCGGATACGAAGGAGGTCCCGAACGCGATGATACCGCTGGCTGCTCGTTTGGCCCGATGAACCTTTTCGTTCC
>Ga0316627_100000148_pt1 | contig 15311 bp, 19 predicted proteins | sample OWC_Aug_M2_C1_D1_FD_207653 | JGI IMG/M metagenome (GOLD analysis project Ga0316627, IMG submission 207653) | Wetland soil microbial communities from Old Woman Creek delta, Ohio, United States - OWC_Aug_M2_C1_D1_C | ecosystem: Environmental > Terrestrial > Soil > Wetlands | place: USA: Ohio...
GCTGCTCCACACCGGCAGGCCCGACGGCAGCTCGGCGCGCAGTGTATCGGCAACGGGGGCAGCATTTTCGGCCTCGACATCGAGTCGACCGTAACAGGTGCCGGCGGCGACCAGCGGCTTCGGGTGCCGCACCAGGTGGAGGATCATGACGGCCAGGCCGCGAGCATGCCGAGGTAGAAGCCGACCTCCGCCACCTGCTGCGCGGCGCCCAGGCAATCGCCGGTGTAGCCGCCCAGCCAGCGCCTGAACTTGCCGGCGATCCAGGCCGTGGCAGCGGCGGCCAGCGCGACGCCCGCGAGCGCCTTGGCGGGCGGCAGCAGGGCCAGCCCAGCCAGCCCGAACAAGGCCGCGACCAGCATCCCGCCGCCCGACAGCCGCGTCGCCAGCGGCCTGGCCTTGGACTGCTGGTCCTCGCGGACGTAGTCCATCGTCGCCAGCAGCACGGTCGAGCAGAAGCGCGACAGCGCATGGCCGGCGACCAGCGCGTACGGCACCAGCCCGGCATCGAGCCCGACGAGCAGGACCAGCTTGCTGGTCAGCGCCAGCCACAGCGCAACAACGCCGAAGCTGCCGACCCGCGAGTCCTTCATGATCTCCAGGATGCGTGCCTTGTCCCAGCCGCCGCCGAGGCCGTCGACGGCATCCGCCAAGCCGTCTTCGTGGAAGGCACCGGTCGCGAAGACGGTCGCCGCCAGCGACAGCAGCACGGCGACCGGCTGCGGCCACAGTTGCAGCGAGGCGACATAGACGAGGGCGCCGATGCCGCCGACCAGCAGGCCGACCGCCGGGAAGTAGCGCGCCGAGCGGTTCAGCCCCTCGGCCGAATGGCCGACCCAGCCGGGCACCGGCAGGCGGGTGAAGAAGCGCACCGCGCCGAGGAAGCTTTCGATTTCGCGGCGGATCACAGCTTGTCGGCGACGCCGGCCGATTCGAAGCTCGCCATCTCGGCGAGGAAGGCGACCGCCGCCGCGACCAGCGGCCAGGCCAGCGCCGCGCCGGTGCCTTCGCCGAGGCGCAACCCGAGGTCGAGCAACGGCTCGGCGTTCATCGCCTGCAACTGGGCGGCATGGCCCGGTTCGGCCGAGTGGTGGCAGAAGATGCAGTAGTCGGGCAGCGCTGGCGCCAGGCGCGCCGCGACCAAGGCCGCCGCACCGACGATGAAGCCGTCGAGCAGCAGCACCATGCGCGCTTCCGCCGCCGCCAGCATGGCACCGGCCATCATGGCGATCTCGAAGCCGCCGAACTCGGCCAGCACCGCCAGCGGATCGTCGCTTCCCCCAGCGGTCCTGTAGCGCTGCAGCGCCTGCGCCAGCAGCGCCCGCTTGCGTGCCAGTCCGGCATCGTCGAGGCCGGTGCCGCGCCCAATGCAAGCGGCCAGCCTCACGCCGGTCAGGCAATGGGTGATCAGCGCCGCGGCAGCCGTGTTGCCGATGCCCATCTCGCCGAAGCCGACGACATTGCAGCCGGCCACAGCCAGAGCGCGCACGATGTCGGCACCGCGCGTCATGGCGGCGGCGCATTGCCCGGCAGTCATCGCCGGCTGTTCGATGCAGTTGGCCGTACCCGGCGCCACCTTGGCATCGATCAGCCCGTTGCGCCGGCCGAAATCGTGCGCGACACCGGCGTCGACCACGCTCAGCGCGAGGCCGTTGTGGCGTGCGAAGACGTTGATCGCGGCGCCACCGGCAAGGAAATTCTCGACCATCTGCCAGGTGACGTCCTGCGGGTAGGCGGAAACGCCGGCCGTCGCCGCGCCATGGTCGCCGGCGAAGACCAGCATCTGCGGGGCGACGAGGCGCGGGTCGAGGCGCTGCTGGATCAGTCCGATGCGCAGCGCGACGCGTTCGAGCGCGCCGAGCGCGCCGATGGGTTTGGTCTTTCCGTCGATCTTCTGCTGCAGCGCGGGGGCCAGCGCCCGGTCGGGCACGACGACGTGAAAGGTCATGATGGAGACCGGCAAAACCGCGATTATACGGCGCGTGCTAAATTCGCTCCCCATGAAGGAACTGATCATCGGCGGCGCCCGCTCCGGCAAGAGCCAACTGGCCGAGGCCCGCGCGCTGGCCGGCGGCCTCGCCGTCACCTATGTCGCGACCGCCGAGGCGCGCGACGACGAAATGGCCGCCCGCATCGCCCACCATCGCGCCAGCCGCCCGGCCGGCTGGCACTGTGTCGAGGAGCCGCTCCGCCTGGCCGCGACGCTGGCGTGCCTCGCGCGGCCCGACACCTGCCTGCTCGTTGACTGCCTGACCCTGTGGCTGTCCAACCTGCTCCTCGCCGGCCACGACCTGGCGTCCAGTACCAACCGGCCCGGCACCCCGCTGGCGGCCGCCGAGATCGACGCCCTGCTCGCCATCCTGCCGGGCCTGCCGGGCCGGTTGATCCTGGTCTCCAACGAAGTCGGCTGCGGCATCGTCCCTGCCAACGCGCTGGCCCGCCGCTTCGCCGACGAGCAGGGGCGGCTCAACCAGCGCCTCGCCGCCGCTTGCGACGAGGTGACGCTGGTCGCCGCCGGACTGCCGCTGACCCTCAAGTCCGCCGGAAGGATTCCGTGAAATTCGGCCTTTTCCGGACGTTGACCGCAGCCTTCGCGTTCCTCCCTGCTGCGCACGCCGATCTCGCGTTCACGGACGACAGTGGCCACGAGGTTCGCCTCAAGGCGCCGGCGCAGCGCATCGTCACCCTCGCCCCGCACGCGACCGAGATCCTCTATGCAGCCGGCGCCGGTGACCGGCTGGTCGGCACCGTCGACTACAGCGACTATCCGCCCGCGGCGAGGAAGGTGATGCGTGTCGGCAGCTACGACCGCATCGACATCGAGGCGCTCGTAGCGCTCAAGCCCGACCTGGTCATCGTCTGGGAAACCGGCAATCCGGCCGGGCAGGTCGACAAGCTGCGGACCTTCGGCCTGACGGTCTATGCCTCGCAGCCCAACCGCATGGAGGATGTCGCCGGCCAGATCGAACGCTTCGGCCAGTTGGCCGGCACCCGGCCGGTCGCCGACCAGGCTGCCGGGCGCTTCCGCCAGCGGCTCGAGCGCCTGCGCTCGCACAACGGGGGCAAATCGAAGGTACGCGTCTTCTACCAGATCTGGCAGGCGCCGCTGATGACGGTCGGCGGGCCGCAGATCATCAGCGACGCGATCCGCCTGTGCGGTGGCGAGAACGTCTTCGGCAACCTGCCACAGATGGCGCCGACGGTCAGCGTCGAGGCCGTGCTCAAGGCCGATCCCGAGGCCATCGTCGCCACCGGCATGGGCGACGCACGCCCGGACTGGCTCGACGACTGGAACAAGTGGAAACGCCTGACCGCCGTGCAGCGCGGCAACCTTTTCCACATCGACCCCGACCTGATGCAGCGCCATACGCCACGCATCCTCGACGGCGCCGAGCGACTGTGCGCCCAGCTCGACACCGCCCGCGCGCGGAGGCCCAAGTGAGCCGGCTGCCACCGCTGCTCGACATATTTGATCTGTGAGAAAGCCGGCAGCCGCCGGCAACCTGTAATCTTGGCCCCGACGCAAGGAGACCCCCTGTCATGAAGCCTGCTCTTACCGCCCTCGCCCTTCTCGCCGTGCTCGCCGCCGCCCCGGCTTCCGCCGCCGAAACGGGCACCGCCGAGATCGAAGCGCTCGGCCGGATCAACGGCCTCGCGCTCGCCTGCCAGCAGCCGGCCATCGCCAGCCGCGCGCGCAACGCGATGATCACCACTGCGCCGAGGACGCGCGCCAACGGCGAGCTTTTCGAGAACGCCACGCAGGCCGCCTACCTGGAACACGGCAAGGGGGGCACCTGCCCCGACGTGGCGGCGCTTGCTGGCCGCCTCGGCGAGGCCGAGAACAAGCTCCACGCCGCGTTCGCCGGAACCCGATGACCCTGCTCCGCTGGCTTGGCCTCGCCGTCGGCCTGCTCCTCGCGGGGGCGGCCGGCGCCCAGTCACCGCACGGCCTGCTGCCCGAGGAACGCGCCGGCATCATGCCGCGCTACCTGCTGCAGGATCCCAACGGGCGCTCCGTGACCCACGAGGATTTCCGCGGCCGCTTCCAGCTGATTTCCTTCGGCTACACCTATTGTCCCGACGTCTGCCCGACCACGCTTGTCGAGATGGCGGCAATCCTGAAGCGACTGGACGGCGATGCGGCACGGGTGCAGGCGATCTTCATCACGGTCGACCCGGAGCGCGACACGGGCAAGGTCCTGAAGACCTACACCGAGTTCTTCGATCCGCGCATCCTCGGCCTGACCGGCTCGCCGGCACTGGTCCGCCGTGCCGCCGACAACTTCCGGATCCGCTACGCCAAGGTGCGCGAACCGGGGAACGAGAATTACGCGGTCGACCACTCGGCAGGCATGATTCTGCTCGGGCCGGACGGCAGCTTCATCAAGAAGTTTGCCTTCGCAACGCCGGTCGACGACATCGTCCGCGAACTCGGCGAGATTCTCGGCACAGCGTCGCGACATTGACTTTTGCCGACTCGCTCGGTATCGTCCGGGCGATGCCGGTAGGCCGGCGGCGCCGATTTTCTCTGATTGCGGGCGCCGAATAAATGCCGCTAAAACGGGAACCGCCCAGTTCGCGTTGCCGGCCACTGGGTTTTTTGTTTTCAGGAATCGCATGCCAGGACAATCCGTCGGCGCCGTCAAGGCCCAGCGCGCCCGCTTCAACCAACCGCTGCAGTTGCGCAGCGGCGGGATTCTGCCCGCCTTCGACCTCGTCTACGAAACCTACGGCACGCTGAATGCGGCCGGGTCGAACGCGATCCTCGTCTGCCACGCGCTGTCGGGGCATCACCACGTCGCCGGCCATTACGCCGACCAGCCGGACAACGTCGGCTGGTGGGACAACATCATCGGCCCCGGGCGGCCACTCGACACCGACCGTTTCTTCATCGTCGGCGTCAACAACCTCGGCGGCTGCCACGGCTCGACCGGCCCGTCCAGCGCCAATCCGGCGACCGGCAAGCCGTGGGGCGCCGATTTCCCGATGATCGCGGTCAGCGACTGGGTCGAGGCGCAGGCCAGGCTCGCCGACCGCCTCGGCATCGACAGCTGGGCGGCGGTGATCGGCGGCAGCCTCGGCGGCATGCAGGCGCTGCGCTGGACCATCTCCTACCCCGAGCGGATCCGCCACGCGATCGTGATCGCTTCGGCACCGAAGTTGTCGGCGCAGAACATCGCCTTCAACGACGTCGCCCGCCAGGCGATCCTGACCGACCCCGACTTCCACGGCGGCCACTACTACGAGCACGGCACGCGGCCGGTACGCGGCCTGCGCCTGGCGCGTATGCTCGGCCACATCACCTATCTCTCCGACGACCAGATGGGCGAGAAATTCGGCCGCGAACTCAGGAACGGCTCGTTCTCGTTCGACTTCGACGTCGAGTTCGAGATCGAGTCCTACCTGCGCTACCAGGGCGACAAGTTCGCCGGCCATTTCGACGCCAACACTTACCTGCTGATGACCAAGGCGCTCGACTATTTCGACCCGGCGCGGCTCGACGACGGCGACCTTAACGCGACCATGGCACGCACCCGGGCCGGCTTCCTCGTCGTGTCCTTCAGCACCGACTGGCGCTTCACGCCGGCACGCTCGCGCGAGATCGTCGCCGCGTTGCTGGCCAACGGGCGCGATGTCTCCTATGCGGAAATCGGACTCAACTTCGGCCACGACTCCTTCCTGATGGAGGATGCCCACTACCACGGCGTGGTCGCGGCCTACCTCGGGAACATCAAAACATGACACACACGCTGGGAAGGGCCGATTTCGATGTCATCGCCGGTTGGGTGGAGCCCGACCATCGCGTGCTCGACCTCGGCTGCGGCGACGGCGCCCTGCTCCGGCGGCTGATCGAGACGCGCGGCGTGCAGGGCTGGGGCGTCGAGATCGAGGACGCCAACGTGCTCGCGGCGATCCGCAATGGCATCAACGTCATCCAGAGTAACCTCGAGAATGGACTCGGCGATTTCGCCGACGATGCCTTCGACCACGTTGTGCTGTCGCGCACGCTGCAGACCGTGCGCCACACCGAGGACATCCTGCGCGAAATGCTGCGGGTCGGCCGCGAAGCGGTGGTCTCCTTCCCCAACTTCGCCTACTGGAAGAACCTCAGATCGGTGCTTGACGGGCGCATGCCGGTTTCGGAAGACCTCCCCTACCAGTGGTACGACTCGCCCAACGTGCGCTTCTTCACGCTGCTCGATTTCGAGGCGCTGTGCGAGCGGATGGGCCTGGCCATCCGCGAGCGCAGCGTGCTCGACGAACACGGCAAGCCGGTCGAAGCGGGCGACGAGCGCGAACTCAACTTCCTCGGCAGCCTCGCCGTCTATCGCCTGACCCGCTCGCGCTGATGCCCGCCTGGCTCGCGGCGCTGCTGACCCGGAAGATGCTGATCTGCATCTTTACCGGCTTCAGCTCCGGCCTGCCGCTTTACCTGCTGCTCAACCTGCTTCCAGCCTGGCTGCGCAGCGAAGGCATCGACCTGAAAACGATCGGTTTCTTCGCGCTGATCCAGTTCCCCTACACCTGGAAATTCCTCTGGTCGCCCTTGCTCGACCGCTTCAGCATCCCCGGCTTCGGCCGCCGGCGCGGCTGGATGCTGCTGACGCAGCTTGGCCTGCTGCTGTCCATCGGCTTCATGGGCGGCCTCGATCCACGGGAAAACATCTGGCCGATCCTCTGGCTCGCCGCGCTGCTGGCCTTTCTGTCGGGAACCCAGGATATCGCGGTCGACGCCTTCCGGCGGGAAATTCTCAGCGACCACGAACTGGGCCTGGGTAACGCGGTGCATGTAAACGCCTACCGCATCGCCGGCCTGATCCCCGGTTCGCTGTCGCTGATCCTCGCCGACCGTTTGCCCTGGAACGAGGTGTTCTGGATCACCGGCGCCTTCATGATTCCGGGCATGGTCATGGCCTGGCTGGTCACGGAGCCGGCCATCAAGGGCGCCCCCAAGACGCTGCGCCAGGCGGTCACCGAACCCTTCCACGAATTCATCGGCCGCCAAGGCTGGCGTGGCGCAGCCATGGTGCTCGCCTTCATTTTCCTCTACAAGCTGGGCGACAGCCTGTGCACCGCGCTGGCAACGCCCTTCTACCTCGACACGGGCTTCACCAAGACCGACATCGGCCTGATCGCCAAGCATGCCGGGCTCTGGCCGGCGGTCTTCGGCGCCATGCTCGGCGGCCTGTGGATGGTCCGGCTGGGCATCAACCGCGCCCTGTGGCTGTTCGGCGTCGTGCAACTGGTGTCGATCTTCGGTTTCGCCTGGCTGGCGGCACAGGGACACTTCGACGTGATCGGCGCCAGCGAACGCATCGCGCTGGCCTTCGTGATCGGTCTGGAAGCACTCGGGGTCGGCCTCGGCACGGCTGCCTTCGTCGCTTTCATCGCCCGCTCCACGCACCCCGCCTACACGGCCACCCAGATGGCGCTGTTCACCAGCCTGGCGGCCGTACCGCGCACCTTCATCAACGCCTCGGCCGGCTGGCTCGTCGAGCAACTCGGCTGGTACGCGTTCTTCTGGCTGTGCTCGGTACTCGCGGTTCCCGGCATGGTGCTGCTACTGAAGGTAGCGCCGTGGAGCGGCGAACGGGCCAGCTAACCGGCGATCAAGACTTCCCGAGCAGCGCCACGCGCAGGCTTTGCCAGCCGCGCCAAAGCATGTAGCCGCGCTTCGACCAGCGCCAGGCGCGCCGCGGGCTGACCACGACCACCGTCGCGGTGACCGCGACGACGACCTCGGGATGGGCCTTGAGCCAGTCGACGCCGTTACGGACCTTGTCGGCGCCGTCGAGGGCTTTCTCGACCGGCCAGGCGTGGCGTGCCAGTTCGACGCGCTGGGCATCCAGCTTCGCGCGCAGCGTCGCGTGCCGCGTCGCGAGTTCCAGCGCGCGGCCGTCCAGGCTCATTCCCGCTCCCGTCGCCGCAGCAGGGCCATGTCCTCGTCCAGTTCAGCGAGGCTGGCCCGGAACAGCTTGCTCGGCTGCGCTATCTGCCGGCGCAGCGAGACAACCAGCAAGAAGCCACCGCCGAGGAAAAAGGCGGTGGCGGCAGCGAACACTGCCAACTGGTGTTCATGGAAGACGAGCGCGACCAGAATCACGGTCATGACAAGGCCGACCGCGATGAAGAAGGCCGCGGCAATCGCCTTCGCCCACAACACCATCAGGCGAAGCTTCTCTTCCTCGACTTCGGTGACGAGAAGCTCGGAACGCGCCTTCCCGATCGCGAGCAACGTCGCGAGCAGGTTCTTCAAGGCGACGAACAGACCTTCGCGGCCGGCTTCGCCGCCTGGTCCAGCTGACATCAGTTAGCGACGGCCGATCAGGACGCCCAAGGCAAGGCCAAGCGCGGCAGCGACGCCAATCGCCTGCCACGGACGCTCATGGACGAAGTCGTCGGTAGCGCGGGCGGCGGCCTTGGTCCTGTCGCGGATGGCAGCCTCGGCGTCGGCGAGACGCTCCTTGGCGTCACGCAGACGGACAGCGATGCGCTCGCGCAATTCGCCGGCCTTTTCGCCGGCAGCGCCGGCGGTCGAACGCAGCAATTCCTCGGTATCGGCAACTACGACCTTGAGGTCGGAAACCAGCTTTTGCTTGTTGGCAACACTCATTTCTTCGGACATTTCCAATCTCCCACGTGGCGGTTTGACAGTGAATCCAGATTATCCTCTTCGGAAGCGGAAATCAATTCAATCCGTCGCTATCGTAGTCGATGATCAATGGCGCGTGATCGGAAAAACGCGCCGCCTTGTAGACTTCGGCCCGCCGTGCCAGAGCGGCGATGCCCGGCGTGGCGATCTGGTAGTCGATGCGCCAGCCGACGTTCTTCGCCCAGGCCTGGCCGCGATTGCTCCACCAGGTATAGGATTCTCCGGTCGCGTCGGGGCAGAGGCGGCGATAGACATCGACCCAGCCGTGGGCGTCGAATACCCCGGACAGCCAGGCCCGCTCCTCGGGAAGGAAGCCGGAATTCTTCTGGTTGGATTTCCAGTTCGTCAGATCGATCTCGCGATGGGCGATGTTCCAGTCGCCACACAGGACAATTTCCCGCCCTTCGGCGCGCAACGCTGCCAGTTGCGGCAGGAAGGCGGCGAGAAAGCGGAACTTGGCCTCCTGCCGTTCGGCAGAGGATGAGCCGGACGGCAGGTAGAGCGAGATCACCGACAGCTTGCCGAAGTCGGCACGGAGGTAACGTCCCTCGGCATCGAACTCGCCGTTGCCGAACCCTTCCGTAACATTGTCCGGAACACGCCGCGACCAGATGCCGACGCCGCTGTAGCCCTTCTTCGCGGCAACATGGTAGGCCGCGTGCATGCCGTCGGGCGCCAGCATTGCCGGCGCCAGATCGGGCAACTGGGCCTTCAGTTCCTGCAGGCAGACGATGTCCGCGGACTGCGCGCTGACCCAGGGCAGCAAGTTCTTGCGCCACGCGCTGCGGATGCCATTGAGATTCAGGGAGATGATGCGTAACATTCGCTGCTGTCGGGCCGTCTCCTCGCGGCTGGCGAGAATGGAAAGCAATGGACTTTCGTCAGGAATTCATCGAATTCGCCCTGAGTTGCAATGTGCTGCGCTTCGGCGAATTCACGACCAAGGCAGGCAGGCTTTCGCCCTATTTCTTCAACGCCGGGCTGTTCAACGACGGCCGGTCGCTTGCCCGCCTGGCCGAATTCTACGCCAAGGCGGCCGAAGCCGGCGGCGTGCCGTTCGACATGCTGTTCGGCCCAGCTTACAAGGGCATTCCGCTCGTGGCGGCCATGGCCGTCGCCCTCGCCGGGCACGGCAGCAATTACCGCTTCGCCTTCAACCGCAAGGAAGCCAAGGATCACGGCGAGGGCGGCAGCATCGTCGGCGCCCCGCTCGCCGGCCGCGTGCTGATTGTCGACGACGTCATCTCGGCCGGCACCTCGGTACGCGAATCGGTCGACGTGATCCGTGCCGCCGGTGCCACCCCGGCCGGCGTGCTTATCGCCCTCGACCGTCAGGAACGTGGCCAGGGCGAGCTGTCGGCGGCACAGGAAGTGCAGCGCGACTACGGCATTCCGGTCGTCGCCGTTGCCGGTCTCGGCGATCTCATGGCCTACCTCGAACACCATCCGGAATTCTCATCACACCAGGCAGCAGTCGCACGTTATCGGGAGCAATACGGTGTCAATTAAGAACCTTTCGGCAGTCACGCTGCTCTTCCTCGCCGCATTCTCCGCTCACGCCGCCAGCGCGGCGGCCGGGCCTGGCCGCTTCTACTGCTGCGAGGGACGACGCTACTGCGGCGACTCGCTGCCCGAACAATGCCGGGGCAAGGCCTACCGCATCCTCGACAGCGGCGGCAATCTCGTCAAGGAAGTCGGCCCGCCGCAAACCGCCGAGCAGAAGGCGCAAGCCATCCTGGAGGAGAAACGGCGCAAGGAACTCGAGGAGCAGGCCAAGGAACAGCGGCGCAAGGACTCGGCGCTGCTCGAAACCTATGCCAACGTTCAGGACATCGACATGTCACAGCAAAAGGCCGAAGCGGACGTCACGTTTGTAATCAAGGCGGCGGCGCTAAAGATCGAGGAAGCCTCCAGGCAGCGCAAGAAATTCGAGAACGAAGTCGAGTTCTACAAGAACAAGCCGCTGCCGCCGGATGTCGCCAGGGGGTTGCGCGAAACCGAGCACGAAATCAAGACGCAGGAGGACCTCTTGACCATGAAGAGGGCCGAATTCGATGCCATCAAGGCCAAGTACGACGGCGACCGCAAGCGCTATCTGGAACTGACCGGCAAGGGGAAGCCCCCAGTCGACGCCGGCAAGGCCGGCACGCCACCGGCCAGCAGTCCGGCGCGCTGATCAGCCGGCAAGCTTGCGACGCAGCAGGTCGTTGACCTGTTGCGGGTTGGCCTTGCCCCTGGCCGCCTTCATCACCTGGCCGACCAGCGCATTGAAGGCCTTTTCCTTGCCGGCCCTGAACTCGGCGACATTGGCGGCATTGGCGGCGATCACTTCGTCGACCAGCGCCTCGATGGCGCCGCTGTCGGTGATCTGCTTCAGCCCCTGCCGCTCGATGATCTCGTCGGCGCTCGCCCCCTCGCCGTTCCACAGCGCCTCGAAGACTTTCTTGGCGATGTTGTTGGAAATCGTCTTGTCGGCAATACGCTGGATCAGTCCGGCGAGCTGCTGCGGCGTCACCGGCGACTGTGCCAGATCCTTGCCGTCCCGGTTCAAACGGGCAGCGAGGTCGACCGTCACCCAGTTGGCGCAGGGCTTGGCACTCGCCTTGCCGGCGGTCGCCACGGTCGACTCGTAATAATCGGCTATTTCCTGGCTGGCCGTCAGTGTGCCGGCATCGTACGCCGAAAGCCCCAGATCGCTGACGAAACGCTCGCGCTTCTGGGCCGGCAATTCGGGGAGCTCTTCCCTGATCCGGGCGATCCAGTCAGGCGGAATGACCAGCGGCAGCAGGTCGGGATCGGGGAAGTAGCGGTAATCGTGAGCGTCCTCCTTGCTCCGCATCATCCGCGTCTCGCCGGTATCCGGGTCGAAGAGCACGGTGGCCTGCGCGATCTTGCGGCCTTCCTCGATTTCGCTGATCTGCCACTGGACCTCGTAGTCGATGGCTTCCTTGAGGAAGCGGAAGGAGTTCAGGTTCTTGATCTCGCGGCGCGTGCCGAAGGGCTGGCCCGGACGGCGGACCGAGACGTTGGCATCACAGCGGAAGGAGCCTTCCTGCATGTTGCCGTCGCAGATGCCGATCCAGCGCACCAGCGCGTGCAGCGCGCGGGCGTAGGCGACCGCCTCGTCGGAGGAACGCATGTCCGGCTCGGTAACGATCTCGAGCAGCGGCGTGCCGGCACGGTTGAGGTCGATGCCCGACTTGCCGTGGAAATCCTCATGCAGTGACTTGCCGGCATCCTCCTCGAGGTGGGCGCGCGTCAGGTTGATCGTCTTTTCGTAGGCCTTTTCGCCATTGCCGACCTGGACGGTGAGCGCGCCGCCGACCACCACCGGCAACTCGAACTGGCTGATCTGATAGCCCTTGGGCAGGTCGGGGTAGAAGTAATTCTTGCGCGCGAACACCGACCTTTGCGCGACTTCGGCGCCGATCGCCAGCCCGAAGCGGATCGCACATTCGACCGCCTTCCTGTTCAGCACCGGCAGCACGCCGGGCAGCGCCAGATCGACGGCGCACGCCTGGGTGTTCGCTTCGGCACCGAAGGCCGTCGACGCACCCGAGAATATCTTCGAGACGGTCGCCAGTTGTGCGTGCGTCTCGATGCCGATCACCACTTCCCACTGATTCATCGCTTCTTTCCGTTTCTTAGCAGCGCTCCGACTTGCCATCGACGATGAGCGGCCAGAGATAAGTGAAAGCATCCCCGTCGCACGACCTCGGGCAGTTATTGAAGGCGATCGTCACCTTGTTTCCCTGTTCCCACATGCGGACCGTGCAGCCGCCATCCCGACGGTTCCGCAGCAGCGGCTGCGGCATTTTCTCCACCTGCTCGAATTCCTGCAGGTTGAAACGGCAAGTACCGTGCTCCTTCATCGTCACCTGGGCGTCGAAAGTCTGCACGCTGGCTTCCTTGACCAGCAGGTTCAGGCGGCGGACCGTGCCGACTTCGTCCCGGGTCGAACATTTTGCGTGGACGTTGAGCGGGCGCGTCGGCTGCGGCTTCAGGTTGCGCCCCTTGAGGTGCTTGAGCGGCTGCGACTCGATCTTTTCGGCATCGGCCGGTTGCCCGGGCGCCCGCTCTGCCGGCGCCTGGAGTTCCGCGCACCCCGCCAGTAAGGCGAGGATGACGAGCCAGCCGGCACGTCGCATGCTCAGGCGATCCCGTCCGGTGCCCGGCGATGCCAGTCGGTCGCCAGCTGGTAGCGGTGCGCGACGTTGAGCAGGCGCGCTTCGGAGAAATAATTGCCGATCAGTTGCAGGCCGACCGGCAGCCCGCCGGCAAAGCCGCAGGGAATCGACATGCCCGGCAGGCCGGCCAGATTCACGGCGATGGTGTAGATGTCCGACAGGTACATCTGCACCGGGTCCGCGGCCTTTTCGCCCAGCTTGAACGCCGTCGTCGGCGAAGTCGGCCCCATGATCACGTCGCACTGCCGGAAGGCGACGACGAAATCGTCCGCGATCAGCCGGCGGATGCGCTGTGCCTGCAGGTAGTAGGCATCGTAGTAACCATGCGACAGCACATAGGTGCCGATCATGATGCGCCGCTTGACTTCGGCGCCGAAGCCCTGGGCCCGGGTCTTCGCATACATGTCGTCGAGGTTGCCGTAGTCCGGCGCCCGGTAACCGTAGCGAACACCGTCGAAACGGCTCAGGTTGGAGCTCGCCTCGGCCGGCGCGATGACGTAATAGGCCGGCACCGAGAGGTGCGAATTGGGCAGCGAGACGTCGACACAGATCGCGCCGAGCTTTTCGTATTCGCCCACCGCGGCCCGCACCGCGGCCATCACCTCGGCATCGCAGCCAGCGCCGAAGAATTCCTTCGGCAAGCCAATGCGCACGCCGGCCAGCGGCTGGTCGAGATTGCGGGCATAGTCTTCGCGCGGACGGTCGAGCGAGGTCGAGTCGCGCTCGTCAAAGCCGGCCATGACATTCAGCAGCAACGCGCAGTCCTCGGCGCTCGCCGCCATCGGACCGCCCTGGTCGAGCGACGAGGCGAAGGCGATCATGCCGTAGCGGGAGACGACGCCATAGGTCGGCTTGAGGCCGGTCAGGTTGCACAGCGCCGCCGGTTGGCGGATCGAACCGCCGGTGTCGGTGCCGGTCGCCGCCGGGGCGAGGCGGGCAGCGACCGCCGCCGCCGAGCCGCCGGAGGAGCCGCCGGGGACGCGGGCACGGTCCCACGGGTTGCGCACCGGGCCGAAGAACGAGGTTTCGTTGGACGAACCCATCGCGAATTCGTCCATGTTGGTCTTGCCGAGAATGACGAGGCCGGCCTCGCCGTGCATCTTGCGGATCACCGTCGAGTCGTAGGGCGAAACGAAATTGGCCAGCATCTTCGAGCCGCAGGTGGTGGTCCAGCCTTCGGCGCAGAAGATGTCCTTCTGGGCGATCGGAATGCCGGTCAGCGGGCCGGCGCTGCCCGCGGCTATGCGGGCATCCGCCGCGCGCGCCATTTTCAGGCTCCTTTCGCGGTCGACCGTGACAAAGGCGTTGATTTCCGGGTTCAGGCGCTCGATACGGTCGAGGAACAGCCCGGCCAGTTCGACGCTGGAAAGCTTCTTCGCCGCCAGTGCTTGCGACAGTTCCCTCAGACTGGCGTGTATCATTCGATCACTTTCGGCACGAGATAGAGGCCGGCCCCGGTTTCCGGCGCGACCGCCTGGTAGGCATCACGGCGGTCCGTTTCGCTCACAACATCGTCCCGCAGGCGCTGGCTGACGTCCTGGGCGTGTGCCATCGGCTCGACACCGCGGGTGTCGACCGCCTGCATTTGCTCGATCAGATCGAAAATTCCGTTGAGGTGGCCCAGGACTGTGCGGGCCTCGCCCTCGCTCACCTCGATGCGGGCAAGATGGGCAATGCGCTGGACCTGTTCTAGTGAGAGCGACATGGGGAACGAAGACTTTTGCCGGGCACAAAGTCTTAAAATGGAGGGCGTTATAAGGTACCATAGAAGTTTTCCCTACCGCACCCCAAGCAGCGGAGTCACGCATGTTCGGTTTCCTCAGCAAGTACTTTTCCAACGACCTCGCCATCGACCTCGGCACCGCCAACACGCTCATCTACGTGCGCGGCCGCGGCATCGTTCTCGACGAGCCGTCAGTCGTCGCCATCCGCATCGAGGGCGGCCCGAGCGCCAAGAGGTCGATCCAGGCCGTCGGCAAGGAGGCCAAGGACATGCTTGGCAAGGCGCCCGGCAGCATCACCGTCATCCGGCCGATGAAGGATGGGGTGATCGCCGACTTCACCGTCACTGAGCAGATGCTCAAGCAGTTCATCAAGAAGGTGCACGACTCGAAGATGTTCAGCCCGAGCCCGCGCATCATCATCTGCGTGCCCTCCGGCTCGACCCAGGTCGAACGGCGCGCCATCCGCGAATCGGCGATCGGCGCCGGCGCCAGCCAGGTGTACCTGATCGAGGAGCCGATGGCCGCCGCGATCGGCGCCGGCCTGCCGGTTTCCGATGCCACTGGTTCGATGGTCGTCGACATCGGCGGTGGCACCACCGAGGTCGGCGTCATTTCGCTCGGCGGCATGGTCTATGCCGGGTCCGTGCGCGTCGGTGGCGACAAGCTGGACGAAGCGATCATCAACTACATCAGCCGCAACTACGGGATGATGATCGGCGAGAACACCGGCGAGAAGATCAAGAAGAATAT
>Ga0316627_100000150_pt1 | contig 15243 bp, 15 predicted proteins | sample OWC_Aug_M2_C1_D1_FD_207653 | JGI IMG/M metagenome (GOLD analysis project Ga0316627, IMG submission 207653) | Wetland soil microbial communities from Old Woman Creek delta, Ohio, United States - OWC_Aug_M2_C1_D1_C | ecosystem: Environmental > Terrestrial > Soil > Wetlands | place: USA: Ohio...
TCCGGCAAGACCCTGCTCGCCCAGACGCTCGCCCGCCTGCTCAACGTGCCGTTCGTGATGGCCGACGCAACGACGCTGACCGAAGCCGGCTACGTCGGCGAGGACGTCGAGAACATCATCCAGAAGCTGCTGCAGAAGTGCGACTACGACATCGAGAAGGCGCAGCAGGGCATTGTCTACATCGACGAGATCGACAAGATCTCGCGCAAGTCGGACAACCCGTCGATCACCCGCGACGTTTCCGGTGAAGGCGTGCAGCAGGCGCTGCTCAAGCTGATCGAGGGTACCGTCGCCTCGATCCCGCCGCAGGGTGGCCGCAAGCATCCAAACCAGGATTTCGTCCAGGTCGACACGACCAACATCCTGTTCGTCTGCGGCGGCGCCTTTTCCGGGCTGGAAAAAATCATCCAGAACCGTTCCGAAAAGGGCGGCATCGGCTTCGCTGCCGAGGTCAAGAGCAAGAAGGACAAGAAGGCGATCGGCCAGATCCTGCTCGAAGTCGAGCCCGAAGACCTGATCAAGTTCGGCCTGATCCCCGAACTGATCGGCCGTCTACCGGTCGTCGCCACGCTTCAGGAACTCGAGGAACCGGCGCTGATCCAGATTCTGACCGAACCGAAGAATGCCCTGATCAAGCAGTACCAGAAGCTCTTCGACATGGAGGACGTCGAACTGGAAGTACGTCCCGGCGCGCTGTCGGCCATCGCCAAGAAGGCGCTGGAGCGCAAGACGGGCGCCCGTGGCCTGCGTTCGATCCTCGAACATGCGCTGCTCGACACGATGTACGAACTCCCGGGCATGGAGAATGTCGAAAAGGTCGTTGTCGACGAGAACATGATCAACGGCGACACCCCGCCCCTGCTCATTTACGCGGATCAGCCAAGGGTTTCCGGCGCCAACTGAGCCGGCCGCTTGAAAACCGGTTTCCCGCCCTCAACTGGGGGCTACATACCTATTTCAAAGGCATCGTAATGTCGAACCCCAACACGCTCCCGGAAACCGTCGAACTGCCGCTGCTGCCGTTGCGCGACGTCGTCGTCTTCCCGCACATGGTGATCCCGCTCTTCGTCGGCCGCCCGAAGTCGATCAAGGCCCTCGAAATGGCGATGGAAGCGGGCAAGAATGTCCTGCTGCTGGCCCAGAAGTCGGCGGCAAAGGATGAACCCGAGCCGGACGACCTCTACCGCATCGGTTGTGTCGCCAACATCCTGCAGATGCTCAAGCTCCCCGATGGCACCGTCAAGGTACTCGTCGAAGGGACTCAGCGCGCGCGCGTCGAGGCCATCGAGGCGCAGGCCGCGGTGTTCATGGCGACGGCCGTGCCGCTACCGCAGGCCGGGGTCGAGGATCACGAGATCGAGGCCATGCGCCGTGCCGTGGTCGCCCAGTTCGACCAGTTCGTCAAGCTCAACAAGAAGATTCCCCCGGAAGTTCTGTCGTCGATCGCCAGCATCGAGGATGCCGGCCGCCTGGCCGACACGATCGCCGCCCACCTGCCGCTCAAGCTCGAGCAGAAGCAGGAAATCCTCGAAATGGGGAGCGTGCGCGACCGCATCGACCGCCTGCTCTCGCAACTGGAATCCGAAATCGACATCCTGCAGGTCGAGAAGCGCATCCGTGGCCGTGTCAAGCGCCAGATGGAGAAGAGCCAGCGCGAGTACTACCTGAACGAACAGGTCAAGGCGATCCAGAAGGAACTCGGCGAAGGCGAGGACGGCGCCGACCTCGAGGAGTTGGACCGCAAGATCAAGGCCGCTGGCATGAGCAAGGAAGGCCTGGCCAAGGCGCAGAGCGAGTTGAAAAAGCTGCGCCTGATGTCGCCGATGTCGGCCGAGGCAACTGTCGTCCGTAACTTCATCGAGACGCTGGTCGGCCTGCCCTGGCGCAAGAAGACGCGCATCAGCAAGGATCTGCGCGTTGCCGAGAAGGTGCTTGACGCCGACCATTACGGCCTCGACAAGGTCAAGGAGCGCATCGTCGAGTACCTTGCGGTGCAGCAGCGCGTCGACAAGGTCAAGGCGCCCATCCTCTGCCTGGTCGGCCCCCCGGGCGTCGGCAAGACTTCGCTCGGCCAGTCGATCGCCAAGGCGACCAATCGCAAGTTCATCCGCATGGCGCTTGGTGGCGTGCGTGACGAAGCCGAGATTCGCGGGCATCGCCGCACCTACATCGGCTCGATGCCGGGCAAGATCCTGCAGAGCCTGACCAAGGCCGGCGTGCGCAACCCGCTGTTCCTGCTCGACGAAGTCGACAAACTCGGCCAGGATTTCCGCGGCGACCCGTCGTCGGCGTTGCTCGAAGTGTTGGATCCGGAGCAGAACCACACCTTCCAGGACCACTACGTCGAAGTCGATTTCGACCTCTCCGACGTGATGTTCGTCGCTACTGCCAACACGATGAACATCCCGCCGCCACTGCTCGACCGCATGGAGGTCATCCGCCTGTCCGGCTACACGGAAGACGAGAAGGTCAATATCGCCATGCGCTACCTGCTGCCCAAGCAGCTCAAGAACAACGGCGTCAAGACAACCGAATTATCGGTGGCCGACAGCGCGGTCCGCGACATCGTCCGCTACTACACGCGGGAAGCCGGCGTGCGTGCGCTCGAGCGGGAAATCTCCAAGATCTGCCGCAAGGTGGTCAAGACACTCGTCCTGGGCAAGCGCACCAGCAAGATTGCAGTCAACGCCAGGAATCTCGACAAATTCCTCGGCGTGCGCCGCTACAGCTTCGGCATGGCGGAAAAGGAAAACCAGGTCGGCCAGGTGACCGGACTGGCATGGACCGAGGTCGGCGGCGAACTGCTCACCATCGAATGCGCCAACATGCCAGGCAAGGGCAACATCCTGCGCACCGGTTCGCTCGGCGATGTCATGAAGGAATCGGTCGAAGCCGCCCGCTCGGTCGTGCGCGCCCGCGCCCGCCGCCTCGGCATCAAGGACGAGGCCTTCGAGAAGACCGACATTCACATCCACGTCCCGGAAGGCGCCACGCCGAAAGACGGGCCCTCCGCGGGCGTCGCCATGACGACGGCGCTGGTCTCCGCTTACACTGGGATACCGGTGCGCTGCGAGGTGTGCATGACCGGTGAGATCACGCTGCGCGGTGAGGTTCTGGCCATCGGCGGCCTCAAGGAAAAACTGCTGGCGGCGGTACGCGGCGGCCTCAAGACGGCGCTGATTCCGGAAGAGAACGTCAAGGATCTCACCGAGATTCCCGACAACATCAAGAACAAGATCGAGATCGTGCCGGTCAAGTGGATCGACCAGGTGCTCGAGCGGGCACTCGAACGGACGCCCGAGGCGCTCCCGGAAACCGCCGGTGAAGAAGCCGGCGTCAAGGCGGCAGCTGAGAACGCTTCTGCGCAAACCGTCCTTACTCATTGATTCGCAAGGAAGCATGCCAACGTATTGAACGGAGGCCTGTTTCCGGCCTGCCGCGGAACCCCTGCAAGGGTTGATAATCCGCTTGACACGGGGATTTGCGGGGCGCTATAACTCGCTCCTCAAAGATTTACTTGTCGTTCAAACCACCAAAGGGGAATCCAATGAACAAATCCGAACTGATCGATCAGATCGCCGCTTCCGCCGAAATCTCCAAGGCCGCTGCCGGCCGTGCCCTCGATGCCGCCGTGGCCGCCGTCAAGGCTGCTCTCAATGACGGCGACAGCGTCAGCCTGATCGGCTTCGGCACCTTCTACGTCGGCGAGCGCGCCGCGCGTACCGGGCGCAACCCGCGCACCGGCAAGACCCTCAAGATCAAGGCCGCCAGAGTGCCGAAGTTCCGCGCCGGCAAGGGCCTCAAGGACGCCGTCAACTGAACCGCAGCGGGGTGCTTAGCTCAGTTGGTAGAGCGCTAGCCTTACAAGCTGGATGTCGGGGGTTCGAACCCCTCAGCACCCACCAGACGTCCGGCACAGGATGAAGAGAACCCCGCCCGCAAGGCGGGGTTCTTGTTTATGGGACAGTGCTGGCATGGACACGCCCCAGGCAAGAGCAGCGACGCGCTCGGGGCGCAGCACGTCCCCACGACAAAAAACAGCGCACCTGCCGGGAAGCTGTCAGGTAGCGCTTCCGTCACCCCCCCGGCGCGCGTGCCCGGTCGGGTTGCGGGTGGCGGCCAGGATGCCGCGCAGGATATTGATCTCGTCCTTCTCCAGGCGCACCCGGCCGAACAGCCGGCGCAGCTTGGCCAACAGGCGCCCGGGATGTTCCGGGTTGTAGAAGCCGGCCTCCGTCATCACCGACTCCAGGTGGCGGTAGAACCCCTCGATCTCGTCATGCGTCGCCGCCGGCGAGGCGAAGGGCGTCACCTGCGGGTCCGCCACCGGCGGCGCGCCGGCCCAGGCCGCCATGCGGACCTCGTAGCAGAGCACCTGCACCGCGGCGCCGAGGTTCAGCGAACTGAACACGGGATTGGCAGGAATCATCACCGCCGCATCGCACTGCCGGACCTCGTCGTTGCTCAGTCCCGCCGTTTCGTTGCCGAAGACCAGCGCAACGTCGCCGTCCGCCGCCGCCGCGAGCAGACGGGCAGCCATCTGCCGTGGCTCGCCGACTTCCGGACCAAGATCGCGGCGCCGCGCCGACAGCGCGATGGCGAATAGCGAACCGGCCAGCGCGCTGGCCAGCGTGTCGTGGATTTTCGCCTCGCGCAGCACGTCGACCGCACCCGTCGCCCGCGCGTCAGCCTCGGGGTCGGGAAAGGCACGCGGCTCGACCAGGTGCAGGCGCGCCAGCCCCATCGTCTTCATCGCCCGGGCGGCGGCGCCGATGTTCCCCGGATGGCTCGGGCGGCAGAGAACGACGTGGATGCGTGACAGCAGGACTTCCGGCTTCATAGTAAGATTGCGCCTTCCCAATTCCGCGGACGGCCCGTGCCGCCTGCCAGCTCTTTAAGCCATGCATCCAGCCCTCAACATCGCCGTCAAGGCAGCACTCGGCGCCGGCAAGATCATCAACCGCGCGTCCAACAACCTTGATCTGCTCAATGTCACCACCAAGCAGCCCAACGACTATGTCACCGAGGTCGACCGTGCCGCTGAGGCGGCGATCATCGAGACGCTGCAGGAGGCGTATCCGCAGTACGGGATTCTAGCAGAGGAGTCCGGCGAGACCGCTGCGCGCGGCCAGAATACCGGCGGCTACCAGTGGATCATCGACCCGCTCGACGGTACCACCAACTTCATCCACGGGCTGCCTCACTATGCCGTCTCGATTGCGCTGGCCAAGGCCGGCGTCGTCGAGCAGGCGGTCATCTTCGACCCGAACCGCAACGAACTGTTCACAGCCAGCAAGGGCGGTGGCGCCTTCCTCAACGATCGCCGCATCCGCGTTTCGCGGCGCATCAAATTGCAGGATTCACTGATCGGCACGGGCTTCCCGTACCGCAGTTTCGACCTGATCGACACCTATCTGGCTATCTTCAAGGAACTGACCAGCAAGGCGGGCGGCCAGCGCCGTCCGGGCGCCGCCTCGCTCGACCTCGCCTACGTCGCCTGTGGCCGCTACGACGCTTTCTGGGAATTCGGCCTGGCGCCATGGGACATGGCGGCGGGCGCCCTGCTGATCGCCGAGGCCGGTGGCCTGGTCAGCGACATGCGCGGCGAGGCAAACTACCTGGCGAGCGGCAACATCGTCGCCGGCACGCCCAAGGTCTTCGCGCCGCTGCTGAACCTGATCCAGGCCAAACTGCCGGCGACGCTGCCGGGCTGACCCCCGCCCACAAGGCCCGGCTGCCGCTCAGGGCTTCTCGGCCCTTTCTGGCACGCCGGAAACCTGGAGGCCGGTGAACATGTTGCGCGTCTGGCTCTGCAACTGATCCTGCATCTTCTGGAACATCTTCTTCGACTGATCCATGTAGGCCGTCATCATGCTCTGCATCGCCGGTTGCTGGAAATTCAGGAACTGCGCCCAGAAATCTCCCTGCAAGTGGCTACTGTCGCCATTGACCAGGCGGGACTGTTCCTGCAATTTCTGCTGGAAATCGACGAAGGTCCGCATGTTGTTTTCGAGGTACTTGCCGAGCATGCCCTGCATGGCATTTCCGTAGAAGCGGATGAAGCCTGACAGCAGTTCGCAGCTGAACAAAGGACCCCCACCGCTTTCCTCTTCGAGGATGATCTGCAGCAGGATGCTGCGCGTCAGGTCTTCGCCAGTCTTGGCATCGATCACCTTGAACACCTCGAACTTGAGGACGAGATCCTTGACATCCCCGAGCGTGATGTAGGCGCTCGTCTTGGTGTCGTAAAGGCGACGATTCGGATATTTCTTGATCAGGCGAAACTGTTCGGACATCCCGAAATCCTTGGTCGATCTTGTGTGCAGTGCAGCATTATAGGCAAAAAAACAGGCACCCGCAGGTGCCTGTTCTTGATGCAGCGCAAGAAATCGCGAATTACTGGTAGTACAGGCCGCCGTTGATGTTCATCGTCGCGCCGGTCATGAAGCCGGCAATGTCGGAAGCCAGGTAAGCGCAGGCGCCACCGATTTCTTCCGGCTTGGCAAGACGCTTCATCGGCACGCCGTCGATGATGCTCTGCAGCACTTCCGGCTTGATCGCCATGACCATCTTGGTCGCCACATAGCCTGGGCAGATGACGTTGACGGTCACGCCCTTGGCGGCCAGTTCGGCAGCCAGCGCTTTTGAGAAGCCGATCACGCCGGCCTTGGCGGCCGAGTAGTTGGTCTGGCCAGCTTGGCCCTTGAGGCCGTTGACGGAGGAGATGTTGATGATGCGGCCCCAGCCACGCTCGGCCATCTTGGCGGAGACCTGCTTGGTCATGTTGAAGAGGGAGGTCAGGTTGGTGGAGATGACGGCGTCCCAGCCATCCTTTTCCATCTTGGCAAACATGCGGTCACGGGTGATGCCGGCATTGTTGACCAGGATGTCGACCTGGCCGCAGGCGGCTTCGGCTTCGGCAACCATGGCTTGGCACGAAGCGAGGTCCGAGACGTCGCCAGCGACACAGACGAAATCGTTGAAACCAGCAGCAGCCATTTCCTTCAGCCACTCTTCCTTGTTGTCGAATTGCGGGTGATAGGAGGCAACCACCTTGTGGCCAGCCTTGGCCAGTTCCTGGCAGATTGCGGTTCCGAGACCACCCATGGCGCCGGTAACGAGAGCAACACGTTGTGTCATAGTCTTTCCTTCCTTTTGTTGATATTTGCTGCGGGTAAAAAAACACGCCAGTCAGAACATGTGCTGACCGCCGTTGATGGAAATATTGGCGCCGGTGACGAACGCCGCTTCGTCGGAAGCGAGATAGGCGACGAGGCCGGCGATCTCCTCCGGCTTGCCCAGCCGGTTGACAGGAATCAGCGGCAGTATCTTGGAATCGAGGATTTCCTGCGGGATCGCGGTGACCATCTTGGTGCCGATGTAGCCCGGCGAAATGGTATTGACCGTGACGCCCTGCCTCGCCACTTCGAGCGCCAGCGCCTTGGTGAAGCCGTGCATGCCGGCCTTGGCCGCCGAGTAGTTCGACTGGCCGAAAGCGCCCTTCTGGCCGTTGACCGACGAGACGTTGATGACCCGCCCCCACTTGCGCGCGGTCATGCCATCGAGGACCTGCTTGCTCATGTTGAAGACCGAATCGAGGTTGGTGCTGATCACCGCATCCCAGTCAGCCTTCGTCATCTTCTTGAAGGTCATGTCGCGGGTAATGCCGGCATTGTTGACGAGCACATCGACCGGACCGACTTCACTGCTCACCGCCGCGACGCAGTCCCGGCAGGAATCGTAGTCGGTGACGTCGCACGGGTAGGCGCGAAAGCCGTAGCCCTGGTTGTTCATGCCATTCAGCCACGCCGCCACCTTGGTGTTCCCCGGCGAATGGGTCGTCACAACCTGATAGCCGAGCGCCGCCAGCTTGATGCAGATCGCTTCGCCGAGGCCGCCCATCCCCCCCGTAACCAGTGCTACTCTCGACATCGATAGTCTCTCCCCTTGTTGACAAAATCAGACGACGCGTTCCCTGACATAACGGCCGGGCGCCGGCTCGATCGGCTTGTGCCTGGCATTGCCCGGCTTGCGCGCCGGCCGCGGCTCGCCGGCCAGCGGCTTCAGCCAGTCTGCCCAGTCGGACCACCAGCTGCCCTTCTTCTCCTCTGCCGCGGTCAACCAGCCGGCGGCATCGGTTTTGACGTCGTCATTAACCCAGTAGCTGCGCTTGTTCTTCGAGACCGGATTGATCGCGCCGGCGATATGCCCGGAAGCACCGAGCACGAAGCGCACCGGACCGCCGAGGATGCGCGTGCTCTGGTAGGACGCCTCCCACGGGACGATATGGTCCTCGCGGGTGGCCAGCACGTAGGCCGGCATCTCCAGCTTGCCGAGGTCGATACGCTGGCCGCACATCTCCAGCTTGCCCGGCACGCGCAGGCTGTTGTCGTGATAAAGGTTGCGCATGTACCAGCAGGCGAACGGACCCGGCAGGTTGGTCGAGTCGGAATTCCAGTAGAGCAGGTCGAACGGTGCCGGCTTCTGGCCCTTCAGGTAGTTGGCGGTGACGTAGTTCCAGACCAGGTCGTTGGCGCGCAGGAAGGAGAACGTGTTCTGCAGGTCGCGCGCCGGTAGCAGGCCGCCATTGCCGATCGTCGACTCGCGCGCCATCAGCCCGCGCTCGTCGATGAAGAGGCCGATCTCGCCGGTGTCGGAAAAATCGAGCAGCGTCGTCATCAGCGTCAGCGAGGCGGCGATGTCCTCGCCGCGGCCCTTGAGCACAGCCAGCGCCGAGCTCAGGATGGTGCCGCCGACACAGAAGCCGAGGGCATTGACCCGCTCCACCCCGCAGATTTCCCGCGCGACATGCAGTGCCGCGATCGGGCCGTGCTCGAGGTAATCCTCCCAGGTCAGGTGTCCCTGCTCCTCTTTCGGATTGCGCCAGGAAACCAGAAAAACCGTGTTGCCCTGCGCGACCATGTAGCGGATCAGCGAATTGTCCGGCTGCAGATCCATGATGTAGAACTTGTTGATGCACGGGGGTACAACCACCAGCGGCAGCGTACCGACTTCCGGCGTCAGCGGCGCGTACTGGATCAGTTGCATCAGTTCGTTCTCGAAGACGACCGCACCCTCGGTCGTCGCGATGTTCTTGCCGACTTCGAAGACCGATTCGTCGGTCATCGAGATGCGTCCCTTCTCGAAATCCGCGAGCAGGTTGTTGATGCCGTCGGTAATGCTCTGGCCGCGCGTATCGATAGCCAGCTTGATGAACTCGGGATTGGTCGCGGCGTAGTTCGACGGCGCCATCGCGTCGGAAATCTGGCGTGCCAGGAAGCGCATGCGGTTGCGCGCCTTGTCGTCGGCCGCCGGAATCAGCTCGACGAGATCGCGGACAAAGCGCGTGTTGAGCAGGTACGCCTGATGCAGATAATCGTAGATCGGACTCGCGCGCCATTCCGGGGCGGCGAAGCGGCGGTCGCCGGGATCGGCGGGTACCTTGGAAGTCTCTTCCCCGCCCGGTTGCCTGGACAGCACCGACTGCCAGAGCGACATCTGCTGATCCATGTGCTGTTTGTGCAGATCGGCCAGCGCCTGCGGATCGGCCGGCGGTGTCTGGACTGCGGCCGGGTTACCGGCCTTGCCGAGGAAATCCATCCACTGCTGCGCCATGTTCTGGCCAGCCTGCATGAATTCCCTGGCCGAACCCAATAGAGCGTCGTTGTTGTCTGATCCCTGCTGCGCCATGGTCAGTCTCTTCTCTGTTCATTAACCCCGGGTCGAGCTTTCGGATTCTCCATACCCGCCGGAACGCTGTCAATGGATTTGCATGCATAATTATGGCGATGTATATCGTCGCCATCGGCTGGCTCTACGTCACTGTCCTCGTCGCCATCAACGAGCCCACGGTGGTCGCCGCCATCGTCTCGCTTCTCTTCTACGGCCTGCTTCCCTGCGCCCTGCTGCTCTGGCTCGGCGGCTTCAAGGCGCGCCGCCAGCGCCGGCGGTCACTCGCCGACCAGCGCGCGGACGCCGACGATCGACGCGACACCCAGGCCGATCAGTAGGATCTGCTGCAGCGTCGCCCGCAGTTCCGCCCGTTTGTGCAACCCCGGAATCAGGTCGGCGACCGCGACGTAAATCATGCTCGCCGCGGCCAGCCCGAGCAGCGTAGGAATCCATGCAGTCATCTCGGACAGCGCCAGGTAGGCCAGCAACGCGCCCACCACGGTCGCCAGGCTCGAGAGCAGGTTGAAGGCGAGCGCCCGCGCCTTGCTGTAGCCCGAATGCAGCAGGATCAGGTAATCGCCCACCTCTTGGGGAATTTCATGGGCGACGATGGCCAGCGACGTGACGATCCCGAGTTCCGTGCTCTCAAGAAAGGCTGCGGCGATCAGGATGCCGTCGACGAAATTGTGGAAAGTGTCGCCGACCATGATCAGCAGCCCGGAGCGCCCGTGATCGTGGGCCGGCGCCTGCGCCTCGTGCGCCTCGCAATGGTCGTGGTGACAGTGTCGCCAAAGCACCAGCTTTTCCAGCACGAAGAAGAGCAGGATGCCGAACAGCACCGTCGCCGCCATGCGGTGCGGGTCGCCATGCTCGAGCGCATGTGGCAGTATCTCGAGGAAGGCCGCGCCGAGCAACGCGCCGATCGCGTACGAGATCAGCATGCCGATGCGCTGCGCCCCGAACGTATTCCCCACCGCCGCCGCCGCGCAGACGCTGACGACGCCGCCGGCCAGCGCCATGGCGATGATCCAGGAAAGTGTGCTCAAGGGATATGTTCGCTTGCGATCAACCGGTGATTATACGCCGCCCGCCGCCAGCCAGACCAACGTCGCCATGCGGCCGGTAACGCCATCCCGGCGGTAGGAATAGAAACGTTCCTGGTCGGCGAGCGTGCACCAGTCGCCGCCGGAGATCGCCGTGACGCCGGCGGCAACCAGCCGCCGGGCGGCGAGCGCATAGATGTCGGCCAGCCACTTGCCGCGGCCGTGCGTGGCGAATGCCGTGGTGGCGGCCGGATCATGCGCGAGGAAAGCCGCGCGCACCTCGTCGCCGACCTCGAAATTCGCCGGGCCGATGGCCGGACCGAGCCAGGCGAGCAGTTCGCCGGGGGCGACGTTCATCGCGACGATGGCGGCCTCGAGCACGCCAGCGGCGAGACCGCGCCAGCCGGCATGGGCGGCGGCAACAGTCGTGCCGGCGCGGTCGCAGAACAGAACCGGCAGGCAGTCGGCGGTCATCACGGCGCAGACGGAGCCGGGCCGGGCCGTCCAGGCGGCGTCGGCGGCGGTCATTTCGGCCACTTTTTCGACGTCGACCGCAACCGTGCCGTGCACCTGCCGTAGCCAGCATGGCTCGCCCGGCAGCAGGCGGCGCAGCGTGGTACGGTTGGCGGCGACGCGGGCCGGGTCGTCACCGACATGGTCACCAAGATTGAAGCTGGCCCACGGAGCCGGGCTGCAACCGCCGATGCGGGTCGTCTGCAGGGCGCGCACATGCGCCGGCGCCGGCCAGTCGGGAACGATGAAGTCAGGCATGGCGCAGGCCCTCGACCAGCGCGCCCAGGTCGCAGGGCATCGGTACTTCCCATTGCAGCGACAGGCCGCTGGCAGGATGAACGAGGCCGAGGCGGGTGGCGTGCAGCGCCTGTCGGTGGAACTCGGGAAGGCGGGGGTCGTGCCTGCCGTAGACCGGGTCGCCGAGGAGCGGGTGGCCGATCGATGCCATGTGCACACGAATCTGGTGGGTGCGACCGGTTTCCAGCGTGCATTCAACCAGCGTGCAATGAGCCCAGGTTTCGAGGATTCGGTAACGCGTGACGGCCGGCTTGCCGCCACGACTTTCTGGAACGACGGCCATTTTCGTACGCTGTACCGGGTGCCTACCGATTGGCGCATCGATGCCGTTGTCACGGCGGACGACGCCGTTGACCAGCGCCAAGTACTGGCGTCGGACCGTGCGCGCCTGCAACTGGCGGACGAGGTCGGTCTGCGCTTCCAGGGTCTTGGCAACGACGAGCAGGCCGCTGGTGTCCTTGTCCAGCCGATGCACGATGCCGGCGCGCGGGATTGCGGCAATGGCCGGCACGTGGTGCAACAGCGCATTCATCAGCGTGCCACTCCAGTTGCCGCTGCCCGGGTGCACGACGAGGCCGGCCGGCTTGTCGATGACGAGCAGCGTCTCATCCTCGAAGACGATCGCGAGCGGGATGTCCTCGGGCTGCTCGGCGAATTCCTGCGGGTCCGGCGCCTCTTCCAGCGCCAGCCGCTCGCCGCCGTGCAGCTTGCGCCTGGGTTCGCTCTCGACCTCCCCGTCGACCCGCACCCTGCCCTCCCGCACCCAGCCCTGCAGACGGTTGCGCGAATGTTGCGGCCACAGTTCGGCGAGCACCTGGTCGAGCCGGCGGCCGGCACAATGCCGAGGAACGGCGGAGCGATCCGGCACGTTTCCGCTATAATCCGTGCGATCTTCCAAAGGATTTCCCATGGTGCGAAGTGTAGCCGCATTCCCCTCCCTCCTCCGCCTGCTGGCGGCGCTTTCCCTGGCCATCGCCGTTGCCGGCTGCGGGCTCCTTGACTCCAAGCAGGACGAGACCATTGGCTGGTCAGCCAACAAGCTTTACGCCGAAGCGCGCGATGCACAGGCCGACGGCGCCTGGGACAAGGCCGCGCGCTACTACGAGAAACTCGAGGCGCGCTACCCATACGGGCGCTTCGCGCAGCAGGCACAGCTCGAGCTGGGCTACGTGTACTGGAAGGCCGAAGAGCCGGGATCGGCGCTCGCCGCGTGTGACCGCTTCATCAAGCTGCACCCGAATCATCCGGCCGTGGACTATGCCTACTACCTCAAGGGCCTGATCAACTTCAACGAGGACCTCGGCTTCGCTGGTTACATCAGCACGCAGGATCCGAGCGAGCGCGACCCCAAGGCGGCGCGCGAGTCCTTCGACGCCTTCCGCGAACTCGTCACCCGCTTCCCCAACAGCAAGTACACGCCGGACGCCATCCAGCGCATGAACTATCTGATCAACGCGATGGCGTCGCATGAAGTGCATGTCGCCCGCTACTACATCAACCGTGGCGCCTACATCGCCGCCGCCAACCGCGCGCAAAACGCGATCAAGACCTACCCCGAGGCGCCCGCCAGCGAGGAGGCGATGTTCATCCTGGTCACGGCCTACGACAAGCTGGGAATGACCGACCTGCGCGACGATGCCGAGCGCGTCATGCGCAAGAACTTCCCCGACAGCCGCTTCTACACCGAGGGCCTGGAACGCAAGTCGGCCTGGTGGAAGCTCTGGTAGGAAATCAGGCGGTCGCCGCGTCGACCGCCGCCGTTTCCAGCCAGACGATGCCGGGCAGGCCGTCGTTGCCGCCGTGGATGATCGCGCTCTGCCCGTATTTCGCCGCCAGCGCCACCGCCTCGGCCAGCGCAATCCCGGGAACCAAGCAGGTTTCCTCTTCCGGCCAGCCGCCGTCGGCGGCCACGTTCTCGCCGGCGTAAGGCTCGAACCCGGCAGCCAGCAGGTCGCACTCGAGTTGCGACTGACGGGCGGCATTCTCTTCCTCGTCGCCGCGCTCGGCGCCTGGATTGTGCGCGGTCAGGATGGCGAACTCGCCGACACCGGCCGTCTCCAGCCAGCATCGCAAGGCTTCCGAGGCAACGCCGGCGCGCAGGTCGCAGCTCCCGCCCGGAAGGAACACGCGATAGGTGGTCGCCCGGAAGGCGGCCTCCAGCTCAGTCTTCTTCGCCATCGAATTCGGCAGTGCCGATCAGGACTTCCGCCTCGGCGACGGGCAGGGCCTCGACTTCCTTGAGCTTGCGCGACAACTGGCGGGTCCGCGTTTCCGCCTTGCCGATGCTGTTGCTGGCCTCGTCGAGCTTCTTCCGGGTATGGGCCAGCGCCTCGCCGAACTTGCCGAATTCGGTCTTGACCGCACCGAGCACCGCCCACACCTCGGCCGAACGTTGCTCGATGGCGAGCGTACGGAAACCCATCTGCAGGCTGTTGAGCAACGCCGACAAGGTCGTCGGCCCGGCCAGGCTGACCCGCCATTCGCGCTGCAGCAGGTCGGCCAGTCCGGGACGGCGCAACGCCTCGGCGTAGAGGCCCTCGATCGGCAGGTAGAGAAACGCGAAATCGGTCGTGTGGGGCGGCGCGACGTACTTGTCGTGGATGCTGCGCGCCTCGATCTTCAGGCGCGCCTCGATCGCCCGCGCAGCTTCCTCGACGAGCAGCGGCTCGCCACGCTCCTGCGCGTCGAGCAGGCGCTGGTAGTCCTCGATCGGGAACTTGGCGTCGATCGGCAGCCAGACCACCGCACCATCCCCCTTGCCCGGCAGGCGGATGGCGAAATCGACCCGTTCGCCGCTACCCGGAACCGTCGCCACGTTGGCGGCGAACTGGTCGACGGTCAGCAGTTGCTCGAGCAAGGCGGCAAGCTGCACCTCGCCCCAGGTGCCGCGCGTCTTGACGTTGCCGAGCATGCGCTTGAGGTCGCCGACGCCGGTCGCCAGCGACTGCATTTCGCCGAGGCCGCGATGCACCAGTTCGAGCCGCTCGCTGACGAGCTTGAACGACTCGCCGAGCCGCTGCTCGAGCGTCGCATGCAGTTTCTCGTCGACCGTCCGGCGCATCTCGTCGAGCTTGGTGGCGTTGTCCGCCTGGATGGCGGCCAACCGTCCCTCGACGGCCAGTTTCAGGCGCTCGAAGCGCTCGTCGAGGCCGAGCGAAAAGCGGTTCAGGTCGCGGGAAAACGATTCGAGGCGTTCGGCCTGCAGGGTGCCGAACTGGGCGACCTGGGTGGTCACCGCCTGGCCGAGCAGGTTGGCCGACTGGGCGCGTTCCTCGCGGTCACGAAAAGCCTCCTCGGCATCCTCGCGCCGGTTGCGCGCCAGTTCCTCGCGCAGTTCGCGCTCGAGGCGATCGAGCCCCTTCTCCTGCGCCGCCTGCAGCGCGCCCAGGGCGGCCTCGTCGTCGCCCCGCCGCCGGCCGCGCAGCAGCAGGACTGCCTGCAGCAGGACGACGATAATGACGCCGGCGAGCAGCACCAGGGCGACGGTCTCGCTCATGTCTCAGCGCAGCGAAAAATCGACGCGGCTGGCCCTGGCCTTGTCGTCGGCCTTGCCTTTCTCGTCGGCCCCGACCTTGGGCGGCAGCAGGAAGACGCGCTCGGGCGGCACCTTGCCTTGCTCGACGAGCCAGCCCTGGACAACCTCCGCGCGACGCAGCGCCAGTTGGCGGACCTCCTCGTCGCTGGCCGGCTGGTTGGTCAGCATCAGCTTCTCCATTTC
>Ga0316627_100000152_pt1 | contig 15185 bp, 29 predicted proteins | sample OWC_Aug_M2_C1_D1_FD_207653 | JGI IMG/M metagenome (GOLD analysis project Ga0316627, IMG submission 207653) | Wetland soil microbial communities from Old Woman Creek delta, Ohio, United States - OWC_Aug_M2_C1_D1_C | ecosystem: Environmental > Terrestrial > Soil > Wetlands | place: USA: Ohio...
ACACATGCTTCAAAATCACCGGCGCCGGCTTGTCCGGATGGACCTTGGAGAGGTTGAAGAAATGGCCCTTGGGGTGGTAATTCGAAAAAGGCGTCCCCGGCAGGGCCCGCTTCCACAGCAGCGTCGTCGCGGCGCCGAGCGTGTGCCCGGGAAGGTCCGGCAGCCCTTCAAACGCCTCCCGGACCGTTATGACCTTCCGCCCCGGCTCGGGGAACGGAGGATTTTCCCCGCTCCTCATCCCGATGAAAATAATCCGCTCCCTGTTCTGCGGAACCCCGTACCACTTCGCGTTCATCTTCTTGACCCGGACGCTGTACCCCGTCTCCTTGAGCGTCCTGAGTATCCAGACGAACATCCCCTTCATCGGCCCGATCGTCATGCCCGGAACGTTCTCCATCACGAAGACCCGCGGCTCGAGCTCCTTGATGAACCGGACGAACTCGAGGAACAGGATGTTCCGCGAATCGGAAATGACCCGCTTCCCGGCCGTCGAGAACCCCTGGCACGGCGGTGAGCCGTCGAGCAGGTCGAGCCCGCCTTTCTCGAGCCCCGTCGCAGCCAGGACCTCCTTCGGCGAGACCTCGCAGATATCCCGCTTCCACACCGGAACTCCAGGGAAATTGAGGGCGAACGTCGCGACCGCGTTATCGTCGAAATCGATGGCGAGCTTTTCCTCGTACCCGGCCCACTTATAGCCGAGCGACGAACCGCCGCACCCGGCGAACGTGCTCACAAGCGTCGGGCCGCTCAAAATTCAAACCCGCAGAACGGGCACTTGTGCTCAAGGCCCATGTCCTCGTCGAATTCCTTCTCGTTGGGCTCGTTCTCCTTCATCATCCCGGCCTTGTTCACCCGCGCCATCAGCTCGGGGATGGTGGTCGGCTCCGCAAACGAGATTTTCAGAAGCTCCCCATCCAGCTCGTCGATGACGGGCTTGACCAGCTCCGCGACCTCGAGCTGGTCGTAAAACCCGAACGCCTGATTATCCAGGAACGACAATTCGATCTTCTCCGCCTCGGACTCCGGATAATTCATGAAACAGAAGATTTTCTTTTCCGGGGGCCACTCCAAAACCTCGGTCATGGCAAGAAGCCTCATGTTGCCGCCGCCGGCCACGATTTTCCCGTCTTCCCGCCAAACCGTGAGCGTCTGGAACAAACCGTACTTCCTGATCGACCCCGCCAGCTTCTCGAGCATCTCCGGGGTGATGCTCCTCGGGTTTTTCCCCCACCGCTCGATCTCCCCAAGCCGCAGCTCAACCAACTCAGGCGGTCTGGTCGGCATCAGAACTCCCTCCCGCACCGCGGACAGGTCGTTTTTCCCTCGGATGGATTTTCCGCCGGCGGCGCTTCACCGGCCGCAAGGTTCGCCATGAACTCGGAAAGAGAAACAGGCGCGTCGAACTGGATTCTCACCAGGTCCGCATCGATCACCCCGGCCGAACCGTCGACCAGGCCGGCGACTTCGAACTCGTTGTAAAACCCGAACGCCTGGTTGTCAAGGAAAGAAAGCTCGATTTTCTCTGCCTCGGAAGACGGGTAATTCATGAAGCATTTCAGCTTCGTCCTGGCCGGCCACTTGAGCGCCTCCGTCATGGCAAGAAGGCGCATGTTCCCTCCTCCGGCCACGACTTCCCCATCCTCCTCCCACACCGTAAGGGTCTGGAAGACTCCGTATTTCTGAATCGAATGCGCCAGCTTCTGCAGCATGTCCGGCGCTATCTTCCTCGGGTTCTTCCCCCAGCGCTTGATTTTCCCGAGCTCGATCTCGACAAGCTTAGGAAGTTTTTCCGGCATCGTCTTCAACCGGAGCAACATTCGAATTGATAGCCGCCTGGAACTCCGTATTCGACATCGAGGAGCTGACCGTGTAATAGGCGTTGATCGTCTGCCCCACGCCTCTCCCGGACCCGGACGGACCCGTGAAACGCGCGGCACCTGTGGCCCCCGTGAACCCGATTCCTTGGGCGATGCTCCTGGAGGCCCACTGCGGGAGCTCGACGCCGATGTAGACGAACCTCCACCCGGCCGCTTCCTTCTCCGCGATCGCCCGGCGGAGCGCCTCGAAATCCCTGACCTCTCTCGAAGCGTTCTCCTCCCCATCCGTGAACACGACCATGACCGCCCGCTCGCCGTCCCCAACCATCCGCGAAAGGTCCCCAAGCCCCTTCTGGACGGCATCGAAAAGCGGCGTCCCTCCGGAAGGCTTGTAATCGTCGAGCTCGATGGGGCGGTAGAGCTCGGCGAGCGGAAGCCCCTCGGCGAAATATCTGCTGCGGAACCCCGGAACCCCTCCGGGTCGGGAAGCCCCGCTGTCGCTGTCGAAAAACATCAGGGAAAAATCGTAATCCACCGTCGTTTCCCGCCTCAGCTCTTCGATGAACTCGTTGAGCCCGGCAACGGTCTCGGACCGGCGCCCGCTCATCGAGCCGCTCTCATCGACGACCAGCATGACGTGGCCCTTAACGTTCGGCATCGCTCTCCCTCCTATCGGACGATTTGAAGCCTTCGCCCTCGGCAAACCGGGCATTTGGCAATATACTTCTTCCCCTGCTTCAACTCAAGCTTGAAATCCTCGATGTTGAAGTAGGCCGTGCAGTTCTTGCACAAGATAGAAAAAAGGCGGGTCCCCGGGGGAGGGGAGCCCGCCTTCGAAATGACGAAAAGCTTCACGGGGCTGAGTGGTGCGCCGAATAAACGACCTTCGGTTCCTTCCCCTTCGAAATCTCAAGCATGGAGAAATCATGCTGGAGCACCTGGCGGAAGAAAATAAAATGCTGCTTCGCCTCTTTGGCCGTCTTGAACCCGTCCCAAACCAGGAGCATTTTTTCTCCGCACAGCAGCTTCCACCTCCACTCCCCCCGTTTTTCCGAAACGACCTCGACCTTGACCATCCGCGGAACATTCTTCACCCCGCGGACAGTCCTCACGTCCATACCCTCGGCATTCTTCATTTATCTCTCCTCCAAAACAGACTTCAACCTGGACTTGAACAGCACTGCCGTCTTTTTCCCGATCGCGGCCCGCACCTTCGGCGAAGAGATAATCTCCTCTCCGGCCTCCCGCTCGACATCCGCGACCATCGCCTTGATGATCTCCCCCGTCTTCTCCATCCCGGCTTCGGGAAAAGCATCGAGGACATGGGCCAGGCGCATCGGCGTGACCCATTCCTCCGCGATTTTCTCCGCATCCTCGAGAACCTTGAGCGCCTCGGGGTCGAGCGGCCGGTGGGTCTGCGTCTCCTGGAACCCCTCGTTCTTGTGCTTGGCAATAATCCGCGCGCCGTTGTTTTTCACAACCTCGATCGGCGGACGGATGACGATTCCCTCCCGCCTGTGCCCCTCGCCCATCCCGTTCCTCACGGCCTGGACGGAATCCCGCTGGAGCTCGATATCGAGCGCCTCGACCGTCGCCGGAACAAGCTTGAAATCGACGAAAGAAAATCCCAGGCGGGTCGCCAGGTCGAAGGCGTTCGGAACATTGAGCCAAGCCTCATCCACCTTCACCTCAAAAGCCACAAAGGCGAGACTTTTCCCGTAGAGCTTCGCCATGCCCTGGCAGCTTCCACCATACGCCTCCCCATAAACCACGACTTCCGGGTAACCAAGCGCACGGAAAGAGGCGGAAAGCTCTTCCTTGTTGAAGAGGGCTTCGAAATTCGCCTGCTTGACCCCTCCGGCGAAAAAGGAAAGCTCCCCGTTTTTCCAGGAGACATGGGCCGAGGTCCCATGAATCTTCTCCATCGCGTAAACCTCCTTGAACAGGAGGACCTCCCGGTTTTTATACAAATTGTCGATGTGCATATAAGACACGATGCTCTCCCTATAAGGTCAGGCCTTCGATCTTCGAAAGGGCAGCCTGCCCGTTCTCGAGCGCGGAAAGGACGTCGAACACCTTGTCCGACCAGCCCGCGATCATCGCCACGTCAGGCTCATCGAGCTGGACGGGCGCCGCACCGTGGCCGGCGACATCGAAAATATAAAGCCTGGCACCGGGGTTCTGCTCCTTCACCAGCGACCACGACCTGGACATCGCCCCGCTGTAAGGGGTCGAATTCCAAAGCTGGCAATCGGTGAAAAGCATCAGCCGATCGACGGGGGTCCGCGTCTCGGCAATCCAGTCCGCGACCTTGTGCCCGTTTGTCGAAAAGCCGACGGAATTCGCCCGGCGCTCGACCAGGGCGATATTCTTGAGGGTCGTGTTCCCCTTGTCGAGGGCAACCGTCCTCCAGGTGTCCCCGAAGATTCCGAAAATGGTCTGCTCGCACTTCGAGTTGAGGAGCACCCCGAGCGTCATCCCGATATCCACGTTCCTGATTTTCGACCGCGCCGAAATGGGCAAACCAAACATCGAGCCCGAGACGTCACAGGCGATGACGATTTTCTCCTCCGGCGCCACCGGGACATTCACGACCGACAGCCCGAGCGCCTGCTCGAGGCCGGCCAGAAGGATATGCCCGTGGTAGGAAGGAATCTCCGAAAGCTCCTTCCACGCCGAGAGGAACCGGAACGGAAACTGCTTGGACTTCGCCACAGCCTCAGGGTCGGTCAACTGGGCAAACGCCGCCCCGAGCGCGGCGTCGGAAACCCCGGCCTCGATGATGTTCCTCAGGTTGCGGAGAAGGGCCATGTACCCCATCCGGCCGGAAACGATCAGCTCTTCCCACTTCGCCTTGAAAGCCGCCTTCTTCACGGCCTCCGAAGCGAACCCCTGCTGCCCGAGCGCCGAAAGCTCCGTCTCCCACGTATAGGGAACGGCCAGCGTCTTCTCGGCGATTTTCTTGTAAAGCGCTTCCCGGTCGAGATCGGTGGGCTTCGGATGGGTCAGGAAAAGCGCATCGCGGAGGGCGAACTTCCCCTCGCGGTCGTACTTCCCGAACTGGTACTCGTTGAACTTCCCGAAGGCGTCGGCGACTCCCTTCTTGAGCTGCGTCGAGATTTTCCCGAACTTCCCCGAGCGGCCGTTCGCCTGCTCGTAGTAGGCCAGGATTTCGGTCAGCTCGTCCGCCCGCTGGATGACCCGGAAGGCCATCTTCCGGACGAGATCATCACCGCGGTGGACGCGCGCCAGCTCGACCGCCAGAACGAGGGGAATGGAGCGGAGGTACATCTGCTCCCGCGCGTAAACCCCGAGCTTCGCCACGAACTCCGGCGGGACCATCGGGATGAGCCGCCTGAGCCGCATGATCGTCTCGGCCGCCTTCTCGTAATGCTTGTCCTGGAGCGACGCCGTGCAGACGAGCGAATAAAGCTCCGTCTTGGGGTCGATCTCGAACGCCTCGCCGCCGGCCTTGTTGACCTTTCCGGTTCTCACTCCCCCCGGATGGGGATTAAAACGTGCCACTGAAGGCCTCCTTCAGGGAAGATTTATGAACAGCGGGGAACAAGTCGGACCCGGTATTTTCTTTGCAATGAAGTAACCGGACCCATCGCCACCGCTTTTCATACGATATAAAAAGCCGGGAACAAACGCCGAGAGTGTCTTGCTTGCTTTTGCGTCGTTTACTTTCGCCTCGCCCCGGTCGATCGGGGCGGCAGGACTCGCACCTGCTTTAGAAAGCTCCTGTGAAGTATCCCTCGACTCCGCCACGGCCTTTAAAACAAAATTGAAAAGCTGGGAACAGACGAAAAGGGAACAAGATGCTCTGTCCGCTGAGCTACCGGCCGGCCGAAGCCAGCCAGACAGGATTCGAACCTGCGACCTTCCGCTTAAATGGCGAAGTATCCCTTCTCTACGCCACAGCTTAAAAACGAAATTGAAAACCGGGAACAAGCGCGGAGAGCACATTTTCTCGGACTCAAATCCGACGGAGCCGGTTAAAGCCCCGGTAAAGCATCGAAGCTCTCTGATCCTGAAGTATCTCTCCGCTTCGCCACGGCTTGAAAACGAATTGAAGGGAGGAACATACGGCCGCGGAATACGGCCCTTTCGGGCTAAAACCTCGTGCATGGCGGGGTGAAGTAACCGCGTCCTACGCCATCCCTGTTTAATCATCACGCTAGTCATATGTCCATGTCAAGTGGTTTGTTCCGCAGAAATCCCTCACCAACCAGAGAAAAGCAAATAGGCCAGCGCAATCCCGGCCGCGACAACCGAAAGGCACAACAGAAGGAACATCCACCACACCCGGAATATCCGCTCGAAGAAACTCATCAGAGGTCCTCCTTCATCCGCTCGAGCGTTTCCTTCTCCCTCTTCTCAACCCAACCCAGCCATCTCGCGACCAGGAAAAAGAAAATCAGCAAAAGAACCACGACCGCCGCAATTACGATTTTCCACCAAACAAACATGGAGAACCTCCTACTCCCAGCGGCTCATCCTCCACCGGAAGAAGAGAAAGAGAGGGGCATTTTGGCGGACATTAGCCGGGGAGCAGGACGAATACCGCAAGAAACCTAACTGGTCTCGAAGGGTCGCTACCCTTCTCTTTCCCAATCTACCTTACTCCCATGCCCCATTATAATCACTTCGAAAGCAAAGCCAAGCTGTGTTCGACGAAAATATATTTTTCCGTCTTCGCCTCGCCGGGAAGCCAGATCGGCTCGAAAGTGTAAACCTCGGGGAGCTCGTCCTGGCGCATCATCCTCGTCAGCACCCACATCCGGTCTTCGACAACCGGAAGGATTTTCCCCATGCCCCGACGGCTTCGCGTCGGAACCTCCGTGATCTCAATGAGCTTCTCCCCCGGCGGAAGGTTGATCGTCGTGACCTCCTGCTCCACGGGAAGCGACGGAGGCTTCTCTTTTTTCACCGCGCAGGACTTCACGACGAAGATTATCCCCAAAATGGCGGCAACCACCGCCACGAGAAGAAACGCCCTGGAATCCGGCTTTCTCATTTCAGGATATCCGGATACATCCCCTTCGCCTCGGCGTAAGAATCGAGCCGGACGCAAATCAGCTTCTCGGGCTTGACCTTGTCCTCGCTCTTCTTCGCGTCGACGCCCTCGAAGACGATCATGGCCGCAATCGTCCTCGCCTGGGTCCCCGAAGAAGCCACAAAAATAAGCGGCTTCTCCATTCCCTCGTACTCCACGACCACGACCCTTCGGACCTTACTATTTTTCATTTTCGCTCCTTTTGGCGTCGCCTTCCATCCAAGCGGAAAATTTGGAAAGCGTCCCGGCCTGCTGCACCAGGACGCGCTGAATCGCCTGCAGCGTATCGAGGAGCTTCGCCAGCACCGGAAAGATATCCGGCTCCTGAACCTTCCCCGGCACCGCAACCGGCTTCTTGGCCGGCACCTTCACGCACCGCGCCTCGGGAATCCATTCCCAAAGCCCGCGGCCGGACTTCTCGAGCTTCCCCCGGTACGTGCTGGGAGACGCCTGGGTGACGAGGACCAGGAGGTTGAGCGCCTGCTTGAGCGGGATAGTCATGCTCTCCTTTTTCGCCCGGTAGTAGCCGCAGAACCGCTCCATGAGCGGAGCCTCCTCCCCGAACTTCCTTCCGCTCTTGAACAGGCGCGTCGCGAGGAGGGCGAACACGGCCGCCTTGATCGCCAGCTGCTCCGCCGAAGAAAGCTCGTGCCCGTCGAGCTTCGCCGGCGGAAGGTTTTTCTCCGGCGCCGTAATCCTGATTCTCTGGACACGGAGCTCCCCGGGCTTTCGGAGCCCCGCCTTGACCTCGAGCTTCGTCAGCAGGGCATACGCCTTCGCGTTGGGGTTATCCCTTTCATGGGGATTGTACCTCCCCCACCCCAAGGCCATTTCCCCATCGCCGCCGTAATACTTCATCCACACCTGCACCGGCTGGAAGCCGGCGGCAAAGTCCTTCGCCATCTGCTCCTTCAGCTTCGGGAATTCCTCCCGGACCAGATCGCGGCGCTCCTCCGGAGAAAAAACCCGGCCAAGGGCCCCTCTCCGCTTCTTCATCTCCAAAATTTTTTCTTCCATTCTCCTGCCCTCCTAAGGCAAATTAACGTCAACGGCTTTTATATGTCCAACCCACCCACGGCAAATCGCAGTTTTTCATGACCCCGACGGGGGGCATTCTCCCCGGTCGTCCGCATAGCGCCAACGAGGCTCTCTGTGTGAATGGAGAAAGGAAACGCGGCTCGCCGGAAACGCCCCCCGTCGGAATCATGGCTCCATCAACCCTTTGCAGTATTTCCCCCTCATCCCGCTATGGGCCGTCTTCGCCTTGCAGAGGGGGCACCTCGAATATTTCGGATGCGTCCCCATCCTCGCCTGGTAATCCTTCTTGCAGGTAAAGCAATTCACGGTCACCCACCGCTTCGGACGAAGCTCCGGCTTCCCCGCTGGATATTTCCCGGCCATCGGTCTCTCCTTCATCCCCTTCCCAAAACGTCGATTTTCAACTGCACTCTTCTGATGACAATCCCATCGATTTCAATGGGAATATCTATCCTGATCGTGTCGCCAGGACAAACATTAACGAGTTTCCCCGCAGGAAAAATATCGCCCGAAAAATTTAACCTGACCGCCCTCGCAACCCGGTCCTCCGCCCCCACAGAAATCCTCGCCTCGGGGGCAAGGGTGACCCCCCCGAGCTCGGAAAGCTCATCCACGGTTTTTTTGAATTCCGCGGCACGGATAAAAGTGATTAAACCTTTAAATATTTCTTCCATCTTCCCCGCCAGTCCCCCCGTTCTGGGCCTCATGGATAACGCGGAGCAAGGCCTGGTTCGCCTCGCGCCCCCGCTTCATCTCCTCGGCGGTTATTCCTTCCTGGTACTCCCAATGCTCAAAAACATAATCCCCCTTTTTCGTCAGGGCGATCTTCACCCTCCCCGCCGCCGAAAGGAGGCAAATCGCGGCCTCAACAATAGAATAATCCTGTTTCGATTTGATATCCAAAAGCCCGTCCGTCAATTTCAAAATAGCGACTTCGAATAGAGCGCTCATTTCCCTATTCCCCAGTAATGAAGAATATAAAAAAAGTCCCGGCGCAGCAAAGGAATCCCGATAAATGAAAATAGGGCGATGCAGACGATAAAAAGGAAAACATATAAAATCACTCTCTTTTTCACTTCCCCTCCTTCATCATATCGCGGATGTCCAAGAGCAGTTCGATGATTACAGGGATCAAGCCAGCCATATACTCCGAATTGCTAGATGGAACGAAGTACGTTTTAGCGTAGAGTCGGTCCCTTTCGCTCTTTTGCTTTTCAATCTCCTCGCGTGATCTCATTTTTACCTACTATGGTTTTGTCCAATAGTCATAATTACCGCGGTACGGCTTTTTCATCCATTGTTGAATAGACGCTATGACTCCCACCCAGCCGTATTTCTTTTCCATCCGAAGCAGAGCCCCTGCGGTTCTCTGTCTCTCCAAAATGTACTTTTTTCTGTCTAAAATAAACTTTTTTCTATCTGCAATTTTCATTTTTTACCTCCTGTGCGTCGCGGATGGCGCAGAGAAAATCCTCGATATCAGCGCAAACCTGACTGCGGTATGCCCCTCTCGCATCATCCTCTGTCCCCAAATACACCTTAATATGTTTCGGGAGATTTAGCCTACCCGCCGCTTCGAGGACGCGGATTGCGGCCGCCAATTTAAAATCCCACGGAGTTTCCGGAGTAGAGCAATCTCCCCACCCCTCCATTTCCTCTATAACCGCGTCGAATGGATTGCCCATCTTGTGGTCGCTCATTTGGGCACCTCTCACTTCTCCTTTTCGTCCACGACACGGGAGTGGAATAGATCGGCTACCTTGCGGTAAAAACGAAGGAAATATTGTTTATCAGATACTTTCAAGAAAACGAATACGTACGTAATTAGAATAATAAATAGTAAAAGCGAAAACAACATAATGTAAAGAAGTAGCATGACAAACTCCATCATTTCCTCTCCTCGTCCACGACCATGCCACGGGAGCGGAGGAGATTTAAGAGTTGTAGGTACACATTCCCCGGAAGGAATGCTCCTACAATGTTGTCTATTTCTCTCATAGTCACTCGCGGCGGGTTGAGAATCATGCGAAGAATAGCGTTGTATTCCTCGACATAAAGCCTATCGATGTCGTCCCAACAATCCCCCAAGGCTTTTGATAGTTTCCATCGTTCCTCCCTCGTCGGCTCTTTCGTGTCGCTCATTTCCCCTCCTCCCCCGCGATGAGGCGGCGGATTTTCCCCATCACCCCGCGCCTCGATGCCTCCTCAAGGGAGGGGACTATCGGCCCTATTGTCTCGTAGACTTTAAGCAGGGTAACAAAAACGCGGACCATCTCCTCCCGCTCCTCCTTCGATGGCCCTTTCTCCTCGGATATCGGGCCGCATTGAACCGGAATAGGATTACCATGCCCGTCGTCAACCGCTCGAGCGTGATCCAGAAGCGGCTCATCAAAATATTCCCCGCACGATTCACACCGATACCTCCGCTCCTCCCGCGATGGCCCCATTCCCTCTGGCCCTTCATAATCTACGTCGTAAACACCGGGAGGGAACCTCGGCTCCCCGCACTCCATCGCGGCGCGGACGGCGGCGAGCGCGGACTTCATATTTCCCCAATCTATCCGATTGACCTGTATTTCGAGATAGCGCAATCGCTCATCATCGAAAGAGGTTGCCTCACCACTAACCACTTCCTCAACCGCCTCGATGAGCGCGGCGACCAGCGGAGGGCAGTCGGATATGCGGGTCATGGCGTCCTCCTAATCCATGCGCGAGAGCCTTCCATCGTCGCGGTCGTCAGCGTGGTTGACACCTCTGATGCCGTGGCTAAATAACCGACTTGACGGCGATCCCCGAAAGAATCAACCCAAAAAAGAATGGTCATTTCATCCCCCGCAGTTTGGCGACGAAAGATATGCACTCTTCCCTATCCAAAACCTTAATGTCGGCGTTAACATATTCACCAAAGGCGGGAAGAGATTTCGGCTCCGGAACATCCAGCAACGGGCAGGACGGGCCGGGGATAAATTGAAATTCCCCCTGCTCAACAGCATCCTCACAATGCTCTGGGAAATCTTCTGTCTTTGGGCAACACCCAATGGGACACTTATCAAACGCGATGGCCTTCATCTCTCTCAGCCAAGGCTCTTAGAGATGGCCGGCGTCATCCCGCCCTTCTCCTGGAACACCTTCGTAAAATATTCCCCGGTATCCCCCTGGAACAGAGGCTCCCCTACCTGGGCGAACCTCCACAGGTAAGCCATTTCATACTGGCTCATGGAATCGATCTTCTCTTTCTGTTCCGGTGTCATCCGAGCCTCCCCGTTTTCAGCCAAAAATTCATAAGCCCGACAAGCTGCTCCACCTCTTCCCGGTTCAGGTGGACATTTTCTCCGACCCACAAGAAACTCGACCCGGGCTTAACCATCGAATCCTCATAATCCCCGATCGCCGAGCTCTCCTGAATCACCCGGATTTCCTCCCCCTCATTCTTCCCCGCATAAGCGGGATGGACGACACAAAAAAAGCCGCGAGGGGTCCTCTCGATTCTCATTTGATTTTCAGGATTGAGGAAACAAGCCGATAAGGCGCATGTTCGCGGACGATATCCGCCCGCACGCCAGAAGAAGCATCTTCCCACCGCGGGTCCCCGATGATTTCCTTCCAGACAGCCTTAAAGGGAAGAAATTTCCAGAGGAAATACTGCATCCAATCCCCATTGTGACAGGTCGCCCAGGCCGTCTTGAGCGATCTTCGCCCGACCCAAGTTAAACCTTGAGAGCAGACGTTGATTTCCCTAAGGAGCTTATAGAGCGTCATACTTCTCTCCAACCCTTATATGTCCAAACCGGCCGGATTTTCACATTCTCCTGTTCCAGGCGGCATCGCCTCCCGCTTCACTCTTCATCCACGGGCCCGTCGCCGCGCAGGACCGGCACATGAGCCAATATTTTCCGTATTCATTATGGTCCCTTATCGGCTCTTCACCCCCGCAGAACGGGCACGGCTTATTTTCCTGTTCGGCCGGCTCCCCTTCCACAAGCGCATAAGTCCGGAGAAAAACATCGGAGTTGCACGGATAGAATTCCCCGACCACCCCGCGGATTATCCAGTCCCCGGAAAACGCCTTCATCTCACCCTCGAGGGTATCGACGTAGAGGACACGATAATCATCCTCCCCGCCGGGACGATTCCCGCAGTGGACGGGGGATTTTATGGTGTCGTTGCTCGGACAGGCCCACGCCCAAATCTCGTCGAAGCTCTTCTTCGTCCCCAAGAACTGGACCGCCTCAACCACCACCGGCCGTTTACGGAATTTCATTTTTCTACCTCCCCCCGATATCGACAACATCCCTGAGGGACGCCATCTTCCTTTTCACCTCGTCCCAGGAATACGGGTAAAAATCATGGGTATCGACCCCGACGTCAAAGCTCTTCCCGAAAGAAGGAATCGTCCCGTGGCTATGGCCGTAAAGGTGCCAGGCCCCGTAATGCTTCTTCTCCCACATCCGCATCGCGCAATGGGACATGATGATCGTCTGGCCGTCCACCCGGAGCTCCTTGATCTGCGTGACCTGGATGAAATGACCGGCCATCCATTTTTCCTCCCGATCATGGGAGCCGAGGATGAGGACCTTGAACCCGTTGAGTTGGCGGACAATTTCCTCCCCGTCCCCAAAACCGAAATCCCCAAGATGGTAGATGAAATCCTTCTTCCCCACCCGGCTGTTCCAACGGGCGATCAAGGCTTCGTTCATCACCTTGACCGAAGAAAACGGGCGGTCGCAATACTCGATGATCTGCCCGTGGTTGAAGTGGGTATCAGCGGTAAAGAAGACTTTCATTTTTTGTTACGGCCCCTTCTTAAAGCATCAAAAAAAATCGCAGCCCGCACGCCCTGACGAATAACATCCCCGACATCTTTCCTATATCTCCTCGCGGTCTCTGGATGGTCAAAAATCAAGGTGTCAACCAACCTGAACCACTCCCCCATTCCCTTCAACATGGCACGGGCTTGGGGGTCTCTAATCCTCGGCTTATCCTTCACTTCAGCCCCCACGCCTCGAGCCCGGTGAAAACCTGCCGCTCGAACCCGCGGCCCTTGAACCAGAGCACTCCCCCGGCCGACAGCACGGCGGAAGCCGGCAAGATCGAGCCCTTGCCCTCGAACCGCACCTCGATCGTCCCCGCCTCGGAAGCGAGCCAGGCCACGACATGATGGCACAACCCGAACGCATTCCTGGCCCGGAAGATATCCCCCCTCGTCTTCTTGACCAGGAGAGAAACCCTCCCCAGCTTCATCGACAGCTTCCCGATGTAGCGCCAGGGCGGATTCGCCCCGATCCGGATATAGAGGTCCGACTTCTCGGCGTCCTCCGGGCACGGCTCGACGAGGTAGGAATTCCCGTCCCTGTCCAGCTTCTTGAACCTTGCAACGGCTTCTTCGACCATTCTTCCCTCCACCCCTTTTATGTCCGAACCGCCCCATCCTTTCCGCCCTCGTCCTCGCCCTCCTCCTTGTGCTCTTCGAGAAGGTCCCACCCGTCCCCGGCCTTCCTCCGGAAAAACTCGACGAGCTTGTCCAGCTTCTCCGCGGCGCCCTCTCCGATTTTCTCCCTGTCCCCGAAAACGAGGCTCGGCATCCCCTCGATGGTTTTTCCGAGCTCCACGTCAAGGCTGATGCAGTCGTTGAGGTCCTTGAACGACTTGATCTGCACCCCGTTCTCCTTGAGGTCGCGATCGAGGACCTCCTTGCGCTCCTTCATCCGCTTCCTCGTTTCCTCGGGCAGGTCCGGCCGCATCAGGGAATCGGCAAGGTTGATGATCTCGACGATCATCCTCGCACTCCTCGAGGCCCGCTTCGAGAACGCGAACACGGCCTGCTGGATGAGGCCGCGGTAGCCCATGAGATTCTCCTGGGACTTGATGATTCGCTCCTGCATGTTCCGGTCTCTCGATCGGCGCTCCTCGGAATCCTTTTTCTCAACCCACTCCTTCCATTTCTCGATTCTCGCGAATCTCTTGAGGGAGGCGTAAAAGGCCTCAAATCGCTGGGAGAATTCGGGCGAATCCGGTTGAAGCGTCGGATACTGGTCGCGGAACCTGATGAGGGCGGCTTCCCTGACGCTCCTTCTATCCCCGAGCCAGTAGAACGTTTCGAACGCCTGGGCATGGGTCGGGTAGATTTCAGGCTCTTTCGGCTTCGCCTCGTCAACCAGCAGCTCTTCCGGCTTCAAATCCTCGTGGTCCAACTCGACTTTGGGTTTCGCTTTTCTGGGCATGGTCGGAATTTACTCCCTCAGCCGGGAAGTGTCAACATGACTCTCTCCCATTATTTTTGCCTTCGAAACGGAACTCCCCTGTTGGAGTTGCCCTCGCCTTTCCTGTTTTCGCCCGGCACCCTGCGTTTTGGGAGACTTTTTCCGCCGCTTCGGGCAATCTGGGAGGGTGTCCTTTTGAAGTTAGGTCTGTTCGTCACTCGATTCTCCTTCTTCCGTTATATCGTCGAGGGATTGGATTCTCCATTCATGCGTCTGCCGCGGAGCCAGGATATCGAGCTTCCCGATCTCGTTGATGAGGGTGAGCTGGGCGGTCGCTTCCTGCTCCTTCGCCTCGAGCTCGAACCTTCTCCAGTTCGGCACCGCATTCGTCGCGAGCTCCGCCCTCACGATTCTCAGGACGCCCAGGACCTCGAGCTTTTTCTGGACCATGAATTCTGCGAAGGCCACGACCGCCCGCATCTCTGAGGCAAAGGTCGCCGCCAGGGCAGGGTCCAGCGAATGGTCGTTCCCCCGTATCCCGGCCGGCCCCGCAAATCCACTCCATCCCGATACCCCGTGAGCCCTTTCATACCCGGACACACCGTAATACATCGGCCCATTTTCAAATTGATTTTCAAATTCCTCGTTTCTCCGGGGTGGGATTTGCCCGTCAAAAGACGTCGAAGCAAAAGGATGGGAAAGGGAAGTCTGCTGCTCCCTTCCATCCACCAACCTCGAAATAACCCCAAACCCACCCGGCCCATGAAGATGAACTGGAACATATCCCATTTCATTCCCTCCGCTTCCCCCGCCTCCGGCTCCCCAAGTTTGGATATTGTGGCTATAAATATTGCTTAAACCGGAAATATTGCTTAAACCGGCAATAAACGCCTGCCTCCTCCGCCTTTGCGCTTCCTCTTCAAGCAAGCGCCTTCTCTTTTTTTCCTTGAAAAAAATAAAAACAGACGTCCCCACAACAATGCAAAAGCAGCAAAGCGAAACGATCAAATTAAACGACTTAATCGACATGCCTGCTAAAGCCTCAAAAAGGCCCGTAAACGGCCTTGGGCC
>Ga0316627_100000153_pt1 | contig 15181 bp, 15 predicted proteins | sample OWC_Aug_M2_C1_D1_FD_207653 | JGI IMG/M metagenome (GOLD analysis project Ga0316627, IMG submission 207653) | Wetland soil microbial communities from Old Woman Creek delta, Ohio, United States - OWC_Aug_M2_C1_D1_C | ecosystem: Environmental > Terrestrial > Soil > Wetlands | place: USA: Ohio...
CATGCTCATTATCAATCTGGCTGCAGGGCAGATATCGATACGGTTTGGCGCCAAAGGTCCTAACTCTGCGCCAGCCACTGCGTGCGCGACCGGCAGCCACGCAATCGGTGACGCGTTCAAGGTGATCCAGCGGGGAGATGCCGATGCCATGATCGCCGGCGGCACCGAGTCCGTGATCACTGCCATGGGCATTGGCGGATTCAATGCCATGAAGGCCCTTTCCACGCGCAATGACGAACCGGAAAAAGCGAGCCGTCCCTTTGACAGGGACAGAGACGGTTTTGTCATGGGAGAGGGAGCAGGTATCGTTATCCTTGAAGAACTCGGCCATGCACAACAGCGTGGTGCGAAGATCTATGCCGAGATCATCGGCTACGGGCTGACAGGTGATGCGTATCATATTACTTCTCCGGCGCCGGGTGGCGAGGGAGCTGCCCGCTGTATGGCTATGGCAATTCATGATGCGGGCATTTCTCCGTCAGAGGTTAACTACATCAATGCCCATGGAACTTCGACCAAGCACGGAGATGAGCTTGAAACGCTTGCGATCAAGGACGTTTTCGGAGATCATGCCTATAAACTTTCAGTGAGCTCTACGAAGTCGATGACCGGCCATCTCCTCGGCGCTGCCGGAGGCGTTGAAGCGGTGATCAGCGTCCTGAGCATCCATCATAATATGATGCCGCCTACCATAAATCTTGACAATCCTGACGAGGGCTGCGACCTTGATTATGTACCCCACAAAGCAAGACCTGCCGCGGTCGGCTGTGCCTTGTCGAACTCTTTCGGGTTCGGTGGGACGAATGCCTGTCTTCTGTTCAAGAAATTCGATCATTGAGCCGTAAGAACGCCAGCCAGTATCTCTCCGTCATAGAACAGCGGCTCGGGTATGCATTTGCAAACCGGCAGTTACTCCTTGAAGCGCTTACCCACAAGTCGTATTACCATGAGAACAAAGAGGGCGCATCGCAGCATAATGAACGCCTTGAATTTCTGGGCGATTCGGTCATCGGTCTTGTCGTCGTAGAATATCTTTTCCTTCATACATCCTCATATACGGAGTCTGTGCTCGCAAAGATAAAGTCCTATATCGTCAGCGAACCCGTCTTCGCTGAGATTGCGGCGTCGTTTTCTCTCGGCGAATACCTTCTTCTGGGGAAAGGGGAGAAGTCGACCGGGGGAAGGACGAAAAAGTCCATCCTGGCGGATGCATTTGAGGCAGTTGCGGGAGCTGTCTACCTTGATGGGGGGTTCGAGCGGGCGCGGGATATTGTCCGCGGGCTGTTCAGCGAGCGCATAGAGACCGCAATTGCCAGCGGGCAGTTTTTCGATTATAAGACAGAACTTCAGGAAAGGACGCAGATGGCATACGGGAAACTGCCGGAATACCGAGTGGTCAGCCAGTTAGGAGAGGAGCACCAGAGGATATTCACGGTTGCGGTATCCCTGAACGGAAGGCTTCTCGGTACCGCCTCCGGACGGAGAAAAAAAGAGGCTGAGACGCTCGCCGCAAAAGAAGCGCTTGAGAAACTGCAGGATCAGCGATAATTGATGAAGTCGATGTGGATCCCGAGGTCCTTTCCTCGCAGCAGGGCTATCAGCGCCTGGAGATCATCTATCTTCTTGGCCTTGACCCGTACCTGATCCTTCTGGATCTCGGCCTGGACCTTCATCTTTGTGTCCTTTATCAGCTTTACGATCTCTTTCGCCTTATCAACAGGGATCCCCTGCTGGAGAGTGACGAGCTGGCGGACGGTGTTGCCGGCTGCCTGGTCGATCTTGCCGTATTGGAGGGCCTTTAAAGAGACCCCCCGCTTGACCAGCTTTGTCTGGAGAATATCCACGACGGTCTTCAGTTTGAGTTCGTCGTCCGAGACAAGGGTTATCTCATGCTTGTCCTTGTTCAGGTCTATGGTGCTCTTGCTTCCTTTGAAGTCAAACCTCTGTGATATCTCTTTCGTTGCCTGCTGGACTGCGTTCAATACTTCCTGAAGATCTACCTTGCTTGCTATATCAAAAGAATGTTCATCTGCCATCGGCGCTCTCCTTCCGTGTTTTCTCCATCATGACGGGACATGCCAGGTTGTTCCGGCATATCTCTCTCGTGGCCGGTTCGGGCCTGCAAACCGGACAGAACAATTCCCCCAGATCCAGGAGGCAGACATGCCCTCATTCAGGGCAGCAGGTACAGGTGTCCGGCGGGTTGCCGCATATCTGACATGTTTCCATGATCGGCATTATACCTTTTCAAAAAAGCGTTCTTCAAGAAAAAGAAGATGGAGCATGATATAATAACGACGCGAAAGAGTGCGAAGACATGGTAAAAAGCGACCGATGGATCATCGATATGGGGAAGAAGGGCATGATAGAGCCGTTCGAGACTGCCCAGGTGAGGAAAGGGGTCATTTCCTTCGGGGTGAGCGCCTATGGGTATGACCTTAGGATTTTTCATGATTTCAGAATCCCCAAAGTGCAACCCGGAACGATCATAGACCCCAAGAACTTTGATGAAGGAAATTTTGAACACTATACGGGAGATGTCTGTGAGATACCGGCGCATTCCTCTATCATCTGCCGGTCTCTCGAATACTTCAGGATTCCCCGTGATGTGCTGGTGATCTGTTTCGGGAAATCAACCTATGCCCGTTGCGGCATTGTGGTCAACATAACGCCGCTTGAACCTGAATGGGAAGGGTACATAACCATTTCGCTCTCCAATACATCCCCATTTCCGGTCAGGTTGTATGCAAACGAGGGACTTGCCCAGCTTATTTTTCTGGCGGCAGAGGAGGAGTGTTTGACGTCCTATGCCGATAAAAAGGGCAAGTACCAGGCACAAAAAGACATCGTACTGCCGAAGGTGTAGGAGTTCTCTGCTTGTCTACAGAGGAAAAACTGGTCCTTGCTCTTGATGTGGCTGACTGCGATTATGCAGTTGAGCTGATAGAGACATTTTCTTCGCACATAGAGATATTCAAGGTCGGTCTCGAGCTGCATACCCGTGCCGGTTCAAAGATCATTGATGAGATCCATAGACGGGGGAAAAAGGTCTTCCTCGACCTCAAGTTCCATGATATTCCAACCACGGTTGCGAAAGCCGGGGTGGCCGCCGCCCGTCAAGGGGTTTTCATGTTCAATGTTCATGCATCCGGCGGACTGGACATGATGATGAAATGCCGGGACGACGTGGTGAATGTCTGCCTCAGGGAAAACCTCGCGAAGACAAGGATCATAGCTGTTACCGTTCTCACCAGCATGTCACAGGATGTCCTCAGACACGAGGTCGGCATCCAGCATAGTCTGAAAACACATGTGAGACATCTCGCCGGCCTTGCGCTGAAGGCCGGACTGGACGGTGTCGTTGCGTCCGCGCAGGAGGCAGCCATGATCCGCGGCCATTGCGGCAGGGGATTCCTTATCGTGACCCCGGGTATCAGGCCCTCCTGGTCAGCTGCCGATGATCAGCACCGAATGATGACGCCGAAGCACGCTCTCCGGGAGGGTGCTGACTATCTCGTCATGGGGCGGGCCATACTCAACCACGACAATCCTCTCAGGGCTGTAGAACTGATCCGTGCCGAGATCGCTCAGGCCTGAACCTGTCATTGGCAGCAATGTCTTCTTATCCGGAATTGACCGCCATGCATTTTGACCCGATATATAGGGAGATCCCGTATCAGGACCCGTTCGCTGTGTATCGGAAAGTGTATTCCCGTTGCAGTGTGCTGCTGGAGAGCCTGAAAGGTCCTGCGCATATCTCACGCTATTCTTTCATCGGCGTTGACCCCTACCTGACCTTTACCGTAAAGAACGGGGTCGTAGAGATCGATTGCGGGGGGAAAAGAACGGTTTCCTCCCGGAAGCCCCTTCATCGGCTGCGCGAGCTGGTAGCCGCCTATCCGCAGCGTGCGGTGGAAGGGCTCCCGCCATTTCAGGGCGGTGCCGTCGGTATGCTCAGTTATGATTTTGTGCGGTATCTGGAAAAACTACCCGATACTGCCGTCGATGATCTCAGCGTTCCTGACGCACATTTTTTCATGTTCGACCGCGTGATAGCCTTTGACCACAGGGAAGGAAAATGCTGGGCGATCATATGTCCCGGCGTGCGGGACACGGTGCTTGGGTTCAGCTCGCTGAATGGAGTATCGATCGACCATGTCCGTGATGCGGAAAGAACGCTTGAAATGCTTATAGCCATGGTAACCGGAGACAATCCTGCCGGAGCGGATATCCCGGCATTGCAGGGTCCTGCAGACATCGAGCATCAGACAGACAAAGAACAGTATATATTTATGGTAAGAAAGGCCAAGGAGTACATTGCCGCCGGTGATATCTTTCAGGCTAACCTTTCGCTCAGGATCTCGGCAGACATCGGCAACACATCCCCGCTGAACGTATACCGCATACTTCGTGAGATCAACCCTTCTCCTTTCGCAGCGTTCATTGACTTCGGTGATTATGCTATTGTCAGTTCATCTCCCGAGAGACTGGTTCGGGTAACGGGGAGTACGGTTGACACGCGGCCGATCGCCGGTACGCGTCCGAGAGGCAGGGACCGGAGAGAGGACAGAGAGATGTCAGCTGAACTGCTTCTCAATGAAAAGGAGCGTGCTGAGCATATCATGCTCATTGATCTGGAACGCAACGATCTGGGAAGAGTATCCGACTACGGGAGCGTCGTCGTGGATGAAATGATGATCACGGAACAGTATTCTCACGTCATCCATATCGTATCGAATGTCAGGGGTGAGCTTGCACCCGGTAAGGATTGCTTTGACGTTATCAGTGCAGCGTTTCCAGGTGGGACAATAACCGGTGTGCCCAAGGTGCGCTGCATGGAGATCATAGAGGAGCTTGAAGGGAGACGGCGGGGGCCGTATACCGGCTCACTTGGCTACATCGGCTATAATGGGAACATGGACCTGAATATCATCATCAGGACTTTTCTGGTGAAGAGCGGGAAGGCATATGTGCAGGCTGGTGCAGGCATTGTGGCTGATTCCGATCCGGAGCGGGAATATTACGAAAGCCTCAAGAAGGCCGAGGCGCTGCTCAACACGCTGATGAGGCTGTAAGGAACAGGAGAAGGGCTCCCTCAGCTAATACTTGAAATATTCCCTTGGGGTATTCTCAATAATATACTTGACGGCCTCGTAGATGCACACGCGGATCGCTTTTTCCATGGGGGTCCTCGAGTACGTGCTGAGGCCCCCTGCCAGACCGACCGTGCCGATAATTCCTCCGCCGAAGCCGCCCAGATTGAAATCTGTTGCCTCGCCCTCCACGCGCGTTGCTGCAAGCACTTCAGAGGTTTCCGTATCGAAGATCCGGATATCCATCGCCATGCTGGATTTCGTTATCCCGCCCAGAATACCGCCGAACCCCTTCCAGTTCCCGATCCCGATCCCTCCGCCCGTCCCCGAGGTTCCCGGGTCCCAACCGGTAACCGCAGCAACAATGAGAAGGTCAGCTCCCTTGACCTTGCCTCGTTTCTTGGCGGTCTGTTGTTCCGTATACCCTTCTTCGGAAAGGCCTATCTCATCTTTTATTGCGTTGAATTCCTGACGCTCGAGAACCCTGAACCTTTTGCTCTGGACGAGAACCGTGGAAAGCATGTCCCTCAGCCCGCTGGGTTCTCCATGGTGATAGTCGTAGCCGGCCTTCCACTCGAATTTAGCTACCGCAGTCGAGGCCTTGGCTCCTGCATAGGGAGGGAGTTGCCCTTCTAAACCGGTATCTACCCTGGCGGTCGGCTCAACAGCGGAGGCAATACCGGCGCAGAGCAGAATGGAGAAGAACAGTGTCAGGAATATGCGTCGATGTGTCATGCCTGCCTCCGGTAATTAACGATGATGTTTACCGTACCACAAATCCCGGAAGATTGGAACCGGTTTTAACGCTCGACTACGACGGCAGGAGGATGCATGCACTGAAACCGTCAGCACAAGGGGCGGGCGCTAGAGTCGTCCCGATCGTATGATCGAGATAATGAGCCAGATGCCGAGCAGGAAGGCAAAAAAGAAGGCTGACATGCCGAGAAGCGAAAAGCCTTTGTAGACCGGGCCTGCGCCGGTAGCATGCATGATCGCAGAACTCAGCAGCATGGCAGCAATGATCATGCTGAAGGAGATTCTGTTGGTCGAACGGTCCATGTCCCGGATGAACCTGTCCATGCCGATATGGGTCATCTTGATATGAAAATCGTCCCGAAGCACTTTTTGGACAACCTGTCTGAGCTGCTTCGGGAAGAAAAGCGCGAATTCTCCAAGGTCCATGGCGCTTTTTCTTGTCTTCTCAAGCAGCCTCCCCGGCTTCATGCGTTCCTTGACAATCTTGGAGGCGTATGGTTCTGCGGCTGCGATGAAATCGAAGTCAGGATCGAGTTCGCGTCCGATATTCTCAAGAATAAGCATTGCCTTGTTGATGAGAAGAAGGTCCGACGGTATCTTCATCTGGTGTTTTATGGCGAGGTGCGTTACCGTGTCAAGGTACTCGGCAAAATTGATCTCCTTAATGGACAGACCGTAGAGGGGTTCGAAGAAATCCGCAAGGTCTGTCTTGAATTCCTTCCTGAAAACATCCAGATCAACGTGCTCCGGCACCAGCCCGAGCTCAATATACTGGTCGACAAGACCGTCAAAATCCTTCTGGATGAGCGCGAGGAAGGTGTTGGCCATGGTCTCCCTGAGTTCAGGCGTAACCCTGCCTACGATACCGAAGTCCATAAAACCGATCTTACCCGTAGGCATGGCAAAGATATTGCCGGCATGGGGATCGGCATGAAAGAAGCCGTCTTCGAGGATCTGCTTGAAATACGCGTTTACCCCTGCCTTCGCGAGCTTTACGCGGTCGAGGCCGAGCTTTGTTATCCCCTCAATATCATCCATCCGAACACCTTCGATTCGCTCCATGACAATCACCTTGTCGGTGGTGTGGTCCTCGAAAATCATGGGGATATGAACATCAACAGAATGCTCAAAGTTCTTTCTGAAGCGGATACAGTTGCGGGCCTCTTCAAGAAAATCGAGTTCTTTCCTGACCGTCCGTGAAAACTCCTCAACAATACCGGTGGGGTTGAAGAACTTGCTTTCCGGCAGATATTTTTCAAGCAGACTGGCCGTATACATGAGGATGCCGATATCGGTCTCTATCTGTTCACGGATATGCGGACGCTGCACCTTTATGATGACGTCACTGCCGTCAATGAGTTCCCCGCGGAAAACCTGGGCGATGGATGCCGCAGCTACCGGAATTCTGTCAAAGGTGGAGAAGACATCCTCTATCTTCTTTCCTGTCCCATCCTCGATGATCCTGAAGGCTTCTTCGGCAGGGAAGGGGGGGACCCTGTCCTGCAGCTTCTTAAATTCATCGGCATACCGCTTCGTTATCAGATCAGGACGGGATGACAGGATCTGGGCAAGCTTGATAAAGCTGGGCCCGAGTTCCGCAAAGGCCATCCTGAGCTGCTCCGGTGCTGAAGGGCTCTTAACCGGGGGCCATTGTCCGAAGGTCCTGATCCTCTTCCTGAAGGGGATAAACCTTCCGAGATGGATCTGGTCGATTACCTTGCCGAAACCGTACTTGAGAAAGACATTGATGATCTGTCTGATTCTGTTCGCGCTTTTACGGAATCTCAGAAAGCTGAAGGGCATGTACTGGCCTTACGGATTTTGCCTGCCACTTTCCTCAAGTTTCTTTATTCTTTCGGAGATGATGTTGACCTGTTCGGTCAACTTATCCATATCCTCTTTTGAAGGAAGCTTCATTTTATCGATCGTCTTTTTGAGAAGGTCATTGAGACTGTTGGTAATATCTTCGGTGTTTTTCTCAGCCTTGTCAGCCCATTCCTTCGCGAGCTTTGCGCCCTGTGATTCGTTCAGCTCCCCTTTTTTGACCAGCTCGTCTACAAATTCTCTTACCTTTTCCTGCATGCCGAAACCTGCGAGCATAGCGTTCCTTATGATATCAACCAGTGCCATACATCCTCCTTGTGTAGTGGTTTATGAATAGTCATCCGTGATCAGTCGAAAAGAACTAAAAAGCACACCGCCCGTGTACTGACAGCGAATCACTGATTACTGACTACCGCTGTTTGACTATATCGTATAACGAATCAAGGGCTTTGTCCAGCTTGGCAATATCTTTCGTGCCGCCCTGGGCAGTGTCGGGCTTTCCGCCTCCTTTGCCCCCGGCAGCAGCAGCGATATCTCTCAGGATAGTTCCCGCACTGTATGTGCTGGTGAGATCTTTGGTAACCATGGCTACCAGAGCTGCCTGGTCATCCTTGACTGAAGCAAGGACCAGGATGCCTGAACCCAGGGCATCTCTGACGTTGTCTGCCAGGACCCTGAGATCCCTCGCATCGATGCCGTCGATCCGGTAGGAGACCGCTGCCACGCCGTCGATTTCCCGGGCTGCCTTCACGATCTTTCCGGAGCTCTCGGCTGCGCTCTTGCCCTTCAGGGAGTCAAGCTGCTTTTCAAGTTCTTTCATCTCGCTGATAAGGCGGGAGACTTTCTCTGCCGGTCTTTCACTGACCTTGAGGGTCTCACATACATTTCTGAGTTCATTTTCTTCATTTCTGAAGAAAATGACCGCGGCCCTGCCGGTGACTGCCTCGATCCTTCTGATGCCTGCTGCGACGCTGCCCTCGGACACGATCTTGAAGAGACCGATGTCCCCCGTGGCATGAGCGTGCGTTCCGCCGCACAGTTCAGCGCTCACGCCAGGGACCGAGATGACGCGCACCACATCGCCATACTTCTCACCGAAAAGGGCGGTGACCCCGGATTCGATCGCTTTCGCCGTCTCCATGGTCGTCATGGCGACCGGGATATTGTTCAGGATGCTGGTATTCACCTCGTCCTCGAGCGAAACGATCATGTTCGGTTCCAGGGACTGAAAATGGGTAAAGTCGAAGCGGAGGCGTTCGTCTGACACATACGAACCTGCCTGCTTCACGTGTTCACCCACGATATTCCTCAGCGATGCATGAAGAAGATGCGTTGCGGTATGGTTTCTCATGGTCGAAAGCCGCCTCTCTCTGTCGACAGACGCTGTGACCCTTGCAGACGGTCTGAGTGTACCCTCGACGACCTTGACCTTATGCATGTGGATGCCTTCGACCGGCTTCCGCGTATCCTGCACAAGCGCCCGAACGTTATCAGCGCTTAATCTGCCCCGGTCTCCGACCTGACCGCCCGATTCTGCGTAAAATGGCGTCCTTTCGAGGAGTACCTCACCTTCTGAACCTGCGGAAAGTTCTTCGACCGGCTTTCCGTCCCTGATGATCGCGAGCACCACGGCGTCAGATTCGAACGAATCATATCCGGTAAATTCTGTTGCCGCATACGTATGCAGAAGATCTTTATAGACGGCAGTTGCAGCGGAAGACTCTTCGCCTACCCAGGAGGCGCGAGCCTTTGTTTTCTGCTGCTCCATCTCGTGGTGAAATCCCGGTTCATCAATGGAAAGATCCTGCTCTGAGGCCACGTCACGGGCAATATCGAGAGGGAAGCCGTAGGTATCATACAACCGGAAGAGTTCGCTCCCCGGGATGCTGTTCATCCCCTCTTTCTTCGTCTGCATGATTACATCGTTCAGAATGACGAGTCCGTGCTCCAGGGTCTTTGTGAAGCGTTCTTCCTCCAGTTGAAGCATCTTCTGGACCCTGGCCTTTTCTTCAAAAAGCTCGGGGTACACGTCTCCCATGGCCTCAGCAACCGCATCGCAGAGCTTGTAAAGGACGGGGTCGCTGATGTCCAGACTTTTTGCATATCGCGAGGCTCTTCGGATGATCCTTCTCAGTACGTACCCCCTCCCTTCATTCGAGGGTACACAGCCTTCGGAAAGCAGGAACGTGATCGAACGGATATGATCGGCAACGACCCTGATGGCGATATCCGTGAGCCTGTCCTTATGATAGGCCTTTCCCGAATGGCTGCAGATGGCAGATATGATCCCTGCAAAGAGGTCGGTGTCGAAATTATTATGCTTACCCTGGAGAACAGAAGATAGTCGTTCGAGACCCATGCCGGTGTCGATGCTCGGCTTGGGGAGCGGTATCAGCTCGCCTTCCCTGCTGCGGTCAAACTGCATAAAGACCAGGTTCCATATTTCAAGGTAGCGGTCGCAGTCACACCCAACAGCGCAGTCAGGTTTTCCACATCCTATCTCTTCGCCCTGGTCGATGAGGATTTCGGAGCAGGGACCGCAGGGACCGGTGTCCCCCATCTGCCAGAAATTGTCCTTAGCACCGAGCCGCACGATCCTGTTCAAAGGAATTCCGGTCAGGTCTTTCCAGAGCTGCTCAGCCTCGTCATCGTCCTCGTAAACTGTTGCCCAGAGCTTGTCTTTTGGCAGCTTATAGCAGTCAGTCAGCAGTTCCCATGCAAAGATGATGGCGTCCTTCTTGAAATAGTCCCCGAAAGAAAAATTGCCGAGCATCTCGAAGAAGGTATGATGTCGTGCAGTATGACCGACGTTCTCCAGATCATTGTGTTTGCCTCCGGCACGCACGCACTTCTGACTCGAGGCGGCGCGTTGGTATGGCCTTTTCTCTGCGCCCAGGAATACGGACTTGAACTGCACCATACCCGCGTTGGTAAACAGCAGGGTGGGATCATCGCCCGGTATGAGCGAGGAGCTGCGAACAACCTCATGGCCCTTGGAACTGAAATATTCGAGAAATGTTTTTCTGATCGCTGCGCTGTTCATCTTACGGTACAAACCCCGGCTTGTCACTGATGATTTCAGAAAGTTTATTATCCGCGAAAATGAGGCGTGACTTGTAATAGGCCATTTTCTCATAAACCCATTCGACGCGCTCTTTGCCGTCCTCGCTGGGAGTCAGCACCGTGACCGAATGCGGGCCTCCCCATGCAAACCTCACCTGCTGTTTCGTCATGCCAACGGCAACCTGGCTGTTCTTGATGTACTCCTGGACATGCGGCGGAAAGTCTTTTATCTCGTCCTGGGAATAGCGCACCGACTTGGAGCACCCGAACACCAGACACAGAATCATAAGGACCGGCCATATGAACAACTTTGTCATGCTTCCATCTCCTCGTCTGCAATGCTCGTATTCAGGGCCTTCCGGATAAGACGCAGGGAATAGCCCTTTCTCATAAGAAAACCGATAATGCTTCTCGTGCGTTTCGGTTCAGGATATTTTTCAACAGTTCTGCGCTTTTTGTCTATTACCTTTTTGAGCGTGACGAGTTCCGTCCCCTCATCGTACTGCATTGCCCCGTCGATGATATCGCGGGGAAGGCCCCGCTGCTGCATGAAGCGCCTGGTTCCCTCAAAGCCGAGAAGCTTGCCGGTCATGGCCTGATGTTTGAGGTTTTCTGCCAGGGCACTGTCATCAAGATATCCGTATTCCTTGAGATACACGACCGCAGCTTCGATATCTTCCCGCGGATACCCCTTTTTTGTGAGACGGTCCCGCAGCTCTTTTTCGCTTCTGCCGCGGTAACGCAGAAGCATCAGGGCATATGTGCGCGCCTTAGCTTCCGAACCGGTCAATCTTCATCTCATCCTTGTCCTTGTGCTGCTGGTCGCCATAAACATCGCTCGTCGACTGGATGCCTTTCACCTTGAGTGCAAAATCATCAGGATTTGAGGCCCTGCGCAATGCCTCTTCATACGATATGAGGCCGGACTTGTACAGGCTGAAGAGTGACTGGTCAAAGGTCTGCATGCCGTAGTGGATCGTTCCCTGGGCTACTACGTCTGCGATGAATTTTGTCTTGTCAGGGTCAAGTATACAGTCCTTGATCGTCGCGGTAGCGATCAGAACTTCAACGGCAGGAACCCTGCCTTTTCCGTCAATCCTGGGTACGAGCCGCATGGAGATAATCCCCCTGAGCACCGAAGCGAGCTGTATCCGCACCTGCTTATGCTGGTAGGGCGGAAAGACCGCGATGATCCTGTTGACCGTCTCGGTCGCATCGATGGTATGGAGTGTACTCAGGACGAGATGGCCGGTCTCAGCAGCCGTAAGAGCTGTCTGTATCGTCTCGAAGTCGCGCATCTCACCGACCAGTATGACGTCTGGGTCCTGTCTCATTGCTGCGCGCAGAGCCTTGCTGAAAGATTCGGTGTCGCTGCCGATTTCCCTCTGGTTTACGATGGAGCGCTTATCCCGGTGCAGATACTCTATCGGGTCCTCTATCGTCATGATATGGTCCGTCTTGTTCCCGTTGATATGGTCGATCATTGCGGCCAGAGTTGTAGATTTGCCGCTTCCAGTCGTTCCGGTGACCAGGATGAGTCCGCGCTCTTCATTTGATATCTTCTTGATGATGTCGGGAAGCAGCAGTTCCTCTATCGAGGGTATCCGCATGGGGATGACACGGAAGACCATACCCACCGTACCCCTCTGGATGAATATGTTGCAGCGGAAGCGGCCGAGTCCGGGCACGCTGTAAGCGAGGTCAATATCGTTTCTTTTCTTGAATATTTCCCGCTGACCGGGGCTCATAACTGCAAAGGCGATCTTTACGGTATCCTCCTGGCTGAGACGTTTCTCTTCCGGGAGGGGGTGCAGCTCCCCGTTGATCCTCAGGATCGGACTGGATCCAACCTTGATATGAAGGTCAGAGGCACCCTGGGAATGCGCTGTTTGTAATAATTCATTGACATCCATCTCTGATCTCCTCGTTATTTTTTCTGGACAGCTTCTATGATCTTGTTCTCGATCTCGTGAGCCGTATCCGGGTTGTTCTTCAGATATTCCTTCACGTTTTCCCTTCCCTGGCCTATCCGGGTACCTCCGTAGCTGTACCACGCACCTGACTTTTCGATGATTCCCTTTTCTACACCGAGATCTACGACCTCACCGTTATGTGAGACGCCTTCATTGAAATAGATGTCAAATTCTGCCTGTCTGAAAGGCGGGGCCATCTTGTTCTTAACAACCTTGACCCGTACCCTGCCGCCGGTGATCTCCTGGTTGTCCTTCAGGTTTTCGATCTTTCTGATATCGAGCCTCATGGAGGCATAGAATTTGAGCGCATTACCGCCCGTGGTCGTTTCCGGGTTGCCGAACATCACGCCTATCTTCATCCTGATCTGGTTTATGAAAACAACAGTTGTATTCGATTTTGATATCGATGCAGTCAATTTTCTCAGTGCCTGACTCATGAGGCGTGCCTGGAGGCCCGGAAGGGAATCCCCCATATCGCCTTCTATCTCCGCCTTCGGTACCAGTGCCGCAACCGAGTCGATTACCACGATGTCGAGTGCACCGCTTCGTACCAGGGCCTCTGCGACCTCGAGCGCCTGTTCGCCGGTGTCAGGCTGTGATACGAGCAGGTCATCAATCTGCACGCCAAGCTTCCGGGCGTAATTTATATCAAGCGCATGCTCCGCATCGATAAAGGCTGCAGTTCCTCCCGCAGCCTGGGCCTGAGCAACGGTGCTGAGGGCGAGGGTCGTTTTGCCTGAAGATTCCGGTCCGTAGATCTCGACCACCCTGCCTCTGGGGAGGCCGCCGATACCGGTTGCAATGTCGAGGGTGAGCGATCCTGTGGATATCGCCTGGATTCCCTCAGCAACGGTTCCTTCTCCCATGCGCATGATCGAACCTTTGCCGAAATTTTTCTCAATCTGGGATATGGCCATTTCGAGGGCCTTGATCTTTTCTTTGTTCGTCTCTTTGATCACATCTTTACCGGACATTATTCCTCCCTGTTTCTTAACGGTATCCGGACGAGGCTGCTGTATTCTGCCCCTGCCGGTTTCAGCTCACTCTTCATGATATGTACGGCAGACACCTCAACCCTCCCTAAGTCTGACATCCTGAAATCTGCAATACGGGTCATCAATTCGGCAATCTTCTTCAGCGATCTCACCCTCCCGATCGTAAGATGGGGAGAAAAGGACCGCACCTCGGGCGCAAAACCAAAACCGGTCAAAACTGCGTCAACGTCCTTCTGAATATTCGCAAGAACCTCAGAGTCCTTCATGCCTACCCAGATCACCCTCGGCCGTTTTTCCGAAGGAAAGCAGCCGACGCCAGCTATTGTAATATAAAAAGCATGGTAAAGTGAGAGTTTTTTGCTGAGGGCATCTGCCAGAGCCGGTATCAGTGAAGCGTCAGTATTGCCGAGAAACTTCAGGGTGAGGTGGATGTTCCCGGCATTCACCCACTTGACATCAGCACCCGTCTTTTTCAGCTCCGTGATCACAGATCCCAGAGCATTCCTCGTCTCGTCAGGCAGGTTTACTGCAATAAAACAACGAATGTCCATCATAGGTATGTTCCAACCTCAGATCTCATGATGTATATCCTGAGACATATCCCGCAGAGTTCTGCGCCATAAACTCTTGGCACCGTGCTTAGCGCACTTGTCAGCATGTGAAAAGGTGGATCAGTAAACATTGACATTCCTTTCCCTCCAAGCCTGTTTCCCCGGCTATCTGACCCTGAGATATATCTGAAGTACCATATTCGCATAGATCCCTGCCAGAATATCGTCTGCCATAACGCCCATGCCACTACTTAAAGTTAATTCTAGCTTGCGTATCATAAGTGGCTTTATTATATCAAATAATCTGAATAAAGCAAATGCTGCTATCAGCAGGGGAAGACTATTGGGTATATATAGGGTAGCAACATAGTACCCGACGAATTCGTCGATCACAATGCTTCGGCTGTCCTTTCGGGAAAAGGCTTTTTCTGCTGCTGTTGCAGCAAAGGAACCCACAATGAAACCTGTGACGATGAGGATCAGGTGTGCGGTAGGAGTGAGCGGGAAGATAAGGCTGCAAACGAATGCAGCAAGGGTGCCGAATGTACCGGGTGCAAAGGGTATATGCCCGACAGGCCCCAGCGTTGCGATATGCTTTAACAATCCCTGCATAACCGCTCGTATTGTAACACTTTCTAAGAATGCGTTTCAGCGATGATTTTTCATTCTGAAGGATGTGTTATGAATGAAAGAGCTGGCGGGATGGGAATACGCCCTTCTGGCGGGAGCGTGTGGGAATCGAACCATACGACTGAGGTTATAACTATTTGATAATATTGTCTATTTTATCGTCTAAAATCGCCCTGTTCACGGTTTGTTCACGGTTTCCTTCACGCGACGCACACACTCCTATGCATTGCTCAAGACCTCTAAGCACTCGCTAATTTTAGCTATCAAATCCCCTACAAGCTTCGACCGAAGTGATT
>Ga0316627_100000155_pt1 | contig 15153 bp, 17 predicted proteins | sample OWC_Aug_M2_C1_D1_FD_207653 | JGI IMG/M metagenome (GOLD analysis project Ga0316627, IMG submission 207653) | Wetland soil microbial communities from Old Woman Creek delta, Ohio, United States - OWC_Aug_M2_C1_D1_C | ecosystem: Environmental > Terrestrial > Soil > Wetlands | place: USA: Ohio...
AGGACGCCGACCTCTCCCTGATCAAGGGCAAGAAGGTCACAATCGTGGGTTACGGGTCGCAGGGGCACGCCCATGCGCAGAACCTCAAGGATTCCGGCGTCAAGGTACTCGTTGGCCTGCGCAAGGGAGGCGTTTCCTGGGCGAAGGCCGAGGCGGCGGGCCTCAAGGTCGACGAGATCGCCCGGGCGGTCAAGGGCGCCGACGTGGTCATGATGCTGCTGCCGGACGAGAACATCCCGCAGGTCTACCGCGACGAGGTCGCGCCCAACCTGAAGAAGGGCGCCGCCCTCGCGTTCGCGCACGGCTTCAATGTTCACTACAACCAGGTCGTGCCGCGCGACGACGTCGACGTCATCATGGTCGCGCCGAAGGGCCCGGGCCACACGGTGCGCTCCGAGTATCTCAAGGGTGGCGGCGTACCGTCGCTGATTGCCGTCTACCAAGACACCAGCGGCAAGGCCCGCGACATTGCCCTCTCCTACGCTGCGGCCAACGGCGGCACCAAGGGTGGCGTGATCGAAACCAATTTCCGCGAAGAGACCGAGACCGATCTGTTTGGCGAGCAGGCAGTGCTCTGCGGTGGTGCCGTCGAACTGGTCAAGATGGGCTTCGAAACCCTGACCGAAGCCGGCTATGCGCCGGAGATGGCCTACTTCGAGTGCCTGCACGAGCTGAAGCTGATCGTCGACCTGATGTACGAAGGCGGCATCGCCAACATGAACTACTCGATTTCCAACAACGCCGAGTTCGGCGAGTACGTGACGGGGCCTGAAGTCATCAATGCCCAGTCGCGCGAAGCCATGCGCAACGCCCTGAAGCGCATTCAGAACGGCGACTACGCGAAGATGTTCATCCTCGAGGGTCGCACCAACTACCCTGCGATGACAGCGCGCCGCCGTTTGAATGCCGAGCATCCGATCGAAACGGTCGGCGAGACGTTGCGCGACATGATGCCGTGGATCAAGAAGAACAAGCTGGTGGACCAGTCAAAGAACTGATCGGGTAGTCGCTCGCTCGCGGGGGCGGTGTAGAAATCTGCACCGCCCTTGTTGTTTGCAGATATTGCTGGCCGCCGGTGTATTCTTTGCAGGCTTTCCCCACTCCCTAGTGCCCCATGACCGAACTGAAGCCCCGTAAAGCCCTGTTCAACCCCGAGCTGAAGCGGCGAGGCATCTATGTGTTGCCCAACCTGTTCACCACTGCGGCGTTGTTTGCAGGGTTCTTCGCCATCGTCCAGGCGATGCAGGGGGATTTCGAGCGGGCGGCGATGGCCATCTTCATCGCCATGGTTCTCGACGGGCTCGACGGGCGGGTGGCCCGTCTGACGCATACGCAGTCGGCGTTCGGCGCGGAATACGATTCACTTTCCGACATGGTCAGCTTTGGCGCTGCCCCGGCGCTGGTGATGTACGAGTGGGCGCTGCGTGACCTCGGCCGGCTCGGATGGATCGCCGCCTTCATCTACTGCGCCGGTGCGGCGCTGCGGCTGGCTCGCTTCAACACGACGCTCGAAGTGGTCGACAAACGCTTTTTCCAGGGGCTGCCTTCCCCCGCCGCCGCCGCGCTGGTCGCCGGGCTGGTCTGGGTGATGATCGTTTCCGGCATACCGGGGAGCGACGTGCGCTGGCTGGCGTGCGGGATTACGGTCTTCGCTGGCGTGACGATGGTTTCCAACATTCGCTACTACAGTTTCAAGGACATCAACCTGCGCAAGAGCGTTCCGTTCTTTGCGGTGGCGGCCATCGCGCTGGCCTTCGCGCTGGTCTCGCTAAGCCCGGAGATGACCTTGTTCGGATTCTTCGTCGTTTATGGCCTGTCGGGTTACGTGCTCGCCGCGGTCGGCCTGATCAAGCGCAGGGCCGCGTGATATATCGGAGCAAGACATGAAACAGCACCTGTTTATTTTCGATACCACCCTGCGCGACGGCGAACAGAGTCCGGGTGCGTCGATGACCAAGGAGGAGAAGCTCCGCGTTGCCCGGCAACTCGAGAGGATGCGCGTCGATGTGATCGAGGCAGGGTTCGCGGCCGCGTCGCCGGGTGACTTCGATGCCATCCATTCGATCGCCCAGGTGGTCAAGGAGTCGACGGTGTGCTCACTGGCGCGCGCCAACGAGAACGACATCCGCCGCTCCGGCGAGGCGATCAGGCCGGCCAAGTCGGGCCGCATTCATACCTTCATCGCGACTTCGCCGATCCACATGGAGAAGAAGCTGCGGATGACGCCCGACCAGGTGGTCGAGCAGGCGGTCCGGGCGATCGGCTGGGCGCGCGAATACACGGACAACGTCGAGTTTTCTGCCGAGGATGCCGGGCGTTCCGAGCTCGATTTCCTGTGCCGGATCTTCGATGCTGTCATCAAGGCCGGTGCGACGACCATCAACGTTCCTGATACCGTCGGGTACAACATCCCGTTCCAGTATGCCGAGACCATGCGCCAGCTGATCGAGCGCGTGCCCGATTCGGACAAGGTGGTGTGGTCGGTGCATTGCCACAACGACCTCGGCCTGGCCGTGTCGAACTCGCTGGCGGCCGTGCTGGTCGGGGCGCGGCAGGTAGAATGCACGATCAATGGCCTCGGCGAGCGGGCCGGCAATGCAGCGCTGGAGGAGATCGTCATGGCCGTGCGAACGCGTGCCGATGTCTTCCCGGTCGAGACACGCATCGACGCCACGCAGATCGTGCCGGCCTCCCGGCTGGTGTCGCAGATCACCGGCTATCCGGTGCAGCCGAACAAGGCAGTGGTCGGCGCCAACGCCTTCGCGCATGAGTCCGGTATCCATCAGGACGGTGTCCTTAAGCACCGCGAGACTTACGAGATCATGCGCGCGCAGGATGTCGGCTGGGCGCAGAACAAGCTCGTTCTCGGCAAGCATTCCGGGCGCAACGCCTTCAAGAGCCGGTTGCAGGAACTCGGCATCGAACTCGACAGTGACGAGGCGCTGAATGCCGCCTTCGCCCGCTTCAAGGAACTCGCCGACCGCAAGCACGAGGTCTTCGACGAGGACCTGCACGCGCTGGTCTCGGACGAACTGGTGATGCCCGCACGCGAGCATTACAAGCTGATCTACTCGCACGTCTGCTCGGAAACCGGCGAAATGCCGCATGCGCGGGTGATCCTGAACGTCGGCGGCGTCGAGCAGAAGGGCGAGGCCGGTGGCGGTGGCCCGGTCGACGCGACCTTCAAGGCGATCGAGACCATCGTCGGCAGCGGCGCCGAGTTGCAGCTCTATTCGGTCAATGCCATCACCACCGGCACGGATGCCCAGGGTGAGGTGACGACGCGGCTGTCAAAAGGTGGGCGCATCGTCAACGGCAACGGCGCCGATACCGACATCGTCATAGCTTCCGCGCGTTCCTACCTCAATGCCCTCAACAAGCTGCATATCAGCCTCGACAAGGTACGGGCGCAGGCCGACGTCTGAGGCGCTGCCCATGGCGATGAGGCGTTGTCAGGCGGCCGTCGATGCCGCTCGGGTTACCCTGACGTAGCCGACGACTGCGACGAAAAGCATCGTCGCCAGCACCGTTTCGATCATCGCCAGGTGCTGTGCCAGTCCGTGGTCGCTGGTTGCTCGGGTCAGTCCTTCCAACAGGTAGAACATGACGAAGAGCGACACCCACTTGTACGTGTAGCGCTTGCCGCGCAGGATGCCGAACAGCGGGGCAAGCAGGAAGACGGCCTTGAGGGCCAGCCACGAACCGCCCGGCCTGAGCGGCGCCAGCCAGATTTCCCAGGCAAGACAGAGAAAGATCAGGGCGATCAGGCTGAAGCTCGCGACGAACTGAAAGCGGGCGGCAGTCACGGTCGACCCAGTTTCAGCGCGACATTTGCCAGCCGCCGACCCTGGGCGAAGGCCAACCGGCTCTCCGCCTCGGACAGGACCGGGCTGCCGCCTGGGCCGGCGACATGGCTGGCGCCGTAGGGCGTGCCGCCCTGCTGGGTGTGACCGAGATCGGCCTCGGTGAAGGGCAGGCCCATTACCAGCATGCCATGATGGAGCAGCGGCAGGGCCATCGACAGTAGCGTCGATTCGTTGCCGCCATGCTGGCTACCGCTCGAAGTGAAGACGCAGGCCGGTTTTCCCGCCAGCGTGCCGTTCTGCCAGGCGGCCAGCGTCCCGTCCCAGAAATACTTCATCGGTGCCGCCATGTTGCCGAAACGCACCGGGCTGCCTAGCGCCAGACCGATGCATTCGGCAAGGTCGGCGGCCTCGACGTAGGGAGCGCCGGATTCCGGAACCGGCGCGGCGGTCGCCTCGCACAGGGCGGACACGCGGGGAACGGTTCGCATGCGAGCGTGAGCGCCGGCAACCGACTCGATGCCGCGCGCGATCCGCTCGGCCAGCGCGCGGACGGAGCCACGATGACTGTAGTAGAGAACGAGGATATCGTGCATGGTCAGCTATTATAGGGCCCATGCAGAGCCATTCCCGATACCGGCGCCCGTCCGCCAGGCAAGGGGTGCCGAAGACGATCTTCCGGCGCTTCGTGGCCGAGAACATGCTGCAGACAAGCGCGGCGCTCGCGTTCACGACGTTGCTCGGGCTGGTGCCGCTGGCAACCGTCGTGCTGTCGGTCGCCGATGCCGTTCCCTATCTCAACCTGCTGCTCGCGCGGCTGGAATCGCTGGTCGAGGGGGCTCTGCTGCCAGCCGGCGCGGCAAGCACGATCTCCGGCAGCATCGGGCGCTTTTCGCATCGTGCCCAGCAGTTGACCGCAGCCGGCATCGCCTTCCTCAGCGTCACCGCCTTCCTGCTGATGCATACCATCGAGCGCGCCTTGAATCACCTCTGGCAAGTCAGTCCGCGCCCCTTCTTCGTGCGACTGCTGCTGTACGTCTTCGCCATGCTCGTCTGGCCATTTCTGCTTGCCGCCCTTTTCGCGGTCATGTCGTTGGCGGTGTCGGTTTCGCTGGGGTTCGTCAGCGAAGCGGTGTGGATTCGCGAGGCGCTGCTCAAGTCGATCTCGCTGGCTGTCCTTGGCCTGTTCTTCTTCTTTCTCTACTACGCGGTGCCGAACGCGCCGGTGCGGCGGAGCAGCGCGTTTCTCGCGGCGCTGTTCGCGACGTTCGCCTTCGCCGCGATGCAAAAGGTATTCGAGCTCTACTTGGTCAGTTCGGCGTTGCTCAAGAGTGTCTACGGTGCCTTCGCAGCCTTTCCGGTATTCCTCGTCTGGCTGCACCTCAGCTGGGCGGTGGTTCTCTTCGGTGGCCTGATCGCCGCTACAACTTCTCGTCCGGGACGACGCTGAAGATCTCGATGCTCGAGGTCTGTTCGGTCAGCGCGGTCGGACGCACCTCGCGAATCCCGATGTTGTCCCGCTCGACGAGCAGGATCAGGCTGCCGCCCTGCTCGTCGAGCTGGCCGGTGGCCGTCACCAGCGCCGGCAGCATGCGCATCGGCGGCATCTCGGGCAGTATCAGCGCCGACAGGTTGCCGGCCTCGTCTTCCGGCGGGCGGATGACTTCGGCGGCGATCGCGTGCGGGGCCAGTTGCTGGATGCCGATCTCGATGTGTTCCGGGTTTTCCGAGATGGCCCAGCGCACGATGCCCACGTGCCACTGCGGCTCCCGTTCGGCACGCTCGCCGGTGGGCTGGATGGCGACCAGGTCGCCGACCCGCAGGTGGAAGGTCTGTCCCGACATGTGCATCAACGCATAACCGTCCGGGCTTTCGTTGGTTACCATCCATTCGCTGATCGACCCGCCCTGCTCGGGATGGCGGATCAGTTCCCAGAGCGGCTGCAGGCCGGCACACAGGTTGACCCGGTAGGACTGGCGACGCCGCGGAAACCGGCGTGCCGCCGGGCTTCCCCAGAGCAGGCTGAGACGTCTCAGCACGCCGCGGCCGGCAGGCGTGTCGGCGAAATCCGGGAGTCCGAGGCTGGCGGCCGACACTTTTCTCGTCAGGGCGGCGAGTTGCGCCCGCGTGTCGCGGGCGACGATATCGCAGGCGAAGTAGAGAGCCCGGGTGTCGCTCGGCGCCTGGCGGCGGCTCAGCGCGAAGGCGGGGAAATCACGCTCCATGTCCACCCAGAACACGCCGCTGCGGTCCATCGGCGGACTCTCGAGGACGTCGACCGGCTTGACGCACTGGTCGATGTAGTCGGCGATGAACTGGAGTTCGGCCGGGCAGAACGAGGCCGGCTGGGCAATCGCCCCGAGCAGCACGTTCACGTAAGTGCGCTGGATCGACGGTTCGCCTTGCGGCCCCGCGGCGTCGGCAAGGCCGAGCCGGCGCGCGGTGCGGTAGACGGCGTGCAGTTGCTGCCATATTCCGGCGCCGCTGGGTGCCGCCAGCAGATTGCTGATGCGAATGTGCCAGGCGACGCACTGCATCGCGCGCACGAGGCTGTTCAGTGTAGTCCGTGGCGCCGCGGAATTGCGCGGGTCGAGAAATTCCGAGAGGGTATCCAGGTATTCCTGAGCCAGCGTTTCCAGGCATTCCTGGATCGCGCCGACACGCTGCCGGAGCTTGCGCGCGACCGGCAGGGTGATCTCCCGCAACTCCGGCAGCTCCCCATACACGATGCGCTCGGCATGCCTGTGAAGAAGGTCGAGAAGCTTGGTGCGTTGCCCGGTCGGTGTTGACGACTGGCGCAGAAGCAGCAGTTGATGAGCCAGTTCTTCGGCGTCGCCGGCCCCGGTCCGCCCGTGCGCCAACGCCAGCCATTCGAGAATGGCCTTGCTGTCGCGACCGGAAGTCGCGGTTGAAGGACTGAAGCCGTCTACCATCGTCCTTTCAGCATAGACAATTTCCCGCGCCATTGCCACCAGCGCCTGATGGGCGGTCGGCGGATGGCGACAAGTTGTTCCGCCAAGCCGCAGCATGGTCCCTCCGGCAGAGGTTAACCAGTTGTTTTTCGATGATTCCGCGCTATAATTCCAAGTCTTTTTTCCTGCAACGAAAGAATCTCGATGGTCGTTATCCGTCTTGCCCGCAGCGGCGCCAAGCACCGCCCCTTCTACAACCTCGTCGTCGCCGACTCGCGCAGCCGTCGCGATGGCCGCTTCGTCGAGCGCATCGGTTTCTACAACCCGGTTGCCGCGGCCAGCGAAGAAGGGCTGCGTATTGCCGTGGATCGCCTGGACTACTGGCAGCAGAATGGTGCCCGGATGTCGCCGACCGCCGCCCGTCTGGCCAAGCAGTACGCCGCCAAGCAGGCTGCCTGAGCGGCGTCTGGTTCCGGCCGGTGGCGTGATGGTCGTTCTGGGTCGATTGGCTGACCCTTACGGCGTGCGTGGCTGGTTGCGGTTGTACCCGTTTGGTGACGATCCGCTGATCTGGGCGAAGATGCCGGTCTGGTGGGTCTGCAGGGAAGGCGGACCGTGGCGTGAAGTCGGGCTGACGGGCCTGAAGCCGCACGGCGACGGTCTGGTGGTGAGGTTCGACGGAATCGAAGACCGAGGTGCGGCGGAAGCGATGAAAGGTTTTTTCGTCGGCGCGCCGCGCGAAGCACTGCCAGAGACCGAAGAAGACGAGTACTACTGGGCCGACCTGATTGGCCTGGAGGTCGTCAATGCGGCGGGCGAGCAACTTGGCAAGGTGGCCGGGCTGATCGAGACCGGCGCCAGCGACGTGTTGCGCGTCGTGGCAGATGACGGGAGCGAGCGCCTGCTGCCTTTCGTCGCGGCGGTGGTGGTGGTGGTGGAGAAGGAGGCGGGACTGATCCGCGTGGAGTGGGGGAGCGACTGGTGAGTCGCCAGGGCAGCGACGGGTGATCCGGTTCGACTGCGTGACCCTCTTCCCGGAGATGTTCGCCGCCGTGACGCAAAGCGGTATCACGCGCCGCGCGCTGGAAGAGCAGCGTTGGGCGTGGCAGGGCTGGAATCCTCGCGATTTTGCCGAGAATGCCTGGCGCCGGGTGGATGATCGCCCATTCGGTGGTGGGCCGGGCATGGTGATGCAAGCGGGCCCGCTGGAGAGGGCGATCGAAGCTGCGAAGGCGCAGCAGCGTGAGGCGGGGCTGGCTGGGAGCCGGGTCATCTACCTCTCCCCGCAAGGCGCGCTGCTCACCCACGAGCGCGTCATGCGGCTGGCGAGCGGCGAAGAGGGGCTGATTCTTCTCTGCGGCCGCTATGAAGGTGTCGACGAGCGTCTGATCGAGCGCTGCGTCGATGAGGAAATATCGATCGGGGATTTTGTGGTCTCCGGCGGCGAGTTGCCGGCGATGGCGTTGATTGATGCCGTCGTCCGCCAGTTGCCGGGGGTGTTGAACGATGCGGCGTCGGCAGTCGAAGACTCCTTCGTCGCAGGGTTGCTGGATTGCCCGCACTATACGCGGCCGGAAGTCTACGAGGACATGCCGGTACCGGAAGTGCTGCTCTCCGGCGACCACCAAAGGATTCGCCGCTGGCGGCTGCAGCAGTCGCTGGCGCGGACCCGGAAGCGCCGGCCGGATTTACTGGCGCACCGCGGGTTGACCGCGGCAGAGACGCAACTCCTCACGGAAGTTTCCGGAGAGGAGCAATGCGGTGAGCAATGACAATTTGAAGGATCTCACATGAACCTGATCGAGCAACTCGAGCAAGAAGAAATCGCCCGCCTGGGCAAGACCATCCCCGAATTCGCGCCCGGCGACACCGTCGTCGTCCAGGTGAAGGTCAAGGAAGGCAACCGCGAGCGTCTGCAGGCCTACGAAGGCGTCGTCATCGCCAAGCGCAACCGTGGCCTCAACTCCTCCTTCATCGTCCGCAAGATTTCGTCCGGCGAGGGCGTCGAGCGCACCTTCCAGACCTATTCCCCACTGGTTGCCGCGATCGAGGTGAAGCGCCGCGGTGACGTGCGTCGCGCCAAGCTGTACTACCTGCGCCAGCGTTCCGGCAAGTCGGCGCGTATCAAGGAAAAGCTGGTCCGCAAGACGCCCGTTGCCGCAGCGTCGTAATGCAAGACGGGGCGCTGCGGCGCCCCGTTCTGTTTTTGTGGCCGGTTTCGCGGCTGGGCGCGTGTCCGGCGAGCACGGCAGCGCCAGCGCACCCGCCGTCGCGGCGCGAGTCAGCCGTGGCCGCGGGAAGCCGGGGAGCGTTTCTTGTCGCGCTCGATCAGTGCGTAGGCCGAGTGGTTGTGGATCGACTCGAAATTCTCCGATTCCACCACATAGGCTTCCACCCGCGGCTCGGCGTTGAGCCGGGCGGCGACGTCGCGGACCATGTCCTCGACGAACTTGGGGTTGTCGTAGGCGCGCTCGGTCACGTACTTTTCGTCCGGGCGCTTGAGCAGGCCGAATAGTTCGCACGACGCTTCGGCTTCGACGAGTTGGACGATCTCCTCGATCCACACGAAATCCGCAGTGCGTGCCGTAACGGTGACGTGCGAGCGCTGGTTGTGGGCGCCACGCTCGGAAATCTTCTTCGAGCACGGGCACAGGCTGGTCACCGGCACGACGACTCGCGTCGACGTCACGATCTCGCCGTTGCAGATGTCGCCGATCAAGGTGATGTCGTAGTCCATGAAGCTCTGCACGCCGGAGACCGGTGCCGTCTTGTTGATGAAGTAAGGGAAGTGCATCTCGATGTGGCCGGTCTCGGCTTCGAGGCGCTCGACCATCTCGCGCAGCATGGTCGGGAAGTTCTCGACAGAGATTTCGCGCTCGTGGCCGTTGAGGATCTCGACGAAGCGCGACATGTGCGTGCCCTTGAAATTGTGCGGCAGGCCGACATACATGTTGAAGACGGCGATGGTGTGCTGGACGCCGGCCGACTTGTCCTGTACCCGCACCGGGTGGCGGATGGACTTGATGCCGACCTTGTTGATTGCCAGTTGGCGGGTGTCGGCCGAACTCTGGACGTCGGGGATGCTGTTGGGGCTGTTCATTGGCTGTTCTGTCATTGTTGTCGCGTTTCAATCCGGGCACGCACCGCGCGCGCGATGCCGACCCTGTCGAGGTCCAGTTCGGCGAGGAGTTGGCCTTGCTCGCCGTGGTCGATGAAGCGGTCCGGCAGACCGAGGCGCAGCAATGGCACGCCGGCGTGACATTCCTCGAGCACGCGCTCGACCTCCGTGCCGGCCCCGCCGATCACTGCGTTCTCTTCGATGCTGACCAGCAGCGAATGGTTCCCGGCCAGATCGGCAATCAGGTCCGCGTCGATGGGCTTGACGAAACGCATGTTGACGACGGTGGCGTCAAGTTCGTCGCCGGCTGCCAGCGCTGCCGGCACCAGGCTGCCGAAGGCAAGCAGGGCGACGCCCTGGCCACGGCGCAGGATCTCTCCCTTGCCGAGCGGCAGCGTGTCGAGGTTCGATGCCGGTACTGCGCCGACGCCGGCGCCGCGCGGATAGCGCACCATGCTCGGACAATCGAGCGCGAACGCGGTCGACAGCATGGCGCGGCATTCCGCTTCGTCGGCTGGTGCCATGACCACCATGTTGGGGATGCAGGTGACGAAGGAGAGGTCGAAGGTGCCATGGTGCGTCGGGCCGTCGGCGCCGACCAGGCCGCCGCGGTCGACGGCGAAAACTACCGGTAAATTCTGCAGCGCGACGTCATGGATCAACTGGTCATAGGCGCGCTGCAGGAAGGTCGAGTAGATGGCGACAACCGGCTTCAGACCCTCGCAAGCCATGCCGGCGGCGAAGGTCACGGCGTGCTGCTCGGCTATGCCGACATCGTAATAGCGATCGGGATATTCGCTCGCAAAGCGCAATAGCCCGGAGCCCTCGCGCATGGCCGGGGTGATGCCGACCAAGCGTGCGTCGGCCTTGGCCATGTCGCAGAGCCAGTCGCCGAAGACCTGGGTGTAGGTCAGTTTGCCGGGGCCCTTGCTGGCCTTGATGCCCTCGCCGGGGGCGAATTTGGCGACGCCGTGATAGAGGATGGGGTCGGCCTCGGCCAACTTGTAGCCCTGGCCCTTCTTCGTGATCACGTGGAGGAACTTGGGGCCCTTCAGCTTCTTCAGGTTTTCCAGCGTCGGGATAAGCGCGTCGAGGTCGTGGCCATCGATCGGGCCGTAGTAATGGAAACCGAATTCCTCGAACAGCGTGCCCGGCGCGATCATGCCCTTGACGTGTTCCTCGGCACGGCGGGCCAGTTCGAGCAGCGGCGGGGCGAAACCGAGCATGTGGCGGGCGCCTTCGCGGGCGGCGTTGAAGGTGCGGCCGGACATCAGGCGGGTCAGGATGTTGTTAAGCGCGCCGACCGGCGGCGAGATCGACATCTCGTTGTCGTTGAGGATGACCAGCATGTCGGCGTCGGCGACGCCGGCGTTGTTGAGCGCCTCGAAGGCCATGCCGGCCGACAGCGCGCCGTCGCCGATGATGGCGACGACCTTGCGCGCCTCGCCCTTCTGCTTGGCGGCCAGCGCCATGCCTAGCGCGGCGGAGATCGAGGTCGACGAATGGCCGACGCCGAAGGTGTCGTAGGGGCTCTCCCCGCGCTTGGGAAAGCCGGAAACGCCGCCGTGCATGCGCAGGCGGTCCATGCCAGCGCGGCGGCCGGTGAGTACCTTGTGCGCGTAGCACTGGTGGCCGACGTCCCAGACCAGCCTGTCCTCCGGGGTGTCGAAGACGGCGTGCAGCGCGATCGTCAGTTCGACGGTGCCGAGGTTGGACGACAGGTGGCCGCCGGTCTGCGCCACTGATTCGATCAGGAAGGCGCGCAGCTCGCTGGCGAGCTGTCCCAGCCGCTTGCGCTCGAGGCGGCGCAGGTCGGCTGGACGGTCGATGGTTTCGAGCAAGGAATGCCTGGAAATTGCGCTCATTTCAGAATTTCCGATCGCAGATGAAGTCGGCCAGCCGGATCAGGCGCGTCGCGCGTCCGCCGAAGACGGCCAGCGCCTCGCGCGCTTCGGAGCGCAGTTCGCCGGCGTAGGCACGGGCCGGTTCGAGGCCGAGCAGGCTGACGTAGGTCGCCTTGTCCGCCGCCTGGTCCTTGCCGGCGGTCTTGCCGAGCGTGGCGGTGCTCGCGGTGCAATCGAGGATGTCGTCGACGACCTGGAAAAGCAGGCCGGCACGCTTGGCGAAGCGGTCGAGCCGGGCGCGCTCCACATCGCTCATCGGCTGGCCGGCGAGGGCGCCGAGCATTACGGCGGCACGGATCAGGGCGCCCGTCTTGAGCGCGTGCATCAGTTCGAGTTCGGGCTGCGTCGGCGCTGCGCCGGTTGCCGCCAAGTCGATCGCCTGGCCGCCCGCCATGCCGCGTGAACCGCTGGCGTGGGCGAGCAGGGCGATCATCTCGAACTGGCGGGCCGGGTCGCCAAGCGGCTGGCCGGCGAGCAGCTCGAAGGCCAGCGTCTGCAGGCTGTCGCCCACCAGCAATGCCGTCGCCTCGTCATATTCGACATGGCAGGTCGGGCGGCCGCGCCGCAGCACGTCGTCGTCCATGCACGGGAGGTCATCGTGGACCAGCGAATAGGCGTGGATCAGTTCGACGGCGCAGGCGACAATTTCGAGCGCGCCCGGCTCGGCGCCGGTGAGCTCGCCGGCGGCGAAGACGAGCAGGGGGCGGATGCGCTTGCCTCCGCCCAGGGTCGCGTAACGCATCGCCTCGTGCAGGCGGGCGGGGATGCTGGCGGCCGGCGGCAGATGGCGTTCCAGTGCGGACTCGACGCGGCCTTGGTTTGCCGCCATCCACTCGGCGAAAGCGGGATCGCTCACTGCGCCTCCAGGCTGTCGCGGTCGACTGCCTTCATCTCGCCATTTTCGAGCATGCGGATCTGCTGTTCGGCATCGGCGAGTTGCGCCTGGCAATGCTTCATCAGCGCCATGCCGCGGCGGTAGGCGGCGATTGACTCTTCGAGTTCCAGCTTGCCGTCTTCCATGCTGTGAACGAGGCTTTCGAGCTCGGCCAGCGCGGTCTCGAACTTCATGTCAGCGATCGGAGTTTGATCCATAGCGGCCGGGGTCCGGAAAACCGACGAAAATACTCCATCAAGGGGCTTCAGGTCAAATTCGCGGGAGGGTAGAATTCCCGTTTTGGACTCCGCTCGAGGTTTGGCATGTCCGACATGGCGACCCCGTGCGATCCAGGGCGTGTTCACAGCAACCGGCAGCCCGTCGCTTGCCGTGAACACGCCCCAGGTGCCTCAGGGTCGAGCGGGTCCTGAGCCATGCAGTCCCTGTGGATGCTGGTTGCAAGCCTGCTCTTCGCCTGCATGGGCGTCTGCGTCAAGCTCGCCGCCGGAACGCATTCGGCGGTCGAGATCACCTTCTACCGCGCCTTCATTTCGCTGATCCTGATGTTCGGCCTCGTCCGCCTGCGCGGCGTGTCGCTCGCGACGCCACACTGGCGCTGGCAGGTCACACGTGGGGCGGTCGGCTTCGCCGCACTGTTCTGCTATTTCTACGCGATCACTCTGCTGCCGCTGGCGACTGCGGTGACGCTCAACTACACATCGGCAATCTTCCTCGCGCTCTACCTCGCCTTCGCCGGCTGGCGGCTGAACAGCGGCATCGTCGGCGCGCTCGCCGTCGGCCTGCTCGGCATCGCGCTGCTACTCAGGCCGACCCTGCATGCCGACCAGATGACTGGCGGCCTGCTCGGCCTCGCCTCGGGCGCGCTCGCCGGCATGGCCTACTTCAGCGTCCGCGAACTCGGCGCACGCGGCGAGCCGGAGACGCGCACGGTCTTCTACTTCTCGCTGGTTTCCTCGCTAGGCGCCGGCGCCTGGCTGGTATTCAGCGAGATGCACGCGGTCGACCTGAGCAGCGGACTGCTCCTGCTCGGCGTCGCCGGGTTCGCCACTGGAGCCCAGCTTGCCATGACCCGTGCCTACGCGCGCGGCAAGACGCTGCTCTCAGCGGCGCTCGCCTACAGCACGGTAATTTTTTCGAGCCTGTTCGGTGCGCTGTTCTGGGGCGAGATGCTCGCCGCCTCAGCCTGGCTGGCGGTCGCCCTGGTCGTCCTGTCGGGCGTCGCCGCGACGCACTTTTCCCGCACTAGCCCGGGCGAACAGGATTAAACTTTCCACAGGCAATAAAGGAGAAGAATCATGGTCGTCATCGATCACCAGCCCAGTCGCGTCACCGTCTCTGTTTTCGGCGAATTTTCGCTGGCCGACTACCGGGAATTCGAAGAGGTCGTCGAATACAAGGTCAAGTTCGAGGGGCCGGTCGATCTCTGCTTCGACCTGTCGCAGATGGCGGATTTCACGCTCGACGTCGCCTGGGAAGAGATTAAGTTCTCGCGGGCGCACGCCGATGACTTCAAGCGCGTCGCGGTAGTTACCGACAGCCAGTGGGTGGCGTGGAGCGCTTGGTTGGCGCAGGCGTTCGTCCATGCCGATGTCGAGGTCTTCTCCGATGCCGGCCAAGCCCAGACCTGGCTGGAGTCGGCGTGAGCTACACGACGCTGGTCGACGCGGCGACGCTGAAGGCGCGCCTCGACGACCCGGGCTGGCTGGTCATCGATTGCCGGCACCAGTTGGCCGACCCTGGTTGGGGTGAGCGCGCCTATGCCGAGGGACACATTCCGGGGGCGTTCTTCCTGCACTGCGACCGCGACCTGTCCGGGCCGCCGACCGGCAGCAACGGCCGCCACCCGCTGCCGCGCCGGGAGGTGCTGGCGGAGCGGCTTGGCGCGATCGGCGTCGGGCCGGAGACCCAGGTGGTCGCCTACGATGACGCGCAGGGCATGATCGCCGGCCGCTTGTGGTGGTTGCTGCGCTGGCTCGGGCACGATCGCGTCGCGCTGCTCGACGGCGGCCTGCAGGCCTGGCTGGACGCGGGTGGGGCGATGGCTGCAGAGGCGCCGACGCCGCAGCCCGTGACCTTCACGACGGGCGCCAGTGTCGACGCCGAACCGGTCGCCGCGGATTACGTCCTCGAGCGCCTGGAAACGCCGAACATGCACCTGGTCGACGCGCGCAGCGCGGACCGCTACCGGGGCGAGAACGAGACCATCGATCCGGTCGGCGGGCACATCCCCGGTGCGGTCAACCGTTTCTTTCGCGACAATCTGCGTCCGGACGGGCGCTTCAAGCCGGCCGCCGAACTGCGCGCGGAGTGGCTGGCTGTGCTCGCCGGGGCGCTTCCCGAGCAAGTCGTCCACCAGTGCGGCTCGGGCGTTTCCGGCTGTCACAACCTGCTGGCGATGGAACTCGCGGGCCTGCCGGGCTCGCGCCTGTATGCCGGTTCGTGGAGCGAGTGGTGTGCCGATCGCGGCCGGCCGGTAGCCTAGTCTGCCTGCGGGTCGCACCGTTGCGATTTGTGAGGAATC
>Ga0316627_100000156_pt1 | contig 15130 bp, 12 predicted proteins | sample OWC_Aug_M2_C1_D1_FD_207653 | JGI IMG/M metagenome (GOLD analysis project Ga0316627, IMG submission 207653) | Wetland soil microbial communities from Old Woman Creek delta, Ohio, United States - OWC_Aug_M2_C1_D1_C | ecosystem: Environmental > Terrestrial > Soil > Wetlands | place: USA: Ohio...
GGTTCCTCCCGCTGATCCAGATAGCCGATATCACGGGAATCTACGGTGTTTCGTTCTTCGTTCTCGCGGTAAACGGCGCCGGAGCTGATCTTCTTCTTACGCGGAAACGTCTGAGCAAGATGCCGCTCTTTCCTCTTTCCTATACTATTGCGGGCTTTGTCTCTCTTCTGGTTTTTATCTCTGCGGCATACGGCTACGGTTTGTTCCGGTTGTCTGAACACCGCCCGGGTTCTTCGCGCACCATCAGTGTTATTCAGGGCAATATTGAACAGGACAGAAAATGGGATCCTTCCTATCAGCAAGAGGTTTTGGCTGTATATGAAAACCTTTCCCGCGAGGCCCTTTCCGCAAGGCCGTTTCTCCTGGTCTGGCCGGAAACTGCCGTGCCCTTTTACTTTGGTTATGACGCGCAACATACCGATAAACTGATGCAGTTCCAGCAAGATAGCGGTTCTTATCTTCTCTTTGGCAGTGTCATGGTCAAGGGCCGCGCGTACGAGAGAACCGAACTTACCAACAGCGTCATACTCCTTGATCGTGAAGGAAAAAAGAGCTTTACCTATGATAAAATACATCTCGTTCCCTTCGGAGAGTATGTGCCTCTCAGAAGCATTCTTTTTTTTGTCGATAAGCTCGTTGCAGGTATTGGAGATTACGTGCCAGGCCGGCAGTACACCCGGGCAGAAACGGAAGCAGGGTCTTTTGGTACGGTAGTCTGCTATGAGGTGATCTTTCCCGGTCTGGTGAGAAAATTCTTTATCAGCGGGGGTGATTTTCTCGTCACAATAACCAATGACGCATGGTTCGGGAAGACAGCCGGACCATATCAGCATTTCAGTATGGCAGTCTTCAGGGCAATAGAAAACCGGAAACCCCTTATACGAGCGGCCAATACCGGGATATCGGGATTTATCGACAGTAATGGCAGGATTTTGGCCAGGTCCGGTCTGTTCACGAGACAGGTCCTTACCGAACATATCACAACGGACAGCTCACGGACGTTTTATACCAGATATGGTGATCTTTTCTCATATCTGTGCATCGTAATATCGATTGTGATGGCGATCAACTTATTTTCACGGAGGTAACCATGCTTATGCACTCTGAATTCAAAGACGAACTGTCATCTCTCAGAAAGAAAACTGAGGCTCTCAGAGGGTATCTTTGATATTAGCGGGAAGAAGGATTCTCTCCAGAAAATAACCGCAGATCTTCTGTTGGAGCAGGTCTGGTCTTCTCCGGAAAAGTCAAAAGCCCTGCTCAAGGAAAAAGCCCGCCTGGAGAATGTTGTACTTCCATTCGAACTCCTTGAGCAGAGGCTCCTCTATATTGAAGAATCCCTTAATATCCTTGATGAGGAGGGAGGAGATTTATTCTTCAAGGAGATCCGGAACGAAATTGCTTCCTTTAAGAACATTTTGGAACTTCTCGAACTTCAGACGCTGTTGTCCGGAGAACTTGATAAGAACAATGCCATCCTCACCATTCATTCCGGTGCCGGAGGTATAGAAAGTCAGGACTGGGCGCAAATGCTCATGAGGATGTATCTTCGCTGGGCAGAACGAAAGGGATTCCAAGCGCAGATTGTCGACGTGCAGCCAGGTGAAGAAGCGGGCATAAAAAACGCTACCCTTACTCTTCATGGTGATTATGCATACGGATACCTTCGCTCAGAAGCCGGTGTACATCGCCTTGTAAGGATATCTCCTTTTGACGCAAACAAAAGGAGGCATACGTCCTTTGCTTCTGTCATCGTAAGCCCCGAGATAGAAGACGATGTACAGATAGATATAAAGGACGAAGATATAAAGATGGACACCTATAGGGCTTCGGGAGCTGGGGGGCAGCATGTAAACAAGACTTCGTCCGCAGTGCGTCTTACCCATCTCCCGACAGGAATTGTGGTGAGTTGCCAGAACGAGCGGTCGCAGCATAAGAACAGGGCTGTTGCACTCAAAGTCCTTAAGGGGCGGCTGTATGACCTTGAAATAAAGGCAAAGGAAAAGAAAATGGAAGAACTGGTTGGCGATAAGAAGGATATTGCGTGGGGAAGCCAAATCCGGTCTTATGTACTCCAGCCATATAGGATTGTAAAAGATCACAAGACCGGTTCTGAAGTCGGTAACGTGGACGCAGTTCTTGATGGGGATATTGATATGTTTCTCAAAGAGTCGTTAAAAGCAAAAACAAAAAAACCATAACTGTCTTTTATTAGTATTTATTTAAAAATATAGTAGTAGAAGATAGGAGCGGTGAAAATGTGAATTAGAGTAGTAACTATCTGATATATAAGTATTTTTTTACATCATAACACCGTAGAGAAGAGAAGGTTTTTCCTAACAGATAAGAGAAAGAAATATTATCTACAAAATACTCACAGGATAATAACGGAGATGTTGTTTGGTCTCAGGAATTAGGATATAATACCTAACTTTCCCCAAAATGAAGTTATTAACAAATGTGAATAATTTGTCAGTAAAGGGTTACGATGACGCTAGAGGAAATATGGAGCAAAAGTCTTTCCAAAATCGAACAAAAGGTGGGTGCCAGCGTTTTTGAGCTCTGGTTTAAGCCGATCAGGATCATACAGGTAAAGGATCAGATTGTCACCCTTGAGATTCCTAATCGTTTCTACAAAGAGTGGATTGACGATACCTATCCGAACCTCATCAAAGATTCAGTGGAAACAGCACTGGGTTTTCCCATTACTCTGAAGTACAAGATCGGGGAGCAGCAGGATACATCCCAAAAAAAGAATATAGAAAAGCTGGAGCAGAAAAGAATACGACTTGCAAACAAGGGCATCTATCTTAATCCGAAATACACCTTTGATAATTTCATCAAAGGTATGAGCAATCAGTTTGCTCATGCTGCAGCCCTTGCCGTTGCAGAGACGCCGGGTAAGATATACAATCCGCTGTTTATCTATGGTGGGGCGGGATTAGGAAAGACGCATCTTATGAATGCGATCGGCAACCGGGTGCTGGAAACGCGGCAGGAGGTGTCGATCCTGTACATACCGACAGAACAGTTTATCACAGAGGTTGTCAGTGCCCTGCGGCATGACAGAATGACCGAATTAAAGGAAAAATACCGGAACCTTGACCTTCTCTTGCTTGATGATATCCAGTTTATTGCGGGCAAGGAAAGGACCCAGGAGGAGTTTTTCCACACGTTCAACTCATTGTATGAGAAACAGAAGCAGATTGTGGTGTCTTGTGACCGGTCGCCGAAAGAGATCAGCGACATCACCGACAGACTGAGATCGCGCTTCACCATGGGGCTTATTGCCGACATTCAGCCGCCTGATATTGAGACAAAGATTGCCATCATATATAAGAAGGCAGAGATGATGAATATCCGGAACATTCCGGAGGACGTCGTTCATTTTCTGGCAAGCGGGATAAAGTCCAACATCCGGGAACTTGAGGGCTCCCTCATCCGAATTGCTGCACAGGCGTCGTTTTCCGGGGAAGAAATAACCCTCGAAAAAACAAAAAAGACCCTGAAAGATATCATACATGACGACCTCCGGCCAATAACCGTTGACACCGTACAAAAAGCGGTATGCGAGTTTTATAGTCTGAAGATATCGGACATCAAGGCGCGGAGGAGGACCAAGGACATTACCCTTCCCCGGCAGGTTGCCATGTATCTGGCAAAGCAGGTTACGGGATCTTCTCTCAGCGATATCGGCAAGGCGTTCGGCGGGAAGGATCATGCGACGGTTATATATGCCTGTAAACAGATGGAAGAGCGCCGGTCAAAGGATGAATCCTTCAACCGCATCATAGAAAATCTTCTTCAGAAGATAAAATATTAAGGAGGGGCCATGAAGATTGTTGTTTCAAAGGACGAACTGCAGGGGAAGCTTTCTAATATCCAGAATATCGTTGAGAAGAGAAACACCATGCCGATCCTGAGCCACTTTCTCCTCGATGCCAGCAAAGGGGGCTCCTCCAGTACAGCTACAGATCTTGAAACAGCGCTGAAGGAGCCGTTGTCGGCAAAGGTGGAGAAGGAGGGGAAAATCTGTATTCCTGCACGGAAGATGTTCGAGATCGTCAGGGAGGTTGACGGGGACCTTGCCTGCGAATCTGTAGATGATCAATGGCTGAAGATCAAGGCCGGGGCAAGTTCATTCAGGCTCGCCTGCCTGTCCTCGAAGGAGTTTCCTGCCTGGCCCGGTATGGAGGATATGGAGGAGATTACCATACCGGCGAAGACCCTTGCAGACCTTATCGAAAAAACGGTCTACTCAGCCGGGGACAGCGATACGCGCTATACCCTGAACGGACTTCTTTTTCATGTCATGCCCGGCGGCAAGCTTTCTGCTGTCGGAACAGATGGTCACCGGCTCGCGACCATTACAAAGAGCATTGAAGGGAAGATTGCGGAAGAGAAGAAGATGATCGTTCCGAAGAAGGCCGCCGCAGAGCTCAGAAAAGTGCTCGATAAAACAGACAGCGACATCCGGATGACGTTAAGCAGGAACCACGTACTCTTTACGATCGGGGATATCCAGTTCCTGACACGGCTCATAGAAGGCACGTACCCCAACTATGAGCAGGTGATCCCGGCATCAAATGACAAGAGAATTATCGTCAACCGTTCCGCCTTTTCCCGGGCCCTCCGGAGGGTATCGCTCATGGCAAAGGATAAGACGAACGCCGTGAAGATGGAGGTTGATGAGAACAAGGTCCTGGTTGCCTCCTCAAACCCGGACATGGGCGAAGCTACCGATGAGGTGGCAACAGAATATACGGGAGAGAAAATCGTGCTGGGGCTTAATGCCAGATATCTGATTGATATCATCGAGGTGATGTCCTCGGAAAACGTGATACTCGACATGCAGGGAGCCCTGCATCCGGTGCTTATACGGGATGAACAGGACGCTGATTACCGCTGCGTGATCATGCCGATGAGAATATAGAAGCTATACCACGTGATGCAGGAAATTCAAAGATAAAGAGGTACCATGGAAGAAAAAGACAGAGGCAGCGAATCAAGCTACGGCGCCGAAGATATCAAGATACTCAAGGGCCTGAGCGCAGTAAGGAAACGGCCTGCGATGTATATCGGGTCGACCGGACCTGACGGCCTTCACCACCTGGTGTACGAGGCGGTGGACAATAGCGTTGATGAAGCCCTCGCAGGATACTGCAATAATATCGAGGTCATCCTTCATCATGACAACAGCTGTACCGTGACGGACGACGGAAGGGGCATACCTACCGGACCGCATCCCGGCGATGCGGAAGGCAGGACCGCAGCCGAAGTCGTGCTGACGGAGCTTCATGCCGGCGGCAAGTTCGAATCGACCGCCTACAAGATATCCGGAGGCCTGCACGGCGTAGGCATCTCGGTCGTGAACGCCTTGTCCGAGCAGCTTGAAGTGGAGATCAAACAGAACGGGCAGGTCTTTCAGCAGCGTTTTGAAAGAGGCAAGCCGACCGGTCCGCTCGTCGTGGTCGGCAAGACAAAAAGCAGGGGCACCAAGGTGACGTTCAAACCGGATACGGAGATTTTCGAGATGACGGACTTCAGTTATGATGTCCTTTCTCAGAGGCTGCGGGAGCTGGCATTTCTCAACCGGGGACTCAGGATAACCATCATGGATGAACGAACCGACAAGAATCAGGAATTCTTGTATAAAGGGGGGATTGTATCCTTTGTCGAGCACCTGAACAAGAACAAGACATCGCTGCACCCCAAGCCGGTCTATATTTCGGGTGAAAAGGACGGCATTTTTGCGGAAGTCGCGCTTCAGTACAACGACAGTTATGCAGAGACGATCTTTACCTTTGCCAATAATATCAATACCCGGGAAGGTGGTACGCACCTTATAGGGTTCAAGTCCGCTCTCACACGTACGGCAAACACCTATGCGTCGTCATCGAACATCATTAAGGGCGGCAAGGATTCGATATCCGGAGATGATATCCGGGAAGGCCTGACCGCGGTCATCAGCGTCAAGCTCCCCAACCCTCAGTTCGAGGGTCAGACCAAGATGAAGCTTGGCAACAGTGAGGCCAAAGGAATTGTGGAATCGATCGTGAACGATGCGCTTTCAACCTATTTTGAGGAGAACCCTTCAATTGCAAGAAAGATCATTGAAAAGGCGATACAGGCCGCCCGGGCCCGGGAGGCGGCCCGCAAGGCACGGGAACTGACCCGAAGAAAGGGCGCGCTTGAGGATACCGGACTGCCGGGAAAACTTGCCGATTGCTCAGAAAAGGATCCCGCCCTCAGCGAGCTGTTCATTGTCGAAGGGGATTCTGCCGGCGGTTCCGCCAAGCAGGGACGCGACAGGAGGGCTCAGGCGATTCTCCCGCTCAGAGGAAAGATCCTGAATGTAGAAAAAGCCCGTTTTGACAAGATGCTCGGGTCAGAGGAAATACGGATACTCATAACTGCCCTCGGCACCGGTATTGGTAAGGACGATTTTGATATCGCAAAGATCCGCTATCATAAGATCGTGCTCATGACAGACGCTGATGTCGATGGTGCGCATATCAGAACGCTTCTTCTGACATTTTTCTACCGCCAGATGCCGGAGATCATCGAGAAGGGCTACCTCTTCATTGCACAGCCACCGCTTTTCAGGGTGAAGAAGGGCAAGACAGAAAAATATATTCAGAATGAGCAGGAGATGCAGAACATGCTTTTGGATCTCGCGGCAGAGGACATCGCCGTTCCGCTCAAGGGGCAGGAGGTAAAAGGCAGGGCGCTTGTTCCGTTTCTGAAGAAGCTCGCCAGCTATGAGCGCCTGATCGAATGGTTTGAGCGAAGGAGAAAAGACCCGCTTGTCCTGAGGTTTCTCCTGAGAGAAGGTACCGATAAAGCTATCCTGAAGGACAAGGCAGGGCTGAAGGAGCTCCTGAAAAAGATGAAGGCGGAAATACCGGGAATAACGTTCGGTGATATCTATGACGATGAGGAGCATCAGGAATATGGCGTAGAGATAACCCGCCAGAACTACAAGATAGTGCTGGACAGCAGCGACAGAGGAACGAACAGACCGGAATACCGCGAACTTGAGGCCCTGTATAATACCATCCGGGATATGGGTGTACCCCCATATAAGATCACAACAAAAGACGGACAAAAGGATATCCCAACAACAACAGCGCTCTTCCAATATGTCTTTGAGGCTTCGAGGAAAGGACTGAACATACAGCGCTACAAGGGACTTGGTGAGATGAACCCCCAGCAGCTCTGGGAGACGACGATGGATCCGGCAAAGCGGACGCTCCTTCAGGTCAGCATAGAGGACAGTGTCCAGGCTGACGAAATATTCACCATCCTCATGGGAGACCAGGTGGAGCCGCGGAAAGACTTTATTGTCAAACACGCACTTGAGGCGAGAAACATTGATATTTAAGCTCCCGGCTACGCGCGGACGATGTCCTTGATGTCGATTATACCCTGAGGGGAGAAAGGGTAATCGCGACCGTAAGGGTAAGGCGATCCGTCGAAGAGCAGAGAAATGACCTCATGCACAGGGACAGATAGCGCAAAGTATATATCAGGAGAAAGGTCCAACACGACATGTCAAAGCTTCCCATAAATATCGAAGAAGAGATGAAAATAAGCTATCTTGATTACGCGATGAGCGTAATCATAGGCCGGGCACTGCCCGAGGTCAGGGACGGGCTCAAGCCGGTGCAGCGGCGGATTCTTTATGCGATGTTCAGAGAGGGCCTCCTCCCGAACAAGAAATATTCGAAGAGCGCTGGCGTCGTAGGAGAGGTGCTCAAGAAATATCATCCCCATGGCGATTCAGCGGTATATGATGCCATGGTAAGGCTTGCACAGGACTTCAACATGCGCTATATGCTTGTCGACGGACAGGGCAATTTCGGCTCGATCGACGGGGACAGGGCCGCTGCTTACCGGTACACCGAGGCACGCATGGCAAAGATTGCCGAAGAGCTTCTGTCGGACATTGACAAGGAAACGGTCGATTTCATACCCAACTTCGATGAGACGACCGAGGAGCCGAAGGTGCTCCCTTCAAAGATACCCAACCTTATCATCAACGGCGCAGCAGGCATAGCGGTCGGTATGGCGACCAATATCCCGCCGCACAATCTGGGAGAAGTGATCGACGGTCTCTTTGTGCTTCTGGAAGACCAGAACACGCCGGTGGAGCAGCTGCTGACCGTGATCAAAGGGCCGGACTTTCCGACCGGAGGCATTATCCACGGAACAGCCGGGATCAAAGATGCCTATACTACCGGCAGGGGGCTGGTGAAAGTCAGGGCGAAGGCCAAGATAGAAAAGGAACACCGCGGGGGAGAAAATATCATCATCACCGAGATGCCCTATCAGGTCAACAAGGCCAGGCTTATCGAAAAGATTGCGGAGCTCGTGAGGGAAAAACAGATCGAGGACATTTCCGATATCCGGGACGAATCGGACCGCGACGGTATTCGGGTCGTCATCGAGCTGAAGCGCAACGCCATGGCTGAGGTGGTGCTGAACAATCTCTACAAGCATACGCAGATGGAGACAACCTTTGGCATTATCATGCTTGCGCTGGTAAGCGGACAGCCCCGGGTGCTCAAACTGAACACCCTGCTCAACCATTTCCTTCAGCACCGGCGTGACGTCATCCTCCGAAGGACCAGGTTTGAGCTCAGAAAGGCTGAGGAGCGGGCGCATATCCTCGAAGGGCTCAAGATAGCCCTCGACCATCTTGATGAGATCATTGCGCTTATCAGAAAATCCAGAAATCCGGAAGAGGCACGGAACGGTCTCATGCAGGGATATCAGCTTACCGAGATACAGGCCCAGGCAATCCTGGACATGAAGCTGCAGAGGCTCACCGGTCTTGAGCGTGAAAAGATCGTCAGTGAATATAAGGAGACCCTGAAGGAGATCGACCGGCTGAAGTCCATCCTCGGAAGCGAGAAGCTCGTTACAAAGATCATACGAGAAGAGCTTCTTGAGATCAGGAACAAATATGCTGACGAGCGAAGGACGGAGATAAGCGAAGATACAAGGGAGATAACCATTGAAGACCTCATTACGGAAGAAGAGATGGTCATTACCCTGTCCCATCAGGGATATATCAAGCGAAACCCCCTGAGCGCATACCGGAGCCAGCGGCGGGGAGGAAAAGGCCTCACCGGCATGGAGACGAAGGAGGAGGATTTTGTCGCCCAGCTCTTTATCGGCTCTACGCATGATAATATGCTCTTCTTCTCGAACTTCGGAAGGCTCTACTGGCTGAAGACCTACCAATTGCCCGAAGCGGGCAGGACGGCCAAGGGAAAGGCGCTGATAAACCTTCTGCAGCTCTCCGAAGGAGAGCGGGTCTCAACAGCGTTACCGGTGCGTGATTTCAAAGATGGGTATCTCGTCATGTTTACCAAGAACGGAACGGTCAAGAAGACTGCGCTGACTGCGTACAGTAATCCACGAGGCAAAGGCATCATTGCCATATCCCTTGATGAGGGAGATGAGCTGATCGCGGTGAGAAAGACCAGCGGAACCAATGACCTGATCATCGGCACACGGAACGGCTTGTCCATAAAATTCAATGAGGAAGACGTCAGGGAGACAGGACGCACCGCCAGGGGCGTACGCGGCATACGTCTGATGAAGGGCGATGAGGTGGTAGCTGCAGAGGTTGCGGAGGAGAAGACCGCCATCCTGACAGTTGCAGAGAACGGTTTTGGGAAGAGAACAAAGATAGAAGACTATCCGCTCCAGGCACGGGGGGGGAAGGGGGTAATTTCCATCAAACTCACGGAGAAGGGCGGGAAGGTAGTAGGACTTCTCCAGGTGAGGGAAGAGGACGAAGTGGTTATGATTACCGGAGCCGGCAAGCTCATCAGAACAACGGCGGAGAATATCTCGGTCCACGGCAGGAATACCCAGGGTGTTACGCTTATGAAAACTGCTGATGAAAAGATATCCAGCATCGCAAAGGTTGTTGAAAAGGATTAGTACAAGAATGAACAAGAATTATAGACAAGTAGACCCGTGGCCTTGCATTAAACTACGCCTTGGAGTATCATTAATACTATGATTGGATGTAGTATCAATGGCTAAAATTCCCAGTATTGTTCCGATTACAGATCTGCGCCAAGGTGCCACGGCGCTCGTAAAACGAGTCAGCAGCAGTCGTGAGCCGGTCTTTATCACGCAGCGAGGCCGTACTTCTGCTGTAATGGTAAGTGTTGAAGAATACGAGCATACGCAGCATGAACTTGAGCTTTTGCGACTGCTTGCACGCGGCGAAAAGGAGATAGAGGTGGGCAAAGGTTTTGAGCTTGATGCAGTGCTTGCTGAAACTGATGCCCTCCTAAAAGAGAAGTAGCATTGAAGATTCTTTTCACCCCTTCTGGTCGGGCTCAGTTCCTTTCGGCCGTTGCCTATATCCACAGAGAAAATCCTTCCGCCGCCGCCGCGTTTCGTGACAAGGCGGCAGCATCATTGGCCCGGCTCCGAAAATTTCCAGAGTCAGGCAGAGTTCTTCCGGAATTTCCTGACCTCCCCTTTCGAGAAGTCATAGTGCCGCCGTACCGTTTCTTTTATCGAATCAAGGATAAGACAGTCTGGATCGTTTCCTGCTACCACAGCGCCCAAATTCCGGGTTCACCGGGAAAGCACTAAATGAAACTTACTGACAACGAAAAGCGAGCGATTTTGAGCTGTGCATTCATAATATTATTGGCGCCTTATGTTAGGAGGGGACATGGCTGATAAGAATTTGGTACCAATGGGAAGCGCTTCTTTTGAAGACCTGAAGAAAGTAAATGAATATGGGGCAGAGTATTGGAGCGCGCGGGAAATTCAGTCTCTCCTGGGATATACACAGTGGAGACGATTTGAAGATGCAATAAAAAGGGCGCTAACCTCTTGTAAACAATCAGGAAATGAACCCTCCTATCGCCTTGCCGGCGCCGGCAAAATGGTTGACCTCGGATCAGGCAGTGTGCGTGAAGTTCCTGATTATAACCTCGCCCGTTATAGCTACTAAAGTGAAAAGAAAAAAGGTACCATACGGCACAAAATTGCCCGTCAAGCTGACCCTGCGCGAACGCGACCTCATCCGGGATGAGACATTTTGTGATCCTGATTTCGCCAAATTCTCAGTTGTTGAAGGCAAAGGGCTTAAGATTGAAATGTCCTTGGATGATATAGAAGAGATTCAGGGTTATGTTGCAGCTGAGGCAAACCATACAGAAAATAAGAAACTTCAAAAAGAGCTTGACCTGCTTTTCAACAAACTGCAAGTGTATTTAGACGCATACGATGACCAACATAAATGATAACAAGATCATACCCATCCGAAAAGGCGATCCATTTACAAAAGGCGCCAGGGCGAGATGGGATAGAATATCAAAATCAGCACAGGCCCGAATCCTGGAAAACGTATTTTGTGGCAGCTGCCGGGCAGTAGTCTCCATCATTCTTGAATCGGCACAAATGCAGAGGGGTGATTTGATTCTCAGAGGTAAATGCAAAATCTGCGGACATGAAGTCCGCCGACTTGTTGAGCCAGATTAATGAGTAAAGCAGATAAAGGTTGTACAGGCCTAACGCTATATGACAAAAAAAGAATTACTGAATAAGCTGAACGAATTACGACACCTGCCGGCTGAAACAGAGGTGTTTGAATTCAAGGAAGCAAAAAATGGTTACGGCTTCAATAAACTGGGAAAATACTTTTCAGCCCTCTCTAATGAAGCCAACCTTAAAGGCAGCCCTCATGCCTGGCTTATTTTCGGCATTAAAGACAAAGGACGCACATTAGTCGATAGCCAGTTTCGGCCTAATCGCGCAGACCTTGATAGCATCAAAGGAGAAGTGGCCACTAAGACCACCAACCGTATTACATTTATCGAAATCCATGAATTACACTTACCTGAAGGACGCGTGGTTATGTTTCAAATTCCTGCGGCGCCCAAAGGACTGCCTGTTGCATTTGACGGGCACTATTACGGCCGAGACGGAGAAGAATTATCACCCTTGAATCTTGAGGAGATCGAAAGAATCAGGGCGCAGTCAGCAGTAGAAGACTGGAGCGCGGCTATTGTTCAGGATGCAGGTATTGAAGACCTTGACGCGGCAGCTATAAAACAAGCACGCAAAAACTACAAGAATAAATTTCCCGAGCAAGCTAAGGATGTAGACCAGTGGGACGACAGCACTTTTCTGAATAAAGCGAAGCTTACCATTAAGGGCAAGATTACGCGTGCCGCTATAATCCTGTTAGGCAAGGCAGAATCAGAGCATTTTGTCAGTCCTGCCGATTTGAAAATACGGTGGCTGCTGAAAGATGCCAAAGGAAATGATAAGGACTATCATATCGAAAGCTGCCCTTTACTCTTGGCAGTTGACAAGATCTACGCAAAAATTCGAAATCTGAAATACCGTTATATCAAGGATGGCACTCTCTTTCCTGATGAGGTTGACCAGTACGAACCGTTTATAATCCGCGAAGCCATAAACAATTGTATCGCTCATCAAGACTACGCCAGGGGCGGCCGTATTAATGTGGTAGAAATGGATGACCAACTGATATTTACCAACCTCGGCAGTTTTATCCCCGGCTCTGTAGAAAAAGTGGTCAGGGAAGATGCGCCGGAAGAACATTATCGAAACAAGTTTCTGGCAACGGCTATGTTCAATCTGAAGATGGTTGACGCGGCGGGCGGCGGTATAAAGAAGATGTTCAATTACCAGCGAGTTCGTTTTTTCCCGATGCCTGAATATGACTTGTCTGGAGGGAAGGTAAAGGTAACGGTAATAGGCAAGGTGCTAGATATGGATTTTGCAAGGGTCTTGGCCAGAAACCCTAGGCTTTCCCTGGAGCAAATTATTGAATTGGACAAAGTTCAGAAGAGAAAGAAGCTTACAAACGAAGAAGTTAAGAATCTAAAAGGGCTTGGATTGATAGAGGGGAGAAAACCCAATTATTTCATTTCTGCTAAAGTGACCGCTGCGGTTTCCAGCGAAGAGCTGAAGGCGCACTATATTAAACAGCGGGGCCTTGATGATGATCACTACAAGAAATTGATTGTCGAATATTTAAAGAAATTCGGGAAATCTCCACGAAAAAATATTGAGAAATTCCTTTGGGACAAATTGCCTGGTATTTTATCCGAAGCCCAAAAGAAGAATAAGGTTACTAATTTGCTTTCATCTTTGAGAATGGATGAAAAAATAAAAAATATTGGCTATTCAGATTGGACATTACGCTAAGAGAGTTTTAAATGAGTGCTAAGAGAGTTTTAAATGAGTTCTGCTGAAATATTATGAAAATTCAAAGAGATATAGGTACTTATATAAGACAGGGAAATTAATTAAACGCTATATGAAGCTCATAAATATAAATGCAAGATATTGAAATAACATCTACATCACAGCATTCAGCTGATTGTGATCCAATTGAACTGCGGACAAGCGATAGGATAAGATTGGTTTTTCTTCCCATGTTGGTCGATAATCCGCACAATCGATATGCATGCCTGAAAGGCTCCTTTATTTATCAGAGAAAGAAAAAAGATGGTGAATGGGAGAATATTAAAGACATCGATTTAAACCAACTGAAGAGTGGCGAAGGCGTAAGACTTGAGATTAAATCGGGCGAATTGCACCACTTTTTAAAAAAATGTGCGGATCTTTATCGAATATATAAGAAAGAAGGCATACCTTTTGGCCAGAATAAATTCATAAAACTATCAAGTGAATTAAACACGCTCAGCAATATTTCCGATGCTGAATTTAGGCAATTTCTTGAGCTCAATAAAAATATCGGAGTTGATACCGTTAGTCGTTTTATAAAATGGCTGGCTGAAAGTGATCAAACCGACGCAATTGTTGAAAAACTGGAAGCACTCGAAATTAATAGTCTGAGCAAACTAAATGCAATAATCGGGCTAAGTAGCATTAAGAAATGCCTTGAGATTTGGAAAGCAAACAAGACAAACGATGATGAAGATTTTTGGCAGAAGACTTTTTGTGAAAATTATTTTATTTTATCCAGTGTTTTTCCATTTCCGATAATTTTGGTTAAGGATAAAGCCTATGTGGGCGGCAAATCTCTCACGAATACCGGTGGTAATCTGGTAGATTTTCTTTTCAAGAATAATATTACCGGCAACGCCGTATTAATCGAAATTAAAACACCCGCTACGCCCATTCTTGGTCACTTATATAGAAATGATATCTACAATATTTCTGGAGAATTATCGGGTGCCACAGTTCAAGTCGCCAATTATTCCTATACGTTTTCGAAGGAATATACAAATCTGGCAGCAGACAAAGGCTTAGAGATACAGTCGTTTAAACCAACTTGCGTCGTTCTTATTGGGAATGCAGCCGCGCAACTTGGCGATGAGAAAAAACAAAAATCGTTTGAACTTTATAGAAATGGGCAAAGGGATGTTCAGATAATAACCTATGATGAGCTTTTTGAAAGAATTAAAGGATTAGAAAATTTGTTGGAAGGTCATCAAGAGCGGCTAAATGAAACTAACTGACAACGAAAAGCGGGAGATACTGAAGCTTCTTGAGGCGGACAGGCCATTGCCGGATAAGTATCGCTTTCTGTTGTTTGAGGACAAGCGGGAGGTGGAGCTGGTTTGGAACGGTAAGACGAGCGAGGTCTGCAATATCGTCCTGCCCGTTCAGGTGATAGAGCAGATTAAGGAACCGAGCGCTAAAGGCCAGAGGACGCCGCACAGACCGGAATCATTTGCCGGGTTGGTGAAGAATTTCAGGAAGTATAAGGATGCATAAGGAATCTGCCGATGGACTGCTGATACATGGCCTTAAGATACTCGATATTCCTTTCACCGAAAAGCAGATTAAACAGTTTCTTGTCTATCTTGCAGAACTCAGGAAATGGAACAGGGCATATAACCTCACCGGACTGCGGACGGATGCGGACATTGTCATAAAACATTTCCTCGACTCCCTGCTGTTCCACAAGGTTCTCCCCGGAGATATCCGAACGGTTGCCGATATCGGGTGCGGTGCGGGCTTTCCGGGTATTCCCATGAAGATCATGCAGCCAGAACTCGGCATGGCGCTTGTGGAACCCTCTCAGAAGAAAGCGCAGTTTCTTGCACACATCCAGAGGACACTTCGCCTTGATGGGCTCAGGATC
>Ga0316627_100000157_pt1 | contig 15128 bp, 10 predicted proteins | sample OWC_Aug_M2_C1_D1_FD_207653 | JGI IMG/M metagenome (GOLD analysis project Ga0316627, IMG submission 207653) | Wetland soil microbial communities from Old Woman Creek delta, Ohio, United States - OWC_Aug_M2_C1_D1_C | ecosystem: Environmental > Terrestrial > Soil > Wetlands | place: USA: Ohio...
GCTGCAGGCTGGCTCGGGTGCGGCGATCGAGGCGCAGCGACAGTACCGCTGCGCCGATTTCGAATCGTTGGAAGCCGCGCTGCGCCACTACCTGGCACAGACCGGCCTGCCGTCGCCTCGGCAGGGTGCCATCGGCATCGCCAACCCGATCGACGGCGACCAGGTGCGCATGACCAACCATCCGTGGCGGTTTTCGATCGAGGCGTTACGCCTGGCGCTGGGCCTGCAACGACTGCTGTTCGTCAACGACTTCGCCGCCTTGGCGCTGGCGCTGCCGACGCTGCGGCCGGACGAACTGCGCAGCGTCGGCGGGGCGGCCGCGGTGGCCGGCGCGCCGTTGGCCTTGCTCGGCCCGGGCACCGGGCTGGGCGTGTCCGGCCTGCTGCGCGGCGCCGACGGGCGCGACCACGTCATCAGCGGTGAAGGCGGGCACGTGACCCTGGCCGCCGCCGACGATGAGGAGACAGCGGTCATCGACTGGCTGCGCCGCCGCTTCGGCCACGCCTCGGCCGAACGGGCGCTGTCCGGCCAGGGACTGGAAAACCTCTATCTGGCCGTGTCGGCCCTGCGCGGCGTGCCTGCCGAAACGTTGAGCGCCGCGCAGATCAGCGAGCGCGCGTTGCAGCGCAGCGATGCCGCCTGCGACGCGGCGCTGGAGCTGTTCCTGAGCCTGCTGGGCAACGTCGCCGGCAACCTGGCGCTGACGCTGGGCGCGCGCGGCGGGGTCTATGTCGGCGGCGGCATCGTCGCGCGCCTGGGCGGGCGCATCGACAGTTCGCGTTTCAGGCAGCGCTTCGAGCAGAAGGGCCGCTTTGCCGACTATCTGCGCGCCATCCCGGTGCTGCTGATCCAGCCGGGCAGCGACCCGGCGCTGCGCGGCGCGGCGCGCGCGCTGGACGGCTGAGGCTCAGGCCGCCGAAGGCACCTCGACCACGGCCAGCGCCACCTGGCTGAAGCCGCCGTCGACATAGGTGATCTCGGCAGTGACGCCAGCCGCCAGGTCGGACAGCATGAAGGCCGCCACGTTTCCCACGTCGTCGATCGAGACGTTGCGGCGCAGTGGCGCCGACCTGGCCACCACGTCGAGCAGCTTGCCGAAGTCCTTGATGCCAGACGCCGCCAAGGTGCGGATCGGGCCGGCCGAGATGCCGTTGACCCGGATGCCCTTCGGCCCGAGGTTGGCCGCCAGGTAACGCACGCTGGCTTCGAGCGAGGCCTTGGCCAGACCCATGGTGTTGTAGTTGGGCACCGCGCGTTCGGCTCCCAGGTAGGTCAGCGTCAGCAGCGAACTGCCCGGACGCAGCCGCGGCAGGGCCGCCTTGGCCAGGGCCGGGAAGCTGTAGGCCGAGATGTCGTGGGCGATGCGGAAGGCCTCGCGCGACAGGCCGTCCAGGAAGTCGCCGGCGATCGCCTCGCGCGGGGCGAATCCGATCGAATGCACGAAGCCGTCGAACTGAGGCCAGCGCTGCCCCAGCTGTTCGAACATGGCCTCGATCTGGGCGTCGTTGCCGACATCGCAGTCGTAGACCATGTCGCTGCCGAATTCGCGCGCGAACTCGACGATGCGGTCGCGGAAGCGTTCGCCGACGTAGCTGAAGGCCAGCTCGGCGCCCTCGCGGTGGCAGGCCCGGGCGATGCCATAGGCGATCGAGCGGTTCGACAGCAGCCCGGTGATGACCAGCCTCTTGCCTGCGAGGAATCCCATGTGCGCTCCCGATGGGGCCCGCCGGGCTGAGCCGCGGGCCGGTGACATTGGGGCGGGATTCTGGCATGGCGCCGGAGCGGGGGGCGGCAGCCGTGGCCTGTGCCGCCGCTCTCGGGTTGCCGGGGGCACTCACCACGGGTTACAATACGACTTTCGCTGACACACTGCATGGGCGGATCTGATCCAGCCCATTTTTTATGGTTGATCGCATTTCGAACAGTGTCCTGCCCGGCCGAGCATCGGTCCGGCCGGACTCGGGCGAACTGTGATGGGGGCGGCAGACGGTTTTGGCAACGACGCACTGGCAAACGACGATCGAGCGCACGGTCACCGGCTTGGACTACGAGCTGGTCGATGCGGAGCGTTCGGCCGCGGGTCTGCTGCGCGTGTACATCGATCGCATCGCGGGGCGCAGCTATCCCACCGGTGAGGCCGAGTCGGTCACGGTCGATGATTGCGAGCGCGTCACGCGCCAGCTCCAGTACGTGCTCGAGGTCGAGGCCGTGCCCTACGAGCGGCTCGAAGTGTCGTCGCCGGGCCTGGACCGGCCGCTGAAGCGCGCCGCCGACTACGAGCGCTTCGCCGGGCACGAGATCAACGTGACCTTGAAGGCGCCCTTCAAGGGACGCAAGAACTATCGCGGCCGGCTGATGGCCGGCAACGAGGGCTGGCGGCTGGCCTTGTCCGGCGATCTCGCCGAGCAGGCGCTGGACTTCCAGATCGACGAAGTGCGCGAGGCGCGGCTGGTGCCGGTGCTCGATTTCAAGGGCCGGGCACGCAGGATGCCCGGCGCGCAGCAGGCGGCGGACGCGAGCCGCGCGCAAGACGGAGGTCAGACACGATGAATCGCGAAATGCTGATGCTGGTGGACGCCATCTCGCGCGAGAAGAGCGTCGAACTCGACGTGGTCTTCGACGCGGTCGAGGCGGCGCTCGCCTCGGCCACCAAGAAGCTGCACGGCGGCGAAGTCGACATCCGTGTCTCGGTCGACCGCGACAGCGGTGACTACGAGACCTTCAGGCGATGGCACGTGGTGCCCAACGAGGCCGGGCTGCAGATTCCGGACGCCGAGACGCTGCTGTTCGAGGCACAGGAACAGATCCCCGACATCGAGGTCGACGACTACATCGAGCAGCCGATTGAATCGGTGCCGATCGGCCGCATCGGCGCGATGGCCGCCAAGCAGGTGATCCTGCAGAAGATCCGCGACGCCGAGCGCGAGCAACTGCTCAACGACTTCCTGTCGCGCGGCGAAAAGATCTTCGTCGGCACCGTCAAGCGGCTGGACAAGGGCGACATCATCGTTGAATCGGGCCGCGTCGAAGGCCGCCTGAAGCGCAGCGAGATGATCCCGAAGGAGAACCTGCGCAGCGGCGACCGCGTGCGCGCCTTCATTGCCGGCATCGACCCGACGCAGCGCGGCGCGCAGATCATGCTGTCGCGCAGTGCCCCGGGCTTCATGATGGAGCTGTTCCGCCAGGAAGTGCCCGAGATCGAACAGGGCCTGCTCGAGATTAAGAGCTGCGCCCGTGACCCGGGCTCGCGCGCGAAGATCGCCGTGGTCTCGCACGACCGCCGCGTCGACCCGATCGGCACCTGCGTCGGGGTGCGCGGCTCGCGCGTCAACGGCGTGACCACCGAACTGGCCGGCGAGCGTGTCGACATCGTGCTGTGGTCCGAGGACCCTGCGCAGTTCGTCATTGGCGCCCTGGCGCCTGCCAACGTGCAGAGCATCGTCGTCGACGAGGAAAAGCACGCGATGGACGTGGTGGTCGACGAGGAGAACCTCGCCATCGCCATCGGCCGCGGCGGGCAGAACGTGCGCCTGGCCAGCGAGCTGACCGGCTGGCGCATCAACATCATGACCGCCGAGGAATCGCAGGCCAAGCAGAGCGAGGAATCGGACTCGGTGCGCCAGCTCTTCGTCGACAAGCTCGACGTCGACGTCGAGGTGGCCGACATCCTGATCGCCGAAGGGTTCACCAGCCTGGAAGAGGTGGCCTACGTGCCGCTGCAGGAAATGCTGGAGATCGAGTCCTTCGACGAGGACACCGTGCACGAGCTTCGCACGCGCGCCAAGGACGCCCTGCTGACGATGGAAATCGCCCGCGAGGAGAAGGTCGACGACGTTTCGCAGGATCTGCGCGACCTGGAAGGCCTGACGCCCGACCTGATCGGCAAGCTGGCCGATGGCGGCATCCACACGCGCGACGACCTGGCCGACCTGGCCGTCGATGAACTGACCGAGATGACGGGCATGGACGACGAGCAGGCCAAGGCTCTGATCATGAAGGCGCGGGAACACTGGTTCACCGCCTGAGCGCCGCCGCGCCCTGACCGCCCCAACGCAGCATTGAAGGAAGCACCACGATGGCCGTGACGACAGTCGCCCAGTTAGCCACGGAGCTGAACCGGCCCGCGGCCGCGCTGCTCGAGCAGCTGGAATCGGCCGGGGTTCCGAAGAAGTCCGCCAGCGAGACGCTGACCGAGGCCGACAAGGAGCGCCTGCTCGAGTTCCTGCGCAGCTCGCACGGCACCGCCGGCACCGAGCGCAAGAAGATCACGCTCGTGCGCAAGTCGACCAGCGAGATCAAGCAGGCCGACGCCAGCGGCAAGGCGCGCACGATCCAGGTGCAGGTAGTGCGCAAGCGCACCTTCGTCAAGCGCGACGATGTCGCCCCCGGCGTCGACGAGGCGGCCCAGGCCGCCGCCGCCGCCGCTGCCGAGCAGGCCGAACTCGAACGCCGCGAGGCCGAGGCGCAGGCCCAGGCCGAAGCCATCCGCAAGCAGGAGGCCGAACTGGCCGAGCGGCGTCGGCTGCGCGAAGAGCAGGAACGCATCGAACGCGAAGCGGCCGAGACGCGCGCGCGCGATGCCTTGGCTGCCGCCGAAGCGGCTGCGGCGGCTGCCGCGGCGGCACCGGCCGTCAAGAAGGACGACAAGAAGGCCGTGCCCGCTGCGGCCGCGCCGGCCGCTGCTGCAGCCGCGCCTGAAGCGGCGGCCGAAGCGCCGAAGCCGGCGCTGCGCGTGATCAAGGCCTCGACGATCGAGGCCGAGGACAAGCAGCGCCAGGCCGACCTCGACCGGCGCCGCAAGGTGGCCGAGAACGAGGCCGCCGCCATCCGCGCGATGATGAATGCGCCGAAGAAGGTGCTGGTCGCCAAGGCCCCCGAACCCCCGAAGCCCGCCGATGCCACCAAGGAGGGCATCACCGGCACGATCCACAAGCCCAAGGCGGCGCCGGGAGCGGCGACGACGGCGGCCAAGCCGGGCGACAAGAAGGCGCTGAAGTCCGAAAAGCTGTCCTCCAGCTGGGCCGACGACGCGGCCAAGAAGCGCGCGCTCAAGCCGCGTACCGATGGTGGCGCGTCGGGCCGGCCGGGCTGGCGCGCGCCGCGCGGTTCGCGCCGTGGGGATTCGCGCGACAGCGGCAGCAGCAGCGGCTACGTGGCGCCGGCCGAGACGACGGTGCAGGAAGTGCATGTGCCCGAGACCATCAGCGTGGCCGACCTGGCGCACAAGATGTCGGTCAAGGCCAGCGAGTTGATCAAGCACCTGATGAAGCTGGGCCAGATGGTCACCATCAACCAGCAACTGGACCAGGAAACCGCGATGATCCTGGTTGAGGAAATGGGCCACACCGCGCTGGCGGCCAAGCTCGACGATCCGGAAGCCTTCCTCGAGGAGGAAGAGGCCGCGACCACCGGCGAGGACAAGCCGCGTGCGCCGGTGGTCACGGTGATGGGCCACGTCGACCACGGCAAGACCTCGCTGCTGGACTACATCCGCCGCACGCGGGTGGCCTCGGGCGAAGCCGGCGGCATCACCCAGCACATCGGCGCGTACCACGTGGAAACGCCGCGCGGCATGATCACCTTCCTTGACACGCCGGGCCACGCCGCCTTCACGGCGATGCGGGCGCGCGGCGCCAAGGCCACCGATCTGGTGGTGCTTGTGGTGGCGGCCGATGACGGCGTGATGCCGCAGACGAAGGAAGCCATTTCGCACGCCAAGGCGGCGGGCGTGCCGATCATCGTGGCGATGAACAAGATCGACAAGCCCGAGTCCAACATCGAGCGCGTCAAGGGCGAACTGGTCGCAGAGCAGGTCGTGCCCGAAGACTTCGGCGGTGACTCGCCCTTCGTGCCTGTGTCGGCCCGCACCGGGCAGGGCATCGACGACCTTCTCGAGCAGGTGCTGCTGCAGGCCGAGGTGCTGGAACTGAAGGCGCCGACCGAAGCCATGGCCAAGGGCATCGTCATCGAGGCCCGGCTGGACAAGGGCCGCGGTCCGGTGGCCACGGTGCTGGTGCAGAGCGGCACGCTGAAGAAGGGCGACGTGGTGCTCGCCGGCTCCAGCTACGGCCGCGTGCGCGCCATGCTCGACGAGGACGGCAAGGCCACCGACGAGGCCGGCCCGTCGATCCCGGTCGAGATCCAGGGCCTGACCGAGGTGCCGCAGGCCGGCGACGATTTCATGGTGCTGGGCGACGAACGCCGGGCGCGCGAGATCGCCACCTTCCGCCAGGGCAAGTACCGCGACGTCAAGCTGGCCAAGAAGCAGGCCGCCAACCTGGAGAACATGTTCGAGAACATGGGCCAGGGCGAAGCGCAGATGCTGCCGTTGATCGTCAAGGCCGACGTGCAGGGTTCGCAGGAAGCGCTGGCCCAGGCGCTGCAGAAGCTCAGCACCGACGAGGTCAAGATCCAGATCGTGCACTCGGCGGTGGGCGGCATCAGCGAAAGCGACGTCAACCTGGCCATCGCCTCCAAGGCGGTGATCGTCGGCTTCAACGTGCGCGCCGATGCCGGCGCGCGCAAGCTGGCCGAAGGCAATGGCGTCGACCTGCGCTACTACACGATCATCTACGACGCGGTCGACGACGTGAAGGCGGCGATGACCGGCATGCTGGCGCCCGAGCAGCGTGAGGAAGTCATCGGCACGGCCGAGATCCGTACCAAGTTCGTGGCCTCGAAGATTGGCACGGTCGCCGGCTGCATGGTCACCGCCGGCCTTGTGCGGCGCGGCGCGCGCGTGCGCATCCTGCGCGACAACGTGGTCGTATACACCGGTGAAGTCGACAGCGTGCGCCGCATCAAGGAAGACGTGCGCGAGGTCAAGGAAGGCTTCGAGTGTGGCATCAAGATCAAGAACTACAACGACATCTCCGAGGGTGACCAGCTGGAGTTCTTCGAGGTCAAGGAAGTGGCTCGCACGCTCTGACGGCGGCACGTCCCTTCCCCCACGGACCCCGCCTGCGAGATCAGGCGGGGTTCGTCGCTTTTGCCTTTTGCAATGCCACCATGCGCCACAAACGATCGATCCCCAACCGCAGCTTCCGCGTCGCCGACCAGATCCAGCGCGACGTGGCGGTGCTGGTGCGCGAGTTGAAGGACCCGCGCATCGGCATGGTCACGATCAATTCAGTCGAGGTCACGCCCGACTATGCGCACGCCAAGATCTTCTTCTCGCTGCTCAGCGGCGACGTGGCCGAATGCGAGGCCGCACTGAACGAGGCGGCCGGTTTCCTGCGCAACAGCTTGTTCAAGAAGCTGCAGATCCACACCGTGCCGACGCTGCACTTCCACTTCGACCGCAGCACCGAGCGCGCCGCCGAGTTGAGTGCGCTCATCCACCAGGCCAACGCCACGCGCGCCAAGGACGGCGAGTGACTGCTGCTCCGCGCGTTCGTGTCCCACGCCGTGCCATGCACGGCGTGCTGCTGCTCGACAAGCCGCTGGGCCTGTCGAGCAACGATGCGCTGCAGAAGGCCAAGCGGCTGTACCGCGCCGAGAAGGCCGGCCACACCGGCACGCTGGACCCACTGGCCACCGGGCTGCTGCCGCTGTGCTTCGGCGCGGCCACCAAGTTCTCGCAGGTCAGCCTCGATGCCGACAAGGCCTACCGCGCCACGCTCAAGCTGGGCCAGACGCGGCGCGGCGGCGACGGCGAAGGCGAGCTGCTGTCAACCCGGCCCGTGCCGACGGAGCGCGCCGCCATCGATGCGGCCTGCGCACGTTTCACCGGCCGCATCGACCAGGTGCCGCCGATGCAATCGGCGCTGAAGCACGAGGGCCGCGCGCTGTACGACTACGCCCGTGCGGGCATCGAGATCGAACGCGCGCCGCGGCAGGTGACCGTGCATGCGATCGAGCTGGTCGAGTGGAAGGGCGACGCACTGGTGCTCGACGTGCGCTGCAGCAAGGGCACCTACATCCGCACGCTGGCCGAAGACATTGGCGAGGCGCTGGGCTGTGGCGCCCACCTGAGCGCATTGCGCCGCAGTGCCAGCGGCGCGCTGTCGGTCGAGGCGGCGCTGACGCTGGAGCAGCTGTCCGGCATGAGCGAAGCCGAGCGCGACGCGCGGCTGCTGCCGGCCGACGCGCTGCTGGCCGACTGGCCCAGTGTGCACCTGCCCGACGACGAGGCGGGGCGCTTCCTCACCGGACTGCGGCGTCGCGTCGCGCTGGCCGATGCCCCGGCCGTGCGCGTCTATGGCCCGCCGCCGGTGTCCGACCGCGGCACCCACGCCGAGGTCTTCCTGGGCAGTGCCCACATCGCGGGCGGCGAACTCATTGCCGATCGCCTGCTCTCGCCCGCCGAAGTCGCGGGCAATCTCGAAAGCCAGAAATGACCCGTCAGATCCGCAACATCGCCATCATCGCCCACGTCGACCATGGCAAGACCACGCTGGTCGACCAGCTGCTGCGCCAGAGCGGGACCTTCCGCGAGAACGAAAAGGTGGCCGAACGGGTGATGGACAGCAACGACCTGGAAAAGGAACGCGGCATCACCATCCTGGCGAAGAACTGCGCCGTGGAATGGAAGGGCACGCACATCAACATCGTCGACACCCCCGGCCACGCCGACTTCGGCGGCGAGGTCGAGCGCGTGCTATCAATGGTGGACAGCGTGCTGCTGCTGGTGGACGCGGTCGAAGGGCCGATGCCGCAGACCCGCTTCGTCACCAAGAAGGCGCTGGCACTGGGCCTGAAGCCCATCGTCGTGGTGAACAAGGTCGACCGCCCCGGCGCACGACCCGACTATGTCATCAACGCCACCTTCGACCTGTTCGACAAGCTGCATGCCACCGAGGCTCAGCTCGACTTCCCGGTGATCTTTGCCTCAGGGCTGAATGGCTGGGCTACGCTCAAGCAGGGCGAGGTGGGCACCGACCTGACGCCGCTGTTCGACGCCATGCTCGAGCATGTGCCGGCACACGAGGGCAGCCCCGACGCACCGCTGCAGCTGCAGATCTGCTCGCTGGACTATTCGACCTACGTCGGGCGCATCGGCATCGGCCGTGTCAACCAGGGCACGCTCAAGCCCATGCAGGAAGTGGCCGTGTACAGCGGCCCGGACAGCACGCCGATCAAGGCGCGCGTCAACCAGGTGCTGAAGTTCGAGGGGCTGGAGCGCAAGCAGGCCACCGAGGCCGGCCCGGGCGACATCGTGCTGATCAACGGCATCGAAGGCATCGGCATCGGCGTGACGCTGACCGACATCGACAACCCGGTGCCGCTGCCGATGCTCAATGTCGACGAACCGACGCTGACGATGAACTTCTGCGTCAACAACTCGCCGCTGGCCGGACGCGAAGGCAAGTTCGTCACCAGCCGGCAGATCCGCGACCGCCTCGACCGCGAGCTGCAGAGCAACGTGGCGATGAAGGTCAAGGAGACCGACGAGGACGGCGTGTTCGAAGTCTCCGGCCGCGGTGAACTGCACCTGACCATCCTGCTCGAGACGATGCGCCGCGAGGGCTACGAGCTGGCGGTGAGCAAGCCGCGCGTGGTGTTCCACGAGGTCGACGGCGAACGCCACGAGCCGATCGAACTGGTCACCGCCGACGTCGAGGACCAGCACCAGGGCGCGGTGATGCAGGCCCTCGGCGAGCGCAAGGCCGAGCTGGTGAACATGGAGCCGGACGGCATGGGCCGGGTGCGCCTCGAATACCGCATCCCGGCGCGCGGGCTGATCGGCTTCCAGAACGAGTTCCTGAACCTGACGCGCGGCACCGGCCTGATCAGCAACATCTTCGACGGCTACGAGGCCTACAAGGGCGAGATCGCCGGGCGCAAGAACGGCGTGCTCATCAGCCAGGACGACGGCGAGGCGGTGACCTATTCGCTGGGCAAGCTGGACGACCGCGGCCGCATGTTCGTCAAGGCCGGCGACCCTTTGTACGAAGGCATGGTCATCGGCATCCACAGCCGCGACAACGACCTGGTGGTCAACGCGGTTCGCGGCAAGCAGCTCACCAACTTCCGCGTCAGCGGCAAGGAAGACGCCATCAAGATCACGCCGCCGATCATCCTGACGCTGGAATATGCGGTGGAGTTCATCGCCGACGACGAGCTGGTCGAGATCACGCCGAAGAGCATCCGCATCCGCAAGCGCTACCTCAAGGAGCACGAGCGCAAGCGGGCCAGCCGCGAGGCCGCCTGAGCTTGACGCACCGCCGCGCCGTCGCGCTGATGATCTGCGTGACGCTCATGTGGAGCATCGCGGGCATCGTCACGCGCCACCTGGACAGCGCGCATGGCTTCGAGCTGACCTTCTGGCGCAGCCTGTTCAACGCGCTGGCGCTGCTGCTGCTGCTCGGCTGGCTGCAGGGCCCGGTGCGGCTGTGGCGCAACTTGCGCGACGGCGGCCGGGCGCTGTGGGTGTCGGGCCTGTGCTGGTGCGTGATGTACACCGCCTTCATGCTGGCCATCAGCCTGACCACCGTGGCCAACGTGCTGGTGACCATGGCCCTGGCGCCGTTGCTCACCGCCGTCGCCGCACGCGTGGCGCTGGGCCACCGGCTGGCGCTGCGCACCTGGGTGGCCATCGTCGTTGCCGGGGCCGGCATCGGCTGGATGTACGGTGCCGAACTCGGAGGCGCCGACCCGCGGCACTGGATCGGCACCGCGGTCGCGCTGTGCGTGCCCATCGCCGCCGCCGTCAACTGGACGTTGCTGCAGCACGTGCAGCAGCGCCGCTGCGACGACCCGCCCGACATGCTGGCGCCGGTGCTGCTGGGCGCGCTGCTGTCGGCAGTGCTGACGCTGCCGCTGGCGCTGCCACTGACGGCCACGCCCCATGACCTGGCACTGCTGGGCCTGCTCGGCGTCGTGCAACTGGCGATTCCCTGCCTGATGGCGGTGCGCGTGGCGCGCGTGCTCAGTGCGCCGGAAGTTTCGCTGCTCGGGCTGCTCGAGGTGGTCTTCGGCGTGCTCTGGGTCTGGCTCGGCAGCAGCGAGTCGCCGTCGGCCGCGGTGCTGGGTGGCGGCGCCCTGGTGCTGGCGGCGCTGGCCGCCAACGAGGCGCTGGCGCTGCGCGGTGTCGCGCGGGCGACCTGATCTAGGGCGAAGGCTCCAACCAGGCCGGAAGCGCGCGGCTACCATTCGCGCCAATGGAGCAACGGGGACCCGGCATGACTGATTCGTCCACTGCAATTCGTCCGCCCAGCCCCTGGCTGATGCTGCTGGAGGGCCGCGCGCCCTGGGAATACGCGGCCACGATCGCCGTCATGCCCTGGCTCAGCCGCCTGCCGCGCGGCGACGGGCATCCGGTGATCGTCTTCCCCGGCCTGGGCGCGTCGGAGCTGAGCACGCGCACGCTGCGCGGCTTTCTGGGCCAGCTGGGCTATGCCGTTCACGACTGGGGCCTGGGGCGCAACCGGCCGCGCAATGGCCTGCTCGATGCCTGCCGCGAGCGCGTGCTGGAGGTTGCGAACCAGCACGGCCGCAAGGTCAGCCTGGTCGGCTGGAGCCTGGGCGGCGTGTACGCGCGCGAACTGGCAAAACAACTGCAGCCGCAGACACGCTGCGTCATCACGCTCGGTTCGCCGTTCTCCGGCCACGTGCGGGCCAGCAATGCCGCACGGGCCTACGAGCTCTACAGCGGCCGGCCGCTGCAGCATGACCCGGTGCGTGCCGAAAGGCTGCAACGTGCGCCGGCGGTGCCGACGACGTCGATCTACAGCAAGACCGACGGCGTGGTCGCCTGGCAGTGCAGCCTCAACGAGGACGCGCCACACACCGAGAACATCGAGATCCATGCCAGCCACCTCGGGCTGGGCGTGAACCCGCTGGCGCTGTATGCGGTGGCCGACCGCTTGCGCCAGGACCCGCAGCACTGGCAAAGATTCGATGCGCAGAAGGTCCCGCGCTGGTTGTTCCGCGGTGCGAAGGCGCCGCACCACGCGAAGGCGGCGCACTGATGCGGATCATCGCCAACGGCCTGCAGATCGAGGTCGACATCCAGGGCCCGGAGCACGGCGAGCCGGTGCTGCTGATCATGGGCCTGGGCATGCAGCTGATCGGCTGGCCCGACGAGCTGGTGCAGATGCTGGTGGAGCGGGGCTTTCGCGTCATCCGACACGACAACCGCGATGTCGGCCTGAGCCAGGGCTTCGACCAGCACGGCGTGCCTAACGTCATGGTCGAGGCGCTTCGCCACCGGCTGCGCCTGCGCGTGCGCGCGCCCTACCAGGTGGCCGACATGGCGGCCGACGCGCTGGGCGTGCTCGACGCGCTGGGCATCGAGCACGCGCACGTCGTCGGCGCGTCGATGGGCGGCATGATCGCCCAGCACATCGCCGCCAAGCACCCGCGTCGCGTGAAGAGCCTGACGCTGATCATGACCTCCTCGGGCGCGCGCCAGTTGAAGCAGGCACACCCGAAGGTGCTGCGCGTGCTGCTGTCGCGTCCGCAGAAGGCCGACGCGAAGACCTACCTGGCGCACATGTCGCACGTGCTGTCGGTGATCGGCAGCCCGGCTTACCCGCCCGAACCGCAGCGGCTGCAGCAGCGGCTGATGGCCTCGTTCAGCCGCGCCTACCGGCCGGCCGGCACCGCGCGGCAGCTGGTGGCGGTGGCGGCCGACGGCGACCGCTCGCCGCTGCTGGCACGCATCGTCGCGCCGACGCACGTCATCCACGGCGACGCCGACCCGCTCGTGCCGGTGCCGGCGGCGCACGACCTGGTGCGCAAGATCCCCGGCGCGGTGGCCGACATCGTGCCCGGCATGGGCCATGACTTGCCGCTGGCGCTGCTGCCGCGCATCGCCGAGGGCATCGCCGCCAACGCTGCGCGCAAGGGCTGAAGCGCCGACCCTTTCGCCGGCCTGTATTCCTGCAGGCACGGACAAGATGGCCTGGGTGTTCCTGCCGCTGCTGCTGGCCGCGGCCTCGCTGGCCTGGCGCGTCGTGCGCGCGGGCGATGCGCATAGCGCGGGCTTCGGGCCAGGGCCTTCACTGCGCCGGCCGCCTGCGGCGCACCACCAGCTTGCGCAGCTCCTCGGCCCACAGCACCGCACTGGCCACGGCTGCCAACGGCAGCAGCGAATCGATCGGCAGCGGCACGGTATGGAACAGCGCATTCAACGGTGGCGCGTAGATCACCGCCGCCTGCAGCAGGACCGACAGCGACAGTCCGCCCAGCAGCCAGGGGTTCTTCAGCAGCCCGAGGTGCAGCGCCGAGCGCGTGGCCGACTGGCAGTTCAGCACGTTGAACCACTGACACACCACCAGCACGGTGAAGGTCTCGGCGCGTACCAGCTCGAGCGGCAGGCCCTGGCTCAGACGCGCGGCGTACCAGCCGAATGTGGCCAGCACCGACGCACTGGCCATCAGCGCGATGCGACCGAGCATCGCTCGATCGACCAGCGCTTCCCCGCGCGCGACAGGCATCCTGCGCATCTCGTCGCCGTCGGGCGGATCCATCACCAGATTCACAGTCAACGTGCCCTCGGTGACGATGTTGATCCAAAGGATCTGCACCGCCAGCAGCGGCATCGGCAAACCGCTGAGCAGCGCCAGCATCAGCACGACGACTTCGTCGATGGCCGTGGCGAACAGGTAAAGGATGACCTTCTTCAGGTTGCCGTACACCACCCGGCCCTGCTCGACCGCGCCGACGATGGTGGCGAAGTTGTCATCGGTGATCACGATCTTGGCCGCGCTCTTGGCCACCTCGGTGCCGGTGATGCCCATGGCCACGCCGACATCGGCGCGGGCCAGCGCCGGTGCGTCGTTGACGCCGTCGCCGGTCATCGCCACGACCTCGCCCCGCGACTGCAGCGCCTCGACGATGCGCAGCTTCTGCGCCGGCTGCACGCGCGCGAACACGGCGATCTGCGGCAGCGCGTCGCGCAGTTCGGCTTCGCCCATGCGCTCCAGCTCCGGGCCGTCAACGGAGCGATCGCCGTCGCGGGCGATGCCCAGCTGGCGGGCGATCGCCAGCCCGGTGAGCTTGTGGTCGCCGGTGACCATGATCGGCCGGATGCCGGCGGCGCGGCAGTCGGCCACCGCCGCCTTGACCTCCTCGCGCGGCGGGTCGATCTGGCCGACCAGGCCGAGCAGCTGCACGCGGCCCTGCAGCGCGTCGAAGCCGCTCTGCAGTGCGTCGTCGTCGACGCGGCCTAAGGCCAGCACACGCAGCGCGCGCCCGGCCATCGCCTCGGCGGCGCGGCGCGCCGCGGCCGCTAGCCCGCCGTCGCCACACAGCCGCAGCAGCGCTTCGGGTGCGCCCTTCAGCAGCACGGCGCGCGGCGCTTCGTCGAGCCGGTGGCGCGTGGCCATCAGCTTAGCGTCGGCGTCGAAGGGCAGCTCGGCCTCGCGCGGCGCGGCGCGCCGCAGCGCGCCCGGGTCGATGCCGGCCTTGGCTGCCAGCACCAGCAGCGCGCCTTCGGTGGGGTCGCCGAGCACGCTCCAGGCGCTGCGCTCGTCTTGCGGCGGCAGCAGCTCGGCGTCATTGCACAGCACGGCCGCCTGCCACAGCGGCTGCAGCGCAGCGTCGCCGGCAGGCAGCGGCTGGCCGCCTTCGCTCAGCGTGCCCTGCGGCGCGTAGCCGATGCCCTGCACCTTGACGATGCGGCCTTGGCCGGCCTCGCCGCCGGCACCGGGCAGCCAAAGCTCGACAGCCGTCATCTCGTTCTTCGTCAGCGTGCCGGTCTTGTCGCTGCAGATGACGGTGGTCGAACCCAGCGTCTCCACCGCCGACAGTCGGCGGATGATCGCGCCGCGCGCGGCCATGCGCTGCATGCCCACCGCCAGCGCAATGGTCATCGCCACCGGCAGGCCTTCGGGCACCATCGACACCATCTGGCTGATAGCCACCATCAGCAGCTCGGCCAGCGGCAGCGCGCGCCACAGGCCGAGCAGCACCACGCCGACGAACAGCCCCAGCGCCGCGGCCACCAGCGCGCGGCCGAAGGCGGCCAGCCGCAGCTCCAGCGGTGTCTTCGGCTCCTCGGCATTTTCGGTCAGGCCAGCGATGCGGCCGACCTCGGTGTGGCGACCGGTGGCCACCACCAGCGCGCGCGCGCGGCCGGCCGTGACATGCGTTCCCGAATAGACCATGCAGTGCCGGTCGGCCAGGCCGGTGGCCGAGGCCACCGCGGCCACCGACTTCGACACCGGCACCGACTCGCCGGT
>Ga0316627_100000158_pt1 | contig 15105 bp, 14 predicted proteins | sample OWC_Aug_M2_C1_D1_FD_207653 | JGI IMG/M metagenome (GOLD analysis project Ga0316627, IMG submission 207653) | Wetland soil microbial communities from Old Woman Creek delta, Ohio, United States - OWC_Aug_M2_C1_D1_C | ecosystem: Environmental > Terrestrial > Soil > Wetlands | place: USA: Ohio...
GCGCGGCGCGGCCCCGCCGCCGTCAGGCTACGATCTCCGTTCCCACCCCTTCCGCAGTCAAGAGTTCCTCGATGAGCGCATGCTGCCGCGTCCCGTTGATGATGTGCGTCTTCCGCACCCCGGCGCGTAGCGCGGTGAGGCAGGCCTCCACCTTGGGCAGCATGCCCTTGCTGATCGTCCCGTCCGCCTTCAGCCGCTCCACGTCCTGCACGCTCAGGGTGGACAGGAGTTTTCCCTGGCGATCCAAGATCCCGTCCGTATCGGTCAGGAGGACCAGCTTCTCCGCCGCCAGGGCCGCAGCCATCTCGCCCGCCACCACGTCGGCGTTGATGTTGTACGTCGCCCCGCTCTCGTCGCCGGCGGTGGGCGCCACGACCGGGATGTACCCGGCCGTCTGCAGGGTGCGGATCGGGCGCGGGTCGATGCCGGCGACCTCCCCCACCAGGCCCAGGTCCAGCGCCTGGCCGTCCGCCCCTCGCTTGGGGGGCGCCTTGCGGGCCCGGATCAACCCGCCGTCCTTCCCGGAAAGGCCGATGGACGCCCCGCCCATGCGTCCGATCAGGGCCACGATTCCTTGGTTGATCTCGCCGACCAGCACGCGCTCGACGATGCGCATGGTCTCCGCGTCGGTGACGCGGAGCCCTTGGACGAACGCGGGCTTGAGACCCGAGGTCTTCATGGCCTCGTCGATCTGCGGCCCGCCGCCGTGCACCACGACCGGCTGCATCCCGACGAGCCCCATCAGGATCACGTCTTGGATCACCGCCGTGGTGAGGTCGGCGTCCACCATGGCGTTGCCGCCGTACTTGACCACCACGGTCTTCCCGCGGAACGCCTGGATATAGGGCAGTGCCCCGAGGATGATCTCGGCTCTCGTCGAAGGGGTCGACATGGGAGTCTCCACCGCGCCCTCGATTAGCCTTTCGGCCCCTTACCCTTCAGCGCTTGCAGCTCGCGCACCCTCGTCTCCAGTTCGGCGTTGGTGCGAGCCAGGCGCGCATTGGTAACGGCCAGCTCGTCCACCGACGCCGCCAGCTGCTCGAAGAGCTGGGCCGTGGCCAGGCCGAGGGAAACGATGCAGGAAAAGGTGGTGAAGAGCGCCAGGTCGTACTCGTCGAAGGCTTCGCCGGTGAGCTTGTTGTTGGCGTTCATGACGCCCACCGTCTTCCCGTTGACCTTCAACGGGACGCTCATCAAGGAGTTGGTGCGGTAGCGCGGATTCCGCTCGCGCTTCCCGAACGTGGGATCCTGCGCCAGGTCCCGGATCAGGAGCGGCTCGCCGGTCTGCGCCACCCAGCCGGCGATCCCTTCGCCGATGGGGCAAGCAGCTTGCTGCTGGATCTCCGGGTCCAACCCCTTGGCGTGGACGACGCGCAGGAGTCCCTCCGACTCCTTGACCAGCATGAGGGACACGATCTCCACCTCCAAGACGGACGCGACCAGGTCGATCACCTTCTGGAAGAGGGCCGCGTTGTCTTTGAGGAATTCCCCCAGCGTATCCCAGCGAATCATGTTGGCCAGCTCCAGGGCGCTCCCCTGGAGGCGGGCCAGCTGCGCCAGCCGCGACGGTTGCGCCCCGCCCTCGCGGCTGGCTCGGATGGCGCCATTGACCGACCGAATCACTTCCTCGAAATTGAGCGGCTTCCGCAGGAAGTCCGCCGCGCCCTGCCGCATGGCCTGCACGCCGGTGAGAAACGACGCCCGGCCGCTCACCACGATCACCGGAATGCTCGGGTACGTCTTGCGAAACTCCGGCAGAAGATCCAGCCCGCCCGTGTCCGGCATCACGACATCCATGATGATCGCCCGGATCGGACGCTTGGCCAGGGCGTCCTTGGCCTGGGGCGCCGTCTCGGCCACCGCGACGTCGAAGCCGGCTTTCTTCAGCTCTTCCCGCACCAGTGCCAGGAACAGCTTGTCGTCGTCGACTACCAGGATGGTATCCATGGCACACCAAGCTCCCGGGTGGAAGTCACAACCCGCCGCCGTTCACTCCATAACAGCGCCGGCATGCCCGACCGAGCAAACCGCTAGAACCCCGTGTGTTCCCCAGACTGCTCAAAAAGGTCCAGATACAAGGCGGCGTCACCCATCCTCACGGATGGATACCCGCCGAGGCGCGAGGCGTACGCCGCACGTACGTCGCAGCGCCGCACCCATCGGGACGATGGGTACCGGGCGCGCCAACGCCGTAGATGGGCCTTTTTCAGCAGTCTGGCCCCTAGAGGATGTAACGGCTCAGGTCCTGATTCGTCACGATACTCGTCAGTTGCTTCCGGACCTGGTCGCCCGTGATCTCGACCCGCACCCCTTCCATGTGCGGGGCCTCGAAGGACACCTCGTCCAGCAGGCGCTCCATGATCGTGTACAGCCGTCGGGCGCCGATGTTCTCTGTCGCCTCGTTGACCGTCGTGGCGATCCGGGCGATCTCCTCGACGGCGTCGGGCGTGAACGCCAGCTCCACGCCCTCCGTGGCCAGCAGAGCGGTGTACTGCTTGGTCAGCGCGTTTTCCGGCTCCGTCAGGATGCGAACGAAGTCCCGTTCCGTGAGACTCGTGAGCTCCACCCGGAGCGGGAAGCGCCCCTGCAGCTCGGGGATGAGGTCCGACGGCTTCGCGACGTGAAAGGCGCCCGCGGCGATGAACAGGATGTGGTCGGTCCGCACCAGGCCGTACTTCGTGCTCACCGTGGAGCCTTCCACGATGGGCAGCAGGTCCCGCTGCACGCCTTCTCGCGACACGTCCGGCCCGTGCACCCCTTCCCGTCCGGCGATCTTGTCCACCTCGTCCAGAAAGACGATGCCCGAATTCTCGACGCGCGAGACCGCCTCGCCGGTGACCTCCTCCTTGTCGACCAGTTTGTCCGCCTCTTCCTGGGTCAGAATGCGGCGGGCCTCGTGCACCTTGACCTTGCGCCGCCGGGTGCGCTGCGGCAGGAGGTTTCCCAGCATCTCCTTGAGGTTGTCCTGCATCTCCTCCATGCCGTGGCCGCCCATGAGGTCGATCATCGGCAGCGACCGCTGGGCGACCTCGATCTCGACCGTCCGTTCGTCCAGCGCCCCGTCGCGCAGGCGCGCGCGCAGCTTCTCCCGCGTCTCCTGCGCCGCGCCGCTCTCGTGTGCCGCGCCGAAGCCGCCGGGCCGCGCCGGGGGCAGGAGCAGGTCGAGGAGGCGCTCCTCGGCCATCTCCCGCGCCCGCTCCTCCACGGTGCGCGTCTTTTCGCCCCGCACCATGTTGACCGCCAGCTCCACGAGGTCCCGGATCATCGACTCGACGTCCCGCCCCACGTAGCCGACCTCGGTGTACTTGGAGGCCTCCACCTTGATGAAGGGCGCCTCGGCGAGCCGGGCCAATCGCCGGGCAATCTCGGTCTTGCCCACTCCCGTCGGCCCGATCATGATGATGTTCTTCGGCGCCACCTCGTCGCGCAGCGCCGCCGGGAGCCGCTGGCGGCGCCAGCGGTTCCGCAGCGCGATGGCCACGGCCCGCTTGGCGGCGTGCTGCCCGATGATGTACTTGTCCAGCTCTGCCACGATCTGGCGAGGTGTCAGTCGCTCCATGGCCTAACAGGCCGCTGAAAAAGGCCCATCTGCTGCGTTGGCCCACCTCGCCACTCGCTGCGGCGTACCTCCAGTACGCCTCACTCGGGCTGCGGCGAACCGCCTTGCATCTGGACCTTTTTGAGCAGCCTGACCAAAAAACGGGTTCGTTGGCAATCTACTAGAGCTCTTCCACCGTAATCCGGTCGTTGGTGTACACGCACAGCCCCGCGGCGATCCGCATCGCCTCCTCCACGATCTCCCGCGCCGAGAGCGTGGAGTGTTTCACCAGGGCACGGGCCGCGGCGGCGGCGTAGCCGCCCCCCGAGCCGATGCCGATGACGCCGTCGTCCGGCTCGATCACGTCCCCCGTCCCGGAGATGATGAGCGAGTGCTCTGCGTTGGCCACCGCCAGCAGCGCCTGGAGCTGCCGCAGGGCCCGGTCCATCCGCCAATCCTTCGCCAGCTCAACGGCCGCGCGGGGGAGGTTGCCCCGGAACTCCTCCAGCTTGGCCTCGAACTTCGCAAACAACGCGAAGGCGTCCGCCGCCGCCCCCGCAAAACCGGCGATGACCGTGTCGTTGTACATCCGGCGAACCTTCCGGGCGGTGTGCTTCATCACCTGGTCGCCGAACGAGACCTGGCCGTCTCCGGCGAGCGCCACTTTGCCTTGATGGCGCACGCAGAGAATCGTCGTGCTCCGCACGCGGGGCGCGGCGGCCTGGGCGCGACTGCTCATGCTCTTCCCGCCTCTCCCACGGGTCGCCGACCGCCGTGCCGAGCCCGCGGGTGCGTGCGATCGTAGATCTCCATCACCTTGTCCAACCCCACGTGCGTGTAGCGCTGCGTCGTGCTCAGGCGCGCGTGGCCGAGCAGTTCCTGGATGACCCGGAGGTCCGCGCCGGCGTCGAGCAGGTGCGTGGCAAAACTGTGCCGCAGCCCGTGTGTCGTGATCTTCTTCCCCAGCCCGCTCGCGACCAGGTGCCGGAGCACGATTTGCGAGACGCCGCGTGGGCCCAACCGGCCGCCCTGTGCGTTCAGGAAGAGCGGAGCCGGGTGCGGGGCGTCGCCCGGACGGTGGAGGCCCGCGCGAACCTCCAGATAACTGCCGAGCGCGGCGAGCGCGGCGCGTCCCACCGGGACGATCCGCTCCTTGCGCCCCTTGCCCAGGACCCGCACGAGCCCCTGCTGACGATCCACGTGATCCACGCTCAAGCCGGTCAGCTCGCCGATCCGCAGGCCCGAGGCGTAGAAAAGCTCCAGGATCGCGCGATCCCGCCGGGCGAGCGCTTCGGTATCCTTCCGCGGCCGCGCCGCCTTCGCCGCAAGCCGGGCCGTCGGGGCGGCAAGGAGCTGAAAAGCCTCGTCGACGGACAGGTGCGGTGTCGTCCGGATGGGCAACCGCGGAGCGCGCACCAACTCCGCCGGATTGGCGCTCAGGACGCCCCGGCGGCAGAGAAACCGGAAGAAGGACCGGAGCGCAGCGAGCTTTCGCGCCATGCTGCTCCGCGCCAAATTCTTGCCGTGCAGCCTGGCCAGGAAGCCTCGAATGGCCAGCTCGTCCACCGTCGCGGGGCTGGGATCGGGGCCACGGCCCTGCCGCTCCCCGAGATAAGCCAGGAATTGCGCGAGGTCCACCCGGTAGTTTCGCAAGGTGTGGGCCGACGCGTCCCGTTCTCCCCTGAGATGCTCCAGATAGGCCTCGATAGCCGCCTGCACCCGTCCTCCGTCAGTGAGCATGCTGCGAAGAGCCGCTTTCCGCGGGCTGTTCAAAAAGGTCCAGATGCAAGGCGGATCGCGATGTGCGGTGCGAGACGTACTCAGTCCGTACGTCGCAGCGCCGCGCGAGCGGTCCAACGCAGCAGGTGGGCCTTTTTCAGCAGCCCGTTAAACGAAAAACCGCCGCTCCACCCGACGGCGGCCCGGCGGCATGCCAATCGCGCGAAATCTACGCCGGACAGGCCTAAAGATCAAGAAAAAATGGGGAGTTGGTGCTGTCGAGGGGTTATCGTCGGCTGGCGTGGAGTATCGTCAAACCAATCACTTCATCCCCATCGTAGCGGACGATCACATCGTCGTCGGTGACGTCGCTGTCCGTGGCGTGGCTAGGTTTCCGAAAGTTCCCGTACAACGTATCGGCCTCCTGGTCATACGACAACCACACTGCGCGGTGAGGCGATTCCTTCACTTGGGGGATGAGTTCGAGATACTTCCCGATATCCGCTACGGCCATAGCTGCTTCCTCCGTTCCAGTCATCCGATCCGCCGCGTCCAAAACGCCGTGATCACAAATCCGTCATGCCCGGTTTCCCGGTAGACGACAAGAAGGAATTTTCCCCGCTCAAATTCCCGCACTGCAAGACGCTCGCTTGCGCTTCCCGCCAGTATCGGTCTTGATATGAGTGCCTCAAGATCATCCACCTAAAGAAAATCGCCGATCCCCCTCAGAGAATCGGCGCTGGGTTGTGTCACGCTCCCCTCCGGCGGGATCGGAACGCGTCAGGCGACCTCGAACTGCATCTGGCGTAAGTGCGCAAGCGGCACCCGCTCTTTCACCCGCAGGATCTCGATCCCCACTACTTGATTATGCTCGTTGAAGTCGAGCACAATTCCAGGCTGTACCTCTTCAGACTCGACAATCTTGGATTCATCGAGACGCAGGTACAGGGCGTCGGCTTTCTCATCAAAGCGTAGTTTCATAGCCTGCCCCTTTCCTTGCGATCGAAATAGGCTGTCACAATCTGCCACGGCCGAACGGTGTCATTATAGACGACCCGTAATACGCGTCCATCGTTTTCGGGAATCGCCGCCAACGCATGCCGAAGCGTTGGATCATGCGAATCCGCCTCAACTCGCATCGGCGCGCGGAGAACACGCGCCACCCATTCCTCGGGAATCCGCCGCTCGGCGATGACGTTCGCCGCATGAGCGGTCAGACTGTACGACAGATCCGCAGACGCCATCACCCGCCCCGCCTACTCCTTGACTCCGTCGCGCTGCATGAGGACGCCGGCCAACTGACCGACTGTCGTGCGGGGCCATTTCACCTTCCGAAGATACCTATTGGTCCTGTCGCGATCGAACGCCTCGGGGTCGAATTTCCCGCCGAGCCATTCCATCATCTCCTCGTACTCTTCGTGCTTTGGATCCATGATGACTTCGAGGAGATTGGCGTATCCCCAGACACCGCCACAGTCGTCTGGCGGGCAGGCCCGCGCGCCGTCCACGCACTGCGCGACGGTGGCTGCGGCGGGATCCGGATCGAGGATCTTTTCGACCATGATCCGATGCTCCCAGGAGTCGCCGAAATCGTATTCGTACACGAAGGAGTTCTTCACGCGGGGCGCGACCTCCATTATCGTCGCCGTGTTCTCGTCGAGGACACTCGGATCCTCCCCGGCTTCATCGAGTTCGAGGCGCGGGTCGGAATACAAGCGCTTGCCGACGATAAACTGGTGCATATGGCTGTTGGTCCACCCCATCGCCACCTGAATGACGGCATGCAGCCATCCCAGATTGGCGTCGCCCGGAACTTGAAGCCGCCGCCAGATCGCCGGCTCGATCCCCTCCAGAGAGACCTGCAGGTGGTAGATGGGCGGCCTCGTCGTCATTGCGGGTTGCCACGTCTTTGGGCTTGGCATCGCGTAGCCTCCCCCTCGTGCACCGGACCGGTATGCGCGGTGGCGCATCACATAGGGTTCGCGTCAATCTCAGTTGCCTGCGCGAAAGCGAGGCGGAGAACCGGATTACAGGCAAGACATTCCGTTCGGTGCTGCTCCAAAAGGACGATCTCATGCCGGAGGCATGCTTCGGCGCAACTGACGGAGGGGGATTTCGTCCGTGCCACTCGCGATCACTCCACCAATTGAAACTCCAGCTTCTTCGCGTCTGTAACTCTCGTCGAGGCGTCCAGAATCTCAAGGGATACAAGGTCGCCCGCTTCGTCATAATCAAGGATGACGCCGGGCTTGCCTTCGTCGCTTTCTGCCACGGCCGCATCATCCTTGAGAATGACACTCAGCGTGTCCGTCCTTGGGTCGTAGCTAATCTTCATGGCTGCCTCCAATACTTCCCGATCTTGGTGGTCCGATAAACCGTGACCACCTCGGCTGGGCGACGGTTCACATCTACGAACACTCGCACGAGAAAGTCCCGAGCCGGCGCACCCAGCGAGATTCTGGATTGGAGGACCATTCTGCCTGGCCGAACCTCTAATCGCTGCTCCGGCACAGCCAGAACACTCCGCGGAATCCTTCTTGTGGTTAGCATACAGGACCGGTCAATGAATCGCCAGCATTGTCACGAGTTCCAGGTTCGTAGGGGCCTCCTGTCTCGGTCCGGCTTCAGGCGAGTGGGGGTCTCCTTTGCTGTGCTGTAGGTTTATCCAGGATGTATTAGCGCGTGTCGTCGGTGGTCTGCCGCCACGCCTGAAAGTCCACCTGTGCGCGGGAAGCCAGGAGGCGGTTGCGCTCCCGGCGGTCGCGGACCACTTGGGGGAGAACCGGCACGAGGCCGAAGTTGGCGTTGATGGGCTGGAAGGCGGCGGGCGACGCGGTCGTCAGGTAGTGGAGCAACCCCCCGAGCATGCTCGTCCGAGGCGGTCGGAGCAGCGCGGCGCCTGTCGACAACCGCACCGCGTTGAGGCCGGCAAGCAGCCCAGTGGCGGCGGATTCCAGATACCCCTCGACCCCGGTGAGCTGGCCGGCGAAGAAGATTCCAGGGTCCCCCCGGAACTGCAGCGTCTCCTCCAGAACCAGTGGCGCCGTGAGGAACGTGTTCCGGTGAACGCTCCCGTACCGCAGGAACTCGGCGCGCTCCAAGCCGGGAATCATCCGGAGGGCCTTCGTCTGATCCGCGCGCCGGAGGCGCGTCTGGCAGCCGACCAGGTTGTACATGGTCGGACGCCCTTCGGGTCCCCGATTCTCTTGCCGGAGTTGGACCACCGCGAAGGGCCGCTTGCCCGTGCGGGGATCCCGGAGGCCGACCGGCCGCAGCGGGCCGAACCGCAGCGTGTCCTCGCCGCGCTCGGCCAGCTCCTCGATCGGCAGGCACCCCTCGAAGTAATGCGCTTGCTCGAAATCGTGGAGCGGGTACCGCTCCCCGGTGAGCAAGGCCTCGCGGAACCGCTGGTACTCTTCCCGCGTGAGCGGACAGTTGAGATAGTCCGCACCGCCCACGCCGTAGCGGGCGGCGGCGTACGCCACGTCACGGTTGATGGACTCGGCGGCCACGATGGGCGAGACGGCGTCGTAGAAGTAGAGAAGCTGGGGGGCTCGGGGTGCGGCGGTTCGAGGTGTGGTGGTTCGAGGTTCTGCGGTATGCGGTTCCAGGAATGCGGCGAAGCGCGCGGCGAGGTCGGCCGCCAGCCGATCGGAGGTCAACGGACCGGATGCCACGATGACGGGCCGGCTGACCGGAATCGCCGGGACCTCCTCCCGGATAACCTCGATCCCTGGATGGTCGGCGATGGTCTGCGTCACCGCGGCGGCGAAGGCCTCGCGATCCACGGCGAGGGCCGAGCCCGCGGGCACGCGGTGCGCTTCCGCGCAGCGAAGGATCATCGAGCCGAGCGTCCGCATCTCCGTCTTGAGCAGGCCGCTCGCATCGTCGAGCGATTCGGACTTCAGGGAGTTGCTGCAGACCAGCTCGGCAAGACGATCCGTTTGGTGGGCCGGCGTCCGGACGCTCGGACGCATCTCGCACAGACGGACGCGCGCCCCTCCTCGCGCGGCCTGCCAGGCGGCCTCCGCGCCGGCCAAGCCACCACCGATGATGGTGATACAGCTTTCAGCCATCAGCGGTCAGCCTTCAGCAAATGACCAATGACCAAATCCCAATGACCAACTACCGAGAAACCTCCCCATTGGTCATTGGACATTGGTCATTGTTTTCCGGTCATTGGCCGTTTCCGCCGCGACGTCTCGCGAGTAGTCGCAGCCGTCCTTGATGCAGGCCAGCGTGACGCCTGCCTTGCTGCGCTTTTCCACCAGGAAGGGCGCGCTGCATTCCGGGCAGGCTTCCGGCACGGGGCGATTCCACGTCGTGAAGTCGCAGGCGGGGTACGCGGTGCAGCCGTAGAACGTCCGGCCGCGCTTGGTGCGCCGGGCCGTGAGGGGCGCACCGCACTGCGGGCAGTTGACCCCGATGGGGATAGGCTTGACGTTCTTGCACTTGGGGTAGGTGCTGCAGGAGTAGAACCGGCCGAAGCGCCCGGTGCGAATCACCATGGGGGCCCCGCATGTCTCGCAGACCTGGTCGGTGGGCTCCGGCGGCGGCGTGGGCGCCTTGGCGATCTTGACCACTGTGCGGCACTCGGGATACCCGGAGCAGGCCAGGAACGGGCCGAACCGGCCGCGCTTGAGGACCATCGGCTTCCCGCAGTTCTCGCATGCCTGGCCCTCGCCCGCCACGCTCTCGCCGTTGCCGTTGCCGCTCGCATCCGGCCCGCCATTGCCATTCCCGGGGAGCTCCTTGGTGCTCTTGCACTCGGGATACCCGGAGCAGGCCAGGAACTTGCCGAAGCGTCCCCACTTGATGACCATGCTCCGCCCGCACTTCTCGCACACCTGGTCCGTCGGCTCCTCCATGGCCTTGACGTTCTTCATCTTCTTCTTGGCGTGCTCCAGCCAGCGCGCGAAGGCCCCGTAGAACTCGTGCATGGCCTCCAACCAGTCGGCCGTTCCCTCTTCGATCTCGTCCAGCTTGGTTTCCATTTGCGCCGTGAAGCCGGGGTCCAGGATCCGCGGAAAGCTCTCCACCAGGAGGTCCACGACGATCTCGCCCAGCTCCGTGGGCCGGAACTTCCCCTCGGCTTTGACCACGTAATCCCGATTCTGAATCACGCTCAGGATCGCGGCGTAGGTGCTCGGACGCCCGATCCCCTCCTCCTCCAGCTCTTTGACCAGCGTCGCCTCGGTGAAGCGGGGCGGCGGCTGGGTGAAATGCTGGGTCGGCTCCACACCGCGGCAGTCGAGCGACTGTCCTTCCGCCAGCTCCGGGAGGCTCCGCTCCTCGTTCTCTTCGCCTTCCGCTTGTCGGGCTTCATCCTGCTGGGTCTCGTCCTGCCCTTCGACGTAGACCCGCATGAAGCCTGCAAACGTCATGTGCTGGCCGCTGGCCCGGAACGTGAATCGGCCCGCCGTGATGTCCGCCGACGTCGTGTCGAAGATGGCCGGCCGCATCTGGGAGGCCACGAACCGGTTCCAGATGAGCGTGTACAGTTGCAGCTGGTCTCGCGTGAGAGACGCGGCGACCTGGCCGGGCTCTCGCAGCACGGACGTAGGGCGGACCGCCTCGTGCGCCTCCTGGGCGCCCTTGCCGCTCTTGTAGGCGGGGGGACGCTCCGGCAGGTACTCGGCGCCGAAACGCTCGGCGACAAACGCGCGGACCTCCGCCTGCGCGTCGGGGGAGATCCGCGTCGAATCCGTGCGCATGTACGTGATGAGGCCGATCGACCCGGTCTCGCCCAGCTCGATCCCCTCGTACAGTTGCTGCGCCACCTGCATCGTCTTTCTGGCCGTGAAGCGGAGCTTGCGGGCCGCCTCCTGCTGCAGCTTGCTCGTGGTGAAAGGCGCAACCGGATTCCGCCGCTTTTCCTTTCGGGCGAGCGTGGCCACGCGGTAGGCGGTGCCGGGCGCCTGGAGCTCCCGGTAGATGGCGTCCGCCGTCTCCTGAGAAGGAATAGTGGCCTTCTCGCCGTCGACCTTGGCCAGGCGTGCGGGAAACTCGGGCCCGCTTCCGTCGGGCCGCGCCAGCCGCGCCGTGATGGTCCAGTACTCGATGGGGACGAAGGCACGGATCTCTTTCTCCCGATCCACCACCAGGCGGAGCGCCACCGATTGGACCCGCCCGGCGGAAATCCCGCGGCGGACCTTATCCCAGAGCAGCGGGCTGATCTTGTAACCGACCAGCCGGTCGAGAATGCGTCGGGCCTGCTGGGCGTACACCTTGCGCTTGTCGATGGCACCCGGGTGGGTGAAGGCCTCCGTCACCGCGCGTTTCGTGATCTCGTTGAACATCACCCGGTGCACCGGCTTTCTGGCGGCCTTCAGTTCGTGCGCCAGGTGCCAGCAGATCGCCTCGCCCTCCCGGTCCGGGTCGGCCGCCAGGAAGATGGCGGAGGACGCCTTGGCCGCCTTCTTCAGCTCGTCCAGGACCTTCTTGCGGCCGGGAACGACCTCGTACTTCGGCGCGAAATTCTTCTCCACGTCGACCGCCAGGCTCTTCGTGGGGAGGTCGCGCACGTGCCCCATGGACGCCTTGACCGTGTAATCCCGGCCGAGGAATTTGTTGATCGTCTTGGCTTTTGCCGGAGACTCGACGATGACCAGCGACTTTGCCACGAGTGAAAACTCCTTTACGGCAAGCGATCAGCTTTCCGCGGTCAGCAGTCAGCTCCGGAGCCATGCTGATCACTGAACGCCGATTGCTGATTGCTGTACTTTCTTGCAGTCAGCAGTCAGCCCTGGTGTTATGCTGAACGCTGAACGCTGAAAGCTGATCGCTGATAGCCGTACCTCTTAGACTCGAAGACCCAAGGCCGACCGCGGGCCTTGGGTCCGTCTCTGCCCTGTGCTCGCCGGAGGCGAATCAGCCCCCGTCCGTTCGCTCGAATACCTTGCCTCGGAGCTGCCGGATGACCCCCTTCATCTCCAATCCTACCAGGACGGATGCCGCCCGCCCTCCGCCCAGCTTGCTCTCCACGATGATGGCATCGATGTGGAGCGGCCCGTCCGCCAGGAGATCATAGATCCGTTGCTCCTCATCCGCAAGATCCGGCGGCGGCGGCCCGGCCGGGCGTTGTCGCCGCCGGCTCTTGAGGTTCGGCACCATCTCCGCGAGTACGTCCTCCCAGCCCTCCACCAGCTTGGCCCCGGCCTTGATCAGTCGATTGCACCCCTCGCTGTAGCGGGCGTGGACCCGGCCCGGGACCGCAAACACGTCCCGACCCTGTTCCAGCGCGTGGTTCGCGGTGATCAGCGCCCCGCTTTCCACGCCCGCCTCGACCACGACGACGCCGAGGCTCAGGCCGCTGATGATCCGATTCCTTCGCGGGAAATGAAGTCTGAGCGGCGCCGTGCCAAGCGGGAACTCGCTGAGGAGGGCGCCCGAGCCAGCCACATCCGCCGCCAGGCCGCGGTGCTCGGGTGGGTAGGTCTGATCCAATCCGTTTCCCAGGACCGCCACGGTCCGGGCACCGACTTCGAGGGCACCCCGGTGGGCCGCCGCGTCGATTCCCCGCGCAAGCCCGCTCACGATGGTCAGCCCGCGCCGGCCCAACTCCCGGGCCAGTTCACCCGCCATCTGCTCGCCGTAGGCGGTAGCACGGCGGGAGCCGACGATGGCCACCGCCGCCTCATCCTCCCGCTCCAGCGCGCCGCGAACGTACAACACCGGCGGTGCCGAGGCGATGGCCTGGAGGCGAGCGGGGTAGTCGGCATCCCCCCAGACGATGACGGTGACCCCCGCTTTGGTGACGCGCGCCTGATCCTCGCGGACCATCCGCCGCCACGGAAAGCGACGCATGGCCTCCACGGTGACCGGGCCGATCCCCGCCACCTGCCGCAAGGCGTCCGGCGCGGCCGCCCATGCCGCCGACACGCAGCCGAACGTATCGACGAATCCCTGGAGCGCCACACCGCCCAACTGGGGAAGCAGCCCGCACGCCCAGCGGGCCTCCCGCTCGGTTACCGCGGGGGAGGGCACGTCGGCTGCCGGTCGAGGTCGGGCGCCCGCTGGCATCGCCCTTTTCGCCTGGGCCCGATGGGGCCTCGGGACTGCGGGTTGTGGGTTGACGTCAGGGCGCTATCTGGTAACTCAACACCGCGACGTCGCCGACTCGAACCTCTCGCGCGCTGGCCGTCAGCAGCACGGTTGCGCCGCGGTCGGTCACCCGGAGGACCACGGCGTCCCCGAGCCGATCGGGCGGCAGGGGAAGCATCGCGCCGGCGCTGGTGACGGCCGGTGAGTACTGTCGCATCAAGGCAAAGATGTCCCCTGGGCCGATACCCTGATTCGCGCCCACATCCACGAAGGCGAACTGCTGGAGGCCCATCAGCGCCTCGCCCCGCAGCGAGTCGAGGACGGCGGCGTTCACCGACCGGCGCGCCGGCTGCGGCGTCTTGTCTTCCGGAAACGCGGTCGGAGCAAACGGCGCGACCCGATCGCCGACGGTGATCGGTCCGCAGCTATAGCTGATCCGCGCCCGCGCGACGCGATCCTTCACGTCCGTCACTTCCAGCAGACCCAGCACGTACAACACCCGGCCCGCTGACGCTCCGGTCTTGGGGTCGATAATCCGGCGGCCCATCCGAAGGGCTGCCAGACGATCGCCCCTGTTGAGAGGCCTGCTGGCATCCAGTCCGACGACAACCTGATCTTCCATGGAGAGCATGATGCGGTTGTCGATGCTCTTCACCAGTTCCCCGATCCCCACCTTCAAGGCTTCCGTCTCCCCCACCAGCGCGGGGCTGCACACCCGTGCGTGTTCGCTCGCGGGCGGCACGGGGGGCTCGGGCGCCGGCTTGGCCTCGACCGGTGCCGGCGGCGCGGGAGCCTCGACCTTTTCTGGCTCCTTCGGGGGCTCGGGCTTCGGGGGCTCGGGCTTCGCCGGCTCGGGCTGCGGCGCCTCGGCCACCGGTGCCGGCGCCGGAGCGATCTCCTTGCCGGGCAGGCCCAGCCGGTCACCCGGATAGATCCGATTGGGATTCGCGATGAACTTGTTCTCCTCCCACAGCCGCCGCCAGAGGAGCGGGTCATCGAGGAGGTCCCGCGAGATCCCCCACAGCGTGTCCCCCTTCTTCACGACATAGGGGGACTCCAGCGCGCCGGTGGTCTCCCCCGGCGTCGTCGCCTCCGGCGGGGTAGCCGCCCCCGCCACGACCGGCAAGCAGAACACCACCAGCATGAGGCCACCCAGACCGATCCGACCCGTGCGTTTCATGGGCGCTCCTCCACGCGAGCCTGCGCTTCCAGCCACGTCCATCCCTCGGCACGCTCTGGATGCCAGGGTGCGCCGTCGGGCTGGACGCGGGCGGCGTTCCTGATCGATCCGAACCCATACTCCAGCAGCATGGCTGCATCCGTCCAGCGTCGCGGGTCGTTCAGCAGGACGGCGATCATCCGGCTGTTCCCCCGGCTGGCGGAAGCCACCAAGCAGCGGCCCGCGGAATCCGTGTAGCCGGTCTTGACTCCGTCCGCCCCTTCGAGTTGGCCCAGCAGCCGGTTGTGGCTCTGGACGATGCGCGCCTGCGGCACGAAGCGCTGGCGGGCCGGTTTCCAGATGGTGACCCGGGCTTGCCGGGTGCGCACCAGCGCGGAGAAGGTCGGGTTTTCTAGGGCGACTCGCGTGAGCGTGGCCATGTCCCGCGCCGTCGTGTAGTGGAACGGCTCATCCAGTCCGTGCGGATTGCTGAAGCGGCTGTTGGCCATGCCGATGTCAGCGGCCTTCTCATTCATCAGGGCCACAAAACCGCCGAGGCTGCCGCCGACGTGCTCGGCTGCCGCCACTGCGGCGTCATTGGCGGAACGGATGAGAATCGCCGCCAAGAGGTCTCCCAGCGAGATGC
>Ga0316627_100000160_pt1 | contig 15075 bp, 17 predicted proteins | sample OWC_Aug_M2_C1_D1_FD_207653 | JGI IMG/M metagenome (GOLD analysis project Ga0316627, IMG submission 207653) | Wetland soil microbial communities from Old Woman Creek delta, Ohio, United States - OWC_Aug_M2_C1_D1_C | ecosystem: Environmental > Terrestrial > Soil > Wetlands | place: USA: Ohio...
GCACGTGGATGCCTGCGTCGGCGGCTTCATCCTGCCGTTCATGGCCATGAACGGTGCGCAGCTGCCGCCCTGGGATTACCGTGTGCCGGGCGTGACGTCGGTCTCCGCAGACCTGCACAAGTACGGGTTTGCGTCGAAGGGCGCATCCACCATCACCTACCGCAACCTCGACCTGCTGAAGCACCAGATGTTCGTCTACCAGGACTGGCCCGGCGGCATCTTCGCCTCGCCGGCGCTGCTTGGCACGCGGCCCGGGGGCGCGTATGCCGCCGCCTGGGCCGCACTGCAGTACTTCGGCCGCTCGGGCTATCGGGAACTGGCGCGCCGCACGTCGGAGGCGTTCGGGAGACTGCGCGACGGCATCCAGGCGATCCCCGAGCTGCAGGTACTGGGCGATCCGCAGGGACCGCTGCTGAGCTACGCCGCGCGCGAGCAGGGATTCAGCGTGTACGCCGTGGGCGACCAGCTCGAAGCGCGCGGCTGGCAGGTCAATCGCGTGCAGTTCCCGGAAGGCCTGCACGCGATGGTGACGGCCAAGCATCTCGAGAGCGTGGATGCCTTCCTCGCGGACCTGCGGGCGGCCGTGGCGACGGTCAAGGCCGATCCTTCGCTGGCGCAGACGGGAAGCGCGGCCACGTACGGCCTGATGGCGAGGATACCGCTGCGCGGCATGGTCAGGAAGCGGGTGCTCGAAGTGTTTGCCGACATGTACCGCGCCGGCGGTGGCGACCTGGTGCTCGGAGCGGCAGACCCAGGTGCCGGGTCGGCACAGGACGAGCGCCAACCGCGCGCCACGAAATCGTGGCTCGAGCGTCTTGCACTGAGGTTGTTCTCGTAATGCCGCTCCTCGTGCCGACTGTTGCGCAGCTCGACCGTCTGCTCGACGCGCCATCGCGGCTCACCTGGCCCGCGCCGGCCGGCGGCGTGGTGTCGCCCTGACCTGCTAGGATACGCGGCCCTACCGCGACGCAGACTGAGGTCACCGATGAGCCTGTCCCTCCGCGAGCAACTGCTCAAGGCCGGACTCGTTACCGAGAAGCAGGCCAAGCAGGCCGAGCGCGCCACGGGCCAGCAGCGGCACCGTGCGGTGAAGGGCGGCAAGCCGGCGCCCGCGCCTCCGCCGGCGAAGGCGGCGCAGCAGGCGCTGGCAGCCAAGCTCCTGCGCGACCAGGAGCTCAATCGCAAGCAGCAGGACAAGGCCGAGCGCAAGGCCCGCGCCGCGCAGCTGCGGCAACTGGTCGAGCAACTCCGCGTGCCGCGTCCGGAGAGCGACGACTATTACAACTTCGTGGATGGCGGGAAGATCCGTCGCCTTGCCGTCACTCCCGACCTGCGCGCGCGCATCGTGGCCGGCAGCCTCGCGATCGTGCGCTACGAGGGCCATTACGACCTGGTTCCTGCCGATGCGGTCGAGCGCATCCGCGAGCGCGACGCCAGCGCGATCGTCGCGAGCCCGCCGGCCGAGCCGGCCTCGAGCCCACCGGCCGCGGACGATCCTTACAAGGATTTCGTCGTTCCCGACGACCTGACCTGGTAGGCACCGCGATGGCGAATTTCGGTGAAGTGCTCGACTCGCTGCGCCGCGACGGCGAGGGCTGGGCCGTGGTGATCCCGCGGGCCTGGTCGAACGGCCGCACGGTGTTCGGCGGGCTGCAGGTGGCGCTGAGCGTGCGCGCGATGCGCGGCGCGTTGAACGAAGCACTCGGCGACGGGAAGGGAGACATCAGCGCCCTGCCCTTGCGGAGCCTGCAGACCACGTTCGTGGCACCGGTGGCGGCAGGCACGCCAGTCGCGCTGCGCGCCGAGTTCCTGCGCAGCGGCCGGTCGGCGACGCACGCTCGCTGCGACCTGCTGCAGGACGGCAAGGTGGCCTGCGCGACGGTGGCCATCTTCGGCGCCCCGCGGCCGTCGCGGATCACGCTCGACATCCCGCGGCCCGACGTGCAGGCCGACCCGGAGTCGCTCCCCGACATGCCGTACATCCCGGGCATTACCCCCGAATTCATGCGGCACCTGCAGCTGCGGTGGGCCATCGGCCGGACACCCTACTCCGGGCACGACGAGCCGCATTCGACGATCTTCGCGCGCCTGCGGGATTCCGGCTGCAGCGCCGAAGACACGCTGATCGCGCTGGCCGATTCCATCCCGACGCCGGCGCTCTCGATGCTCGACAAGCCGGCCCCGGCGACGTCGATCAACTGGATGCTGGAGCTGATCGGCGACCCGGCGCTGCTCGACCGCGACCAGTGGTCGCTGATCGGCACCGACGTGCGCGCCGGGGCGGACGGCTACCTGAGCCAGACGTCGATACTGTGGGGCCCAAGCGGCCACGCGTTCTCGGTGAGCCACCAGAGCGTCGCGATCTTTGGCTGAGGCCCCCGGTACGGCGAGCCGAACACGAACCGGCACACGGACAGGTCGTTGCCAGAGCAGCATGAAGTTCCTGACCCGGGTCAGCATCGGTCTCATCGGCCTCGTTGCCCTGCTGTTGGCCGGCCTGCTGGTCGTCTGCTGGGCGCCCGATCAACCAGTCTCCGAACTCACGGGCCGCTGGGCTCCGCCGCCGTCGCAATTCATCGGCATCGCCGGCCTGCAGGTGCACCTGCGCGACGAGGGTGCCCGTAACGACGCCATCCCGCTCGTGTTGTTGCACGGCACTTCCGCGTCGCTGCACACGTGGGACGGCTGGGTGGCCGCCCTGGGGCAGGATCGCCGCGTGGTGCGGGTCGATCTACCCGGCTTCGGGTTGACCGGTCCGTCAGCGGATGGCGACTACCGGATCGAGCGCTACGTCGAGTTCGTCACGGCGCTGCTCGACGCGCTCGGCATCGAGCAGTGCGTACTGGCCGGCAACTCGTTCGGCGGCTGGATAGCTTGGGAAGCCGCGCTCGCGATGCCCAGCCGCGTGCCGGCGCTGGTGCTGGTGGACTCCGCCGGCTATCCGTTCGAATCGCAGTCCGTGCCGCTCGGCTTCCGGATCGCCAAGGTCCCGCTGGTCAATCGTCTGGCGCAGGTGACGCTGCCCCGCGCCCTGGTTGAATCGAGCCTGCGCAACACCTACGGCGATCCGTCACGCGTCACGCCCGCACTGGTGGACCGCTACTACGAACTGACGCTGCGCGAGGGCAACCGCGCCGCGCTGGCCGGGCGCTTCGCCGACGGACGGCATGCGCTTCGCACCGAGCGCATTCGTGAAGTCCGCGTCCCGACCCTGATCATCTGGGGTGGACGTGACCAGCTGATTCCGCCGCAGTACGCCGAACGGTTCCACCGTGACATCGCTGGCAGCCGCCTCGTGATGTTCCCCGCCCTCGGCCACGTGCCGCACGAGGAGGATCCATCCACGACAGCGGCGGCCGCACGTGAGTTCCTCGCCTGCGCCACGTCGGCAGCACCAGCACCGTCACGCCAACCCTGAGGGCGTACCGATGATACGGCGGCAGCCGGGGCCGAGTTCCAGGAGGACCTGCGGCAGAGTGGACGCGTCGACGAGCCCCTTCACACCGTAAAGCGCCGGGAGGATCACCTCGGGCGGGTGCCGGCGCCGCAGCTCGGCGACGAGTTCAGTGCCGGCGCGATATGCCGGCAGGTACATGCGGCCGAGCAGCGGGTGCCGGCCCCACGCACCCGAGAGCTTGTCGGCCCGCTCGGCCGTGACGAGGAACTCCGACCGCAGGGCAGCCGCGACCTCGGCCTGCGGCAGCCGTTCGTGCCACGTCAGGTACGACGCCTGGTTCTTGGCGTCATCCTGCAGCAAGGCAAGCAGGACGCCGATCTCGAGATCGCGATCGGGAAGCTGCTCGGGCTCCGTCACGCCGTGCGCAACCAGGATCGCGTTGTTGGCGATACCCTCGAACAGTACGCTCACCCGCGTGTTCATCGTCAGCACCGATGCTTCGAACCCGGCAAGTCCGCGCACGAACAGGTCCTGCAGGTAGGCGAAGGTGGTGACGTGCCCGGGCACCACCTCGTGGCTCACCAGTTGCTGGAACTCCGGCACCGAAATCTCGAGCGCCGCATTCAGCTCGTACGTCGCCTCGTACTCCGGTGAACCATCCGGCCGGCGCGCGTGACCGAGGTAGTTCATCGAGCCCGAAAACCACGCGTTCTCGATGGCCAGGAATCGCACGTTCGCGCGCGGCACGCGCGCGAATTCCGCGGGCAGGTACGGCGCGAGATGACGGGCCGACAGCGCGTCGTAGTAGGCGACGAAGGCGTTCCCGACCGCGGCGATGGACTTCGCCGGTACGCGTCGCGCCGCCCGCCACGCGTCCACCGCGCCAAGCAGCGAATCGCGGTTCCGCAACGGGTGGCCGGCAGCCTCGAGCAACTCCGCCACGCGCTCCCGCTTCGCCGCCGGTTGGGACGGCTCGGGGGCACGCCCGGTGATCGTGCGGACGCACCGGTCATACGGCACCTCCGGGCCCTGCCCCACGAGTTCCATGCCGAGATCCCACATCACCTCGCAGCAGAGGCCAAGCCCCTCCAGGTAGGCGCCGCGCAGGCCGCCGACCGATCGGGCGCCAGCCAGAACTCGTGTGATCGCGCCACGCACGTCCACGGCGGCCAGGTACGCCGCGACCGACGCGCGGTCGGGCGCTTTTGCGCCGACCCCGCCATTGGCGCGCAGGGCCGCCGCCGTGGCGTGGGTGTAGGCCTCCGGCAACGGCTCGTCGGAAAACCAGCAGTCCGCGATGAAGCGCCCGACCCCGGACGGGTTCATCACGTCGCCGCCCCAGAGGGTGTCGATGCCGATCAGCGCTTCGGCAATGGATGCGTCGAGTGACGGGGTGGACATCGCGGGTGCTCCAGGTCGCTCGTCTTAACGAAACCATAAGGCTAACCAAATAGCCTGCTCAGCGACACGGGCACGTGCCCGGCAACACGCAACCGAGGAGACCAGGATGCAACAGACGGATCCGACCGGCCGCCGCCTCGTCTGGGACCTGCCGACGCGGATATTCCACTGGGCGCTGGCCGGATCGTTCATCGGCGCCTACCTGCTGGCCGAAGAGGATGGCGCGCGGAGCTTCCACGTGATGTTCGGCTACACCGTGGCGGGACTGGTCGTGTTCCGGCTGCTGTGGGGCCTCGTCGGCTCGCGTCATTCGCGTTTCAGCGATTTCGCCTACGGCCCGGCAGCGGCGGCGCGCTATCTGCGCGACCTGGCGGGCGGCCGCGCACTGGATTACGACGGCCACAACCCGGCCGGCAGCTGGGCGATCTACGCGCTGCTGGTCCTGGCGGCCGTCACCGCCCTCACCGGCTGGCTCAACTACAATGAGGTCGGCGGCGAAGCGTTCGAGGAAATACACGAGGCCCTCGCCAATGCCTGGCTGGTCACGGTCGCCGTGCACGTCGCGGGCGTGATCGTCGGCAGCCTGGCGCATCGGCGGAACCTGGTGGTCACGATGATCACCGGTTATCGTCGGGGCGTCGGCATTGCCGCGGCGCGCACACGCCCGGGCTGGGTCCCGGGTGCCGCGCTCATGGCGGCAGTCCTCGGGTTCTGGACCTGGTCGGCGACGACCGGCGGCGGTTCGCTCCTGGCCGGGGCCATGGACGGCAACGGCGACCGCGGCGCACTCGCAAGCCAGGAAAGCGGCGAGGATGGACACGACGACGAGGACGGCGACTGAGCCATGCGCTTACTGCTGATCGAGGACGACCCCCTGCTCGGCGATGCGCTGCAGACCGGCCTGCACGACAACGGGTTCGCCGTCGAGTGGCTGCGCGATGGCGAGGCGGGCCTCGCGGCCATGGCGGCGGACCGCTTCGACGCAGTCGTCCTCGACCTGGGCCTGCCGCGGCTCGACGGCCGCCGCCTGCTCGAGCGCCGCCGCAGCCAGGGCGACGGCACGCCGGTGCTGGTCCTCACCGCGCGCGACGCGCTCGAGGACCGCGTGGCCGGACTCGATGCCGGCGCGGACGACTACGTCGTCAAGCCGGTCGCCATCGCCGAGCTGGCCGCGCGCCTGCGTGCACTCGTGCGCCGCGCGAGCGGCATCGCCAAGAGCCAGCTCGAGGCGGGTCCGCTGACCGTGGACCCCGCCTCGCGCGCTGTCACGTGGCACGGCGCGCCAGTCGAGCTCGCACCGCGGGAATTCGACATCGTACTGGCGCTGGTGCTGAAGGCCGGACGCGTCGTGACCCGCGAACAACTGGTGTCGGCGCTGTACAGATGGGACCACGGGATCGAGAGCAACGCCATCGAGGTGCACGTGCATCACCTGCGACGCAAGCTCTCGCCCGACCTGATCCGTACCGTGCGCGGGGTCGGCTACATGATGCTGGCCAATGGCCGGGCCCCGTAAAGTGCGCCGGTATTCACTGCGCCGCCGGCTGCTCACGCTGCTGCTGGCGAGCGTCGTCGTCGCATGGACGCTGACGACCGCCCTGACCTACCGGCATGCCCACCACGAACTCGACGAGCTGCTCGACGCGCACCTGGCGGGCTCGGCCCACGTCCTGCTGGCCCAGGAAGGCGACGACCTCAAGGAAATTCGCCTCGACGGGGACGAGGCAGCAGGACCGTACGAGCATGACGACGTCATGCAGGTCTGGCGGGATGGCCGCGTGCTCGTGTTGCGCAGTGCCGGCGCACCGGAAACCCGGCTGTCGCCGGTCGAGACCGGATTCAGCGACTCGGTGGTGGCCGGCCGCAACTGGCGCGTCTACAGCGACTGGGACGTCGAGCACGAGATGCTCGTGCAGGTGGCCGAGGACCACGCACGGCGCGACCAGCTGCTCGCGGAGTACACGGCGAGCGGCCTGCCCGCGCTGCTGTTCGGAGTGCCGCTGCTCGGCGTCCTGGTGTGGCTCATCATCAGCCGGGCCGTGCGGCCGCTGGCGCAGCTCGGCCAGGAGGTGAGCCGGCGCGGGCCGGCCGACCTGAGCCCACTGCCGGACGGCGGCGCGCCGGCGGAAGTGCAGCCGCTCGTGAAGCGGCTCAACGACCTTTTCGAGCGGATCACCGCGTCCATGCAGGCGGAGCGGAGGTTTACCTCGCACGCGGCCCACGAATTGCGTACGCCGATTGCCGCAATCCGCGCGCAGGCGGAGGTCGCCCGCGACAGCCGCAATCCGGAAGCACGCGGCCCGGCCCTGGACCACGTCATCGAGGGTTGTGATCGCGCGGCACGCCTGGTGGACCAGATGCTGCTCCTCGCCCGCATCGACGAGCGGACCGCCCACGGCCTGCCGCCCGCCACCCGGCTCGACCAGGCGGCCGCGCGAGTGATCGCGGACCTCGCACCCGCCGCGCTCGAGCAGCGGGTCACGCTCGAGCTGGCCTCCGAGGAGCCCGTGACCGTAAAGGCCGACGGCGCGCTGCTGGAAGTCCTGCTGCGCAATCTGGTGGACAACTCGGTGCGGCACGGCGGTGCGCCCGGCGCGGTCACGGTGCGCTGCTCGCAGCGTGATGACGCCGCGGTGCTCGAGGTCTCCGACCGCGGGCCCGGGCTGGACGACGCGGAGATGGCGCAGCTGGGGCGCCGTTTCTACCGCGCAGCCGGGGCGCGCGGCTCGGGCAGCGGCCTCGGGTTGTCGATCGTGCAGCGCATCGCGGAGACCTTCGGCGGCACGGTCCGCTACCGGCGCGGCGCCGACGGCCGTGGACTGGTGGTCGAGGTCCGTTTCAACTGCGCCTCGCGGTGCTGAATTCCATACGTAGAACCCGCGGGGCCAGTCGCGTCCACATTAAGACTCCGTTAAGACAATGGGGCGACACTCCGCTCATTCCGAGATGAACGGAGAGTCGCCATGCGCAATCGAATGCTGGTCCCCGCCCTGTTGATGACGCTTGCCGCCGGTGCGGCACAGGCGCAGGCGCAATGGACGGCGCTGCCGGACACGGCGCCGGCGCCCGCCGACAACCCGACCTCCGCCGACAAGGTCGAACTCGGCAAGATGCTCTACTTCGACCCCCGCCTCTCCTCGACCGGCACGGTCTCGTGCTTCTCCTGCCACAACGTCATGGAAGGCGGCGACGACCACATGACGACGTCGGCCGGCGTGCACGGACTGAAGGGCGGCCGCAACGCGCCCACCGTGTGGAACGCCGCGTTTCACTCGGTGCAGTTCTGGGACGGTCGCGCGCCATCGCTGGAAGAACAGGCCAAGGGTCCGCCCGTGAACCCGATCGAGATGGGCATGCCGAACCTCGATGCGGTGATCGGTCGCATCCGGCACATTCCCGGCTACAAGCCGTATTTCGAGAAAGCGTTCGGTGCCGGCGACGTGGTTACGATGGACAACGCCGCCAAGGCGATCGCCGCCTACGAACGCACGCTGATCACGCCCGGCAGCGCATACGACAAGTACGCGAAGGGCGACAAGAAGGCGCTGAACGCGCAACAGGTGCGCGGCATGGAGGCGTTCGCCAGCAGCGGCTGCATGAGCTGCCACCAGGGGCCGGCATTCAATGGCCCGGCCCTGCCGCAGGGCACGGGCTTCTTCATGAAGTTCCCGACCTTCCCGGACAGCATCTACACGGTGAAGTACAAGCTCACGGACGATCCGGGCCGCTCCAGCGCCACCAAGGACCCGGCGGACGTCGGAATGTGGCGCGTCCCCACGCTACGCAACCTGGTGAGTACGGCCCCTTACATGCACACCGGGACCGTGAAGACGCTGCCCGAGGCCGTGCGGGTGATGGCCTCGACCCAGTTGGACAAGACGCTGACCGACGCCGAGGTGAACGACATCGTCGCGTTCTTCGACACGCTGAGCGGACCGTTCCCGCAACAGACGATGCCGCGGCTGCCCCCGACGCCCGGCGACCTGCTCGAGTAGTCGACACGGACGGTCGACAGCCAGGAAGGCACCGACTTGCACGGACGCGCGGCGTGCCGGCGGCTGGGTTCCACACCCCGCCACCGGCATCCGCTGCTCTGCCTTAGCGCCCGAACTTCTGGCCGAAGAAATCCCCCGGCTTCCACGCAGGACGCGCCGGATCGTTGCCGATCGCGAGCCCGATCCGGTAGTTCACGTAAGCGAGCCGCGCTGCGCTCAGCCAGTGGACCGGCCGGCTGAGGTCATCGCTCGGCAGGTGATAGTGGTGCGACAGGAAGTCGGTAACGAGCTGGTCGCCGTCGCTGCCGTCACGAGGCTTCACGCCTGCGTTCAGGTAGATCGCCGGGACTCCCTGCCGCACGAACGCGTACTGGTCGCTGCGCACGAACACCACCTCCTCCGGAAACGGGTCGGGCGTCAGCGTCAGGCCGGCCTCCGCTACCGCACGCTGCGCAACCCCGTCGAGCGTCGAGTGCTCGATGCCGATGGGGATCACGTCGGTCACGTCCGTGAGCAGCAAGGGCATGTCCAGGTTGACGTTCGCCACGAGCGAGCCCGCCGGGACCGTGGGCTGCCCGGCAAAATGGAACGCGCCGAGCAGGCCCTTCTCCTCTGCCGTGAGCGCGACGAACAGCGACGACCGCTGCGGATGCGCAGGCGCGGCCGACAGCAACTGCGCGGCCTCGAGCATCGTCGCGACGCCGACCGCGTTGTCCTGCGCGCCGTTGTAGATCGAATCTCCATCGTGCGGCGCGCCGATGCCGACGTGATCGAGATGCGCCGTGAATACGACGTGCTCGGCCGCGAGCGCCGGATCACTGCCCGGCAGGCGTGCAACCACGTTGTGACTCTCGACGCGCTCGAGCCGCGCGCGCGTTGCGAGCGTCGCGGTGCCTGCGAGGTCGAAGGAGCGCAGCGTGCCCTTCTCGAGCATCGCGAACACCTCCGCGGTGCTGTGCGGCGCGCCCGCGAAGATCGCGTCAGCCAGCTTCACGTGGCAGGCGACGCGCACCGCGAGCCCGGGGAAGTCGTCCACCGGGCGGCCCTGCGCGTCCAGCAGCCGCATGCCTGGCCGCCGCCAGTTCGGCGCATCGAGTGCCCACGGGCGCTTCTTCTCGTTGACGGGGTCGTCCAGGAAAATCACGCCCACGGCGCCCAGGCGTTCGAGCTCGCGCAGTTTCTCCGTCGACGAGGCATGGAACGCGCGCTGGTCCGCGGGAAACCGGGCCGGCGCGTTCTCCAGCACGATGGCGATCTTGCCCCTCACGTCCACGCCGGCGAGATCATCGTGCTGCAGCTCCGGCGCCCGCACCGCCTGGCCGACGAACACCATCGGCGCCGTCACCTCGCCCGTGCCCGCCGTGTAGTTCGCGCTCGGCAGGAACTCGCTCTCGAACGCGAACTCGGTGGTGCGTCCGTCGCGCGTGATCGCGAAGCGTGCGCCATCGCGCTCTCGAAAGCCGCGCACCATCGTTACGCGCTGGAAAAACGTGCCTGCGTCGCCCGCGGGCTCGAGACCGAGGAGCCGATACCGGCTGGCCACGTACAGCGCCGCGAGATCGTAGCCGCGCGTGCCGGCCTCGCGGCCTTCGAGCAGATCGTCGGCGAGGAAGCGCACGTCCGCCTCGATGCGCGCGGCGGACCGCGCGAGTTCGTCAGCGGCCGGTGGCGAGGCCGCTGCTGCGGGCAGCGTGGCGCCTAGGTTCGTCGCCACTGCCAGGACGGCGGCAACCGCTGCGGTCCGAACGAAACCGCCCGGGCGGCGGGCCCGAACCGGCTGATGACCCACTCCACTCCTCATCCCTGCGGCTCCTGTTTGCGAGGTGCCGGCGGGTGACGGACCGACCGCGACCACCGGCACCCGTAGAATAGCTGCATGGCACTCAAAATCGATCCCTCGTCATTCCCGGACCCGCAACCCATCGCCCACGGCGGGGAGGCGGGCAACAGCATCGTGCTCGCGGGGGGCTGCTTCTGGTGCACCGAGGCCGTGTACACACAGCTCGACGGTGTGCTCTCGGTGCGGCCGGGCTATGCAGGCGGCGGGGCGGACACCGCCCACTACGACGACGTGTGCACCGGCACGACCGGCCACGCCGAGGCGATCGAAATCGTGTTCGACCCAGCCCGTATCGGGCTCGGCCAGATCCTGAAGATCTTCTTTTCGATCGCCCACGATCCCACGCAGCTCAACCGCCAGGGTGCGGACGTCGGCACCCAGTACCGCTCCGCCATCTTCTACGCCAGTGAGGCGCAGCGGCTCGTCGCGGCAAGCTACATCGCGCAGATCAGCGCCGCCCAGCTGTTCGACGCGCCGATTGCGACGACTCTCGAGCCGCTCGACCGGTTCTACGTAGCCGAGCCGTACCACCATGACTACGCGGCGCGGAATCCCTGGCAACCCTATATTCGGGCGGTCGCGGCACCAAAGCTCGAGAAGCTGCGCAAGACCCACGGCGGCATGCTGAAGGACCGCACATGAGCACCTGCAACCTCGCGCCGCTCACCGCCGACGAGCGCCGCCGGCTCGAGGCCGCGCTCAGCGCCGAGGAACGCCACGTGCTTCTCGAACACGGCACCGAGCGCCCGTTCTGCGGCGCGTTCGTGCAGCAGAAGACATCCGGTACCTACAGCTGCCGCCTGTGCGGTCTGCCGCTGTTCCGCGCCACGGAAAAGTTCAACAGCGGCACCGGCTGGCCGAGCTTCACCGCCCCCTGGGACGACACGCACCTCCGGTACATCCGCGACACGAGCTACGGCATGGTGCGTACCGAGATCCGCTGCGCGCGCTGTGACAGCCACCAGGGGCACGTCTTCCCCGACGGTCCGCCGCCGACCGGTCAGCGCTACTGCGTCAACTCGATCTCGCTGGTGTTCACGCCCGACGGCGAACCACTGCCGGACCCGCTGGGGCGCGGCAGCTAGGTGGACGCGGCTCGCTGGCGGCGACGGTGCCGCACCCATGAATACACGGCGACGTTGACGACCACCACCAGCAGCGCGAGGACGTCCTGGATCGTCGTGGTCAGGCCGTCGGGATAGAGCAGCGCAACGATGTAGTGCTCGACGAAGCCGCCGGTGTAGCCCTGCTCGCCGGCGAGCGAACGCCAGTGGTTCTCCAGCGGCGTCAGCGGGCAGACGCCGCCCGTGATCTCGATATAGGCCGCCCAGGCGACCGCGGGCAGGTGCACCCACGCCACGCGTGGCCAGCGCAGCACCGGCAGTCCGCCCAGCATCACGAATGCGACGAACGCCGCGTGCGTGACGAGGACGGCGTCCGCCAGCAGCCGGTACGGCAATGCCGAGGACTACTTCTTGAACAACCCGAGCTTCTGCAGGATGAAGATCAGCAGCGCTGCGCCGGCGATCGACACGACGAAGCGGGCGATACCGCCCGTTGCCGCGAAGCCGAGCAGGCCGGCGGCCCAGAAGCCGAGCATCGAACCCACGATGCCGACGACGATGTTGGCGATCAGGCCCATCTGGGCATTGGTCTTCATGACCATGCTCGCCAGCCAGCCGACGATGCCGCCGATGATCAATGCACCGATGACTCCCATCTTCCAGTCTCCCCTGTGTGGTTGTCCGTGGATTTCCGCGCCGCGACGCTATTTCGCGGCAGCGACCGGCCGCGCGCCCAGCAGGCGCGCCGGCAGCAGCAGGATGGCGCGCACCAGTTCGACAGCACTGCCCGCCACGATTCCCACCAGCCGGAACGGCAGCGACAGCAGCCAGACGATCGGCCACAGCACCAGTGCCACCAGTGCCAGCGGCCAGCACACCGCGAGCAACAGCAGCCAGAGCAGGAACTTCACCATCGCCAGGCCCTCCGTTCGCCGCGATCGTATGCCCGTGAGCGGCGACACGCCAGCCCTCAGGTGGCGTCAGGCGCCGTCTGCAGTTGCGACAGGTCGAACTCGCCCCTGGCCTCGAAGCGCTCGGTGCTGAACGCGCCGCCATCGAGCTTGCCGCTCATTTCATAGCGGATCCTGTCGACCGGCTGGCCGTCCAGCATGCCGATCATCTGGCGGACCATGCGCAGCACCGAGACGGTCACGGGAATCGGCACCACGGCCTCCCCGAATCCGGGCACGGTGCCCTTCGCGTCGCTTACGCCGCTGGCAAACGTCTTGTCCAGCACCTCGAATTGCACGTACGCGCCGTTGTAATTGACGGGCGACTCGTTCGGGTTCTGCACCCGCAGCTTCACCAGCATGCGGACTTCCATGCCCTCGCCCGGCAGTCCCTCGATCCCGGCCACCGTCACCTGCAGCGGATCCCTGTGCGGCATGCTCGCGCAGCCCGCCAGGTACAGCGTCGCGACGGCCAGCAGCAACGTGCGTCGGCTGGTCATTGGGCGTACCTCCTGTCGCTCACGATAGCGGCTCGAAGCGCGCCGTAAAGTGCCGCAACTGTCGCGGCTGGGAGACAATCTTCAGGCCGTGCAGCCGCTCGCGCCGCCGCACGACCTCCTCGAATACCTCGACCACGTAGTCGGCATGCGACTGCGTGTACACACGTCGCGGCATCGCGAGCCGCACGAGATCCATCTCGGCAGCCGCCTCCGTGCCGTCCGGCCGGAGCCCGAACATCACGGTGCCGATCTCGCAGGCACGGATGCCGCCGAACTCGTACAGCGCAACCGCGAGCGACTGGCCCGGATACTGCAGCGGCGGGATGTGCGGCAGGAATCGTCGCGCGTCCACGAAGACCGCATGGCCGCCCACCGGGCGCACGATCGGTACGCCGAGCGCCGTGAGCTTCTCGCCGATGTATTCGTTGGTGCGGACGCGGTAGCGCAGGTACTGCTCGTCGACGATCTCGTGCAGGCCGACGGCGATTGCATCGAGATCACGTCCGGCGAGGCCCCCGTACGTCGGGAAGCCCTCGGTGAGGATCAGGCGGTTGCGCGCGGCCGCGGCCAGCGTGTCGTCGTTGAGCGCCAGCCAGCCGCCGATGTTGGCGAAGGCATCCTTCTTGGCGCTCATGGTCATGCCGTCGGCCACCGCGAACATGTCGCGCACGATGTCCTGCACGCTGCGCGACGCCTGCGCCGGCTCGCGGCACTTCACGAACCACGCGTTCTCCGCGAAGCGGCAACCGTCGATGATCAGCGGCTTGCCGTGGCGGTGCGCGATCGCCGCCGCAGCGCGGATGTTGCCGAGGCTGACGGGCTGGCCCCCGCCGGCGTTGTTGGTGACGGTGAGCATCACCAGCGGGATGCCGTCGGCCGAGTCGCGCAACAACTGGTCGAGCCGGTCGAGATCGATGTTGCCCTTGAACGGGTGCGGGTTGTCCGGGTCGTGCGCCTCGGGGATCACGAGGTCCACGGCCGTGGCGCCGGTGGCCTCGATGTTGCCGCGCGTCGTGTCGAAGTGCGTGTTCGACGGGATCAGCTTGCCGGGCCCGCCGACGATGGAGAACAGGATCGCCTCCGCGGCGCGCCCCTGGTGGGTGGGAATGATGTGCCGGAACGGCATCAGCTCGCGCACCGCCGCCTCGAAGCGGTAGAAGGACGGCGACCCGGCATACGACTCGTCGCCGCGCATGACCGCGCCCCACTGTTCGGCGCTCATCGCGCTGGTGCCCGAGTCGGTGAGCAGGTCGATGATCACGTCGTCGGAGTGGATGGCGAACAGGTTCCAGCCGGCTTGCGCCAGCAGCGCGCGGCGCTCCTCTGGCGTGGTGATCCGGATCGGCTCGACGACCTTGATCCGGAACGGCTCGATGATGGTCTTCATGGCAGCGGCACCGCAGCGGTCCTGGCACTGGCGCGCAGTGTCTCACACCTCCGCACGGCGATAGCCTGTCCCTATCGCCCTGACCGGATCAATCAATTGGATCTACCGTCGAGCGGCCCGCATCATGCGCGCCACGGGATTCGTCCTCGTTCCAGTCAACCACGGAGTCAAACCCATGAGCTCGATCATCAATACGACCATCAAGCCCTTCAAGGCCACCGCCTACCACAACGGCGAATTCGTGCAGGTGACGGATGCCGACCTGAAGGGCCAGTGGTCGGTGTTCTTCTTCTATCCCGCCGACTTCACCTTCGTCTGCCCCACGGAGCTGGGCGACGTCGCCGACCTCTACCAGGAGTTCCAGAAGCTCGGCGTCGAGGTGTACAGCGTCTCGACCGACACGCACTTCACGCACAAGGCCTGGCACGACGCGTCGGACACGATCAAGAAGATCGAGTACCCGATGATCGGCGACCCGACCCACGCCATCAGCCGCAACTTCGGCGTGCTGATCGAGGAAGAGGGTCTCGCGCTGCGCGGC
>Ga0316627_100000162_pt1 | contig 15054 bp, 12 predicted proteins | sample OWC_Aug_M2_C1_D1_FD_207653 | JGI IMG/M metagenome (GOLD analysis project Ga0316627, IMG submission 207653) | Wetland soil microbial communities from Old Woman Creek delta, Ohio, United States - OWC_Aug_M2_C1_D1_C | ecosystem: Environmental > Terrestrial > Soil > Wetlands | place: USA: Ohio...
CAGGGCGCCCTGCAGCCGCGCCGCCACGCCGGCGTAGAACAGCGGCGCCCAGATCGGGTCGGGATCCGCGAAGACCCGCTCCACCAGTTCGACCCGGCACCCGAAGTCCCGGAAGCGCGCGGCGGCCGCCTCGGCCACGCGCCGGACCTCTGGCGGGAGATTGGCATAGCCGAAGGTCGGGCTCCACGCCACGCGCAGGTCCCGGACGCCCGCCTCCAGCCCTTGCGTGTAGTCACCCCCCGCAGCCGGAAACGACAGCGGGTCGCGGTCGTCGGCCCCCGCCATGACCGACAGCATCAGCGCGGCGTCTCGCACCGTCCGCGTCATGGGCCCCACGTGGGAAAGCGTACCCGTGGCCGGGACCGGATAGACGGGAACCAGTCCAAATGTCGGTTTCAGGCCAAACACGCCGCAGAAACTCCCCGGAATCCGGATGGACCCGCCGCCGTCCGTCCCGACCGCCAGCGGCCCGAGACCGGCGGCCACCGCGGCGGCCGCCCCGCCGCTGGAGCCGCCGGGCGATTTCGTCAGGTCCCAGGGGTTTCGGCTGATCCCGGTGAGCGGCGAATCCGTCGTCCCCTTCCAGCCGAACTCGGGCGTCGTGGTCTTGCCCACCAGGATGGCGCCGGCCGCGCGCAGGCGCTCCACGACGGGCGCGTCCTCGTCCGGGATGTTCCGCTCGTAGATTCGCGAGCCGAACGCCGTCCGCACGCCGCGGGTGATGACCAGATCCTTGACCGAGTAGGGCACGCCGTGCAGCGGGCCCAGCCGGTCGCCGCGCACGACGGCCGCCTCGGCGGCCCGCGCCTCCGCCCGGGCGGCCTCCCCCGTCACCTGGCAGTAGGCGTTCAGGCGCGGATTCACGCGCTCGATCCGGCCCAGGACGGCCTCCACCGCCTCGACCGGAGACACTCGCCTATTCCGGATCGCCTCGGCCAGGTCGGTGGCGGGCATGAAGGCAAGCTTGTCGAGTTGCATGCGGTCCTCCGTGGCGCGGGGTGTCCCGCGCGGCGACGAGACGGCGTTGCGATCCTCGCACCATACCTCAGGATCAGTCGCCCCGGCAATCCTTCGGAGGCTGCGGCGTCGCGATCGGGCGGCGTCCAACGATTCGCCGGCCTCCGTCCGCGTCTCGCGCAGCAGGCGGATCCGAACGGAGCGGATAGGAGAGCACGGGTACGGAGGTGGCGTCAGCGATGAAAGGCCGGACGGTGATGTAACAGACGGACCGAGCGCTCAGGGTCACATCCCATTGGGTCGGAGCACTAGAGTCGCCAGAGGCGGCAACGTCAGCGAGAGGGAATGCGCATGACCGTGGGCAGGGATCGCTTCCGCCAGGACGTTCCCGGCGTTCCCGACGTTCCCGCCGCCGTAGATGGCGGCGTCCGTGTTGATCCGCTCGCGGTAGAACCCGCCGCGCGGGACGCCGACTCGGTATCCGCGGCGGACCACCGGCGTGAAGTTGGAGACGAAGACGACGAAGTCCTGGGGATCGCGCGCCCGCCGGAAGAAGGAAATCACACTCGCGTCCCAGTCGTTGCAGTCGATCCACTGAAACCCTTCGGGCGAATAGTCCACTTGGTGGAGGGCTGCATCCGTCCGGTAAAGCGTGTTCAAGTCCCGGACGAGGCGCTGCAGGCCCCGGTGGTACGGGCCCATGTCCAGGAGGTTCCAGTCCAGGCCCGTCTCGTGGTTCCATTCGTTCGTCTGGCCGATCTCCCCGCCCATGAAGAGCAGCTTCTTGCCCGGGTGCCCGTACATGAACGCGTAGAACGCACGGAGATTGGCAAACTTCTGCCAGTCGTCCCCCGGCATCTTGCGGTGCAGCGACCCCTTGCCGTACACCACCTCGTCGTGAGACAGCGGCAAGATGAAGTTCTCGGTCCAGGCATAGAGCAGCCCGAAGGTCAGGTCGCTGTGGTGGTGCTTCCGGTAGACGGGATCCTTGGCCATGTAGTCGAGCAGGTCGTGCATCCACCCCATGTTCCACTTGAACCCGAACCCGAGGCCGCCGACGTACGTCGGCCGCGAGACCTGCGGCCAGGCCGTCGATTCTTCGGCGATCGTGACGGCTCCCGGATGCTCGCGGTAGACCGCCTCGTTCAGGCGCCGGAGGAAGCTTACCGCTTCCAGGTTCTCCCGCCCGCCGTATTTATTCGGGAGCCAGTCGCCGCCCGGCCGGCCGTAATCCAGATACAGCATGGACGCCACGGCGTCCAGCCGGAGGCCGTCGATGTGGTACCTGTCCAGCCAGAAGAGGGCGCTGCCGATGAGGTAGTTGGCCACCTCGTTCCGGCCGTAGTTGAAGATGCGGGTTCCCCACTCCGGATGCTCGCGGCGGCGCGGGTCCTCGTGCTCGTACAGGTGCGTTCCGTCGAAATAGGTCAGGCCGTACGGATCGTTGGGAAAATGGGCCGGCACCCAGTCCAGGATCACGCCAATCCCTCTCCGGTGGAGCGCCTCGACGCACGCCATGAAGTCCTGGGGCGTTCCGTACCGGCGCGTCGGAGCATAGAGCCCGATGGGTTGATACCCCCAGGAGCCGTAGAAGGGATGCTCCGTGACGGGCAGAAACTCCACGTGGGTGTAGCCCATCTCGGCCACGTACGCCCCCAGGCGTTCACCCAGTTCGCGATAGGTCAGGCCGCGATTGCCTTCCTCCGGAATCCGCATCCACGAGCCCAGATGGACCTCGTAGATGGCGATCGGTGCGTCCAGCGCATTTTTCGCCGCGCGGCCGGCCATCCACTCCGCGTCGCCCCACTCATAGTCCAGGTCGGTGACCACGGACGCCGTGGGCGGCGTGGCCAGCTCGAACGCGAACGCGACCGGGTCCGACTTGAGGACGACAGGGCCGGGGGTCTTCGACAGGATCTCGTATTTGTACAGGACGTTGCTGCCGACCCCGGGGATGAATATCTCCCACAGGCCGTTGCCGGGATGGAGACGCATCGGGTGGACGCGCCCGTCCCAGCCGTTCCAGTCGCCCACCACGCTCACGCGCCGTGCGTTCGGAGCCCACACCGCAAACCGGACTCCGGCGATCCCGTCCACTGCGGCGAGGTGCGCCCCCAGTTTCTCATAGGCCCGGTAGTGGGTCCCCTCGGCTAGGAGGTGGAGGTCGAAGTCGCTCAGCGTGGAAGGAAACCGGTACGGGTCTTCGCAGCGCCGGCTCGTCCCACCGCCGTCCCGGACCTCCAACTGGTAGGCAAACGGCTCCGCCCTGTCGAAGAACCGGGCCTCGAAGAGTCCCCCGGGGTGCAGCGGCGTCATGGGCTGCGCCGCCACGGCCGGGTCGGCCGGAACGACGATGACGTCATTCGCCTGAGGAAGAAACGCGCGGATGGCCAGCCCGCTTTGCTGACCCTCTCGGAACACATGGGGACCGAGAACCGCGAAGGGGTCCCCGCATTCTCCGCGGACGACGTCGTTGACGATCGCGCTGAAAAAAGTCTCCGCAGCCATGAGTCGCTCTCCACGGGAAGACAGAGGGGAGACAGCCGGACTGGGATTCGACGAGGCCGGGATGGCGCACGCTCTTCGACGTTCGCTGGGCGCCGCGGGCGCCTGGCTTTTCCGGCGCGACGGTCGGAGAGAGCGCGTCTGCGGGAGGGCCGCCGCACACGGCCCTCCCGCACCGCGAACTTCAATGAGGAGAGTGCTTCACCGGCCCGGAGGACGGGACATCCCGCCGACGTGCGGGCCCCAATCCTTACCAAGGGTCCGGCGAAACGCTCGGTCTGGCGAGCCTACTTCTTGCCGCCCAGCACGGAGTCCTTCATGGCCTTGGCAACCCGGAAGCGCACGACGCGGCGGGCAGCGATCTTGATGGCCTCGCCGGTCTGGGGGTTGCGCCCCATGCGCGCCTTCCGATTCACCAGAACCAACTTGCCCAGCCCCGGGATGGTGTAGCCGTTCTTGGCTTCCTTGGCGGCCAACTTCGCCTGCTCATCCAAGAACGCCGCCGCAACCTTGCGGGTCACGCCCAACTTGTCCGAGAAGTAGGTGACGGTCTGAGCCTTGGTCATCGGCTTCGCCATGCTGCTCTCCTTTCATAAGAGTGGTTTCGAATCTCCCGACACGCGCCCGCCCACGCGGGACATGCCGGGCCGGCCGCAACGGAAGCTACTACAAAGCGGCGCGCCGTACAACAAGAACTTTATTCGACAACCGATTTCTTCGTCGTGACCCGCGGTTGCTCCCGTTGCCGTCCGTGGCGCCTGCTCCGGCTTTTTCCCTTGACAAGTCCCGACCGTCGGTGGTCTATGAAAGCGCCCCATCGGGGTCCAACCTCCGCCGATGTGGGACGTCGCCATGGAATTCTTGCTGAGCGTGCGCGGTCTCGTGAAGCGGTACGCCGGAGTGCTCGCCCTTGCGGGCGTGGACCTCGACGTTCGCCCCGGTGAGGTCCACGCCATCGTCGGGGAGAACGGTGCCGGAAAATCCACCTTTCTCAAGATCCTGAGCGGAGCAGTGCGCCCCGATGCCGGCGAGTTGCGTTTCGCCGGCGCTCCCCTCCCCATCGGCTCCCCGCGCGCCAGCGAGTCCTGCGGCATCGTCGCCATCTATCAGGAATTCACGCTGATCCCGGCCCTCACCGCGACGCAGAACATTTTCCTGGGCCACGAAAACTCCATCCCCGGCCGCGGTGCGGCGCGGCGCACCACCATGCGGACCCGGGCCGCCCAGCTCTTGGCCGACCTCCTGGGCACCGCGGCCGGGTCGGGCGGCGTGGACCCGGAGCGCCCGGTGCGGGAATTGTCCGTGCCGGAGCGCCAGATGGTGGAGATCGCCCGCGCCCTCTCGCGCGAGTCGCGTCTGATCCTCATGGACGAACCCACGGCCACGCTGACCGCGCAGGAGACCGCGCGGCTGCACGACACGGTGCGGCGGTTGCGCGCCCGCGGGGTCAGCGTGCTCTACATCTCGCACCGGCTGGAAGAGGTGCTGAGCGTCGCGGACCGCGTGACCATTCTGCGAGACGGCCGACGCGTCGAGACCGTGGCGGCCGGGGACACCACGCTGGACCGTCTCATCCGGGGAATGGTCGGGCGGAGCATCACCGAGCATTACCCCAAGGAGGTGGGCCGAGCCGGCGAGACGCTGCTCGAAATCCGTCCGGCCGACGGCCTGGCCGTGCGCGTCTGCGCCGGGGAGGTGGTGGGCTTGGCCGGTCTGGTCGGGTCGGGGCGGACCGAGCTGGTCCGCGCCGCCTTCGGCGCCGAGCGGCGCCCGGGCCTTACCTTCGCGTGGTGCGGCAGGCCCATGCGGCCCGTCACCCCGCGCGAGGTCATTCGCCTCGGAATCGGCATGGTACCGGAGGACCGGCAGAGGCAGGGATTGGTGCCGGGATTGGGCGTGGACGTGAACATCGCGCTGCCGAACCTGGACCGGCTCCTGGCCGGCTGGCTGCCCGCCCGCGGCGGCCCTCGCCGCCTGGCGGAGCCGCTGATCCGGGACCTCCGCATTCGCTCGGCCGATCCGTCGCAGCCGGTGCGGAGCCTGAGCGGCGGCAACCAGCAGAAGGTGGTCCTGGCGAAGTGGCTGGCGCGTCGCAGTCGCCTCCTCATCCTCGATGAGCCGACGCGCGGCATCGATGTGGGGGCCAAGCAGGAGATGTACCGGCTCATGAATCAGCTGATCCGGGATGGCAAGGGTGTCCTCCTCATCTCATCCGACCTGCCGGAGGTCATCGCCATGAGCGACCGACTCTATGTCATGCGCCGCCACCAGGTGGTGGCCGAGCTCGACGCGCGCAGCGCCTCGCCCGAAGCAGTGATGGTCCACGCCACCGGTCTCCGGGGTTGAGACCATGAGCCGACGACTCCTGCGGGACTACGGATCGTTGCTCGGCCTCCTGCTCATCGGCGCGGTGCTCGGTCTGCTGTCCGACCGGTTCCTGACGACATCGAATCTCATCAACGTGGCCCGCCAGGTATCTATCAACGCCATCGTGGCTGCCGGCATGACGTTCGTCATCATCACCGGCGGGATCGACCTGTCGGTGGGCTCCACCATCGCTCTGGCGGGATGCGCGGCGCTCCTCGTCGCCGGGCCGCTCGGCGACGTCGTGGGCATGACGGCGGGCATCCTGGTGGCCGCCGGAGTGGGATTCCTGAACGGCGCCTTGGTCGCCTGGGGGCGCGTGCCGCCGTTCATCACGACCCTGGCGACCATGACCGTCGTGCGCGGGGCGGCCCTCGTCCTCACCAACGGAGAGCCCATCGTCAAGACCGAAGGCGCCTACCTCTGGCTGGGGCAGGCCTCCGTCGGACCCATCCCCGTTCCCATCCTGCTCATGGTCGCCACCCTGTTCGGGGCGCATTGGTTTCTGACGCGGACCCGCTGGGGCACGTATGTCTATGCGGTGGGCGGCAATGCCGAGGCCGCCCGCCTGTCCGGCATCAGTCTGGCGGGAATCCAGATCCTCGTGTATGTTCTTGGCGGCGTCCTCGCCGGCCTGGCAGGCTTGGTCTTGGCAGCGCGCCTGAGCTCCGCCCAGCCGAACACGGGCGTGGGTTTCGAACTGGACGCCATCGCTGCCGTAGTCCTGGGCGGAACGAGCTTGATGGGGGGCGAGGGCACGATTTGGGGGACCACCGTCGGGGCCTTCATCATCGGGATCCTGAACAACGGCTTCAACCTGATGAACGTCAGCCCCTTCTTTCAGCTCATCGCGAAGGGCGCGGTCATCGTCCTCGCGGTCCTGGTCGATCAGCTCTTGAAGGCCGGGGCGGCCTCCGGCGTTATGCGGGAGGCTCCTGTCGCGGCGCCGGCGGAGCCCAGCGAGGAACAAAGGCTGGCGAGATGAGATGGTCGGGCATTGGGAATCGATCGGAAATTGGTCAGTGGTCATTCGTCGGCACGTCCCGGCCCCATGGTGGGGTCGGGTCTGCAGATCCTGAAAGGAGGACGAGGATGGGCATCCGAGGATGGCGCATCGTCGGTATCGCAATCCTGGCAGGCGGGCTCCTGGCGCTCCTGGCCTCCGGCGCCCAGGCGGCCATCAAGGTCGGCTTCTCGGTTTCGACCCAGGTCAACCCCTTCTACAAGGCCATGGCCGACGGCGTCCGGGACGAAGCCAAGGCGCAGGGGATGGAGGCCACCATCCTGAACGCCGAAGACAAGCTGGAGAAGCAGATCGCGGACGTGGAGGACCTCATTCAGAAGAAGGTGGATGTGATCATCATCAACGCCACCCACGACGGCGCGGCGGCAGTCCTGAACAAGGCGGCCGAGGCGGGGATCCCGGTCGTGACGCTTCAGCGCGCCGTCCCCGGAGCCAAGGTGACCTCGCACATCGGCACCGACAACGTCGTCATCGGCCGCGAGGGGGCGGAGTGGGTCGCCAAGGCGCTCGGCGGAAAAGGCAACGTGGTGGTCATGGAGGGGATCCCGGGCGCCGCCTCCTCCGAAGACCGCAAGAAGGGCTCCGCCGAGGTCTGGCCCAAGTATCCCGGGATCAAGATCGTTGCACAGCAGAGCGGGAAGTACGACCGCGCGGTGGCCCTGGGTGTGATGGAGAACATCCTGCAAGCCCAGCCGCAGATTGACGCCGTCTTCTGTTTCAACGACGAGATGGCCATGGGAGCCCTGGCTGCCGTGAAGGCCTCCAAACGGACGGGAATCAAGATCACGGGCATGGATGCCAACAAGGACGCGCGCGAAGCGGTGACGCGGGGCGAGCTGGCCATGACGATCGCCTTGCCCCCGTACAACATCGGCAAGAACGGCGTGCTCCACGCCCGCTGGATCAAGACCAAGGAGCAGCCCGTCCCGCCGCGCACGGTCATGGCGGTGGAGTTCGTCACCAAGTAACACACCCCATGGTATGGGGCAGCGGCACGGCGCGAAACCACCGGGGAGCGCTCGACGGTCAGCGCTCCCCGTATCTTTCCACGGAGGACGCATGCAACGGATAGGATTCATCGGGCTCGGCCTCATGGGGCAGCACATGGCGCGGCGCCTCCTGGAGGCCGGGCATCCCCTGACGGTGTGGAACAGGAGCGCGGACAAGTCCACGAGCCTGCGGGCGGCAGGCGCGGCCTGGGCCGAATCCCCCAAAGCCCTGGCGCAGGTCTCGGACGTCGTGATCACCATGGTGACCGATTCCGCCGCCTCCGAACACGTCTCCTGCGCACCCGACGGTGTTCTGGCCGGCGCGCACCCCGGCCTGACGCTGATCGACATGAGCAGCATCACGCCGGAGATGTCCCGATCCATCGCGGAACGCGCCCGGGCCAAGGGGGTCGCCATGCTCGACGCCCCCGTCACCGGCGCCCCGAGGGTCGCCTCGGAGGGAAAACTCGGCATCATGGTGGGGGGGCTCCGGGACGTGTTCGACGCCTGTTTACCCATCTTTCAGGTGATGGGTGTCAAGATCGTGTACGCGGGGCCGAACGGCATGGGTTCGACCCTCAAGCTGGTGAACAACCTGATCCTCGGTGTAACCATCCACGCTGCCGGCGAGGCACTCGTCCTGGCGGCCAAGGCCGGACTGGACCCGCAGACCGTGATTGACATCACCTCCGTCGGCGGGGCCCGTACGGGCGCCATGGAGACGCGAGGCCCCCGCATGGTCGATCGCGACTTCCGTCCGCACTTTTCCGTGAACAACATGTATAAGGACTTGTCCAACGTGGTGAAGCTCGCCGAGGAGTGCGGCGTGTCGCTGCCCGTGGCCGGCGCCGCGCGCGAGATCCTGCGGGCCGCCAAGTCGCAGGGCAAGGGGGATCTGGATTCCTGCGCCGTCATGACGGTCCTGGAGACGATGGCGAACACGATCGTTCAGCGGAAAGCGTAACCGGATTCGTCACGAATCTCTCATCATTAAGCTGTATGTGGTCGGGAAGGAGCCTTAGGCATGCCGAAGATTCTGGTCGCCGAGTGCAAGCAGGAGTCGTCCTCGTTCAATCCCGTACTCAGCCACTACGAGGACTTCAGCATCGCGGCGGGCGATGATGTCCTGGCGCGCCACCGGGGCGTGAGAAGCGAGATGGCCGGCGCCTTGAGCGTCTTCGGGGCGCGACCCGACGTGAAGGTGGTTCCCGCTTACAGCGCACGCTCCATCACCTCGGGCGGAGAGCTGGATGCCGCCGGCTTCGACCGGATCGCGCGCGAGTTCCTGGACCGCGTGCGCGCCGCGGGAGCGGTGGAGGCGGTGTACTATTCCCTGCACGGTGCCATGGTGGCGCGGAATGAGGACGACACCGAAGGGTACCTGCTGGCGGAGACCAGGAAGATCGTCGGCGAGAAGATTCCGATCGTGGTTTCGCTGGACCTGCACGGCATCCTGACCGACCGCATGCTTCAGCACGCCGACGCGGTGGTCATGTACCACACATACCCGCACGTGGATTTCTACGAGACCGGCGAGCGCGCCGCGCGCCTGCTCCTCCGTATTCTCGCCGGCGAGGTGAGGCCGGTGACCGCCGTGGTCACGATCCCGGCCCTGGTGCGGGGCGACGAGCTCATCACCGCTACCGGCCTCCTGGGTGGCTTCATCCGTGAGGCGCAGGCCGTCGAGCAAGGCCCCGGCGGACTCGTCGCCGGCATGTTCATCGGGAACCCCTTCACCGACGTCCCCGGCCTCTGTTCCCGGAGTGTCGTCGTGACCGACGGGGATGCCGCGCGCGCCGAGCGGGAGGCCCTGCAGCTGGCGGAGGGGTTCTGGAAGGTCCGCGAGCGCTTGCAGGCGCCCCTGATCAGCCTGGACGAAGCGGCCCGAGTGGCCGCGAGAACCGACGGTACGGTGATCCTGACGGACGCCGCCGACGCGACCAGTTCCGGTGCCCCCGGAGACAGCAACGCCGTCCTGTGCGCCCTGGCTACCCACGGCTACCGAAAGCGGGCGCTGGCCCCCATCGTCGACCCGCCGGCCGTGCAGGCGGCCGTCGCCGCAGGCGTCGGCGCGACGGTCGCGACTCCGGTGGGTGGCGCCCTGGACCCGAAGCGGCACCGGCCCCTGCCGATCAGCGCGAGGGTCCGGATGCTCTCGGACGGCCGCTTCCGGAGCGAGTCTCACGGCGACATCTGGAACGCCGGGCCGACGGCCGTCCTCGAAACGGACGCTTTCACTGTGGTCGCGACCACTCGGGCGGTGAGCCTCTACGACCGCTCCCTGTTTCTCGCGCATGGGCAGGACCCGGCACGGTTCGACGCCGTCGTCGTCAAGTCGCCCCACTGCCAGGAGAAATTCTACAAGGCCTGGGCGGCCGCGCTGGTCAACGTGGATGCACCCGGCGCGACCAGCGCGAACCTCAAGAGCCTGGGCCACACCCGCTGCATGCGCCCGATGTTTCCGCTGGACCCGAACGTGGCGTTCCATCCGCGCGCGCTTGTCTTCTCGCGCCGATGAAATCTCAAGTCTGCGAGATTTTCTGTTGCTCTCCCGCCGGGGCCGCGGTACGGTTGCTCATCAAGCGGGTGATGGGCCGGACGGAATGTGCGGGGGAATCGCTTCGATCCCCGTGCTCGTAGCCAGAGAGGACGGGAAGCGGAGGGTACGCCCATGCGGCTCGACGACGAACGAGAGAGCGACAATGTCGAGGACCGCCGCGGCGCCGGCGGGCGACGGGGCGTTGGCGGCGGCGTCGGCATCGGCACGGTAATCATCGCTCTGGCGGCAAGTTACTTCCTCGGCATCGATCCGTCGGTGCTGCTCGGCCTCTTCTCCGGCGGCGACATGGCCCTGGCGCCCCAGTCGGTGCCCGCGAGCAAGCCCCCGGCCGGGGACGAGATGGCCCGCTTCGTGTCGAAGGTGCTCGCGGACACCGAGGACACCTGGCGCGGGATCTTCAGGAAAAGCGGGCAACAGTATCGGGACCCGAAGCTCGTCCTCTTCACGGGCGCGACGCCGACCGCCTGCGGCACCGGCCAGACGGCGATGGGGCCGTTCTATTGCCCGGAGGACCAGAAGGTCTACATCGATCTCGCATTCTACCAGGATCTGAAGAATCGCTTCCAGGCGCCCGGCGACTTCGCGCAGGCATACGTCATCGCGCACGAGGTCGGCCACCACGTGCAGCACCTGCTGGGCATCGCGGACAAGGTGCAAGCAGCCCGCAGCCGCGCCAGTGAAGCGCAAGCCAACGCCCTGTCGGTGCGCCTGGAGCTGCAGGCCGATTGCCTGGCCGGCATCTGGGCCCACCATGCCGACCGCGCGCGCAACGTCCTGGAGGCCGGCGACATCGAGGAGGCGCTGGCGGCCGCCAGCGCCATCGGCGACGACCGCATCCAGGAGCGCTCCCGCGGCTACGCCGTGCCCGAGACCTTCACGCACGGCACCTCGGCGCAGCGCATCCGCTGGTTCAAGCGCGGCATCGAGAGCGGCGATCTCAAGCAGTGCAACACCTTCCAGGCGCGGCAGCTCTGATCCCGCGCCCGTGGGGGCCCGATGCCCCCTCGATGCCATGCCCCACCGCCCGGCTCCTGCACGCCATGTCAGCCATCCGCGGCTACGTCGACGCCCACAACGGGCGCACGAATCCGCTTGCGGTGCGGTCTACCGCGTCGCGGGACGGACGATCCGTGCCGAGCCTATGCTCTGTATGCGTCCCCTGAGGTCTGGCTCCGGACGCGCCGCGCCGGGGACCCGAGAGCCCTGACGGCGGCGAGCAGAGGTGGTACGAAGGAGCGGGGTGAAAATGGAAAAGACGGAGTTCAAACTGTCGGTGGTGGGGCTTGTGACATGGCATGACACCATTCTCGTGGTACGGACCGGGTACGGCAAAGAGCTCTTCGGGAAGAACGCCTTTCCGGGCGCATATGTCCGGAAATCGGAAGATGTCGAAGAGGCATTGAAGAACGTCCTGCTGCACGACGTCCAGTTGCGTGTCCGAGTGCATGAAATTGTGGGCATTACGGCCCGGCAACGGCTTCGTGGCGGAAAGACGCAATCGATCTGCGCCGTCTTTCTCCATGCCACCCCGCTCAATACGAAGGAGATGGCGACGAGTGCAAAAACTCACGATTTCAGGTGGGTGCCCATAGCCGCGGTGCTGGACGAGCTCTCGGACACGGCCAGGCGTTGGTTGCCTGACCCAATCATTGATTTCGTCGAAGAGAGAATGAGATAGCACGATCCGGCGCTGTTGGGAGCCGTTACGAAATAACTTGTCCATTTCCTGTAATTTCGTTACGGCTCCTTATGCCGTTTTGGAATTTCTCCGGTCAACTTATTCTTTGACAACGGCTTGCTCCGTCGTTGGGCCGACGGGGGCAGCGATTCCTGACGGCCTCTTCCATTCGGCTTCTCACAGGTAGGACATCTACGAGAGCGGGTGGCGAATGAGGTCGAACAACAGCTTCTGCAATTCCGTGATCGCCGTCCGGATGCCGCCCCGCGTTTCCCACCAGCGATCGGGGTCGAATTCCGAGTGGCGCGTGACGCGAATCCGGACGCGTGTCGGGCGGTCCCGCATAGCGCGCTGCAACACCCGATGCAGCCGCCGCGAGTGGTCGGGTGTGCTGACGACCACAATGGACCGCAACTGGCGCTGGGCGCACCAGTCGGGGAGCACCGCACCCACGTCCTCCGTCCCTACGACCGCGCGAGGGGGTGGTTCGATGGCCGTCACGCCGAGCAATCGCAGGTGACGCACGGCCCATGCCGCCTTGTTCTCGTACGGAACGCCACGCCGGCTGAACTCCCGATCCACCTCATCCGGAAGGTCGGCGAACACGACAACGCGTCCGGCGATGCCGCTGCGCACGAGGTCGGCCGCTTCCAGGACCCCGGCACCGCCGGCATCCACGGGGACGACCACGAGGTCGGCGGGCTCGAGAGGCTCGTCGAAGACCAGGGCCCATCCCGCGGCCCGCAGCATCGGTTCGCGGATCGCGGGGACCCCGACCACCACGGCCGCCGTAACCAGCAGCACGACCGCGAGCCGCACCCCGCGGGACCATCGCACGCTCATGCTCCACATCCCCCGTGAGGGATTCGCTACAATGCGGTCTCTGGGGTCGCCGTGAGACTCGCCCGGATCGCCCGCGCCCGGCCCACGGGCGACGGCAAACACACGTCGGCGCTTCGCGACACCCCAGCGGGTCCGCGGGACTCAGACCCTCCCGGACCGCAGGGCGAGAAAGAAGTCCGTCAGGATGGCGTTGTAGCCGAAAGCGAGGGGAGTGCAGCGGGCCTCGGCTTCGGTCACCCAGACGAGTTCCTGCCCCTCCGTGAGCCGCACATCGGCGAGGTCAAAGTCCGCTTCCTTGCAGAAGATCGCGTCCGTCACTCCTCGTGCGTCCGTGTAGACGGTGAAAAGCCGATGGCCGGTGAGGACAAAGGGGCGGCCGCTCCGCAGATCCTCCAGTTCTTCCGCGATCTCTCGCATGGCGGTCTCCTCGGGGGTCTCCCCCACCTCCGTGTGACCGCCCAGAATGGCGAGGTACCCGGGGAAGGGAATCGTCGGCGTGTCGTCCCGACGGACCAAGAGCACGCGCTGTGTGTGTCTATCGTAGAACAACACCCCCGCGCCCCGCGGATTCTCCGGCATGGTTTCTTGTCTCGTCTATTGGGCTAGATCGATCGGACACAACCCAAGATGATGCTACCACAGCCCCGCCGGGCTTTACTAGGGCCGCACGTTCGGATTCGGAGTCGAGAGGTCGTGCACATCGAGTGTCGGTACTCGATCCCTCCTAGCGTAGTGTCGCGCAATCAGCTTTGCAGCGTGCTGGACACACCGCCACCCCAATAGCGCAGAATCCCGAGGCTAGCTGCGGAAGGCCGGCGGTGAAGCCGGTGCTCTTACGGAACAACATTTGCGTAACACTACACCAGGCCTCCAAAGAGACTCGTCCCCGCCGGCCGGCGTCTCTTTTCGGCCCCATGTTTCCGAGACGGGCGCTGCCCGTTGACATGCCGCACGGCTCTCGCTACGCTCGCCCCTGGGTGTGCGGCCGCCGGTGAGGTCGCCCTCGCAGACTCGGGCGAATCACGAAGTTGGTAGCAAGCAGCAAGAGGGAATCCATGATCAGGGTGACCATTCCTCGGATCGTCATGTCTCGGCTCCTGTGTCTGTGCGCTGTCTTCGTGTCGCTGGTGGGTTGCGCCACGCTCCGTGGACACACCGTCGTTGTCAACGAGCGTGCCGACGCACGGTTGGAGATCACGGTGAAGAAAGGCCTCTTCACCACGACGGCCCGGATCGGACCCTTGGAGGCGCACCCCTTCGTCATCGACAGCGGGGCGGATCATTTGTATTTGGATTCCGAGCTTGCCAAGGCCTTGAATCCTTCGTCATGGAGCGAGCGCGAATCCCTGGAGGCCAAGCCGAAGGTCAAATGGGGTCTGCTGGCCACCTTCGAGGTTGGTCCCATGACGCTGCAGCACACTGTCGTTGGAGTGAGGGATTTCTCCGCTGCGAGCGCGTCCTTCGGCGAGAGGCTCGCCGGGCTGCTCGGATACCCCTTCTTCGCCCACGCCGTCGTGGAAGTGGACTACCCGACCGGGTCCGTGTCCTGCTTCGATCCGAAGACGTACCGACTGCCCCGGGGGCACTGGCAGCCGCTCACCCTGATTGGAAATCGCCCAACCCTCCCCGCCCGGCTGGAGGGCAATATCGAGGGACAGTTCTTCCTCGACACCGGGAACACCTCCACGGTGCTCTTCTTCCCGGACTTCATCCAGGAACACGCCCTGCTGCAAAACCGGGGCGTCAGAAGGGTCACGCATACGAGCGTGACGGGCGAGGCCGAGACTCTTGCCGGTCGAATCGCGTGGTTTGCGTTCGCTGGCCATCGGTTTGAGAAACCCATCGTCCTATTTGACCTCCCGAACAATCGCCCGGCATCGCAGGCGCGGCTTGCCGGGGTTATCGGACGAGGCTTCCTGCGGGAGTTCATCGTGGTCTTCAATTATCCTGAATCGAAGATTGCACTCCTGCCCAAATAGCGCGGGGGCGGGGAGCGACACCGCCCTTTTCTCGTTGACTCCCGATCAGCCCTTGGATACGTTCGACAAAACCGTCCGCGCCGTAGTGCGGGGTCCCGTCGTGCACCTATACCGCTATACCGCCATGAAGAATCCGAGTGCGCCAGCTCACTGTG
>Ga0316627_100000164_pt1 | contig 15047 bp, 17 predicted proteins | sample OWC_Aug_M2_C1_D1_FD_207653 | JGI IMG/M metagenome (GOLD analysis project Ga0316627, IMG submission 207653) | Wetland soil microbial communities from Old Woman Creek delta, Ohio, United States - OWC_Aug_M2_C1_D1_C | ecosystem: Environmental > Terrestrial > Soil > Wetlands | place: USA: Ohio...
GGTGTATTCGTACCGCGCTTTTCATCTAGCGCCAGACGCAAATCGCCCTAAACCCTTGCGCCGCAAGGGATTTGGGCATAGGGAGTCCAGGGAGTTTAGTAATGGTTTAGCATGAGTTTAGTTACTAAACTCTGGTGCTCGTTACGTTCGCTGAGTTCGCGATCTTAAAGGGTTGCACGAAGGGAGCTGTCACCCATGCAAGCAAAAGCCGGATCGCTGCTGCAGTGGTGGATGAAGACGGCAAGCGCTGGTTGGATCGCGACCTAGCGCTGGAGCTATGGAACAAGAACACTAAGATCACGCATAACTCAAAGGTGAGCCAGCCTGATCCGGCCAGCCCTCGTGAGCTGCGCGAGGCGATCGACGCATTGCCGGATGATGCGATCCCAGACCTGAACGAAAGCCGCGCCAGGCGGGAGCATTACCAGGCTGAACTGGCGAAGCTGCAGGTGACGCAGCAGCGCGGTGAGCTGGTGCCAGCGGATGAAGTGAAGAAGCAGGCATTTCAGATCGGCCGCAGCATCCGTGAAGCACTGGCGAACCTGGCGGACCGCCTCAGCCATCAGCTGGCCGGCGAGACCGATCCAGTGGTAATCCACCAGCTGCTCACTGATGAGCACCGCGATGCACTGCTGGCGCTGGCGGAGGTAGAGCCATGATCGAACTCCTGCACGGCGACTGCTTGGAGTGGCTAAAGGAGCTGCCGGACTGCAGCGTGGACGCCTGCGTGACGGACCCGCCCTATGGGCTGAGCTTCATGGGTAAGGCGTGGGATTACGACGTGCCGCAGGTGGACGTGTGGCGCGAGGTGCTGCGGGTGCTGAAGCCAGGTGGCCACCTGCTGGCGTTCGCGGGCACCAGGACGCAGCACCGCATGGCGGTGGCGATCGAGGATGCGGGCTTTGAGATCCGCGACATGATCGCCTGGGTCTACGGGTCGGGGTTTCCGAAGTCGCTGGACGTGTCGAAGGCGATCGACAAGGCAGCTGGGGCCGAGCGGGAGGTGGTGGGGCAGCGGGTCTACGGAGATGGCCACGTTCAGAACAGCACCAAGCTTTCCCCGCCGATCGGAACCTTTGAGCGCACGCAAGACAAGCGCCTAGAAACCGCCCCCGCGCCCCCTGCCGCACAGCAGTGGTCCGGCTGGGGTACGGCGCTGAAGCCGGCGCTAGAGCCGATCACGGTGGCACGCAAGCCGCTGGGTGGGCGTACGGTGGCGGCGAACGTGCTGGAGCACGGCACCGGCGCGATCAACGTGGATGGGTGTCGGGTGGCAATGGACCCCGCAGATTTCGCCAGGCTGTCTGCTGGTGTTGAAGCCATAAGAAAGCGCGGAGGCGTCATGGACAACAGCTGGAAAAACAGCAGTGACTTAAGTGGTGCCAACCCAGCAAACTCGCTTGGCCGCTGGCCGGCGAACCTGATCCACGACGGCAGCGACGAGGTGGTGGGGTTGTTTCCTGACACTGGCATCAGCAAAGGCAAGGCACAGTTCAAAACTCACAGCACCTACGAATGGAGCCGAAGCCACGCGGATGCCACTGCAGAACCGCAGCACGGCATCGAAATCGGCTACGGCGACAGCGGCAGCGCCGCCCGGTTTTTCTACTGCGCGAAGGCCAGCAAGGCCGACCGCGGCGACGGCAACGGTCATCCCACCGTCAAGCCAACCGAGCTGATGCGCTACCTGTGCCGGCTGGTGACGCCACCGGGTGGTGTGGTGCTGGACCCTTTCATGGGCAGCGGCAGCACCGGCAAGGCCGCGGCGCTGGAGGGCTTCCGGTTCATCGGCATCGAGCGGGAGGCTGAGTACCTGGAGATCGCGCGTCGCCGTGTGCAGGTGGGTGACGTGCAGGGGTCGCTGCTGTGACCACCTGGCGCGTGGGCTTCATGGATGGTCTGCGGCCAGAGCAGCCGTTGACCGTAAGCGAGTGGGCCGATAGGTATCGACGACTGGGCAGTAAGGCAAGCGCAGAACCGGGGCCGTGGCGCACCAGCCGGACGCCATACCTACGTGAGCCGATGGATTGCCTTAGCACCACCAGCACAGTGCAACGTGTGGTGATGATGTTCGCGGCGCAGACTGGCAAGACCGAAAGCGGCGCCAACTGGCTGGGCTACGTGATCGACCATGCGCCAGGGCCGATGCTGCTGGTCCAACCCACGGTCGAGATGGCCAAGCGGTTGAGCAAGCAACGGCTGGAGTCACTGGTGACCGAGACGCCGTGCCTGTCCGCGAAGATCGCACCGAGCCGCAGCCGGGACTCGGGAAACACAATGTTTGCCAAAGAATTTCCAGGCGGAATGATGTTATTGACCGGGGCGAATTCCGCAACCGGCCTACGTTCGACGCCGTGCCGGTACATCTTTTGTGATGAAGTGGATGCGTTCCCGCTGGACGTAGACGGTGAAGGCGATCCGGTGAGCCTGGCTGAGAAGCGGGCCACAACGTTTGCGCGACGGAAGATCCTGCTCACCAGTACGCCAACGGTGAAGGACTTCTCGAGGATCGAGGCAGAATTCCAGCGCAGCGATCAACGTAGGTATTTCTGCCCATGCCCAAGCTGTGGGGCCATGCAATGGCTGAAGTGGTCGCAGCTGAAGTGGGACAACAACGACCCGACCACAGCGCTCTATGAATGCGAGCATTGCCACGAGCGGTTCGCCGAGATCCACAAGCCGGCAATGCTCCGGCAAGGCGAGTGGCGGGCAACCGCACCAAGCGACGGCAAGACCGCAGGGTTCCAGCTGTCGGGGCTCTACTCACCGCTGGGTTGGCTGAGTTGGGCGGACATGGTGGACGACTTCCTACGAGCCAAGGCTGATGCGCCGATGCTGAAGTCGTTTGTGAACACGCGGCTGGCGGAGACGTGGGAGGAGGACTTCGCCAGCAAGGTCAGTGCTGCAGGCCTGCAGGAGCGCTGCGAGCATTACGAGCCCGACACGATGCCGATCGGCAGTGCTGCGCTAACGGTTGGTGTTGATGTTCAGGACAACCGCCTGGCGATCAGCGTATGGGCCTGGGGTCGCGAAGAGGAAGGATGGCTGCTGCACCACCAGGAGATCTACGGCGATCCAGCAAGGCCTGAGCTGTGGAAGCAGCTGGACGAGGTGATCCTGCGCGAATGGGACCACGCCGAAGGTCGCAAGGTACGACCGCATGTGGTTGCCGTTGACTCCGGTGGCCACTTCACATCAGAGGTTTACCAATACGCCAGGGAGCGCAGCCGGCAAGGTGTGATCGCCATCAAAGGCCAAAGCCAGAAAGGCAAGCCGCCGATCGGCAAGCCCAGCAAGGTGGACATCAATGCCAAAGGCCAGACGTTGAAACGTGGCGCTGCGGTCTATCCAGTCGGTAGTGACACCATTAAGACGACCCTCTTCGGCCGGTTGCGCCACAACGATCCAGGCCACGGCTACCTCCACTTCCACATGGATGCAACAGTCGAATACTTCGAGCAGCTCACGGCCGAGAAGCAGGTATTGCGCTACAACCGCGGCGGGTTTCCAATTCGGGAATGGGTCAAGAAACCCAGCGCACGCAATGAAGCCCTCGACTGCCTGGTCTATGCCTACGCCGGGTTGTGCCATCTCTACAGCCGATATGACCGGAAGACGATTTGGGATCAGCTGGATAAGGCCCCATCAAGGGCTGATAGGCCTGTCCTAAGATCAAGCAAGACAGGGTCAACATTCCTTAGCAGCTGGTGAAGCCGTGAACATCCCATCGACAATCAGGGCTGGCGACACCATCCGTTGGCGTGATGATGCCAGCGTTGATGTCTTCGGTGATCCGATCGACAGCACCGCCTATTCGCTTACGTACTGGCTGCGCACCAATACCGCTAGCGAAGGTGCCAACGTCACAGGCACGGCCTACGGCACCGGCTGGGAGTTCACGATCACGGCAGCCACCAGTGCTGCCTTTGACGCCGGCCAGTGGTATTGGCAGGCCATCGCCAGCAAGACCGGATCGGTGATCACCATCGGTGCCGGGCAGATCGAGGTCCTGGCAGCACTGAGCTATGCCGGCACACCTGGCGCCGTAGATGGCCGCACGCAAGCCGAGAAGGATCTTGATGCCGTACAGGCTGCAATCCGCACGATCATCTCCGGTGGTGCCGTTGCTGAATACACGATCGGCAACCGACGCCTCAAGAAGCAGGACATGGCAAGCCTGCTGCAGTTAGAGGCGAAGCTCAAGGCTGAGGTGAAACGTGAGCAGGCCGCGGCCTTGATCGCCAATGGCCTTGGCAATCCGCACAACCTGTTCGTGAGGTTTTGATCATGGCCAAGAAACGCAAGCCGCTGCCTGCACCACAGCCACGGCGCCGCATGTATCAAGGTGCGCAGTTCAGCAGGCTCACGGCTGACTGGGTCACCGGCAGCACCAGCGCTGATAGTGAGATCTTTGGATCAGCGCAGAAGTTACGCGATCGTGCACGGCAGCTGTGCCGCGATAACGACTACGCCAGGCAGGCATTACGTGCCATCGAAGCCAACGTCGTCGGGCAAGGCATTCCTTTCCAGTCGCAGGTCAAGATGCAACGTGGCGCTGGCCGCCTTGATACAACCATCAATGACACGATCGAGAACGCATGGAAACAATGGTGCCATGCCACCTATTGCCATACTGGCGGCAAGCTGTCGTTTTCCGATATTGAACGCCTGGTAATTCGTAGCGTTGCCGAATCCGGCGAGGTGTTCATACGCATGGTCCGCCAATCCTTTGGTGGTAGCTCCATACCGCTTGCCTTAGAGGTATTGGAAGCAGACCTGCTGGACGACAGCCTCAATGGCCGCAGCCAAGAAGGTAACGAAATCAGGATGGGTGTAGAGGTTGATACGTGGGGCCGACCGATCGCGTATCACTTCCTGGCTTATCATCCTGGCGATTATCAATTCAGCAATCAGCAGATCACCAGCAAGCGCCACAAGCGAGTGATGGCTGATGAGGTGATCCACCTTTACCGGATGGAGCGGCCAGGTCAGACGCGCGGCGTCACGTGGTTCTCCAGCGCTATCCAACGCTTGCACCACCTAGCCGGCTACGAACAAGCCGAAGTCGTACGGGCCCGGGCCAGCAGCGCACTGATGGGTTTCATTACCAGCCCAGAAGGTGAGCTGATGGGTGATGACGTGATGGATGGTGATCGCGTCTCTCAGTTTGAGCCTGGAGTATTCAAATATCTGCAGCCTGGTGAGTCGGTATCAGTGCCGCAGCTCGACGCACCGGATGGTCAATTCGAGCCATTCCTGCGGGCCATGCTTCGCGCCATGGCTGCTGGTGTCGGCTGCAGCTATGAAACGATCAGCCGTGATTTCAGCCAGACCAACTACAGCAGCAGCCGGCTGTCGCTGCTAGAAGATCGCGACCAATGGCGCATCCTGCAGGCCTGGATGGTAGAGAATTTCCACCGCCGAGTGTTTGGCGAATGGCTGGATCTTGCTGTACTCAGCAATGCCATCAGCCTGCCCAGCTACGAAATCGCACCAGATCGCTATAAGGCCGTGCGATGGATGCCACGTGGTTGGGCATGGGTTGATCCCGGCAAGGAAGTGCAGGCATACAAGGAAGCTGTGCGCTGCGGCTTCAAGACGCTTGCTGAGGTCGTCGCCGAACAAGGCGGTGACCTGGATGAATTGCTGGTCGCACGGCAAGCCGAACTAGCGATGCTTGATCAGATGAGCATCATCCTCGACACCGACCCATCACAGGTTACGAATGCAGGCCAGCAGCAGGTGCCGGCCATTGCTCCTACGCCTGAACCCTGACCATGGCCAACATCAACGGAACCGCCATCGACCTTGCGCCTACCGATGGCATGAAGACTGAAGCGCAACGCTACCGGAGCTGGAAGTCAGACGGCCGCGCTGGAGGCACCGAAGTGGCTGCCACACGTGCAGGGCAGATCCTGTCTGGTGATGAGCTGAGCCCTGAGACCGTGATCACCATGGCGGCATGGTTCGCGCGTCATGAAGTGGACAAGCAAGGCCAAGGCTTCAATCCAGGTGAAGACGGCTATCCATCACCAGGCCGTGTGGCATGGGCCGCATGGGGTGGCGATCCTGGCCAATCTTGGTCAACTAGCAAAGCCGATAGGATTAAGAAACTACAGGACAGAACAATGGATCTAGGCAGACCATATCCAAACGAACATGCAGCAAGGTTGCATGATCCAGGGCAATACGACGAACTGCGGCGCGTCAATGGCGAAGGTGGCGCAGGCGTTGATTTCATCTACGGCATCAAGGCTGGCGAGTCCGAAATCCAGGCCATCCGTTTTGATGCGCAACGCTTCAGCGCTGCCGAAGCTCGCCAGTGGCTGGACGACCATGACTTCAGTGCCATCGAGTTCGAAGAGGCCACGGGGAAGCGTGAGATGACATCAATACAGCTCAGACGCCACCAGCCCGTTGACTTCAGCCGTAGCGCACAGACGGCCGATACGTTCTCGTTTCCATTTTCCAGTGAGTATCCAGTATCTCGATACTTCGGTAATGAGATACTGAGCCACACGCCAGACGCAGCAGACCTAAGCCGCCTCAATGATGCGGCGCCAGTCCTGTTCAACCATGACCCCAACAAGCCGATTGGCGTCGTGGAACGTGCCTGGATGGATGAAGGCAAGAAGCGTGGTTACGTGAGCGTCCGCTTCAGCAAAAACCAATTCGCGCAGGAAGTGCTTAATGACGTCCGCGATGGTGTGCTACGTAATGTCTCGTTTGGCTATTCAATTGATGATCTCCAGCAGCGTGGCGAAGACTTCATCGCTACCCGCTGGAGTCCTTACGAGGTGAGTATTGTTACGATACCCGCTGACCCTACAATAGGAATTGGGCGGTCTATGGACACCCAAACCGCGGCCACAGCCGCAATCCCCACTATTTCCGAACCAATGGAAACCACCACTGATCTCACCGTGGTGCGGGCTGAAGCGGCTGCAGAGGCTGCCAAAGCAGAACGCACCCGCATCTCCGGCATCACTGCCCTCACCGATAAGCACGGCATGGCCGACTTGGGTCGCCAGCTAATTGAAGGTGGCCGCAGCCTCGACGAGGCTCGCGCTGCTGTGCTCGATAAGCTCGGCGCCAAGGCTCAGCCTGTGTCCCAGAAGGCCAGCGAAATCGGCCTGACCGACAAGGAAGTCCGTTCCTTCTCCTTCCAACGGGCCATTAATGCCCTCGCCAATCCTGGCGATCGCCGCGCCTGGGAAGCTGCTGCATTCGAACGCGAATGTTCCGAAGCTGCTTCTGCCCGTTCTGGCAAGACCGCCCAAGGCATCCTCGTGCCTGATGACGTCCTGCGTCGTGATCTGGTCGTCGGTACCGCTTCGGCTGCCGGTGATCTGGTCGGTACTGACTTCCGCCCTGGTTCGTTCATCGAGCTGCTGCGGAACCGTTCGGCACTCAATCAACTCGGCATCACCAGCCTGACCGGCCTGTCCGGTAACGTCGCTATCCCACGGCAAAATGGTGCGGCGACCGCGTACTGGCTGGCTGAATCGGGTTCACCGACCGAAAGCAATCAGACCGTTGATCAGGTCAACATGTCTCCCAAGACTGTTGGCGCCTTCACGGATTACAGCCGGAAGCTGATGCTGCAGGCCAGCATCGATGTCGAGCAGATGATCCGCCAAGATCTGGCCAGCGTGTTGGCGCTAGAGATGGATCGCACTGGCCTCTACGGCCTGGGCAACACCAACCAACCCCTCGGCATCAAGCTGACCACCGGCATCAATACCGAGGACTTTGCTGCTGCCACCCCGACCTATGCCGAGGTGGTGAGCATGGAAAGCCAGATCGCCGCCGACAACGCCGACATCGGCGCCATGGCCTACCTGATGAATGCCTCCATGCGTGGGGCCCTGAAGACCAAAGATAAAGGCACTGATACCGGCGCCTACGTATACGAGCCCGGCGGTACCGTCAACGGTTACAACGCCGTCGTCTCCAATCAAGTTGCCAGTGGCGATGTGTTTTTCGCCGTTTGGAGCCAGCTGATCATGGGCCTTTGGTCTGGTCTTGACCTGACCGTTGATCCCTATGGCCAGGCCACTAGCGGCACCGTTCGCGTGATTGCCCTGCAGGATGTTGACTTCGCTGTCCGTCATCCTGAGGCCTTCTGCCGCGGTAACAACACCCTCTGATAGTTGATGCGGGGCGGCTTCGGTCGCCCTTTACGCAATGCAGATCCTGATCCTAAAGAACACATCAATCAAGGGCGTTGCCGTAAAGGTTGATCAGATCGTTGAAGCCGACAAGGCTGATGCCATCACCTTGATCAACATGGGCAAGGCCCTGCCAGCACCAACAGCACAACGCAAACCTCGCATCAAGGCCAATGGCAATCCTTCCCCAAACGCTTGAAAAGCTGCAGCACTTCCCGCTGCATCCTGTCGCCCAGGAGACCACCACCTTCACTGGTGCTACCACCAACATCGCAGACCTTAAGGACTTCGATGGCGATATCCAGGTGATCCTGGATTCCGGCGCTGCTGCTGCGTCCGGCACCATGACCGGCAAGATCCAGCACAGCGACACCACCACATCTGGCGACTTCTCTGATGTGACCGGCGGCGGCTTCACTGCCGTGGCACAGGCCGTCAGCAAGCAGGTGATCACCCTGAACCGTGACGAGCTGAAGCGGTACATCCGTTTTGTTGGCACCATCGCCAGCAGCGGTACCACCACCTTCTCGGTCAACGGTTACGGCGTCAAGAAGTACGGCTGATTCACGCTATGGGCGTCAGTGATCCTGGCGCCCTTTCCCTATGGCTTTCACCGAAACGCTCGACACGTTCTTTGATGACTTTGGCGTCACCTGCACTGCTGGTGCCGTGACCGCCTTGGCCATCCTTGATATGCCATCAGAGGTATTGGCTGGTGACATGGTGCTCACCACTGACTACAGCCTGACCGCACAGGCTTCGGATTTCGGTAGCCTCAAATATGGCGACAGCATTACGGTGAACAGCATCGCCTACACGGTCCGTGAGACGCGGTTGATTGATGACGGTAGCCTAGTTGTATTGGGTCTGCAGAAAACATGATTAAGACCGCTACCCGTTCCGTTTGGTCCACAACGAATCCAACGCTGCTAGCTGGTGAGTTCGGCCGCGAATCAGATACTGGCAACTTGAAGATCGGCGATGGGAAGCTGGCATGGGACCGCCTGCCCTATCACGGCTGCCCTGGTTATTGGGGTTCATTCTGGGACAGCACATCACAGACCGCAACTGCCAACACTGCAACCTCGATATACCTACGGTCAAGCGATGCGGCAAGCTATGGCATTCGCGTGGCATCACAGACCAGGATCACCTTTGACTATCCTGGTGTCTACAGCATTACCTTCTCGATACAGTTCAGCAATTCAGATAGCCAGATCCACGACATCAACGCCTGGCTCCGCAAGAATGACAGCGGCAGCACTGGCGACATCGCCGCATCAGATAGCAGGTTCAGCATCATCTCAAGCCATGGCGGTAGTAATGGCAGCGTGATCGGAACCGTTAACTACGTGCTGCCAGTGGTGGCCAATGACTACGTTGAATTGATCTGGTCTACGTCTAACGCGGCTGCGTTCATACTTGCGGAGGCCGCAGGCACCAGCCCGGTGACGCATCCCAGCATCCCAGGCATCATCTGCACCGTTATCCAGATCGCTGCTGCATAGCCATGGCAACCCGTCGCGAATCCATCCTTGCTGCACTGGCCAGCACGTTGGCAGGCACCACTGGCGTCAGCACCAGGATCTACCGCAGCCGTGTAGAACCCATCAGCCGTGGTGAGTCGCCTGCACTGGTGCTAGAGCCGATCTCAGATCAGGCCAATACTGATGTCAGCTTCTGCAAAACCGACTGGACCCTAACGGTCAGGATCTCGATCATCGTTCGTGGGATCATCCCAGATCAGCAGGCTGATCCAATCCTGCAGAGCCTGCATTCCAAGGTGATGGCTGATCTGACAGTCGGCGGCTATGCCATGGGCATCGAACCGCAAGGCGTACAATTTGACATGATCGAGGCGGATCAGCCTAGTGGTGTGATCAGCTGCGATTACCTGATCCGCTATCGGACTTCAACAATCGACCAATCCATTGCCTGACTTATCATGTTTGATGAATACCACGGACAAGGTGGGTCGTACCTGCTGAATCCCAAAACCGGCAAACGACAGCTCGTAGAGCGCACAGAGCCGGCCAACGCCCAACCGCAACCCTCCAATGGCTCTGACCCGGAAACGCCTGATCCTGGCAAAGATTGAATCCACGTATGGCACGGATCCAACGCCTACCGGATCTAGCAATGCCATCCTTGTCCGCAGCCTTGAAGTAACACCGCTTCAGGCTGAGGTCGTCAATCGTGAACTGATCACTCCCTACCTCGGCAGCAGTCAACAGCTGCTGGCGCAGACCAACGTAGAGATCACGTTTGAGGTTGAACTGGCCGGCTCTGGCACCGCTGGCACCGCACCGGCATATGGTCCGCTGCTGAAGGCTTGCGGCCTGTCTGAGACGACTGTCGCCAGCACCAGTACAACCTATGCACCGGTGTCGTCCGCCTTCAGTTCGGTCACGATCTATTTCCATAACGATGGCATTCGCCACAAGATCACCGGCTGCCGTGGCACCTTCACGTTGAACGCCGAAGTCGGCCAGATTCCGACGATCAGCTTCACGATGACCGGCATATACAACGCTCCCACAGACGAGACGCTGCCGACTCCTACCTATACATATCAGGTAGCTCCGCTGATCTTCAAGCACACCAACACCAGCAGCTTCTCGATCTTCTCCTATAGCGCCTGCCTGCAAAGCATCTCCCTGGAGATGGCCAACGAGATCGTCTACCGGGAACTCGTCGGCTGCACCAAAGAAGTGCTGATCACGAACCGTGCACCTAGCGGTACGGTGATGATCGAGGCACCATCCATCACGGCTAAGGACTTCTTTGGAGCAGCACTTGGCACATCAACCGGCAGCATCTCGTTCGTCCATGGCACAACTGCTGGCAATATTGTCACCTTTACTGCTGCTCAATCTGATCTTGGCGCTCCGACCTACGCAGACCAAGACGGCGTGCAGATGCTAGAACTGCCCTACATCGCCACACCATCCACCAGTGGCAATGATGAACTTTCTATTGCTTTCACCTGATGGCATTCTTCCTTGATCAATCAGAAAGCTACAGCTGGCCCGTTACCGTTAAAGTCCCACAGGATGGAGGTAAGTTTCGATCGTTAACCTTTGACGCTGTCTTTCAACGTGTATCCACCGAACGCCAGGAAGAACTAGGCCGGCAGCTGCTGCGACAAAGGACAAGGATCGACATCGGCGAAACGGACGACCTTCTGACGCCTCGTCAGATCGCGTCCGAATTGCTGGTCGGCTGGGAAGGCATCAAAGACAAGGAAGGAGAGAAAGGACAGGATGTTCCATATAGCGAATCAACTAAGGCAAGACTTCTCAACATCCCAGAAGTCGTTAATGCGATTCTTGATTCATGGAACAAAAGCGTACCTGAGGCTAAGTTAAAAAACTAAGAGGCGCCGTCCGCCATCTGTTTGATGCTGACGGCGCACCGAATCTAGCGCTTGATCAAGATGCCATTGCCTTGGGCATTCAACTACCAGATGAACAGAACAAGGTTACGTCATATGGCATTTGGCCCGATCATGCCGAATGCCTAGATGTATTTCTGCGTTGCATTACGCAATGGCGAGCTGGGCCCAATGGAATCATTGGCCTAGACTATGGCATAGTCCTGGAACTTGCTAAGCTATTGATGATCACCGACCCTCTCGCCATGCTGCAGGATCTGCAAGTGATGGAAATCGAGGCGCGTGAAATCATGAACTCACGGATGGAGAAGTGATATGGCCACAACCCTCGACGCACTTCTCAAGATCAAAGCTGATGTCAAAGGTACCCAGGAGATCAACGGGCTGACAGGTGCCTTGATACGGGCTGATGTCGCAGCCAAGGACACCGCAGCATCCATGAGTATGCTGTCTGGCGCCACTGGCATGGCAGGCCTGGCTGGCATCTTCTCCAAGCTGACGCCATTGCTATCCGCAGCAGGGCTGATCTCGATCACACAGGCGGCCGTTGATGCTGGCAATCAGATGTACCTGATGAGCCAACGCACTGGTGTATCGGTTGAAATGTTGGCGAAATTAAAGAAAGCGGCGGCAATGTCTGGCGCTGACTTTGGTGTTGTCGAAGGAGCCTTAATTCGCCTATCGCGTGCGATGGGTGCTGCCGCATCACAGAGCAGGTTTGGTGAGAAGACAAAGGAAGAAATTGATAAGGCTGTGCAGGCTGTTAAGGATGGTGAACGTGATCAACTCTACGCCGTTCGGCTGGCCACTGATCTCCGAATTGAAAAGTTAAAAGACGAAAGCGACAAGCGCCTGGATGAACTCGGCAAGCGCTACAAGCGCGAATTGCAATTATTAGAAGATTCCTGGGATGATCAAGATGATGCACAGACCAAAGCCATCAGGCGTGAATACGAGACAAGGCGTGAAGCTATCCAGAACAATGCTGGATTGAATGACATGCAACGCAAGCTTGCGTTGCAAAGCTTAGAGGATGAGCAGGACGAAGTTCTGAAAAGGATCAGGCGGGCCAATCGAGATCAACGCCAAACGATCAAGGATCAACGTGCTGCCCAGGAAGCGCAAGAACGTAAACAAATCGAAAGAAATCTCAGACAACAGGAACAACAGATTAAGGAATCAGCGGATAGAAGCTCAGAAGCAATCAGGGCCGCATCAGACGCAGCACAGAAAGCCTTAAAGGGTGAAAATAAGTCTGAGCTAGCAGACCAGTTGGAGTCTTTAGGTGTTAGCGGAAAGGGTGCATCAGAGGCATTCCGCAAACTTGGAATCAGCATCAAATCAGCCAACGGCATGATGCGCGATCCAGGTGATGTGATGCTGGATATTTTTGATGCTCTCAATAAGATCCCAGATCAAGCAACAAGAACCAGCCTTTCGTTCCAATTGCTTGGCAAGCAAGCTGCACAACTCAACCCAATGATGTTGATGGGCAGCGCTGCTATACGTGGCTTCAATGTAAGCATGACGGCTGGATTCGCTAAAGATGCGCGAGAGTACACTAGGCAGTTGCAAGCCCTTGGCGGGGCAGTTGGCGGACTGGGAGTAGAGATAGCAAAATCTGGCATCTTAATTCAGCTGACTAATTTCGCTAAAGTTATCACTGATGTGGTCAGGTCCCTTAACAAGATTGATCCTGTCATCCGCAAGTCTGGTGTTTCTGTGTTCCTGGCAGCATTCGCCCCATTGACAACCATCAATGACAACTTGAAAACTCTGCAGATCAACTTTGATTCTGTATCATTAAAGCTGGCTTTGCTATTCTCCGGCCCTAGCGGATGGACGGCCCTGCTTGTTAATGCTGGAGCTTCGCTCTATGCGTTCAAAGATCAGGTCGTCAACTTCTTGATCTGGTGGGGTAACGCGACGTTTGACGCGCTAATGGCAATATCGAAGTTCTTTAACGATCTGTTCATTAAGCCATTTGTTGATATGTTCAATTTGATCAAGAAGCCCGTGCTTGACTTCCTTTCCTGGTTTGATCAGCGATGGAAGGACGCAGCCCAGGCCTTCAATTCCTACATCATCTCACCAATCAAGAACTCATGGGATGCAATGATTGGATACCTCAAGGGTGGCTTTAACTCATTCTTGCAATGGTTGTTTTCTGGGTTGAACAAGGCGATTACGGAGTACAACAAGATTATCGGAGTTGCCAATACATTGCCAGGCGTACGTCAGATCGACTACATCGCAAACGTTGGCGTTCCTCAATTCGCCAATGGTGGCGTCATCAACGCACCAACCATGGCGATGGTTGGCGAAGGTGGACAGCGTGAGTACATCATCCCCGAAAGCAAGATGGCATCAGCCTCTGCGCGGTACCTATCCGGATCGCGTGGTGGGCAAGTTCTTGGATCGGGCAATGCAACCATGGCAGCGCCTGTGATCAACATCACCACCGGCCCGGTGATTGAGCAGAACGGTCAGCAGTACGTCTCCGTAACAGATCTGGAGCGGGCCATGCGTGCCACGGCTGATGGCGTCATGAGCAGGCTGCGCACGCCATCAGCACGCCTTGCATTGGGGATGGGCTGATGGCAAGGGCACAATCGCAGTACCTACGGATCTACGACGGCTCTGGCACGTATCAACGCTGGCAGAGCTACTACGTCAACACGACGGTCACCTGGGATTCTGCGGCATGGATCTACCAAGACTTCGCGGCAGATGGCATCACGGCTGGTGTCGTGGGGGATGAAAGCGGAATGGCGGTGACGCTGCCAGCCACCAGCATTGTGATGGAGACCGTTGATCAGGCCATCAGCAATGGGTGGCTGGCGGATCTGTCGATCTATCAGTTCGATTCACTGCTGGGCAATACCGCCCCACAGGCCGGGCAGGAACTGATCGCTGCTTTCACTGGTGAGATCGTCGGCGCCAAGGCAACACTCACCAGCATTACGCTCCAACTCGGCAGTGCCGTTAGCCCAGTTGGTGCGCAGATCCCACCGCGAAAGTTAACCACTAGGATCATGGGCAAGGGTTGCATCCTATGAGCTACGCCTGGCGCGACTACATGACGATGAACGCCTTCGAGGCGGGCTTCGTTGGTGTGCCATCCGTAGAAACCGGTGCCACAGGATCCAGCAACCTTGATGCGGATCAGAAGGCTGCTGTCATCGGCGATCCGGTGCCGATCGTCTTCTGCCGCCGTAATGAAACCAGCGGCACTGGCGGCATCCTGATCAGCCCACTGGCAACCGAGGCACGGTTCCAGAACAGTGCCACCACCAATGAAGTCACGGTCTATTGGCACCTGATCCTTGGTGACGGCCAGATGGGCAGCATTCAGCGCCGTGATGTGTTCTGGCGTGGTTATCGCGTAGGTACTTATACCCAGACCTATGGCCGCCGTGCTGGCACCTGGACACCTGGGAACTTCATCACCGATCTAGCAACCTTTCAGTACACGCCAGACT
>Ga0316627_100000165_pt1 | contig 15011 bp, 13 predicted proteins | sample OWC_Aug_M2_C1_D1_FD_207653 | JGI IMG/M metagenome (GOLD analysis project Ga0316627, IMG submission 207653) | Wetland soil microbial communities from Old Woman Creek delta, Ohio, United States - OWC_Aug_M2_C1_D1_C | ecosystem: Environmental > Terrestrial > Soil > Wetlands | place: USA: Ohio...
TGATCGAGCGCGTGCGCAAGCTGTCGGTGGCCTATCGGCTGAAACAGGACGCGAGCGCCGGACCGGTGCTCGACCGGCTGCTGAAGAACCTGTCGGCCGACCAGACGGTGAGCGTGATACGGGCCTTTAGCTATTTTTCGCACTTGGCCAACATCGCCGAGGACCGGCACCATGTGCGCCGCCGGCTGCTGCACGAGCGTGCCGGCGACCAGCAGGAAGGCTCGCTGGCGGTGTGCTTCGAGCGGCTGCACCGCGCCGACCAGCGTGCGGCCGACATCGCTGCGACGCTGAAGCGCGCCTACATCGCGCCGGTGCTCACTGCCCACCCCACCGAAGTGCAGCGCAAGAGCATCCTCGATGCCGAGCGCGCGATCGCCGAGTTCATCGGCGAACGCGACGAGCTGGCGAGCGATCGCGAACGGCAGGACAACGAGGAGCTGATCCGCGCGCGCATCACGCAGCTGTGGCAGACGCGCATGCTGCGCACCGCCAAGCTGACGGTGGCCGACGAGATCGAGAACGCGCTCAGCTACTACCACGCCACCTTCCTGCGCCAGATTCCCAAGCTGTACCGCGAGATCGAACAGGCCCTGCCCGGCCACGAGGTGCCGCCCTTCCTGCGCATGGGCAACTGGATCGGCGGCGACCGCGATGGCAACCCCAACGTCGGCGCCGAGACGCTGCGCATGGCGCTGGCGCGGCAGGCCGAAACCGCGTTGCGTTTCTACCTGACCGAGATCCACCAGCTGGGTGCCGAGCTGTCCACCTCGCACATGCTGGCGCCTGTGAGCGAGCCGATGCTGGCGCTGGCCGCGGCCTCGCCCGACCACAGCGAGCACCGCGCCGACGAGCCCTACCGCCGCGCGCTGATCGGCATGTACTCGCGCCTGGCGGCCACGCTGCAGGCACTGACCGGCACCGAGGCGTTGCGCCACGCCGTGGCGCCGCAGAAGGCCTACCCGGACGCGGCCGAATTCCTGGCCGACCTTCGCATCATCGAGCACTCACTGCGCAGCCACCACGCACAGGCGCTGATTGCGCCGCGGCTGGCGCCGCTGATGCGCGCGGTGCAGGTCTTCGGCTTCCACCTGGCTACAGTGGACCTGCGCCAAAGCTCCGACCAGCACGAGGCGGTGCTGGCCGAGTTGCTGAAGACCGCGCGCATCGAGCCCGACTACCGCGCGCTCGACGAAGGCCGGCGCCGCGAGCTGCTGCTAAGGCTGCTCGACGATGCGCGGCCGCTGCGCGTGCGCGCCGCCGAGTACTCGCCGCTGGTGAATCACGAGCTGGCGATCTTCGAGACCGCCGCCGAGATGCGCCAGCGCTACGGCGCCGAGGCGCTGCGCCACTACATCATCAGCCACACCGAAGACGTGAGCGACCTGCTCGAGGTGCTGCTGCTTCAGAAGGAATGCGGACTGATGCGCGGCACGCTCGACGATGCGGCCACCAACGACCTGATCGTCGTGCCGCTGTTCGAGACCATCGAGGACCTGCGCAACGCGGCGCGCATCATGCGCGAGTTCTACGCGCAGCCGGGCGTGCTGCCGATGATCTGCCGCAGCGGCGCCGAGCAGGACATCATGCTCGGCTACAGCGACAGCAACAAGGACGGTGGCTTCTTCACCAGCAACTGGGAGCTGTACCGCACCGAAATCGCGCTGGTCGAGCTGTTCGAGCCGCTGGAGCGCGAGCACGGCCTGCTGCTCCGCCTGTTCCACGGCCGCGGCGGCACGGTGGGCCGCGGCGGTGGACCCAGCTACCAGGCCATCCTGGCGCAGCCCCCGGGCACGGTGAAGGGCCAGATCCGGCTGACCGAACAGGGCGAAGTCATCGGTTCCAAGTACGCCAACCCCGAGATCGGCCGGCGCAACCTGGAAACGCTGGTCGCGGCCACGCTGGAAGCCACGCTGCTGCACCCGACGAAGAGCGCGCCCAAGGCCTTCCTCGATGCGGCCGATCAGATCAGCCGGGCGAGCTTCGCCGCCTATCGCAAGCTGGTGTACGAGACGCCGGGATTTGCCGACTACTTCTTCGCCGCCACGCCGATCCGCGAGATCGCCGAGTTGAACATCGGCTCGCGCCCGGCCTCGCGCAAGGCCAACCGCGCGATCGAGGATCTGCGCGCCATCCCGTGGAGCTTCAGCTGGGGCCAGAGCCGGCTGGCACTGCCGGGTTGGGCCGGCTTCGGCTCGGCCATCGAGTCCTGGCTTGCCGAGCCGGCCACGCGCCAGGCGCACCTGGAACTGCTGCGGCGCATGCACAGGCAGTGGCCGTTCTTCCGCACGCTGCTGTCCAACTTGGACATGGTGCTGGCCAAGAGCGACCTGCGCATCGCCGCGCGTTATGTCGAGCTGGTCGAGGACAGGAGGCTCGGCAAGCGCATCTTCGGCGCCATTCGCGACGAATGGGAGCGTGCCCACGAGGCGCTGTCGCAGATCACCGGCGAGACGCGGCGGCTGCAGTCGAACCCGTCGCTGGCGCGCTCGATCGAGCATCGCTTTCCGTACCTGGACCCGTTGAACCACCTGCAGGTCGAACTGATGCGCCGGCATCGCCGGCCCGGGGCGAACGCGGCCGACCCCACCGAGCAGCGGCTGCGCCGCGGCATCCACCTGTCGATCAACGGCATCGCCGCCGGACTGCGCAACACCGGCTGACGTACCGGCCGGGCGCGCGGCTACCGCTGCAGCGCCTCGCGCACTGCCGTCAGCTGCCGGCGCGACACGGCCAGCCAGTCACCGGTGGGCTGCACCTGTACCGCCCAGTGCTCGGCATGGCCCTCGTCGGCGCTGCTGCCGTCACCGCGGCGGCGCTGCAGCGCACGCACTGCCGAGCGCGCCACCAGCGCGTTGCGGTGCACGCGCAGGAAGCCGTCGCCCAGGCGCTGCTCCAGATCGCTGAGCGCGTCGTCCAGCACGTAGCTGTGGGCGGGGGTGCGCAGCGTCACGTACTTGAGCTCGGCCTTCAGGTAAAGCACGTCGACCAGCGGCAGGCGCAGCACGCGACCCCGGTCGTGCACGACCAGCACGCGCGACGCGTCGGCCGACGCGGCCGGCAGCTCGGCCGCGCGACGTCGCTGGGCCACGCGCTGCAGCGCCGAGCGAAGCCGCTCGCGAGACACCGGCTTGGTCAGGTAGTCGGCCACGTCCAGCTCGAAGGCGCGCAGCGCATGCTCGGCATGAGCGCTGACGAAGACCACGCTCGGCGGCTGGTCACGCTGGCGCAACGCGGCCGCCAGCTGCATGCCGTCGAGCCCCGGCAGGCCGATGTCCAGCAGCACCAGGTCGCACGGCAGCCTGCGCAGCAAGGCCAGCGCCTGGTCGGCATCGCCGGCCTCGCCGACGACGTCGCAGGCCGGGTCGACGCAGTCCTGCAGCATGGCACGCAGGCGCAGCCGGGCCAGCGACTCGTCGTCGACCAGCAGAAGTTTCAACGGTGGCATGACGGCATCACAAGGGCACGATGATGCGCGCGCGGAACAGCCCGCCCTCGCGCCAGACGTCACACTGGCCGGCCACGTCGTGCAGCAGGCGCAGCCGCTCGCGCACGTTGCGCAGCGCCATGCCGTGGCCCGGTGCCGACGGCGCGTCGGCCAGCGTGTTGCTGACCAGCACCACCGCCTGGCCCCGCTTGAGCTCGGCCTGCACCCAGATGCGCGCGCCCTGCACGGAAGGCTCGACGCCGTGGCGCACCGCGTTCTCCACCAGCGGCTGCAGCACCAGTGGCGGCACGCGCGCGGCGCCGACGCGCGGGTCGATGTCCCAGCTGACCTGCAGCCGATTGCCATAGCGAATCTGCTCGATCGCCAGGTAGCGCTGCGCCAGGTCGATTTCCTCGTTGAGCGACACCGACTCGCCGGCATCGGCCAGCGCCACGCGGAACAGCTGGGCCAGGTCCTCGAGAACGCCCTCGGCGCGGGCGGGGTCGACGCGCACCAGCGCCAGCGCGGTGTTCAGCGCGTTGAACAGGAAGTGCGGCCGGATGCGCGACTGCAATTCGGCCAGGCGCACGCTCGCATCGACCGGCTGCCAGAGCCTGGTCCGCAGCTCCAGCCACGACCAGGCAGCGCCGGCCAGCGCGGCGCCGGCCAGCGCCACGCCCAGCAGATGGATACCCGCGCCGGAATCGGCCAGGCCGGCCCACCACAATGGCCACCAGGCGATCAGCGCCGCCGCCGCCCCCAGCGCCAGCAGGCTGCCCTGGCGCGCTGCAGCCGAACGCCGGGCCAGCGCCGCCTTCAACGCACACACCGTCACCAGCCACAGCATCGTGCCGGCGACGCCGACGAACATTGCCGCGGACTGGCGCGCGACCCATTCACCCAGGCTGCCGGCACCGGCCAGCACGCCGACCGCCAGCACCGCCTGCACGCCCAGCACCACGCGCAGCGCCACCATGGCGTTGCAGATGTCCGGCGCCGGCAGGTCGCCGACGCGCGCCTTCTGCTCCAGCAGCGGGTCGAAGTGGGTGGGCGCGAAGGAGCGCGAATTCAGATCGGCAGGCCGCGTGCTGGCCGGCCACAGACTCGCCGGCCGCGTGTCGCCGCCGCCCGGGTCGGTGTCCGATGGTGCGGGCCGAGTCGACGCACGGCCGCCGGACGGCGCGCGCGACCTCGGCGGGGCTTCTGAGAATCTGGGGCGGCCCGAGGTCTTCCTGACCGGCGTACGTGGCATGGCCCGTCGATAATAAGGACTCCCGACGCCTGCGTCGTATCCCGATGTCACCAGCCCCATGTCTGCCAATCCGCTCGACAACAAAGCCCAGGCCTGGTCGGCCTTGTTCAGCGAGCCGATGAGCGAGCTCGTCAAGCGCTACACCGCCAGCGTCGGCTTCGACCAGCGGCTGTGGCGCGCAGACATCGACGGCAGCCTGGCCCACGCCGAGATGCTGGCCGCGCGCGGCATCATCGGTGCGCAGGACCTGGCCGACATCCGCCGCGGCATGGAGCAGATCCGCCAGGAGATCGAAGCCGGCGCCTTCGAATGGAAGCTCGAGCTCGAGGACGTTCACCTGAACATCGAGGCGCGGCTGACCCAGCTCGTCGGCGACGCCGGCAAGCGGCTGCACACCGGGCGCAGCCGCAACGACCAGGTGGCCACCGACGTGCGGCTGTGGCTGCGCGACGAGATCGACGCGCTGGACGGACTGCTGGCCGACATGCAGCGCGCACTGGTCGGCCTGTCAGCCCGGCATGCCGAGACGGTGATGCCCGGTTTCACGCACATGCAGGTGGCGCAGCCGGTGAGCTTTGCGCACCACCTGCTGGCCTACGTGGAGATGTTCGCGCGCGACGCCGAGCGGCTGGCCGACCTGCGCCGGCGCACCAACCGGCTGCCGCTGGGCGCCGCCGCACTGGCCGGCACCAGCTACCCGATCGACCGCGAGCACGTGGCGCGCCTGCTCGGCTTTGAGGTGCTGTGCCAGAACAGCCTGGACGCTGTCAGCGACCGCGACTTCGCGCTCGAGTTCGCCGCCTTCGCATCGATCTGCATGGTGCACGTGTCGCGCCTGGCCGAAGAACTGGTGCTGTGGATGAGCCAGAACTTCGGCTTCATCGACCTGGCCGATCGCTACTGCACCGGCAGCTCGATCATGCCGCAGAAGCGCAACCCCGACGTGGCCGAACTGGCGCGCGGCAAGACCGGCCGCGTGGTCGGCCACCTGATGGGCCTGCTGATGCTGATGAAGGGCCAGCCGCTGGCCTACAACAAGGACAACCAGGAAGACAAGGAGCCGCTGTTCGACAGCGTGGACACGCTGCGCGACACGCTGCGCATCATGGCCGAAATGGTCGGCGGCATCGTCGTCAAGCCCGAGGCGATGGAGCGCGCCGCACTGCGCGGCTATGCCACCGCCACCGACCTGGCCGACTACCTGGTGAAGAAGGGACTGGCCTTCCGCGACGCGCACGAGGTGGTCGCGCATGCCGTCAAGGCGGCGATGCAGCAAGGTCTGGACCTGGCACAACTGCCCTTGGCCACGCTGCAGGGCTTCCATCCGGCGATCGGCAGCGACGTCTTCGAGCTGCTATCGCTGCGCGGCTCGCTCGACGCGCGCAACGGTGTGGCCGGCACCGCCCCGGCGCAGGTGCGCGCGCAACTCGAGCGCCATCGCGCACGCCTGGGCTGAGGCCCCGGCCCCGGGGCCCCTCTCACCCGGCGCCGCTCGAAGGCTGCGTTTCGCCCTGCTCGATCCAGGCAAGCACCAGCGTGTAAGCCACAGCCAGCACCACCGGGCCGACGAAGATGCCGATCAGGCCGAAGGCCAGCAAGCCGCCGATCACGCCGGCAAAGATCAGCAGCAGCGGCAGGTCGGCGCCGCGCCTGATCAGCACAGGCCGCAGGAAGTTGTCCATCGTCACCACCACCGACGACCACAGCAGCAGGAACGTGCCCCAGCCAGAGTCGCCGCTCCAGTAAAGCCAGGCCACCGCCGGGAACAGCACCAGGCCCGGCCCGAGCTGGGCAATGCACAGCAGCAGCATCACGGCCGTCAGCAGCCCGGCGAAAGGCACGCCGGCAATCCCCAGGCCGACGCCGCCCAGACCGGCCTGCACCACCGCTGTGACGCCGACACCGAGTGCGACACCGCGGATCGCCTGTCCGGCCAGCACCACCGCGTTGTCGCCGTAGACGCCGGCCAGGCGCTGGCCGAAACGCCGCACGGCCAGCGCCGCGGACTCGCCGCCCGAATACATCAACGCGGCCAGCACCACCGTCAGCAGGAACTGCACGAACACCAGGCCGACGCTGCCGGCCTGCGCGACGAACCACCTGGCCACGTCGTCGGCATAGGGCGCGAGCTTCGCGAGCAGGCCCACCGATCCGGTGGCGGCAGCCTGTTCCCACAGCTGCGCCGCGCGCTCGCCGACCAACGGCAGGTTGGCCACCCACGGCGGCGGCGGCGGCAACTTGAAGCCCGACAGCATCGTCGCCTGCACGACGATTTCGTCGGCATGGCGCACGATGGTGCCGATGGCCAGCATCAGAGGCACCACCAGCAGCATCAGGATCAGCAGGCTCATCACCAGCACCGCCAGGCCGCGCCGGCCCCACAGGCGGGCCTCGAACCAGCGCAGCAGCGGCCAGGTGGACACGGCGATCATCGTGGCCCAGATCGTCGGCGCCATGAAGGGCCGCAGGATCCACAGCGTGGCCACGATCAGCAGGCAGATGAAGAGCACGCCGAGCGTCGTGCGGGTCAGGTCGCGCTGGGGGGTGGGCATCGGCGAAACTCCTGCATCGATTGTGCATGAGTGCGGGCTGGCGCCAGGGCCGATGCAAGGCGGGTGCGGCTCCTAGAATCTGCCGCCATCGTCGCCCCGGGAAGGAAGCCCTCATGCCGCTGTCGCGACTCAACCTGCATGCCGCGCTGCTGTGCCTCGGCATCGGCCTGTGCGCAGGCCAGGCACGAGCGCAGGCCGGGGCGCAGACCGCCGCCGCGGACACGGTGAGCCGCGGCGCCTACCTGGCGCGCGCCGCAGACTGCGTGTCCTGCCACACCGCGCCGGGCGGCGCGCCCTACGCCGGCGGCTACCGGCTCGACACGCCCTTCGGCTACCTGCTGTCGCCGAACATCACGCCGGACGCGGCCACCGGCATCGGCCTCTGGACAGCCGCCGATTTCTGGCGCGCACTGCACCAGGGGGTGAACCGGCGCGGCCAGGACATGTACCCGGTGATGCCCTTCGACTTCTACACCCGTGTCACGCGCGAGGACAGCGACGCGATCTTCGCCTACCTGCGCAGCCTGCCGCCGGCGCACAACGCCGTGGTCGTCAACCACCTTCGTTTCCCCTTCGACCAGCGCTGGTCGATGGCGGTGTGGCGTGAGCTGTACTTCAACGAAGGCAGCTACCGACCGGACCCGGCCAAGTCGCCGGCCTGGAACCGCGGCGCCTACCTGGTCGAGGGGCTCGGCCATTGCAGTGCCTGCCATTCACCACGCAACGCGCTGGGCGGCATCGAGAAGGACAAGGCCTACACCGGTGCCTCGGTCGACGGCTGGTTCGCGCTGAACCTCACGTCCGAGCTGCACACCGGCCTGGGGCAATGGACCGCTGAACAGATCGCCGCCTACCTGAAGACCGGCGCCGTGGCCGGCAAGACCACCGCGCTCGGCCCGATGGCGCTGGTGGTCAAGAACAGCACCAGCCAGTTGAGCGATGCCGACCTGGCGGCCATGGCCACCTACCTGAAGGACATTCCGGCGCATTCGACGCTGCGCCAGGGCAAGCCCGTGCCGGACCCGGCGCGCGCGGCTGCGGCGTCGCTGTACCTCGAGCATTGCGCCGGCTGCCACCAGGCCGGGGGCCGCGGCATGCCTGGCGTGTTCCCGCCGCTGGCCGGCAACGGCGTGGTCGTGGCGGCCGATCCGGCCGACATCCTGAAGGTGGTGCTGCACGGCGTGCCGGCCCAGGGCAGGTACGTGCCGATGCCGGCCTTTGCCAACCTGCTCAGCGACCAGCAGGCTGCCGACCTGGCCAACTACCTGCGCGGCAGCTGGGGCAATGGCGCCGCGGCCAACACTACCGCCGCGATGGCGGCGCGGGTGCGGGCGAGCAGCCGGTAGCCGGCCGCGGCCGCGAGCTTCTCCACACTACCCACATGGGCTATCGACTCCCACCCATCACGGCTATAGACGGCACCGGACGAATGCCGGGTAATCATCGCCATTGACGGTACGCGGCCAGTCGTTGCCGCAGGGCTATGGTTGGCCCTTCGGTGCCGCATCCTCATCCACGGAGACACCCCATGAACTTCGACAAGGAATTCGACGCCTCCGGGCTGGCCTGCCCGCTGCCGATCGTCAAGACGAAGAAGGCGCTCAACGACATGAGCTCGGGTCAGGTGCTGCGCGTGGTCGCCACCGACCCCGGCTCCTGTGCCGACATGGCGGCCTTCGCCGAACAGACCGGCCACCAGCTGCTGGAGCAGAGCACACAGGACAAGAAATTCGTCTTCTTCCTGAAGAAGGCCTGAGACACGGCGCCAACGCCACACCCCAACGACGGAGCGCCAATGGCCACCAAGAAAATGGCGATCATCGCCACCAAGGGTACGCTGGACATGGCCTACCCGCCGCTGATCCTGGCCTCGACGGCGGCAGCGCTGGGCTGGGACGTGCAGGTGTTCTTCACCTTCTACGGGCTGCAGTTGCTGCGCAAGGACCTCGACGGCATCAAGATCAGCCCGCTGGCCAACCCGGCCATGCCGATGCCGGTGCCGATGCCAGTGGTGGTGCAGATCCTGCCGGGCATGGAGTCGATGGCGACGATGATGATGAAGGCCAAGATGAAGAAGAAGGGCGTCGCCTCGCTCGAGGAGCTGCGTTCGCTGTGCCTGGAGGCCGAGGTCAAGTTCATCGCCTGCCAGATGACCGTCGATCTGTTCGAGTTCGAGAAGAGCGAATTCATCGACGGCATCGAATACGGCGGCGCCGCCACCTTCATGAAGTTCGCCGGCGAGACCGACGTCTGCCTGTTCATCTGAAGCGTTTATGGCCGAGCGCGCGGGCCCTGCCGCGCGCCGCGGCTGGAGCCTGACTTGAACGACGCGGTCGATCCGACGAACATCGTGCTGTGGGGCGGCTTCGCGCTGGCCTTCGTCTTCGGCGCCGTGGCCCACAAGTCGAACTACTGCACGATGGGTGCGGTGTCCGACGTGGTCAACATGGGCCATTGGGGGCGCATGCGCATGTGGCTGCTGACGCTCGCCGTGGCCATCGTCGGCAGCAACCTGCTCCATGCCAGCGGCCAGATCGACCTGGCCAAGTCCATCTACCAGCGGCCCACGCTGTCCTGGTTGTCGCTGCTGACAGGGGGCACGCTGTTCGGCATCGGCATGACGCTGGCCGGCGGCTGCGTCAACAAGAACCTCATCCGGCTGGGCGGCGGCAGCCTGCGCTCGCTGGTCGTGCTGGCCTTCATGGCGATCGCCTCCTACATGACCATGAAGGGCCTGTTCGCGCAGTGGCGCGCCACCTGGCTCGACCCGGTGGCCATCGACCTGGCGGGCCTGGGCATGACGGACCAGAGCCTGGCCTCGCTGCTGGCCAAGGCCAGCGGGCTGCCGGCGCGCACGGCGGTGATGGCCGCTGCGCTGGCGATCGGCGGCGCATTGCTGCTGTTCGTGTTTGCCGATCGGCGCTTCCGCGGCAACGCGCTGCAGGTGTACGGCGCGGCCACGCTCGGCGTGCTGGTGGTCGCCGCCTGGTACCTGACCGGGCATCTCGGCCACGGCGAGAACCCCGAGACGCTGGAGACGGTGTTCTTTGCCACCAACACGCGCACGATCGAATCGATGAGCTTCGTCGCGCCCACGGCCTACGGCCTCGAACTGCTGATGTTGTGGACCGACAAGTCGCTGCACCTGAGCTTCGGCATCTGCACGGTGCTCGGCGTGATCGCCGGCTCGATGGCCTATGCGCTGGCCAGCGGGCGCTTTGCCTGGGAAGGCTTCGCCTCGCTCGGCGACCTGCGCGGCCAGCTGATCGGCGCGCTCCTGATGGGCTTCGGTGGCGTGACCGCGATGGGCTGCACCGTCGGCCAGGGCATGTCGGGGTTGTCGACGCTGGCCATCGGCTCGCTGATCGCCGTGGCCGGCATCGTCGGCGGCGCGGTGGCCACCCTGAAGTTCATGCTCTGGCGCGAGGGCTGAGCCGCCGCGATGCGGCCCGGACCCGCGCGGCCTCGGGCTCAGGCGACAATGGCGCCCCGGAAACGCCAGTCCGCCCTGCCGCAGCGCCATGAACTCCGTCGACCCCCCGCCCGTCAGCGACACCGATCTGCTCGAAATCAGCCTGAACAGCGCCACCGAGCTGTGCCGGCTGGGGCTGGGCACGATGATCGACATCCGCCAGAGCTTCGAGATCGAGATGAAGGGGGCCATGCCGGACTCGGTGCACATCCCGATGTTCGAGGTGAAGCAGCTGCTCGGCCATGCACTGACCGAAGACGAACAGGACATCCTCGACGCCGGCAAGCCCAGCGACATCGACGTGCAGGGCTTCTTCACGATGATCAACCGGCTGCACCACGCGCACGACAACATCCTGCTGTGCATCTGCAATAGCGGCCGGCGCAGCCTGTATGCGGCGCGCCTGCTGCGCTCGATGGGCTACGACAAGGCGCTGTCGGTGGAAGGCGGCTTCCAGGCCTGGAAGCAGCGTCAGAAGGACCTGCCGAAGCCGTAGCCTGCGGCGCTCAGTGCAGCGTCCACTCGGGCGAGACCGCCAGCTGCTCGAGGGCCTGCGGCGTGCCCGCATCGCCGCTGCGTTGCAGGCTCAGCAGCATCACGCACATCCGGCGCCAATGCACCTCGCCGCGGGACACCGCATCGCGCAGCGCGGCACCGCGGTCGCCGGCACACCAGGCCGCGTGGGCCGACCACAGGCGCGGGAACAACAGCGCGCGCACCCCCTCGAGGTTGGCGAACCAGAAATGCAGCGAGGCGTCGTTGCGCTGCTGCAGCAGGCGCGGCAGCGTGATCCGGCAGTCGGCCCAGTGGTCGCGCGCCGCGCGCACGTACAGCTCGGCACGGCGTGACGGCAGCGCCGCCCGCAGCGCCTGCCATTCGGCGCCGAGTTCGCGGCCGACCTCGAACTCGCCGAGCTCGTGCAGCAGCAGTGTCTCGAGCTCGGCCTCGGCCAGCCGCTGCAGCGCCTGCTCGCCGTCGCCGGCGAAACCATGCGCATCCAGCGCCGACTTGAAGGGGCCGTCCGGCCGCTTCAGCCTCCAGGCCTCGAACTTCTGCCACAACCAGCGCTGCATCGACTCGCGGCGCAGCAGCACGGTCGAAGCCTGCAGCACCGCAGGGGGCGCGCTCAGCCCGCGCGCATGCTCGATGCCAGCCACCAGCAGCTCGAGCTCGCCTCGCCGCTCGGCATGCTCCAGCTGCGCGAGCACGAAACTGGCGCGCCCCGGCGCCACGCAGCCGGCACCGTAGACCAGGCCCAGAGGCCGCAGGCCTGCGTTGACCGCCGCGACGTCGAAGGGGTCGAACCGTGCGCCGGCCAGCGGCAGCGGCCCGTAGTCGCGCGACTCGAGCGCCTCCCACAACGCCTCGCGTTCGGCCAGCCAGCGGGCGACCGCCTCGCGCGGCAGCGGCTGCAGCGCGTCGATGCCCTGCTCCCAGCGGTACAGCTCGCGCATCTGCAGCAGGTAGATGCACAGCGTCAGGTCGGCGGCACCGCGCGCGTCGGCGATGTGACAGTTGGTCTGCACCGCCTCGACCAGCGGCGCCAGCTCCTTGCCCAACGTCATGCCGGACTCGTTCGTCGCCTGCGGGCCCGGCATGGCAGTTGCTCGGCCATCGATCGGTCCTTCAGAGGTAGCGCTTCGACGCGCGCCGACGGCCCGGCAGCGCCTTCTGGATGACGACGCCGCGCACGGCCGACAGATCGCCGAGCCCGATGTCGGCGAAGGCCGGGTTCAGCGCACGCAGCACCCAGGCGTCGCCGCCTCGGCACAGCTGGCGGAAGATCCATTCGTCGTCCACCCGGGCCAGCACATAGGAGCCGTCGCGGGCCAGCCCCTCGGGCTCGATGATGATGATCTCGCCTTCGGCAAATTCCGGCGCCATGCTCTGGCCGAGCACGCGCAGCGCGAAGGATTCGCCGCCGCCGCAGCCCGGGTCCGGCATCCCCGCGTCCACTTACAGCACCTCGGCAAACAGCTGGGCCTGCGGCACGCCGGCGGCGAGCAGCTCGCGCTGCAGCGTGTCGACGAAGGCCCGCGGCCCGGCCAGGTAGAAATCGCACTCGATGTCGAACAGGTCGGCGCGCATCGCGCGTGCGATCTGCTGCGCGCCGACGGCGGCATCGTCGTGGCTGGACAGGGCGACCTCGAAGGCGTCGAGCGCCTCGGACCAGGCGCGGCACTGGTTGGCCAGGAAGTGGCCGTCGGGTCGCGTCGCCAGCCAGAACAGCGACATCGACGGCGCGGCATCCAACGCCAGCGCATGCTCGATCAGGCTCTTGACCGGCGCAAAGGCGGTGTCGCAGGCGGCGAAGACCAGCGGTCGCGTGCCTTCGGCGAGCACGAACTCGCCGCTCGGCCCCCACACGGTGACAGCATCGCCGGGCTTCAGCCGGCCGCCGAAGACACTGCGTGAGAAGGCGTCGGCGTCGTCACGGGCCACGAAGAACTGCAGGTTGCGGTCATCGCAGGGGCAGCTGGCCAGCGGCAGCGCAGCGTGCAGATCGTCGCCGTCGGTCGCCAGCCCCAGCGTCACCGACTGGCCGGCCAGGAAACGCAGGCGGTGGCTGCGCGGCGTCTGCAGGTGCAGCAGGCGCGTGTCCGGAGCCAGCCCGCTGACGGCGCGCACCTGCGCGACGAGCTGCTGCTGCGGGATGTCCTGCGGCCCGCGCGCCTCCAGCAACTCCAGCGTCAGCTCGGGACTGGCGGCGGTGTGCGCGCAAGCCAGCGTGTAGCCCTGGCGCTTCTCGGCCTCGGACAGCGGGTAGTCGAAGGGCTGCGTGCGTGCGACCTCGCCGGAAATCACGCGCACCTTGCACATGCCGCAGCTGCCGTTGCCGCAACCATAGTTGAGCATCAGCCCGGCGCGCAGTCCGGCCTGCAGCAGCGTGTCGCGCCCCTCGACCGTGAACTCGTGGCCGCTGGGCCGCACCGTGACCTGTGCCGACATCAGCTTCAGCATATCGTCCATCACTTCCAGGTAGTCCACCGACTCGGTCGCCAGCGCGCGTGCCAGCCCCTGAGTGACCTGCCGCTCCAGCGCCTGCAGCACAGCATCGTCGGGGCGCTCGGTGCACAGTTCGCGCACGCGCTGCTGCACCGACAGCACCAGCGCGTGGTAGCGCTGCAGGTGGCGCTGCGTGTCGGCCAGGTCCTGGCTCTGGTTGAACAGGCGCTGGGCCAGCACCTCCTGGCTGGGCAGAAGCCGCTCGCGCACGCGCCGGCCGAAGGCTTCTTCGCGCAACTGCGACACGCGCTCGAGCATGCCGCTTTCTTCCAGCCGGGCCTGCGGATACAGCTGCAGCAGCGACTCGGTGGACACCAGTCCTTCGCTGGTGCCCAGCTGCCCGGCGCGCACCTGCTGCTGCAGCACGCCGCGCGCCACGCCCACCAGTTGCGCGGCCCGCCACAGAGTCAGCCAATGCGACATCGGTTCAACCGCGCACGCGGTCCAGGTAGCGGGCGCGGTACAGCAGGCGCGGCTGCCCGGGGTCGTCGACGAAGGCGCTGCGCGCGTGCAGCACGTTGTGCCCGACGAGGCCCATGCCCGGCTGCATCTTCAGCGCGAAGCGGCCGGCCGTATCCCCGTCCGTATCGCCGTCGAGCAGCCGACGCACGAAGGCGGCCGCCTCGCGGGTCGGCGCATCGTCCTTCCATTCGATGCTGCGGGTGCGCGCGGTGTAGCGCATGTGCAGCGCGCCGCTGCCGGCGTCGACCGAGAACACCGGGCCGGCCTGCGCGGCGCGCGCGACGCCGCCTTCGCCCTGGCGCGCCGGGATGCACATCGCGTCGTCGTTCATCAGCGCGGCCACCCAGCGCGGCTCGGCATCGCGCAGCGCGATGTAGGCGAGCTCGTGGTCCATCAGCAAGTTGTCGCCGCCGCTGGCGGCAGCACGCACGCAATGCAGGATCATCGCGTGGATGCGGCGCTGGGCCGGGTGGTAGTAGCCGTCGGTGTGCCAGTTGATGGCGCGGCTGGTGTAGGGGATGTAGGCGCCACCGCCTTCGCCGGCGTCGCCGCGGCCGGCATCGACAGCGATCGGCGAGATGCCGTCCTCGTCGGCCAGCCAGTTGGCGTCGAGCCGCTGCAGGCCAAGTTGCGCGCCCAGCCGCAGCGGCAGGCGCCGGTCGGCGGCCGTCACCGGGCTGCGATAGACGGCCATGTTGCAGCGGGCGATGCGGTCCCGCAGCGCCGCGAGTTCGGCCTGGCTGAGCCGGCGGGGATCGGCGACGTCGACGACCAGCGCGTCGACGTCGGTCGGCTGCTGGCGCAGCTTGACCTCGCGCCAGCGCCGGTAGGCACCATCGTCGC
>Ga0316627_100000167_pt1 | contig 14996 bp, 15 predicted proteins | sample OWC_Aug_M2_C1_D1_FD_207653 | JGI IMG/M metagenome (GOLD analysis project Ga0316627, IMG submission 207653) | Wetland soil microbial communities from Old Woman Creek delta, Ohio, United States - OWC_Aug_M2_C1_D1_C | ecosystem: Environmental > Terrestrial > Soil > Wetlands | place: USA: Ohio...
TCGGCACCGAAACGCTGGGCCAGCCGCGAGCACAGCACCAGTGCACCGATGGTGCGACCGCGGTCCGCCAGCGGCACCGCCAGCATCGCTTGCATGCCCGCCGCCGCACAGCGCTGCGGCAGTTCGAAGCCGGAGCCGCTGCCGCTGTCGGGCACGACGACGGTCCGGCCCTGGCGCAGCACGTAGCCGGGCAGCGTGTCGGGCTGGTTGGGCACGCGCAGGCCTAGGGCTTCGCCGTCGAACAGGCCGATGCCGCTGACAAGACTGAACTCGACGCCGTTGCCATCGAGCAGGAACAGCATCGCCGCGTCGGCGCGCAGCGCGTCGGCAGCGACTGCCGGTCCCTGATCCAGCACACGCTGCGGATCGCGCGAGTCGACCGCCATGCGGCCCAGCAGCGCCAGGTGCTCGCTGTAGCGGGCCCGCTGCAAGGCCTGCTGCACGCGCGGGTAGGCGGCGATGTCGCGGATCGCCGCGATGACGTAGTCCCGGCCCTGGTTCTGCAGCGGGCTCAGCGCGATCTCGACCATGACCTCGCGGCCGTCCTTGCGCAGCGCCACCAGTTCCATCTGCAGGCCCATCGGCCGTACGAGCGGGTCCTGGGCGTAACCGCGACGGAAGCCTGCGTGGCGCGCGCGGATGGCCTGCGGCACCAGCGCGTCGACCTCCAGGCCGGCGAGTTCGCCGTCGTCATAGCCCAGCAGTCGGGCCGCGGCAGGGTTGGCCCGCACGATCAGGCCCTCAGCGTCCACCAGCAGCAGCGCGTCGGGGTAAGCAAGGAACAACGCAGCCAGCAGCGCCGTCTCGGAAGGCAGCGTCGCCGGCGCCGGCGCCGGGCTTGCGTCGTCGGCGAAAACTTTCATTCAGCGGCCACCGCCGGCACCAGGATGTAGCCGGCGCCGCGCACCGACTTGATGATCTGCGGTTCGACCGCGTCGGGCTCGAGCTTCTTGCGCAGCCGGCCGACCTGGACGTCGATGGTGCGGTCGAAGGGCGCGGCCTCGCGCCCGCGCGTGGCCTCGAGCAGGAAGTCGCGCGACAGCACCCGGCCCGGGTGCCGGGCAAAGGTGCGCAGGAGGTCGAATTCGCCGCTGGTCAGCGCCACGTCCTGGCCGTCGGCATTGCTCAGACGGCGTGCGTCGAGATCGAGCAGCCAGCCGGCGAATCGCAATCGGCTGCGCGCGGCGGCGTCGGTGGGCACCCCCGCCGCCGGCGTCAGCCGCCGCAGCACCGCCTTGACACGCGCCAGCAGCTCGCGCAGGTCGAAGGGCTTGGTGACGTAGTCGTCGGCACCGATCTCCAGGCCCACCACTTTGTCCACCGCATCGCCACGCCCGGTGACGATCACCAGACCGCAGCGATGGTGCTCGCGCAACTGCCGGGCGATGCTGAAGCCGTCTTCTCCGGGCAGGCCCAGGTCCAGCAGCACCAGCGCCGGCGGGTCGGCGCGCAGCGTGTCCATCAGCGCTGCGCCGTTGTGCAGCTGGGTGACGCGAAAGCCGTGCGCCTGCAGGTAGGTGGCCAGCAAGCGTGTGATGTCGACTTCATCGTCGAGCACGGCAAGGTGGATCGGGGTGGTCACTCGGGGCAGGCTGGGTCGTGGTCGGTGTCCTGCAGAGGGTAGCAGCTTTGCCGCCGGCATTGACCCGGGGCAAGCCGCATCGCCTCGGCAGCAGGCACACTGGACGGCCGGCGGCACGGTCCGGCCGGTTCTGGAGGTGGTCCATGTACGCTCGCATACTGGTTCCCATCGATGGCAGTGTGACGGCCCGCAAAGGGCTGGACGAAGCCATCGAACTGGCCGCGAGGCTGGGTTCGACGCTGCATCTGCTGCACGTGGTCGACGCCCGGCTGCTGATAGCTGAGGTGTCGGTGTTCGGGCCGCCGGACCAACTGCTGGACGACTGGCGCGGCGCCGGCGAGAAGCTGCTGTCCGAGGCGGTGGCGCTGGCGGCCAGCCGCGGTGTCCAGGCCGACAGCAAGGTGCTCTGCGACCCTGGGTTTCGCGTCTGCGACCTGATCCTGCAGGAAGCCGCCAGTGCAGGCGTCGGCCTGATCGTCATGGGCACGCACGGTCGGCGCGGCTTCAGCCGCCTGACCCTGGGCAGCGACGCCGAACTGGTGTTGCGCGAAAGCCCGGTGCCGGTGCTGCTGGTGCGCGCCCAGGACGGCGGCGCGCCGGCCTGAGCGGCCCGGTCGGCTCAGCGTGCCTGGCCCAGACCCAGCGGCGCTGGTAGCGCGTTGACGATACGGCTGAACAGTTGCCGGTAGTCGTCCTCGGGCTGGTGGCCGGTAAGCGGGTCGCGGTTGGCGGCGAAGGCCTCGTCCAGTTCAGCCCAGTCCTGCGCGGTCAAGGCTCGTTCGGCCAGCGGCATGACCTGCTTCTCTTCGAGCGACATGTGCTGGAAGTAGAAGTCGGCGTACTGCTGCGCCGCCTGCTCGAAGGCCTCGCGTCGCGGCTCGCCCATCATCTCGAAACCGAGCAGCGCGTGCTCCAGATCGCGGATCGCGCGCTCGCCGCGGGCGTGGTCCTGGTCGAGCCGGTCGAGCACGTGATTGGCCTCGGCCGTGCGCGCGCGCAGCTTGGGAAAGAGCAATTCCGATTCCTTGCGATGGTGACGCTGCTCGGGAAACTCGTCCATGTAGAACAGCATCGCGCGCAGCGCCGCGAAGTCGGGCAGCGTGCCCTGGCGGCGGTGCTGCGACAGCAGAAGCAGGACCGAGCGCAGCATGGCCGCCAGGGCGGCATGCTCATCGTGGATGATGCGCAGCGCAGCGTGTGACATCAGCAGGACTCCATTGTTTGTGCGCAGCGTCGCATCTTGCCGCGTGGCCGGCCTTGTCTCAGATCAATTCGGCGCGGCTACGCCGACCGCCGCCGACGCGCGGAACCGGCCTCAGGCAGCGGGCTTGACGGCAGCAGGCGTGGCGGATTCTGGCTTCTTGGCGTGGCCGAGGAACACCAGCGCGCTGTCGAAGGCAGCCGCCGAGAAGGCCAGGGCCGCGGCGAAGTCGCGGTCCGACAACTGGCGCGCGGCGCTGTTGCTGCGGTAGATGTTGGCGAACTCGCGCTCTCGTCCGGCCTGCACCAGCAGCTTGCCGATGCCCAGCGCTTCCAGCGACTTCCACACCCGCGGGTTGTAGGAACGCGTCAACTGCAGTACGAAGGTCACCGGATCGTTGCGCCCGAGGATGGTGGCCATGCGCAGAATCATCTCGAAGGGCAGGCCGACCTTGCCGCTTTCGACCAGCGCCATGAAGGTCGGGTCCTTCAGGTCCAGCGCGGCGCCGAGATCGTCCAAGGTCAGGCCGGCGGCTTCGCGGGCGTCGCGCAGCAGTGCCGAAGCCTTGGCGACGGCCGCCTTCGGCCCGGGCCGCTGCACCGAGGCCGCAGCCAGAGCCAGAGACATGTCGGCCGCGGTGCCGACACCGCCGAGCAGCGTGCCGGTCCATGAATGCAACTGCCGCGCCAGCGAGCGCACGGCAGCGCCACCTGCCTGCTGCAGCGTGGGCACCGCCGCCTCGGCCACGGGTGCCATGGCTCGCGTTGTGCGTCGTGATGAAGCGGCCTTGCGCGCGGCTTTGGGCATGGGGGTTCTCCTGGTCGAGGGCGTCCGGGCACGAAGAATTCGAGCATAACCGGCAGGCGCCGTGACGGCGCCGAGCAGGCTTGAAGTGGGCCGCTTTGGTGCAATATGCCCACAGTGCGCGGGGCAGCGCGGGCTGCTCAACGGCACGAGCGTCAACTCGATAGAATGGCTTATGCCTGAGGAAAAACCCTCGCCTCCTGTCCCCGCCCCGGCGGCCCCGCGCCCGGACAACGGTCAGGGCGCGGCGGTGGCGGAGCGCAAGGCGCAGCGGACCAAGCCGCCACGCATGTATCAGGTGCTGATGCTGAACGACGACTACACGCCCATGGAATTTGTCGTGATGGTTCTGCAACAGTACTTTCAGCGTGACCTGGAAACCGCCACACTCATCATGCTGAAGATTCACCATGAGGGGCGTGCCGTGTGCGGCGTCTATCCGAAGGACGTCGCCGCCACGAAGGTTGAGTTGGTGGTGGCCGCGGCGCGCCGCGTCGGGCACCCGTTGCAGTGCACTATGGAGGCCGCATGATTGCGCAAGAACTGGAAGTCAGCCTGCACATGGCCTTCGTCGAGGCGCGTCAGCAGCGTCATGAATTCATCACCGTCGAGCACCTGCTGATGGCGTTGCTGGACAACCCGTCGGCGGCCGAGGTGCTGCGCGCATGCGCGGCCAACATCGACGACCTGCGCAAGAGTCTGGTCACCTTCGTCAAGGAAAACACGCCCACCGTGTCCGGCACCGAAGAGGTGGACACGCAGCCGACGCTGGGTTTCCAGCGCGTGATCCAGCGCGCGATCATGCACGTGCAGAGCACCGGCAGCGGCAAGAAGGAAGTCACCGGCGCCAACGTGCTGGTGGCGATCTTCGGCGAGAAGGACTCGCATGCGGTCTACTACCTGCACCAGCAGGGCGTGACGCGCCTGGACGTGGTCAACTTCATTGCCCACGGCATAAAGAAGAGCGATCCGCCGGAGCCTTCCAAGTCCAATGAGAGCGGCGGCGGAGAATCCGAAAAGGAAGAAGCCGGCGACGCCAAGGGCTCGCCGCTGGACCAGTTCACGCAGAACCTGAACCAGTTGGCGCGCGACGGCAAGATCGATCCGCTGATCGGCCGCGAGCACGAGGTCGAGCGCGTCATCCAGGTGCTGTGCCGCCGCCGCAAGAACAACCCGTTGCTGGTCGGCGAGGCCGGCGTCGGCAAGACGGCCATCGCCGAAGGCCTGGCCTGGCGCATCACGCAGGCCGACGTGCCCGAGGTGCTGGCTGCGTCCACCGTTTACTCGCTCGACATGGGCGCTCTGCTGGCCGGCACCAAGTACCGCGGTGATTTCGAGCAGCGGCTGAAGGGCGTGCTCAAGCAGCTGAAGGACCAACCGCACGCCATCCTATTTATCGACGAGATCCACACGCTGATCGGCGCGGGCGCGGCCAGCGGCGGCACGCTCGATGCCAGCAACCTGCTGAAGCCGGCGCTGTCCACCGGCGCGATGAAGTGCATTGGCGCGACCACCTTCACCGAGTACCGCGGCATCTTCGAGAAGGACGCGGCGCTGTCGCGGCGCTTCCAGAAGGTCGACGTGATCGAGCCCTCGGTCGAGCAGACGGTCGAGATCCTCAAGGGTCTGAAGTCGCGCTTCGAGGAACACCACGGCGTGAAGTACGCGGTCGGCGCGCTGCAGGCCGCGGCCGAGCTGTCGTCCAAGTACATCAACGACCGTCACCTACCCGACAAGGCCATCGACGTCATCGACGAGGCCGGTGCCGCGCAGCGCATCCTGCCGAAGAACAAGCAGAAGAAGACCATCACCCGCCTCGAGGTGGAAGAGATCGTCGCCAAGATCGCGCGCATCCCGCCGGCCAGTGTGTCCAGCGACGACCGCGGCAAGCTGAAGACGCTCGACCGGGACCTGAAGAGCGTGGTCTTCGGCCAGGAGCCGGCGATCGACGCGCTGGCGTCGGCCATCAAGATGGCGCGCTCGGGGCTGGGCAAGCCCGACCGTCCGATCGGCTCTTTCCTGTTCAGCGGGCCGACCGGCGTCGGCAAGACCGAGGTCGCCAAGCAACTGGCCTACATCATGGGCATCGAGCTGATCCGCTTCGACATGTCCGAATACATGGAACGCCACGCCGTCAGCCGGCTGATCGGCGCGCCGCCCGGTTACGTCGGGTTCGACCAGGGCGGGCTGCTGACCGAAGCCATCAGCAAGAAGCCGCACGCGGTGCTGCTGCTCGACGAGATCGAGAAGGCGCATCCGGACGTCTTCAACGTGCTGCTGCAGGTGATGGACCACGGCACGCTGACCGACAACAACGGGCGCAAGGCCGATTTCCGCAGCGTCATCATCGTTATGACCACCAACGCCGGTGCCGAAACGATGAACAAGGCGACCATCGGCTTCACCAATGCGCGCGAGTCCGGCGACGAGATGGCCGACATCAAGCGGCTATTCACCCCGGAGTTCCGCAACCGGCTGGACGCGATCGTGTCCTTCAGGGCACTGGACGAGGACATCATCCTGCGCGTGGTCGACAAGTTCCTGCTGCAGCTGGAAAGCCAGCTCGGCGAGAAGAAGGTCGAGGTCACCTTCACCGACCCGTTGCGCAAGCACTTGGCGAAGAAGGGCTTCGACCCGCTGATGGGCGCGCGGCCGATGCAGCGCTTGATCCAGGACACGATCCGCCGCGCGCTGGCCGACGAACTGCTGTTCGGCCGCCTGGTCGATGGCGGACGCCTGACGGTGGACGTCGACGACAAGGGCGAGATCCTGCTGGACATCCAGCCGCCAAAGAAGAGCGACAAGGCGCGGCCCGAGATCACTGCGGCCTGAACCCATTCAGGCCGGCGTCCCCGGCCTGGTTTCAGGGTGCCGCCGGGTCCTGGCGGTAGTAGCCGGTGAGCAGCTGGTAGAGCGCCGGCATTTCGGCGCGCAGGTCATGCGGCGCAACGAAGAAGGCCTCGGAGGCGACGGCGAAGAACTCCTCCGGGCTTTCGGCGCCATAGGGGTCGAGCACGGTGCCGCGCCGTGCGTCCACGGCCTCGCAGAAGCCGCCGTACTCGCGCGTCAGCACCTGCTGCCAATGCTGCCGCGCCGCGCCGTTCGGCAACGGGGGCATGCCATCGGCCACGCCGTCGCCCATGTCCAGCAGGTGCGCGAACTCGTGCACCACGACGTTGTAGCCCCAGGCCGAGGTGTCGCCGGCCTCGACGACGTCGCGCCAGGACAGCATCACCGGGCCACCTTCCATGGCTTCGCCGGCCACCACGTCGTCGTACTCGTGCACGATGCCGTCGTCGTCGACGAATTCGCGCTTCACCTGCACTTCGTCCGGGTGCACGACGATACCGACGAAGCCGTCATAGGGCCGAAGACCCAGGCACAGAACGGGCAGGCAGGCCTGTGCCGCTATGGCGACCGCCATGTCGTCGCCAACCTCCAGGCCATGTGCGCCCGAAAACTCCTTGCTGTCCAGGAACAGGCTGCTCAGGCGCCGCAGTTCGGCCAGATCCGCGGCCTTGCGCAATGCCAGGAAAGGGTAGCGCGCCAGCGTCAGCTGCCAGATCGCCTCGGGGATGGCACGGCGCTCGACGGCGCGCTGCTCGCTGCGCTGGCGCAGCCGCTGCCATAGCGCGCGCATCAGACCTGCGTGGCCGCGTCCGGTGCCAGCCGCGTCATGCCGTCGCGGCGCAGGCGCAACACCTCGGCGCGGCCCGGCGCATCATCGAGATCCCAGTCGCTGAGCACCTCGCGCTCGAAGCCCGGCGCCAGGCTCGAAGGGCCCGGCCGATGGGTGTGCCCGTGCAGCAGCGTCGTGGCGCCTGAGGCCTGCAGGCAGGCCACGGCCGCGCCCGCATCCAGGTCGGCCCAGCCGCCGGCCGGCGGCGCCTGCCGGCGGCCGGCTTCGCTGGCGTGGCGGATGCCGGCGCCCAGCGTCACCCGCTCGGCCAGAGGCCGGGCCAGAAAATCCGCCTGCGTCGCGGGGTTGCGTGTCCAGGCGCGGAACTGCTGATAAGGCAGGTCGTCCAGGCACAGCGCGTCGCCGTGACTGAGCAGAACGGTATGGCGTTTCCAGGCGCGCAGCAGGGTCGGGTCGGCCAATGGCAGCACGCCGATGTCCGCGAGGAACGTCGGCGTCAGCAGGAAATCGCGGTTGCCGACCATCAACGCCACCTGGCGCCTTCGCGCTGCATCGCGCATCACCTCGATGCAGCGAGCCTCGAACGCCATCTGCACCGCGTCGGAGCCGGGCCAGAACTCGAACAGGTCGCCCAGGATGACCACCACATCGGCCACCGTGCCCTGCATGTATGCTGCCCAGGCCTCGAAGGTGCGGGGCAGGGCATCGCTCAGGTGCAGGTCGGAGATAAAATCTATAGCCTGCCAGTCATCGCCTGCCACCCATTCGGTGGCCGGCGGCAGCACGCCGGGCTTGGCAGGCATCGCGAGTCGGTGGACGCTGCCTCAGCTGGTCTCGACGGCGCGCACGATGGTCACCGCCTCCAGCGGTACGTCGGCATGGCCGGCGCGATTGCCGGTGCGCACCTTCTCGATCGCATCCACGACCTCCGTACCCTTGACGACGCGACCGAAGACCGCATAGCCCCAGCCTTGGGCCGACTCCGCGCTGAAGTCGAGGAACCCGTTGTCGACGGTATTGACGAAGAATTGCGCCGTGGCGCTGTGCGGCGCCGAGGTGCGCGCCATGGCCAGCGTATAGCGCTTGTTCTTCAGGCCGTTGTTGGCCTCGTTCTTGATGGCCAGCGCGGTGGGCTTCTGGTTCATGTCGGCGTCGAAGCCGCCCCCTTGCAGCATGAAGCCCTTGATGACGCGGTGGAACACCGTGCCGTCGTAGTGTCCCTTGCGCACGTAGTCCAGGAAGTTCTGCACCGTGACGGGCGCGCGCTCGTCGTCCAGCTCGATGTGCATCGTGCCTGCGCTGGTTTCCATCTCGACGGTCTTGGTCATTTCAGTTCTCCACGGTGGCTTTGCGAATGATCACCGGCGTCACCGGCACGCTCTGATGAGGGCCCTTGTTGGCGGTGGGCACGGCGGCGATCTTGTCCACTACCTCCATGCCCGACATCACCTTGCCGAACACTGCATAGCCGGTGCCGTCCGGCGTGTTGGCCGAGTCCAGAAAGGCGTTGTCCTTGAGGTTGATGAAGAACTGGGCGGTCGCCGAATCGGGCACGCTGGTGCGCGCCATGGCCACGCTGCCGCGCACGTTGGTCAATCCGTTCTTGCTTTCCAGTGGTATCGGCGCACGCGTCGGCTTTTGCGCCATCTCGCCGTCGAAGCCGCCGCCCTGGATCATGAAGTTGGGGATCACGCGGTGGAACACCGTGCCGTCGTAGTGCCCGGCCTTTACGTACTCAAGGAAGTTGGCAGCGGACTTCGGCGCCTTCGCCGCGTCCACCGCAATGACGATCGGCCCCAGGCTGGTATCGAGCAACACTTTCTGCGCATACGCCGGCAGACCGAAACCGACAACCGCAAGCAGGCAACAAAGCGTCGACCAGCGACGCGCCAGGTGCTTCAAGAGACGATTCAAGACGATTCCTCCGTTCAAGATGGGCTTCAGCGGCCGCTGATGGAGTCTAGCCCCTGCGAACGCCGGAACGGCGATCCCACCGGCGTCGTGGGCGAGGTGCGCGGCTTGAGCACACGGGTGGGCGCCGATGCGGCCGACGCAGGCAGAATTTCGCCCGCCAGTCGCAACTTGCGGACCATTTCAGCGTCGTCGCCCTTGCTCCTGGCCTGGGCCGCAGCCCAGGCCTGCTGCGCCAGCATCAGGTACAGATCGCCCAGGTTCTCTCGCGCCAATCGGTGCTCAGGCTCGTTGCGCAGAGCGTTCTGCAGCGCCACCAACGCATTCGGCAACTGTCCCTTGGCGGCATACAGCACTGCCAGATTGTTGTAGGGGTCCGCCAGCTCGGGGTAGTCCTGAGTCAGCGCTGTGAAGACCTTCAGGGCCTCGTCCTCGCGCTTCTGCTCGATCAGCATCACGCCCTTCAGGAACCGTACCTGCGCGGCGCGCGGCTGCGCTGCGATGGTGGCATCGGCCAGGGCCAAGGCGTCATTGACCTTGCCCTCGTGGTAAAGCTTTTCTATGTCGGCAAGTTCGTCGGCGTGCAGCGGCTGTGCCACCAGGCTAGCCGCAGCAAACAAGAGCGAAGTGCACAGGGAACGGAGCGACATGGTCTGCGAAGTCGCGTGGCCCCGTTCCAGCGCGGAATGGCGAGGGGTCGCCGCTATACTGATTTCATTGTAGCTACGCCGTCGGGTACAACCGCGCCCCGGCGGCCGTGCCAGGCTGTCGCCCGCGCTGCGTCGAAGAGCCATACCGTCGATCATGAGCCTGCGCATCCACAACACGCTGAGTCGTCGCCTCGAAGACTTCGAGCCCATCGTGCCTGGGCAGGTGCGGATGTACGTGTGCGGTATGACCATCTACGACCTGTGCCACATGGGCCACGCGCGCATGATGATGGCCTTCGACGTGGTCTACCGCTGGCTGCTCGAGCTGGGCTACCAGGTGACTTATGTGCGCAACGTCACCGACATCGAGGACAAGATCATCAAGCGCGCACTGGAACGCGGCATCAGCATCCGCGCGCTGACCGACGAGATGATCGAGGCCATGCGCCGCGACATCGGCTCGCTCGGCATCCTGCCGCCGACGCACGAGCCGCGAGCCACCGATTACGTGCCGCAGATGCTGGACCTGATCGGCACGCTGGAACGCAAGGGACTGGCCTACCGTGCCGACAACGGCGACGTCAACTTCGCGGTGCGCAAGTTCCCGGGCTACGGCAAGCTTTCAGGCAAGTCGCTCGACGAACTCCGCGCCGGCGAGCGCGTGGCAGTGCTCGACGGCAAACTCGACCCAATGGACTTCGTGCTGTGGAAGTCGGCCAAGGCCGACGAGCCCGACGATGCCAAATGGGACGGGCCCTATGGCGCTGGCCGGCCTGGCTGGCACATCGAATGTTCGGCCATGAGTTGTGCGGTGCTCGGCGAGCATTTCGACATCCATGGCGGTGGTATGGACCTGCAGTTCCCGCACCACGAGAACGAGATTGCGCAGAGCGAAGGCGCCACCGGCAAGCCCTTCGTCAACTTCTGGCTGCACAACGGTTTCCTGAACGTCGACAACGAGAAGATGTCCAAGTCGCTGGGCAACTTCTTCACCATCCGCGACGTGCTGGCGCGTTACGACGGCGAGACGTTGCGCTTCTTCATGCTGCGCACGCATTACCGCAGCCCCTTCAACTTCAGCGACCACAATCTCGACGACGCGCGCAACGCGCTGCGCCGCCTTTACACGGCGCTGGATGGGCTGCAGGTGCAGGACACGCCGGTCGACTGGACGCAGCCGCAGGCGGCCGCCTTCCGCGAGGCGATGAACGACGACTTCAACACGCCGCCGGCGGTGTCGGTGCTGTTCGAGCTGGCGAGCGAGCTCAACCGCACGCGCTCGCTGGCGACCGCTGCGCTGCTGAAGGGTCTGGGCAAGGTGCTGGGCGTGCTGCAGCAAAGCCCGCGCAGTTACCTGCAGGGTGGTAGCACGCTGGACGAAGCACGCATCCAGCAGTTGATCGATGAACGAGCACAGGCTAAGAAGGCGCGCGATTTCGCGGCCGCCGACCGCATCCGCGGCCAGCTGGCCGCGCTGGGAGTGGAGCTGAAGGACAGCGCCAGCGGCACCACCTGGGTCAAGGCGTGAGCGTGATGGCGGCATTGGCCTGGACGATGCACTGAGATGCCCAAGTCTGCGAGCACGGGCGTCACGCCCGACTACTGGGACGAAGCGTGCAAGCACCTGGCACGGCGCGACCGTGTCATGAAGAAGCTGATCCCGCAGTTCGGCGAGGCCCGGCTGCAAAGCCGAGGCGATGCCTTCACCACGTTGGCCCGCTCCATCGTCGGCCAGCAGATCTCGGTCAAGGCCGCGCAGTCGGTGTGGGACCGATTCGTCGCGCTGCTCGGCGCGCCGTCCACGCGGGTGGCCCCGGCCATGGTCGAGTCGCTGGCAGCCAGTGCGTTGCGCGAGGCCGGACTGTCGCTGCGCAAGGCCGAATACCTGCTCGACCTGGCGCACCATTTCAGCTCCGGCGCGGTGCACGTGCAGCAATGGCGGCAGATGGACGACGAGGCCATCATCGAGGAACTGGTGGCCATTCGCGGCATCGGCCGCTGGACCGCAGAGATGTTCCTGATCTTCCACCTTATGCGGCCGAACGTGCTGCCGCTGGACGACCTCGGGCTGCTCAAGGGCATCAGCCAGAGCTACTTCAGCGGCGAGCCGGTGTCCCGCGCCGAGGCGCGCGAGGTCGGCGATGCCTGGGCTCCGTACCGCTCGGTGGCCACCTGGTACATCTGGCGCAGCCTGGATCCGCTGCCGGTAGACTATTGAGCCACTTGCTGCACCAAGGACGAGCATGAGCAAGCGACATTTCCTGGAGTTCGAGCAGCCCATCGCCGAACTCGACTCGAAGATCGAAGAACTGCGCTACGTGCAGAACGAGTCGGCGGTGGACATCTCCGACGAGATCGAGCGCCTCGGCCACAAGAGCCTGCAGCTGACCAAGGAGATCTACTCCAGCCTGACGCCCTGGCAGGTGACGCAGATAGCGCGGCATCCGCAGCGCCCCTACACGCTGGACTACGTGTCGGAAATCTTCACCGACTTCCAGGAAATGCACGGCGACCGCAGCTTCGCCGATGACCTGTCGATCGTCGGCGGGCTGGCGCGCTTCAACGGCCAGGCCTGCATGGTGCTGGGCCACCAGAAGGGCCGCGACACCAAGGAACGTGGGCAGCGCAATTTCGGCATGGCGCGGCCCGAGGGCTACCGCAAGGCGCTGCGGCTGATGAAGCTGGCCGAGAAGTTCGCGCTGCCGGTCTTCACCTTCGTCGACACGCCCGGCGCCTACCCCGGCATCGGTGCCGAGGAGCGCGGCCAGTCCGAGGCCATCGGCCGAAACATCTTCGAGATGGCGCAACTCGAGGTGCCGATCATCACCACCATTATCGGCGAAGGCGGCTCCGGCGGCGCGTTGGCCATCAGCGTGGCCGACCAGGTGCTGATGCTGCAGTACTCGGTTTATTCGGTGATTTCGCCCGAAGGCTGCGCGTCGATCCTGTGGAAGACGGCCGAGCGAGCCTCGGACGCGGCGGATGCGCTGGGCATCACCGCGCACCGGCTGAAGGCCCTGGGCGTGATCGACAAGATCGTCAGCGAGCCGGTGGGCGGTGCCCACCGCGACACGCGCCAGATGGCGGTGAACCTCAAGCGCGCGCTCAACGACGCGCTGCGCCAGGTGCTGGACCTGAAGCCCGCGGCGCTGCTGCAGCGACGCTATGAGCGGCTGCAGTCCTACGGACGCTTCACCGACACCAAGGAGCGCTGATTGGTCCGGCACGGCCGGCACGGCGGGCCGTGACACGGCAGTGCATTGCGGTGGCCGTCAGTGGCGGCCGCGATTCGACGGCGCTATGGCATGCCACCGCCCGCGCCGTCGTCGGCAGCGGGTTGCAGGTGGTGGCGCTGCATGTTCACCATGGACTGCAGCCCGAGGCCGATGGCTGGGTCGCGCATCTGCAGCGTCAGGCGCGCCGCTGGGCTGCCCGCGGGCTGCCGGTGAGCCTGGCGTGGCGCCGGCTGCGCGCGGCACCCGCGGCCGGCGACAGCATCGAAGCCTGGGCGCGGCGCGAACGCTATGCGGCGCTGGCCGACATGGCCCGGGACTGCGGCGCGAAGTTGGTGCTGTTGGCCCACCACCGCTGTGACCAGGCCGAAACCTTCCTGCTGCAGGCGCTGCGCGGCGCCGGGCCGGCCGGGCTGGCGGCAATGCCGCGCGAGGTCACGCGCGGCGGCATCGTCTGGTCCCGGCCCTGGCTGGACCAGCCGAGCCGGGCGATCGACGCTTATGTGCGCCGACACCGCCTGAGCCACGTGCACGATCCGAGCAACGTCGACGCTTCGCTGGCCCGCAACCGCCTGCGCCACGAAGTCTGGCCTGCGCTGTCCGCCAGCTTCGGGCAGGCCGAGGCCTGCCTGGCGGCCAGCACCCGGCGGGCCCACGAAGCCGCCGAATGCTTGCGCGAACTGGCCGCGCTGGACGCCACCCTGGCGTGCAGCGCAGAGGGCCGGCTGAAGGTGCCGGCCTGGCTAGCGCTGTCGACGGCGCGACGTGCCAACCTGCTGCGCTATTGGCTGGCAACGCAGCACCGCGGCGCGGTCCCCGAATCGCTGGTGCAGCGGCTGCTGCACGAACTGCCGGCAGCGCCGGCTGCCGCAGCCTGGCCCTGGCACGACGGCGAACTGCGCCTGCATGCCGGAGCGCTGCAGACCGTGCCTCTGCGTGCCGCGCCAGAGGCCTTGCCCGACCTGCCGCAACATCTGGACCTGAGCCGCGCAGGGCGCTTTGCCGTGCCTGCCTGGCATGGCAGCTTCGAGGTGCGTGCCGTGCATGGCGACGGGCTGGACCCGCGGCGTCTGCGCCATTGCGAGCTGCGCCCGCGACAGGGCGGCGAGCAGTTCCAGCGCAGCCAGCGGTCGCTGCCGCGCAGCCTAAAGAAGCAGTTCCAGGCGGCAGGGGTGCCTGCCTGGCTGCGGGACGGGCCGCTGGTCTATGCCGGCAATGAGCTGCTGTACGTGCCTGGCCTGGGCGTCGACGCTCGCAACCAGGCTCCAGCCGGCTCGTCGATGCTCGGCCTGAGCTGGTTGCCGGACAGGCCGCCGCGCGCCTGAGCCCGGCCGCAGTCGCGAGCCGGTGCCCCTAAAATGCGCGGTTTGCGTGCGCAGCCGCGCCCGCTCGAACCGACGAATCCCAGGCATTCATGGCTCTCATCGTTCACAAGTACGGTGGCACGTCGATGGGCTCGACCGAGCGCATCCGCAACGTCGCCAAACGCGTCGCCAAGTGGGCGCGCGCCGGCCACCAGATGGTGGTCGTGCCTTCGGCCATGAGTGGCGAGACCAACCGCCTGCTGGGCCTGGCCAAGGAAGTGTCACCGGCGCGTCAGACGCCGCAGGCAATGCGCGAACTGGACCTGATTGCCGCCACCGGCGAACAGGTGTCGGTGGGCCTGCTGGCGCTGGCGCTGCAGGCCGAAGGCTTGGAGGCCATCAGCTACGCCGGCTGGCAGGTGCCGATCCGCACCGATTCGGCCTATACCAAGGCGCGCATCGAATCCATCGACGATGCGCGTGTTCGTGACGACCTGGCCGCGGGCCGGGTGGTCGTCATCACTGGTTTCCAGGGCGTCGACGCGCAAGACAACATCACCACGCTGGGCCGCGGCGGTTCGGACACGTCGGCGGTGGCGGTGGCCGCGGCCATGAAGGCCGACGAATGCCTGATCTACACCGACGTGGATGGCGTGTACACCACCGACCCG
>Ga0316627_100000169_pt1 | contig 14917 bp, 13 predicted proteins | sample OWC_Aug_M2_C1_D1_FD_207653 | JGI IMG/M metagenome (GOLD analysis project Ga0316627, IMG submission 207653) | Wetland soil microbial communities from Old Woman Creek delta, Ohio, United States - OWC_Aug_M2_C1_D1_C | ecosystem: Environmental > Terrestrial > Soil > Wetlands | place: USA: Ohio...
CGGCCCCAGGCGGTTCCCGAGGTGCTTCGCCCCCTGCGGTTCGATTCCCGGCACACGATCGTGTCGCTGATCCCGCTTCCCCTGTCCACCCTGGGGCCTCTGGTGAGTCCGGCCCGGCGCGCTGTGCGCGCCCTGGTGCTTCCCACGTGTACTCAACGCCTCCAAGCGGTGCCCTATTGGCCGGAAACTCCCGAGGTCCAGACCCTGCTGGAAAGGCTGGGGACCCCTCTGCCCCTCCGCGACGAGCGCGAGTTGAACATCCTGTGGGCCTCCACCGCCGTCATCTCCGCCTTCTACGCCTTCCTGGAAACGGTTGGTGACTGGGCTGCGGGGCGCGGCGTTGCTCCGGCTATTGCGGCGGACTACACGGCGGGCATGGCCCACGCCTTAGCGCGCGTGGCGCTGATGGGCGGGACGGACCGCTTCGCCCGGCTGGCAGCCGAAGCCGCCACTCCCGGCGGGCTCAACGAGCAGGTCGTAGGCACGCTCCGCGCCGGCGGAGCGTACGCCCACGTCCGTGAGGCCCTCGACGCCGTGTTGGCCCGGATAGAGATCGCGCGGCCGATTTCGTGATCGCGCCCCGCGCTGCAACAGACCCCCGGCCAAGCTCAGCCGCGCCAGCTGCCGCGAACGGCCATTGGCTTCCGGCGATGGAGGTGCCTGTGGTCCAAAGGAAGCACTGACTGCCTGTCCGATCACGCACAGGATGCTTGGCTTGTCGACGTCGTTTGGTGCAGGAACGGGATACCGATGAGAACAAGCCCTGCGTGCGAATCGTCGTCCGCTGACGCACGAGTGAGGAGAGGGCCGATATGCGCTGGCAGCGAGCACTCACAGTCGTCGGGGTTCACGCCGAGGGGGAGTATGGCAAGGTGGTGACAGGAGGTGTCGTGGATGTCCCCGGAACCACCATGTTCGACAAGATGTGCTACCTGCGCGACCACGCCGACGGACTGAGGAAATTCCTGCTGTTCGAGCCGCGCGGGGCCGCCGTGCACAGCGCGAATCTCGTCTTGCCAACCTCCAATCCGCGCGCCCAGGTCGGTTTCGTCATCATGGAATCCACCGAGTATCCCCCCATGTCCGGCTCAAACACGATCTGTACGGTCACCGCGCTCCTGGAAACGGGGATCGTGCCGCTCCGGGAGCCGGTCACCGAGTTTACCCTCGAGGCGCCGGGAGGTCTAGTGAGGGTCACCTGTGCGTGTCGAGGCGGGAAGGTGCTGCAGGTCAAGTTCCGGAACGTGCCATCTTTCGTTCATCATCTGGATGCGAGCGTCGAGGTGGAAGGCGTGGGGAGCATCCGGGTCGACGTGGCCTACGGAGGGATGCACTTTGCGCTTGTGGATGCCGCGAGCCTTGGCTTTCGGTTGACACGGGACGAGGCGCGGGACCTTTGTGCGGTCGGCCAGAAAATTAAAGAGGCTGCGAGGGAGCAACTCCCGGTTGTCCACCCCGAGAACCCCGGCATCCGAGACATCACCAACTTCGAGTTCACCGGACCGGTCCGGCAACGAGGGAACCGCCTGACCACGCGCAATGCGGTTGTCGTCTCGCCCGGCCGGATCGACCGTTCCCCGTGCGGAACGGGGACGTCGGCTCGCCTGGCCGTGATGCACGCGCGAAAACAGATCCGCAAGGGGCAGATACTCGACCACGAGTCGCTCATCGGAACGCATTTCCTGGGTGAGATCGTCGGCACCACACGTGTAGCCGGGAAACCGGCAATTGTTCCAACTGTGGGTGGCCGGGGGTGGATCACGAGCATCGGGCAGTATGGGTACGATCCCGACGATCCATTCCCGGAGGGGTACACACTATCGGACGCATGGCTCACGGCTCTTTAACCCAAGATTCTGCTCAACCGCGAGTGGCGCCGGTGTCGGCGGAGGGGAGTGCGGCGGCGCCGACTGCACACGATTCGCTGGCTCTCCTGCGACCTGTCGCCGGCCGCCACATCCCTGCAGCAAGAAGGGCGCATTGACGCGCGAACTATTGATCTCAGAGGCTTCAAATCCAACGTTTCCACCGCTGCAGCGTCCGGTCCTGGCCCTTGACAGTCGGAGTGGGGCAAGAGTACTATGCGGCGCGTTTCATTCCCCGCGGAGCCACCGCAGGAGGGACCGTAGTGCGGTCGGCCAGGAACAGCTCTCCAGTACGACCTCTCCCCGGTCATTGCGTCCACCCACCGCAAGACAGACGTCTGCTCCGAGACCTGATCGCTAGCACCGCGACTTTCTTGATCGCCACCCGCGTCGCCGCCTTCGTGCCGCGACCCTCCGCGGCAGGAGGGGAAGAACATCTCGAGCATACGGCAGCGGCTCGGGCGGGTGGTCGGTCGCGCGGATGGGAACCCGACGAGGATGTGGGTCCGCGCGCAGGAGTTCAGAGTGTGCACGCATCCGGCGCTCCCCCGGCGCCGGCGACGAATGACACCCGCCCGCGCCAGCGAAGCTGTCGCACGCACGGCCCGGGGGAGCGAGGACGGCCGCGAGGAGCGCGATTTTCCGAGGAGTTCGAATGGAGTCCGACGCCCCACTGACAATTCTTCAAGGCACCCGGATCCTCAGTTTCACACAGTTCCTGTTGGGGCCGGCAGGTGTACAATACCTCGCCGACCTCGGGGCGGACGTGATCAAGGTTGAGGCCCCGGGCGGGACGCTCTTTGAACGGAACTGGGCGGGCTGCGATCTGTTTCTCAATGGGGTCAGTGCGTTCTATCTGTGCGCCAACCGCAACCAGCGCAATCTGACCTTGAATCTCAAGCACCCGGACGGACAGGCCGCCGCCAAGCGTTTGATCGCCGGTGCAGATGTCCTGGTGCAAAATTTCCGGCCGGGGGTGATGGAACGCCTGGGTCTTGCGTACGAGCAGGTGGCCTCGCTCAATCCGCGCCTGATCTACGTGTCGGCTTCGGGGTACGGGGAGAAGAGCATCTACAAAGACCGGCCCGGGCAGGACCTGTTGCTCCAAGCCATGAGTGGTCTGGCGAGCATCTCGGGACGGGCGGGCCATCCTCCCACGGCGGTCGGCGCGCCGGTCGTGGACCAGCACGGGGCGGCCCTCTTGGCGATGGGTGTGTTGGCTGCCATGCTGGATCGCACACGGACCGGACGAGGCCAGAAGGTGGAGGTGACGATGATCCGATCCGCCCTCGACCTTCAGCTCGAGGTGCTGGCGTACTATCTCAACGGGGGACAGATGCGCAAGAGCCCGACCAGCCTCGCCAGCATGTTTCATCCGGGCCCCTATGGCATTTACGAGACTCGGGACGGATACTTGGCCTTGTCCATGTCCCCGCTGCCTGAGCTGCAGGCAGCACTCCAGTTGGCCGAACTGGCTCCACTTGCCACTGAGCGATTTAACCATCCGGCTCGGGAGGAGATCGCGCGCATCTTGGAGCCTGTCATTCGGGCGCGCACGACGCGGGAATGGGTCGAATACCTTGTCCCGCGCGGAATATGGGCGGCGCCGATCCTAGACTACGAGGCCGTGCTGGAGGACCCGGCGGTCCGGGAGTCCGATGTGGTTGAAGAGGTGGAGCATCCGACCGCCGGCAAGGTTCGTCTGCTCCGGTTCCCGGTGGAATTCTCGAGTGGCCGCGCCTCCTGCCGGCGCATACCCCCGAGGTCGGGGGAGCACACGGATGAGGTGCTCCGCGAGATCGGGTACTCTGAGGCCGAGGTTCAGCGGTTCCGCGAGGGTGGGGTCGTCTAACCAACGAAAGGAGGAGGAAGATGGGTATGCGTGGTGCATTTGGGGTGATGGTGATGCTGATGGCCGTGGCGCTGCTCTGCTCCGCCGGTCCGTCCGGGGCTGGGAGCGCCGAGATTACCCTGCGCGCCGGGCATGATCAGCCACTCAAGAGCATGTACGACGAGGGCCATACATTCTTCGCGCGGCGAATTGCCGAGCGAACCGGCGGTCGGATACAAGCCCAGGTCTTCCCCGCGGCCCAGCTTGGCTCTGAGCCGGCTATGATCGATGGCATACGGATGGGCTCGCTCGATCTCACCGTGGCCCACATCGCCAACTTTGCGACGGTTGTCCCTGACCTGGCCTTGTTCAGCGTCTCCTATCTGTTCAAGGACAAGGGGCACCTAGAGCGGACCATCGACGATCCAAAGTTTCAGCAGCGGGTCTCCCAGATCGTCGCGAGCAAGAATCTGGGACTGATTGTGGTCGGCTATTACACCGCCGGCATTCGAAGCCTGTACAACCGAAAGGCTCCCGTAAATGCACCGGACGACCTGAGGGGCATGAAGATCCGCGTGATGGCCAACCCAATCGAGGCGAAGATCTGGTCCACTTTCGGCGGAATACCCACGTCGATGCCGACGAGCGAAGTATACAGCGCGCTTCAGGCGGGCGCCATTGACGGGGGTGAGAACAGCCCTTCAGTCATTGAGAGCTTCAAATACAACGAGCCGGCCCCCCATGTAGCGTTGACCGAGCATCAGTATTCCATCGCCCCGCTGATCATGAGCGAAAAACGATTCAACGGCATGAATCCCGAACTGCAGAAGGTGTTCATGGACGTGATTCGGGAGACGTGTCAGTACCAGCGGAAGCGGGACGCGGAGCTCGTGGCGGAATCGCTCGAGCGAATGAAGGTGAAGGGAACCAAGATCACCCAGCCTGACAAGGCCAAGTTCGCCGCGTTGGCGACACCAATCCAGGAAGAGGTGGCCAAGAACCTGAAAGTCGAGGATCTGTTGGCGCTGGTTCGCTCTCACGCGAGGTGAGAGGGGCCCCTTCGTGACAAGTCACCCCGGCGGCCACGCGCCGCCGGGGTTTTTTCGTTCCCCCTCCGGTTGGCGCGCAGGCAGGCTCTTTGGAGGAGCCGTGTCAGGCCCTCAATGCTAGCCGCTCCGCCTCTGTCGCCGGCCGTCGGCCTTTTAGCCAGACATCCCATCAGTGCTCCCGGAGTATCAAAGCCACCCGACGCGAAGTTCCATGGCCAGTGGTGAACCGTTTCGGCCGATCCGATGCGCGGCCTCACAGCCATTTCGGTACCAGGAGCTTCGGGAGAAGCAGCACGGTCCAGGGCGCGAGCGCGCACAGCACGATCACGATGAGGAGGGGGATCATCATGATGTGAAGCAACTTCTGGATCCTCACCATCGGCACGCCGCCCACGGCGCAGGCGGTCATCGCGACCATACCGAGGGGCGGCGTGAGCAGACCGAAGGATTGCGTCATCACCACGATCACGCCCACGTGCACCGGATGGATGCCGACCTCGACCGCGAGCGGGTGGATGATGGGAACGAAAATCAGGATCGCCGGCAACGCGTCCATGAAGGTGCCCAGCACCACGTTGATGAAGACGATCAAGATCATGATGACGACAGGGTCCCGGGTGAAGGCCATGATCATGTTGGTCACGAGCTCCGGCACCTGGTAGAACGCGAGCAACCAGCCGAAGATCGACGCCCCGCCCAGGCAGAACAGCACCTGGGAAAACTGGATCGTGGTCTCTGCGAGAAGCTTGGGCATCTGCTTCAGTTTCAAGCTTTGAAAAACCACCAGGGTGACGAACAACGAGTACACTGCGGCGACCGAGGCCGATTCGGTCGGCGTGAAAACGCCGCCGACCATGCCGACGATGATGATGAAGGGCACGCCGAGGGGCCATGCCGCGGTCTTGATGCCGTCCCAGATGGCGCCCAGGCCGAGAAATTTCGGGTGCTCGCGAGGAAAGTCGTGCTTCACCGCGAAGATGTGCGACTGCACCATGAGGCTGAGGCCCATCAGCACTCCGGGCAGAATGCCCCCGATCAGCAAAGCGCCGATCGAGACGCCAGCGATCGCGCCGTAGACCACCATCAGGATCGACGGCGGAATGACCGCGCCCATGGTCGCGGTGCAGGCGGTCAGGCACACGGAGAAGACTTCGTCATACCCGCGTCGCTTCATCGCCGGGCAGAAGACCGTGCCGATGGCGGCGGAGTCCGCGGTGCTGCTGCCGGAGATACCCGAGAGGAACATGCCGACCACGACGTTGACGTGCGCCAGACCGCCGCGCAGATGGCCGACCAGCGCCATCGCCAGCTTCACGAGACGCTCGGAGATGCCGCCCTCGGTCATCACGTTGCCGGCGAGGAAGAAGAACGGCAGCGCGAGCAGGCTGAACGCGTTGATGCCCGTGAACATCTGCTGGACCGCAACCATGAGAGGCAGGTCTGCCATCCAGATGATCAGCAGGGAGCACAGGATCAGTGAGAAGGATATCGGGACGCCGATAACCATCAGCACCGACATCGACACAAGGAGAAGGACGAGCGGGTGCATCAGGCTGTGAAATCGATCGGAGGCGCGGCGTCCGAGGTGTCAACGGGTCGCTCGCCCCTCGCGATCTGGTGGAAGTCGCGCACAATGTCCAGTAGGCACACCAGCGTCATCAGCACGCCGCTCACCGGGATGATGATCGTCGGCACGAACAGCGTGATGCCGAGCGCAGGCGACAGACTCTTCAGGCTGAGATTGGAGTAGCGCCAGCCCGCGACGACCATCACCACGGTGACCGCGAGCACGCACAGATCAACGACTAGGTGCTGCACCCCAGCGGCGCGGGGGTGCAAGATCCCCGAGAACATGTCGAAGCTGAAGTGTGTGTGTCGCCACGAGCAGATGGCCGCGCCGAGGAAGACGCACCATATGAAGGCGAAGAGCGAGAGCTCCTCGCCCCACAGGAAGGACGCGCTGAAGAAGTACCGCATGCAGACCTGGATGAATACCCCGATCGTGATGAACCCCAGCAGGGCTGCCAGGATCGGCTTGAGCCAGAGCTCGAGGTGGGCGAAGAGTCTTTCCACGCGGTGAGCACCGGATAGGAGGTTAGAAATCGGGCGCGGCCGGCACCGGGAGGTCCATTGGAGCAATGGGCCCCGTGACGGCCGAGCCAGGCACAGCGGTGAGCGGGAGCCCTAATCTTGGCGGGCACGCTAACACCGCCGAATGGGCGCGTCAAGCGGAATGTTCGAGGAGTTCGGGGAGTTTTGTGGCCGCTCGGTGAACTTGCCCTTTCCGGACAGTTCAGTGATTGTGCGCGCTTCGGAGTCTTTTTCTGCCCCTGGTCCTCTCTACAGATGCCGGTGTCGGATGTTGTGGGCTACCCATGGAAGTCCGCGGCCATCCTGACTTGGCTGCTGTTACGCTTGCTGCCATCGTAGGCGGCCATCAGAAGGGTGGGAGATCTCCGAGACTGTCAAAGGTCAGTGGCAGCGGATCCGTGAGGCGGCTCAACCGTCGGTTCGCCTCCACCTCGGCCAGCATCGATTCGGAGGCCTCCAGCTCCGTGAGGAGCAGCGTGTTCTTGATCCGCACCACCCGGGCCTGCGCTGGCGGCGTCAGGCCGTTCATGTGCAGGGCGGTCCGGATGGCGTCGCGGTCCGTGTCGAAGGCCATCGGCACCTTCGAGTCGTGCGTGTCGCTGGAGGTGATGCCGTTCATGTACATGGCCGCGTAGTCGATCTTCCTGACCAATCGCCAGGTCGTCATGTCGGCGAAGCCGATGCCGATCGCGTTCCCCTCGCTCTCCGGCGTGAGGTCACGAACGAAGAGGTGGCGGATGTGCGGTCGTTCGGCCGGTTTCTGGATCGTCGGCCGCCCGATGACCAGGGGATCCAGGCCGGCGCCGTTGATGTTCTTGCCCATTTCGTCCACGATGAGGAGGTCGATGGTGTCGAAGGGAAGCCCGGCCTTCCACGCCTTGGCCTCCCGCAAGAGCGCCTTTTCCCCGGCTTCGAAGTCGGGAGGACGCAGCGCCTGCACTCTGGCCGTCGCGCCGTAGCCGTTCTGGAGGATCCCCAGGCCGCAGAGCACATGGCCGGTCTCGAGGACCGTCTTGCCCACTAGGGGGAAGATCTCCGCGTAGCTGTAGTGCTGGCCGGCCCGATGGTAGTGCTCCGCCCCCTGCTGCTTCCCGAGCCCGATGGCCATCATCTTGAACAGGCCGCTCTCGATCTCGCCGGAAAAATCCGGGTGGGCATTGATCCACCCGACCACCACAATGTGGTCGGCCTCCCAGGCGTTCCTGTCACAGAACACCGGGGTCCCCTTGGTCTTTCCGATCTCCACCACCTCCATGCTCGACGTGACCGGGCACGCCATGGACGCTTCGGTGATGCCATAGTGGGCCAGAATGGTCCGCTGCCCCTCGGCCGTGGCGCCACCATGGCTCCCCATGGCCGGGACGATAAACGGCTGGAGGCCCCACGCTTTCAATTCGTCCACGACGGCCCGGGTGATTCCGTCGATGTGGGCGATGCCGCGACTGCCCGCCGTGATGGCCACGGTCTGCCTGGGTTTCACCTTCTCCTGTACGCCCAGGCTGCGCATCGTGTCGTGCACCGCGGCCGGGATGTCCCCCACCCGCGGGCCCTCCAGTTCTTGCTTCATGCGGAACATTTTCGGAAACGCCATGGGGAATCCTCCCGGTTGTTGCGTAGTCCTTCTTGGGTGACAAGCAGCGTCCACACGGCAACGACTACCATGTGGCGCGATGCATCGTGGAGAAATGGTAAATCCGCTGGGTGCGTTCCCGGTACCCGTCGGCAGTACCGAAGACCGCCGGGTCGATCACCAGGATGAACGACGACAGATCCCGGTAGGACGGGAGTTCTCGATACATCGGCTTCAGGTGCGGCCCGAACACCGCGCCGATCATCAGCCCGGTCAGATATCAAGAGTCATCCTCACTCCTAGTCGCCCACTTCCAATCCCGCACCTTCTTACCTTGGATTAGGAGAAGGACCGGTGACAGCAGGGTCAGAGCACCTACGAGCAAGATCGCCCCGGCGAATGACCACGTTTCGGCTAGGTGGCCGACAAGGAGTGGCGTGAGGCCTCCACCGAGGAACATGCCAGTGATACTGACTACCGAGATGGCCAAGTGGCGCTGTGACGATGGAACGAGTTGGGCTACCAGGGGATAGTAAGCGGGGAAAAAGCAGGCGCTCACAGCCGCCTGTAAGGTGACCGCACAGGTGGTCAACAAGGGACCCGACGCCAGTGCCAGGAAGACCGTCAGTCCACCTGTAACACCCTGAAACGCGGCCAGGGCTCGGCGATGGCCGAGGCGGTCGGTCAGCCACCCCGCAGCCAGGATCATGGGCGGCGCGAGCACACGCGACAAGCCGACCAGGGCATTCGCCGATGCCCGGTTCATCCCCCGCTCTGCCAGAAGGAAGAGCGGAAGCATAGCATAGAGCCCGTACCCCGCGGCCACGGCAAGAACGAAGAGCGCAGCGATGGGGGCGAGTGCTTTGTCGGTGGCAAGCGCCAGCATCGTGCGAGGGTGCGGCGGGGCGGCCTGCTGGCGGCCCCCCTGCCCCCACCGGGCGTACAGCCCGCCGGCTGCAACCAGGCTGACACCGAACGTTGCCAGAACTCCGCGCCACGACAACCATCGCAGCAGGAGTTCAGCCACAAGCGGCGCGGTGATGAACCCGATCGCCGGCGCAAACTCGTGGATAGCCGTCGCGCGTCCCCATTGCGCCTCCGCCGTGAGGTCGGCGATCGTGGCGATGCCCGAAGGCAGATACAGTCCTGCCCCAACGCCCAGCACGACCAGGCAGACCTGCATCCATCCAAGGGACGGCGCGCGCGAGAACGCGACCAGGGCGAACCCGAGCGTGAACGCCGAGAGCACGATGGTCCCGTGGTGAGAAAGATGCCAGGCCGTCAGGCCGGCGGCGAGCAAGCCGAAAGCATACCCGATGGCTTGGAAGAAGAAAAGGGAGCCGGCCGCGCCGTGGCCCAGGCCCAGGTCAGTCTCGACCAGGGGAAGGAGCGGAGCTAGGACGATTCGCCCAGTGAAATTCAGATAGAGCAGTCCACTGAGAAAGAGCAGCGGGACCACGGGGAACGGGCGGCGCACCGCCATGACGTTGGCCATTCGCTGATTCGAGACGGAGTATCCTCGCCGCGGCCTAGGCTTCACCGCAACGCTATTTCCAGTGGCTCTGCACGTACTCAATGAGTCCCTGCGCGGTCCGGCGCAGGTGCGCGATCGTATGCCGCGCGGCGAGTTTCCCGTCCCCGCGCACGCACGCTTGCAGGATGGCACGATGCTCGCGCCGTCCCGCGGCGTAATTCCCCACCTGGGCAATGTCCAGTCGCAAGTACGGCTCCATGCTCCGACGCAGATTGGAAATGGTCTTGCGCAGGAACTCCTGCTCCGCGGACGCGTAGAGGCTGTCGTGGAACTCCCAGTTCAGCCGCACCCAGTCCACCGGCGCGATGTCTGGGGTGTCCATTTTGTCGAGGATGGCCCGAAGGCGCCTCGCCGTCTCGGGAGTCATCCGGCCCGCTGCCCGCTCGGCCGCGCGCCCTTCCAAGAGCGTCCGCACTTCGTAGATTTCGGCAAGCTCTCGGCTGTTGAAATCGGCGACACGGGCGCCGCGCTGTGGGTCGATCACGACGAAGCCCTCGGCAGCCAGACGGTGCAACGCCTCCCGCACGGGAACGGGGCTACAACCCAGGACGCGAGCAAGCTCTTGTTGCTTGAGTCGTTGCCCAGGCTGATATACACCCCCGATAATTGCCTCCCGCAACTGCTCCACCGCCGCCTCTTGCCAGGTCTTCACCGCAATCATAGCCCCTCTCCACATCACGGGTCCCTCGCCTCGGTCGTGCTGAAGCCTTGCGGCCCACCCGACGGGCCAGTCACCGCCGACACGCCCTTCCACTCATCAGCGAAGGCCGTTTGCTCTCACCGCTTCAGCAACCACGACTTCCACACCACTTCGAAGATGACGCCACCAACCGCACGGGTATCGAAATGGCAGGCGCGGACGGTCCCTTGGTACGTCGGAACATAGGCTTCGGCAAGCAAGAGTGCCTGGAATCCCGCGTCCTGGAACTTCCGGACCATGCCGTCGAAGTCCTCGGTATTGAAAGCGATGTGGTGCAAGCCCTCCCCCTGTGTGGCAGCGAATTCATGGAAGGGAGACTCCCCCTCTAGGGGCTGCACGAGTTCCAATTCGATGCCCCCTAACATCGCTTTGCCCTGCCGTAGCCGCATGTGCGACGGCTTCCCTTTAAACCAATACTTGTCCGGCGTGCTCTCGTAGACGGTCCAAGGTCCGAGGCCGAAGGTGCCCTCGTAGAACTCGACCGCCCGCGTCATGTCTCGGACGACGATGCCGATCTGACTGATTGGAGGCAAACCCAGCTTCGTACGAAGCTCCACGCCTGGCTCCATAAACTCTTCTCCTCGTCCCGGTCGGGGCGGATCATGACCGCTCGGCTCACACCAGGTACCGCTCAGCCCGCATACGCGCTCTGAGCGATTTCCCGCGTCTCCACCATGAGTCGGTGCTCACCCTCCTGGACCACCTCGCCACGCTCGTTGACCACCTGGAGTGCCAGAAAGAAGATGCCCCGGCCCGGCTTTTTCGTTTTACGTTTGTCGCGGAGTCGGCACCGGATATGGATGGTATCGCCAAGAAAGATCGGCCCCTTGAAATCCCACGTCCAGCCAAGCGACGCGATGCCCGCAAACTCGTCCGCGCCCGCGCGGAGCTTCAAGCCCTCGGTGATAGCCAACCCGAGTAAGCCATGCGCGATGCGGCGGCCGTACGCGGATCCGCGCGCGAACTGCTCGCTGATGTGAAGTTCGCTCCAATCATCTGATAAGGCGGCGAAGGTCACGACGTCGGATTCGGTGATCGTGCGCGTCTGCGAGACAAATTCTTCCCCGATCTCAACATCCTCATAGTATCGGATTTTTCGCATGGTGCCTCCCAAGGATTCGACCGGCTCCCCGGTCTTGGCTCACACCGCCCCGTCTGCGCGCATCGTGTCGATCTCTTGTTTCGCGAAACCGAGGTCCGCAAGGATGGCATCCGTGTCAGCGCCCAGGGGCGGCGGGGGTGTGCGATACGACGGAGGCGTCGCACTCATCCGGACGGGGTTGGCGATCACTCGATACTCGCCGACCTCCGCATGGCGCAACGTGGTGATCATCCCGCCCCACTGCACCTGGGGGTCCTGATCGATCTCCGCATACGTGTAGACCGGCGCGCTCCAGACCCCTTCCGCCGCCAGCCGGTCAACCCACACGGCACGCGGCTCTCGCCGGAAAATCGCCGCGAGTTCGGCCTGCACCTCGCGCCGGCGCTCCAGCCGTTTTTGCGGCGTCTCGAAGCGCGGATCGTGCTCCAGCGCGGGCACCCCGAGCGCCCGGCACAGATTCGGCCACGGCCCGGACGACACCGCGACGAACTGGCCGTCGGCGGTCGGATAGACCCCGTAGGGCCCGGGTTCCAACGGGTGTCCGACCTCATCGTTCTCTCGCGGTGCCGCCTCCCCCCCGTTGAGGTGGTAGGTCAATTCCTGGCATTGCATGTGGAGGGCGGCATCGAGCAAGCACACGTCGACTTTTTGCCCGCGCCCTGTCTGCGTGCGGGCCTGGAGCGCGGCGAGGATGCCTACCGCGGCCAGCATCGCCCCGTAGGCATCTACGACATAACTCCCGACCGTCCGCGGGTAGCCCCCGGTCCGGCCCGTCACCGAAGCCAGGCCCCCCATTGCCTGCGCCAAGAGGTCCTGGCCGGGTCTGTCCCGGTAGGGGCCTCCCGGCCCGTATCCCGAGCAGCTGCAATAGATCAGTCGCGGGTGACGCGCCGCCACGTCTGCATAGCCGAGACCCATCTTGTCCAGCGTCCCCGGGCGGAAGTTCTCCAGCAGGACATCGCAGGTCGGCAGCAACCGCTCGAGGATCGTCTTCGCGTTGCGATGTTTCAGATCGAGCGTCAGACTCCGCTTGTTGCGGTTCAGCGCGAGGAAAAACGAATTCACGCCCCGGATGCGGTTGAACGGGAGCCCGCGGTTGTCGTCACCGGTCCCCACGCGCTCGACTTTGATCACGTCCGCGCCAAGATCTCCCAACATCTGCGAACAGTGCGGGCCTTGCATGTAGCGCGAGAAATCCAGAATTCTAATCCCCTGCAACGCCGCCTCAGGCTTCACCGCTGCCTCCTCTCCCTTTCCGGTGTCCCAGCGCACGCTCGGCGCCTGCCTACCCCTTGAGGGCCCCCATGGTGAGTCCTCGGATTAGGAACTTTTTCAGGAATAACATAAAGAGCAGGGTGGGCATGACGGTCCACACCCCGAGCGCCGCCAGCGCCCCCCACTGGAGCGACCCCTCGTTTTCCACGAACGTGGCAAGCACGACCGGGGCGGTCTTTGCCTTAAATGATGTCAAGACGAGCGCAAAGATGAACTCGTTCCACGCCTCCACGAAACAGAGGATGCCCGCGGCAACGATCCCGTTCTTGGCCAGCGGGAGGACGATCCGATAGAACACCATCCAGCTGGAGCATCCGTCGATGTACGCGCACTCGGTGATCTCGCGGGGGACTTGATTGAAGAAGTCCCGCAGGATGAGCAAGATCAACGGTACCTGGAAGGAGGCGTAGATCATGATGAGGGCGAGGTGCGTGTCCACCAGATTGAGGAACTTGACCCCCAGATAGATCGGAATCAGGGTGGTGATGGGGGGAAACATCCGCCCGACCATGCTGGCCAGGAACAACGGTTCTTTGCCCCGAAAGCTCCGGTGCGAAAAGGCAAAGGCGCCCATCGCGCCGATCGCCAAGGCGAGGAGCGTCGCGCCCGAGGAGATGATGAAGCTGTTCACGAAGAACCAGTAGAAGTGCTCCTTGATGAAAATGTGCTGATAGGTTCCGAAGTCCGGCCAGACCAGGAAGCGGGGCGGGTATTCCATGATCGTCTTGCCGGACTTGACCGAGGTCAGGAAGAGATAGTAGAGCGGGAAGAGAGTCCACAGGAGCGCGACGGCGGTGACCGCGCCGGTCAGGATATTCTTGAGTCGAGAGTGCTGCCCGACCATGTCTGTCGACCCTTTCGCCGACGGAGTTAGGAGCCGTTACGAAATAACGTGGCCATTTTTTGGAATTTCGTCACGGCTCCTTATGCCGTTCCCGGATTTCTCTGGTCAACTTATTCTTCTACAACGGCTTAGTACTCTACGGCCATCTTCCGAACGATCTTCAGGTAGAAGCCGTAGGCCATGATCAACAGCACGAGCATGATGATGGTCATGGCCGAGGCATAGCCGATCTCGAAGAACCGGAACGCCGTCTTGTAGATCAGAATGCTGGACGCCTCCGTGGCGCGCCCGGGCCCGCCCCCGGTCATGACGTAGATCTTCGGGAACACCCGAAACGCCTCCATGGCACGGAGCAACGCGGCCACGAGGATCGTCCCCTTGATCAGGGGCAGAATGATCCGACGGATGATGACGAGATCCGAGGCGCGGTCGATCTGGGCCGCCTCGACGATCGTCTCGGGGATTCCCTGCAGTGCCGACAAGACCAGCAAATAGATGAACGGCGTCCATTGCCACGTATCAGCGATGACGATGGCCCACAGCGCCGTCGAGGCGGAGCCCAGCATGTTGTAGGGGCCGAGGCCCACGAAGCTCAGCAGGTAATTCACCGGACCGATGCTGGGCTGAAAGAGAATGTACCAGATCGACCCGACCGCCACCGGCGTCAGAAACATCGGGAGCAAGAGCGAGCCCTGGACGAAACTCCGCCCCCGGAAACTCCGATCCGTGGCCAGCGCCAGCCCCGTCCCGAGGATCGTCTGAATCCCCGTCGCCACCACCATAAAGAAGAAGCTGACCCACAGCGAATCGTGGAACCGGGCATCCGAGACGAGCCGGACGTAATTGTCCAGCCCCGCGAAGGTCTTGCCCGACCTCAGCAGATTCCAATCGTTGAGGCTCAGGTACACGGTATAGAGGAGGGGAACCACCCGCCAGAGGATCAGATAGGCCACCATGGGCAAGAGAAACAGGAAGGTGGGATTCCTCAACAACCTACCGGGCCCCCTACGGTACCTCGTCTCCACCACGGTTCTCCACTCGGGTGCCACCACGCTG
>Ga0316627_100000170_pt1 | contig 14910 bp, 10 predicted proteins | sample OWC_Aug_M2_C1_D1_FD_207653 | JGI IMG/M metagenome (GOLD analysis project Ga0316627, IMG submission 207653) | Wetland soil microbial communities from Old Woman Creek delta, Ohio, United States - OWC_Aug_M2_C1_D1_C | ecosystem: Environmental > Terrestrial > Soil > Wetlands | place: USA: Ohio...
TTCCCTGCGCGGTCGCCTCGCCGGCGTCTACCACCTTGCCAACCCATGCGGGGAAGTCCTTGCGCCGTCCGTAGAGGCCGATCAGCACGCTCACGTCCTTCATGTGCGCCTGCAACCGGCTGTCGAGGGACATGGGCTTGTCCCAGTCGAGGCGCGCGTCGTCGAGATCCGCGTCGGCCCACCAGTCGCTGGCGATCAGGCCCTCGGCATCCGAGACCCGGACGCCCTTCAGCGAAATCCGGCTGCCATCCACGGTGAAAGCACGCTGCTTCAGGTCCGCGCGGCGCAGTTTCGTATCCATCGCGAGATCACCCTGCAGCGTCAGGCCGGCAACGCCTAGACGCACGCCGCGGCCGACCACCTTGACCGTGCCGCGGCCGACGTCGCCTGCGGCGTCGAAGTAGAGATCGCCGCTCAGCCGGCCTGCGCCGCCCTCGAACTGCACGCGGGTCCGCGGCAGGTAGCGGTTGTAGACGCGGAGGTCGGAAACCTCGGCGTCGTTGAACCTGAGTCGCGCGTGGAACCGGTCGCTGAGCTCGTCGAGTTCGCCCTCCGCGTCTGCCTGGACCTCGAGGTTGCTTCCATTCACGTACGGCCGGCCCGGCGCGTCCCCGGGGGCGATCTCGAAGCGTTCCATGACGAGGTCGAGGTGCGGTCGCAGCTTTCCGGCCCCGGTTGCCTGGAAGCGGATCTCCGCCCGCGCGTCGCCCTCGAAACGGTTGCCGAGCGCGTGGGCGGTCGCGGCGACGTGCGGCACCCTGAGGACGCTGCCCGGCGCGACCTGGCCGTCCGTGAGATTCAGGTCGGCGATCACACTCCCGGCGCCGTCGAACGACAGGAGTCGCGATCCCGGCACGAACGCCCCGAGCCAGGCGAGCGACGCGAATCGCCACTGCCCCGTGACATGGCCGGAGGTGCGCGGTACCAGTAATGCGATGTCAGGCACGGGAATCTCCCTGCCACGGATGCGGAGGTCGGCGTCCGCCCGTACGGCGGCGTTGCCCGAAGGCGCAAGCATGCCGGTGAGCCGCAACTCGTCGTCGGCGACGTCCAGGGCGAGGTTCGCGAGCGTGGTCGCGACCCGGCCCTCGAGATCGTCCTGCATGAGGACCGTCAGCCGCAGCGTGCCGCCGGGTGCGAGCGAGCCGCGCAACCAGTGGAGGCGTACGTCCAGCGCCCCGGGGCCCTCGACGATTCGCACTGCGGGCTTTTCGCCGGCCGGCGTCTCGATCGAGACGCCGGCCGGCGTCGCCTCGATCTCGACCTCGAGGTCGATCTTGGCCAGCTTGAGGATCCCGGGCGCCTCCGCACGCACATGACGGTCCACCGAGAAGCGGGTCTCGATCGTGGCGGCCCGCGCCAGCGCGGCGCCATCCCGCCATACGACGCCATCTGTGAACGTCGCCCGGGACGGCAACACTTCCATCGGGCCGCCGCGCAAGACCTTCACGAAGCGGATCTCGGCCTGTCCGTTGCCCACCAGCACGAGGTCCTCGAAATAGGCGTGGCGCACACCCTCGGCGACCGCGTGGTCGAATCTCACCGTCCAGCCGCCCGGCCTGGGCTCGGGCGGCAGCCGCTCGACGTCGATCAGGCTTGTGCCGCCCGTCACGCCGCTCGCCTTCGCGTTGAGAATGCGCAGTTCCTTCGCCAGCAGCGGCAGCAGGGCGAGTCGGCCGCTCGCCGCGTCCGCCTGGACGGACCACACCGTGTGACGGATGTGGCCGGCGATGCGCAGGGCGTTGACGTGGGCGTGGCCGGGATACAGCGTCCAGGCGGTGCTCCAGCCGGCCACGAACTTGTGGGGCTGCAGGTTCGCCAGTTGCCGGCCGACCGGAAGGTTCAGCAGCAGGTTGCCGAGGACGAGATACCCAACGTACGCGATCGAGGCCGCCCAGCCTGCGCGTCGCATCCAGCGCGGCGCCGACCCGGCCCGGCCTGCATTGCTCAACGGCTCGGTCATATGCGTTCGTGGTGCTGCAGCCCCGCCCGTCAGCGCGGCCGACGCGTCGCCCCAGCTGCGCGCCGGGTCCTCGTTGCCTGATCGCGGGTCGACGGCTTGCGCGCACCGCGCGTCTTCCCTGACTGTCGCTTGCGAGGGGCGTCCCGAAACGTCGCTTCGAGTTCCTGCATCGACGCCTCCATGTGGATCGCGAGCCGCTGCACGCTCGGCACCGCCTCCGGACAGGCGACAAGGCCGAAGTACAACCCGCCCGCGTAGCTGATCACGGTGATGTTGAGCGCCATTCCGTGACCGACCTGCGAGACGGGGTAGTGCGCCAGCATCCCGGCACCGTGGAAGTACAGGCGCTTGCGCGGGCCGGGCACGTTCGAGATGAGCAGGTTCGACTGCGGGCCGATCAGCCGGTCCATGCCCGGCAGCCACGAGACGAGCAGCGGCACGCTGAGCAGCGTGGCGAAGTGCATGGCCGCGGTGCGGGTCATGCCGCGCAGCTGCGCCTTGCCGGCGGCGCTCGTGCGGCAGATGGTCTCGAAGCGCTGGCACACGTCCTCGATGTCGGTGCCGAGCCGCGCGTTGAGGCAGGTCACCGCGTTACCGGCCGCCGCGCCTTCCTCGTGGTGCAGCGCCATGGGTACCGCCGAGATCAGCGACTCCCCGGGCAGGGCGTCGCGTTCCAGCAGATAGCGCCGCAGTGCGCCGCTGCACACGCCGAGCAGCACCTCGTTGACGGTGGCGCCGGTGGCCTTGCCGACGGCCTGGAGGCGGGCGAGGCGCACGGCATAGGTCGCGACGCGGCGCTGTGCACTGACGCGCACGTTGAACAGCATGCGCGGCGCCTCGGCGATCGAGGTGAGGTCGGGCGGCGCGCCGACGCCGATGGCCGCCCCGGCCGTCGCCGCGAGGCCGCGCACGAGACTCGGCAGCGACTTGACCTCGTCCTCGACCAGGGCCGGCAGCCACTCGAGCAACGGGCTCGGACGGGCGTCCGGTTCCTCGCGACGCCGCGACCCGTCCGCCCAGAACGGCGGACCGAAGCTCGTCGCCGGGTCGGTCGAGAAGTTCATCAGGCGCATGCCGGCCGCGCCGTCGAACATCGCGTGGTGCAGCTTGGTGTAGATGGCGAAGCGCCGGCCGGTGAGCCCCGAGATCAGGTGGTATTCCCAGAGGGGCCGCGACAAGTCCATGTGGTTCGAGTGCAGGCGCGAAACGAGCTCGCCGAGCTCGCGCTCACCGCCCGGGCTCGGCAGCGCCGAGTGACGGAAGTGGTAGCCGAGGTCCACGTCGTCGGCAACTTCCCAGCTCGGCAGGACTTTGCCGGTGAGGCCGCCCGCCAGCCGGTAGTTGAGCGGTGGCACCGAGACCGGATACGCGCGCATCTCGTCGTAGAGCCGGGCGACGAAGTGGGCCGGCGTCCGGGGCGGGATCCTGAATACCTGCAGTCCGCCGACGTGCATCGGTGTCTCGCGCGTGTCCGCGAGCAGGAACATCCTGTCCTGCAGGCCCAGGCGGATCGTCGTCGGCATGGTCTCGTCACCCCCGGAGCACACGCTCTGCGGATGCTACTCCTTCGGGCGTGCCGCGAGCGTCGCGGCCACGACCTCGATCGCGGCCTCCGCCAGCACCGTACGCGGCGCCGTGTCGCGGAACATGAAGGCGGCCTTCGGGGCCTCCTTCAAAATGGGCACCGCGATCGACCAGTGGTCTGCGTTCACGTAGCCGAGCAGGTGGCTGCGCGGCGGGATCTGGTCCTGCCAGAGCAGCTTGCCGTCGTTGCGCGGGTCGATCTTCGCGAGCTCGTTGTAGGTCGCGCGCGTGGCCGGTGAGACGTGGTCGGGCTGCGGCGCCGCCACCAGCGAGAAGATCGGCACGGTGAGCGAGTCGCCGTGGTCCTGCCACCACGCGATGCGCGTGTCTGGCCGCAGGTCCAGGATCTCCTCGCCCGTGCCGCGTGCGCAGTCCGGCAGCGGGAATCGCGCGCCCAGGCTGCGGTAGATCGCGTGCATGCGGTCGGCGAGCGGACTGCCGTTCGAAGCGCCGGCGACCGACACCACCGCTGCGATGGGTCGCGCCAGATCGGGGTAGCGCACCATGAACTCGAGCAGGTCCACGAGGCCCTTCGAGTAGGCGAACACGATCAGCGGGCGATCGTCCACCGGCAAGGTGACGAAATGCCCGGCGAGCCGCGCGGCGTTCTGTGCGACCGAGCCGCGGCCCGCGACCGCGAAGTAGTCCACGGTGAATCCGCGTGCCTCGAGGTCGGCCTGCACGTCGGAGAACGGCCGCGCGAGGTCCTCGAAGCACTCGTTGAACAGGCCCGGGACGAAGGCGATCCGGTAGCGGCGGGCGAGATCGTCCGCGCGCAGTAACGGCGCGGCCGGAGGCTCGCTCGCGAGCTTCAGCAGCACGTCCTCGCAGGGCGGCCCGCTGGCGGGGAGGCGGGCGCAAACGGTAGCGCGGAACGATCCGCGCAGGTCGCGTACGCCGGCATCGCGCACCGCTACGATGGTGGTCGGCGGATAGGCGTCGAGTGGCACCGTGCCCTCGGCGGGTGCCGCGGCCCGGGCGGGCGCGGCGCCGGCCCAAAGCGCGAGCGTCACAACGGCCAGCCTCGTTCTCACTCCCATGGTGACGGCCGGGGCCGGCGCAGTGGCCGCCGCGTCTCCGGGCGCGAATAGATGCCGCTGTCGTACTTCAGGCGTGTCCGCAGTGCCGACACGAGTCCGTCGAGCGCGGTGCGGCGGGTCGCGTCCGAGCGCAAGCCGTCGAGCAGGTCGAACACGCGCTGGGTCGCGTGCCAGGACAGGTACAGCGCGCCACCGCCCCCCGTGTACCAGTCCATGATCGCCGCGTTCAGGCGCTGGCGTACGGGCTCTCCGACCGTGGCATCCGCCGCGAGCGAGGTGATCTCGCGCGGCAGCGTGGTGATGGCCCAGAGGTTGCGCAGCGCCGCGGCGCGCTCGGTCGCGAGCGCACGCAGCAGTTCGTCGCGCGACCTGCGCGCCTGCAGCAGCCACTGCGCCGCGAAGCCGGCCACGAAGCCGACGATCGGGAACACGAGCAGCTTGATCAGGTCGAGTCCGAGAGCGCCATCTTCCATCGGTGTGTCCTTTGCTCCGCGGGACGCGTCGCCGTCCGGACGGCGAGGTTCTTCAGAACGTCACCACCGTGCGGATCGATTCTCCCGCGTGCATCAGGTCGAATGCGTCGTTGATGCGCGCGAGCGGCAGCACGTGCGTGATGAGCGGGTCGATCTCGATCTTCCCGCGCATGTACCAGTCGACGATCTTCGGCACGTCGGTGCGGCCGCGCGCGCCGCCGAAGGCCGAGCCTTTCCAGACGCGGCCGGTCACGAGCTGGAACGGGCGCGTCCGGATCTCCTGGCCCGCGCCGGCGACGCCGATGATCACCGACACGCCCCAGCCGCGGTGGCAGCACTCGAGCGCCTGGCGCATGAGGTCCACGTTGCCGACGCACTCGAAGCTGTAGTCCGCGCCGCCGTCGGTGAGCGCGACGAGATAAGGCACGAGGTCGCCCTCGACCTCCTTGGGGTTCACGAAGTGCGTCATGCCGAAGCGCTCGGCGAGCGCCTTGCGTCCCGGGTTGATGTCCACGCCCACGATCTTGTCGGCACCGGCCATGCGCGCGCCCTGGATCACGTTCAAGCCGATGCCGCCGAGGCCGAACACCACGACGTTGGCGCCCGGCTCGACCTTCGCCGTGTTGATCACGGCGCCGATGCCGGTCGTGACGCCGCAGCCGATGTAGCAGACCTTCTCGAAAGGCGCGTCCTCGCGGATCTTCGCGAGTGCGATCTCGGGCAGCACGGTGTAGTTCGAGAACGTCGAGCAGCCCATGTAGTGATGGACCTTCTCGCCGCCGATCGAGAAGCGGCTGGTGCCGTCCGGCATCACGCCCTGCCCCTGCGTGGCGCGGATCGCGGTGCAGAGATTGGTCTTGTGCGAGAGGCACGATTTGCACTGCCGGCATTCCGGTGTGTAGAGCGGGATGACGTGGTCGCCCTTCTTCAGCGAGGTGACCCCCGGGCCGAGGTCCACCACCACGCCCGCGCCTTCGTGCCCGAAGATCACCGGGAACAACCCCTCCGGGTCGGCGCCCGAGCGGGTGAACTCGTCGGTGTGGCACACGCCGCTGGCGCGGATCTCGACCAGCACCTCTCCGGCCCTGGGGCCCTCGAGGTCCACGGTCTCGATCACGAGGGGCTCTCCGGCCCGGTAGGCGACGGCGGCGCGTGTCTTCATGGCGGATCCTTCTCGGTGCTTGCCCAATGCCGGGCGCTCTCGAAGCCTAGCGCATCGGCGGGCAAAGGCGCTCTTGCAACCCTTTGGCGGTCCGGCGCATCGAAGCCACACTTGAACTTGTCGTCCGGAGGCGCCCCATGACCCGCTACCTCGCCACCCTGCTGTTCGCGTTCTCAGCCGTGGCGCTTGGTGCCGCCGCAGACATCAGCAAGGTCAACGGCAGCATCGACGTGGAGGCAGGCCGGGAGGCCGGTGACGTCGAGACCGTCAACGGCTCGATCACCATCGGCAGCGGCGCCCGCGTCCGCGAGGTCGAGACGGTGAACGGCTCGATCCGCCTCGAGTCGCGCGCCACGGCCGGGGCGGTCGAGACGGTGAACGGCGCGATCACGCTCGCCGAGGACGTACTGGTGAGCGGCGACGCCGGCACGGTCAACGGCAAGCTGACGCTGATGCGGGGTGCGCGCGTGGACGGTCGCCTCGAGAACGTGAACGGCGCGCTCCGGCTCGAGGGCGCGACCGTGCGCGGCGGAATCGAGACCGTGAACGGCGACGTGTTCGTGGGCGCGGGCTCGCACGTGGACGGCGGGATTCTCGTCGAGAAGCCGGGCGGCGGGTCGTGGCGCAAGTCCGATCGGCTGCCGCGCATCACCATCGAGTCGGGCGCCGAGGTCCAGGGAACGCTGCGCTTCGAGCGCGAGGTCGAGCTGTACGTGGGAGCGGGCGCGGTGGTCGGGCCCGTCGAGGGCGTCGCGCCTCGCCGTCACGAACTGCAGTAGGATGGCGCAGCGAGGGCTGCGCGATGAAGACGAGGAACCGAGACGCCAATACCACGCCGGGCCTGCCGCCGCCCCCGGCGCCGACCTCGCGCGATGCGAACCCATGGTCGATGGCGGAGGCGCGGGCGCCGGACAGGAAGGGTCAGCCGCCCGCTGCGGCGAAGCCAGATCGGCCCACGCGGCTTCCCACCAAGCCGCCCAGCAGCGTCGAGCCGCGCAGGCGCCCGGTCGTGCCGCTCGTGATTCTTGCCTTCGTCGCCGCGACCGCGATCGGGCTCGTCGCCGACGCCCTGAGGTCGGGCAGTTTCGAGGAAGCGATCGGCCCGGTCGTAACGATCGTGTTCGTGGCGTTCATGATCTGGCGGGCGGTCACTCGCGCAGGCCGGCGCGGGTCGTGAGATAGACCGCGAACGTGCCGAGCCAGTGCCCGCCCTCGTAATGCTCTCCGGTCACCGCGGGCAGCGCGGCGGCGGCATGCGCGCGCGACGCGGCGAGCAGCGCCGTGCGGCGGCGGTCTTTCGCGGGCAGGCCGCTCGCGATGCCTTCGAGCATCCAGGCGCGGCTCAGGTTCAGCCCGTCGATGTGCGCGAGCTTGGGGTCGGTCCGGTCGGTAACGATGCCGGGCGCGATCCAGTCAGCGCGGCCGTCGGTGGGCAGCCCCAGCAGGAAGCCGTCCAGCCACGCCGCGAACTCCTTCCCCGGCAGCACGCGCCGCATGAAGTCGGCCTCCGCCAGACAGGGCGAGAGGAAGTCCTCGCCCGAGGGCTCGTAACGCAGCGCGCAGTCGCGATCCGCGAGGTAGTAGCGGCGTGCGCGCTCCTCGAGCAGCCGCGCGAGACCGACGTCGCCACGCACCTGCGTCCAGTCTGCGATCAGGCCGAAGGCGAAAGCCGTCTGGCTGTGCTCGCCCGAGCGGATCGGGTACTGCAGTTTCGGCAGCCACGCCATGATGCGCTGCGCCGACTCGATCTCGAGGGGCGCGAGGGTCTCGGCCCACTCGCGCGCCTGCGGGTCGTCCCAGGCACGCAGCTCGGCGGCGAGCGCGAGCAGCCAGGCGAGCCCGTAGGGCCGCTCGAACGACGTGCGACCCGGTCCGCGAAGGTAGGTGACCTCGGCGGCGATGTTCGCGGGCGTCAGGCTCACCGCGAGCGCCGCCCGCGCCTCCTTCGCGAACGGAGTGTCGGGGAAGACGCGCGCGAGCCGCGCCAGCAGCCAGTGGCCGTGCACGGACGAGTGCCAGTCGTAGCAGCCGTAGAACGCCGGCGTGAGGACGCGCGGCGGCTGCGTGTCGGCGTCGGACTGCAGCACGTGGGCGATCTTGTTCGGATACTCGCGGTGCACGCAGTCGAGCGCGAGCCGCGCGAAGCGCTCTGCGGCGGCGGGCTCGAGCGGTGGCGAATCGGCCGACGCCGCATTCGCGGTCGCAAGCAGAGGGAGCAGCAGGGCGAGCAGGCCGGCGCGCAGACGATTCATGCGAGGACTCCTGACTTGGCTCACGGGCGCGGGGCGAACACGTGGACGCGGAGCGGCGCGAGCATGGCCTTGCCGGACTCGACCGTCGTCCCGTGCAGGAGTTCGACCGTGACGGCCGGCGCGTCGGCCCCGGGGATCGCGAACCCGGGCAGCGTCTCCTCGGAGAGATTGGCGACCACGACCAGCCGGCGACCGGCCTCGCTCCGCTCCCAGGCGATCACGTCCTCGCGGCCGGTCTCGAGCGAATGCACCGCGCCGCGCGACAGCGCCCGCTCCGACTGGCGCAGCCGGATCAGTCGACGGTAGTAGTTGAGCAGCGACTCGGGATCGGCTTCCTGCGCCGCGACGTTGCGGCGCTCGTGGCCGGGCTGCAGTTTCTCCCAGGGCCGTGCGGCGGCGGTGAAACCGCCATTGGGACCCCCGGTCCACGGCATCGGGTTGCGGATCATTTCGTCGGGCTTCTCGCCGATCTGGCCGATCTCCTCGCCGTAGTAGAGGAACGGCACGCCCGGCAGCGTCAGGAGCAGGCCGGCTGCGAGCCGCAGCCGCGCCGGGTCCTCGTCGAGCACGCTGGCGATGCGGTCCTGGTCGTGGTTCGTGACCATCGTGGCGAAGCGATTGGCCGGGTAGCTCGCCGCGACGTTGTCGAGCGCGTAGGCGAGCTTGGCCTTGTTGCCGCTCCGGGCCGCGTCGAGGATTCCCTTGGCGAGCTCGAACTCGAAGGCGAGGTCGATCGCGTCGGCGCGGACGTAGTCGCTGACGGTCTCGGTGACCGTCCAGATCTCGCCGATGGTGAGCGCGCCCGGCGCGACGCGCTTCACGTGCGACTGGAAGCCCCGCAGCCAGGCGATGGTCTCCGGCGTGTCGTTCATCACGTCGCCGTCCTCGATGAGGTGACGGACCGCGTCGAGGCGGAAACCGTCCACGCCGACCTCTTTCAGCCAGAACTCCGCGATGCGGTAGGCCTCGGCCGTCACGTCGGGATTGCGGTAGTTCAGGTCCGGCATGCCGGACCAGAAAATGCCGTAGTAGAACTGCTCGTCCAGTTTCTGCCAGACCTGCTGGTCCCAGGGTCCGCGGGTCTGCGGCACGCGGTCGGGCGGCACGAACAGGTACCAGTCCCGGTATTCGGGATCGCCGCGCAGCGCCCGCTTGAAGTTGGGGTGCTCGGACGAGGAGTGGTTGAGCACGAGGTCCACGACGACGCGGATGCCGCGGCGCTGCGCCTCGGCGAGAAACCGCCTGAAGTCCTCCATCGTGCCGTATTGCGGATTGATGCCGTAGTAATCGGTGACGTCGTAGCCGTGGTAGCTCGGCGACGGGCTGATGGGCATGAGCCAGATGCCGGTGATGCCGAGGTCGGAGGTCGTGGCGGGGTCGCCGTCGTTGAGGTAGTCGAGCCGCTCGATCAGGCCCGGAAGGTCGCCGATGCCATCGTTGGCGAGCGGGCCGGTGGTCGAGTCGGCGAAGGAGCGTACGAAAATTTCGTAGAAAACGCGGTCGGTCCACCACGACGTGGCCTGCGCCGAGGCCGCGGACGGAACCGACGCCGTGGCGGGGCTGGGCGCGGTCGGTGCGGCCGCTGCCGCCACCGGTTCAGGACGCTCGGCGGGAGAGCGGCAGCCCGCCGTTGCCAGCGCGAGCATCAGGATCCAGAGCACGCGATCGAGACTGTTCATCGTCGTGGTCTCCCCGGGATCAGCGGATCACCTGGCCGTCCGCGTCGAGCACCCGCACCTCGCCCAGCCCGAGCTCGCGGATCGGCTGTTCGATGGTCTTGAGGTCGCCGATTACCACCCAGGTCATGCGGCCGGGGTCGAGCGACTCGCGCGCCGCGGTGCGCACGGCCTCGTCGGTCTGCGCCTCGAGGCGCGACTTGAGCGAGCGCACGTAGTCGTCCGGCCAGCCGAAGGTGATCATCTCGGCGATGGCGCCGCTCACGGCCGCATTGGTCTCGTAGCGCCCCGACAGCGCCCGCACGTCGCGGTTGCGGATCTTGGCGATCTCCTCGGCCGTGGCCGGCTGGGCGCTCACGAATTCGGCGATCTCCCGCTGCAGCTCGCGCAGGGACTCGACGGTCTTGTCGGTCTGCACGGGCGCGGAGAGCAGCCACGGCCGTCCGCCGAGAGCATCCGGCAGGCTCGAGCGCGCCCCGTACGACCAGTGCTTGTCCTCGCGCAGGTTCATGTTGATGCGGGAGGTGAACGTGCCGCCGAGCACGTTGTTCATCGTGTCCGTCTCGAGCCGGTTGGGCGCGCTGCTCGAGGCCAGCACCTGGCCCACGAGGATGTTGCTCTGCACGGCGCCCGGCTTGTCCACCAGGTATACGCGGGGTGCGGCGGGCGTCGCCGCCTTGGGGAGCGCCTTCGCAGGCCGCTGCGAAGCCGCGGCCTGCCAGCTGCCGAAGTGCTTCTCGAGCACCGGCAGGAGCTGCGCGGCGGTCGTATCGCCGGTGACGATCAGGGTCGCGTTGTCCGGCCGCAGCCAGTCGCGCTGGAAGGCGAGGAGATCCTCGCGCGTCAGCGCCGCGACCGAGGCCTCGGTGCCCGAGCCCGTGAAGGGGATGGCGTAAGGATGGCCTTCGCCGTAAAGCAGCGGCGGCAGGAGCCGGCTCGCGAGCGCGTCCGGGCTCGATTTCTCGCGGCCGATGGCGGCGATCCACTCCTTGCGGACCCGCTCGATCTCCTCGGGCGGAAACGCCGGGTTGCGCACGATGTCGGCGAGCAGTGCGACCGAGTCGTCGAGGCGCTCGGCGAGGGCGGAGACCGAGGCGGACGACGTGTCGAGCGAGGAGCCGGTCGCGAGATCGGCTCCGAGCGACTCGGCGCGGTCGGCGATCGCGAGCGCCCCGAGCGACTTCGTGCCCTCGTCGAGCATGGCCATGGTGAAACTCGCTGTGCCCGCGCGGCGACCCTGGTCGGCGGCGTACCCGGCATCGAACAGCAGCGACACGCGCGCGACCGGTACGCCCGGCCGGTGGGCCAGCATCACCGGCAGTCCGTTCGAAAGACGGTGACGCTCGATGTCGGGGAAGGCCACGCCGGGGAACTCCGCGATCACCGGCACGCCGGTGCTGCGATCCACCGCGCTCGCCGCCGCAGCGCGGTGGGCCGGGTAGGGCAGCACCTCCAGGGTGTGATCGCCCTGGGACAGCCATCGGCGAGCGGCTTCGCGCACGTCCTCCGAGGTTGCGGTGCGCAGCGTCTCGAGGGATCGCCGGTAGCAGCCCGGGTCGCCCTCGTACACCTCGCAGGCGGCCAGCACGTCGGCCTTGCCGCCGAAGCCGCCGATGCGCTCGAGACCCTTGATGAAACCTGCGCGCATCCCGGTCCGGGCCCGCTCGAGCTCCTCGGCGGAAGGTCCCTTGGCGATGAAGCGCTGCAACTCCTCCTCGATCGCCGCCTCGACCCGGGCGTGCGGCACGCCGGCCTTCACGTCCGCGGTGATGCCGAACAGGCCCGCGATCTCGAGCGCCGTGTGCCCGGCGCTCACGGTGTCGGCGATGCGATCGCGGTAGACGAGCCGCTCATAGAGACGCGAGGTCTTGCCGCCGCCGAGCACCTGGGCGGCGAGCGCGAGCAGCTCGGCGTCCTGCGTGCCGTCCTGGGGGCCATTCCAGACGCGGTAGAGGCGCGTCTGCGCGACCTGGTCGTACATGGTCTCGCGCGTGCTTGCCGTGCGGGCGGCCGTCCAGACGCCGGGCCGCGTCAGCGCGGGACCGGGCGCGATGTGTCCGAAGTACTGTTCGGCCTTGGCGCGGGCGGTCTCGACGTCGATGTCGCCGGCCAGCACCAGGATGGCGTTGGCGGCCCCGTAGTAGTCACGGAACCACTGGTGGACGTCGTCGAGGCTGGCAGCGTTCAGGTCCTCCATCGAACCGATCGGCGTCCAGCGGTAGGGGTGGCCGGCCGGGAAGCTGGCCCGGAACAGCGATTCCCACACGCGGCCGTAGGGTCGGTTCTCACCCTGGCGCTTCTCGTTCTGCACGACGCCGCGCTGCTCGTCGAGGCGCGCCTGGTCGATGACCCCGAGCAGGTGCCCCATGCGGTCCGACTCCATCCACAACGCGAGGTCGAGGGCCGTGGTCGGCACGTTCTGGAAGTAATTCGTGCGGTCGAAATTGGTGGTGCCGTTCATGTTCGTGGCACCGACCTGCTCGAAGGGCTTGAAGTACTCGTCCTTGTAGTTCTCAGAGCCCTGGAACATCAGGTGCTCGAAAAGGTGGGCAAAACCCGTCTTGCCTGGCTTCTCGTTCTTCGAGCCGACGTGGTACCAGAGGTTGACCGCGACCACCGGTGCCTTGCGGTCCGTGTGCACGATCACCGTCAGGCCGTTGTCGAGCGTGAAGCGCTCGTAAGGGATCAGGATCTCGTCCGCGGCCCGGGCCGGCGGGGCCAGGGCAAGGCCGATGGCCAGGGCCAGACCGAGGGCCCGGAGCAGGCCGGGCAGGGACTTGAGCGGGTGCATTGGCGTCTCCAGTTCGGGCCACAGCGACCGGTGCGAGCGGCTGTTGCTGAAACGCATCAATTGCGCCGCGGATGCCCGGGAATGTCAAAAAGCGGTAATCTCAAGCGGCCTGCGTTGCTTTGCGGGCCCGCACGCGTGCATAATGCGCGCCGTTGTTGTGCATTATAGACAGTCACAGCGTATCAACACGTAGCGGCTGAGAGGCCGCGGCCGTTTATACTGCAACGCAGAATTACTTAATCACGGGAGTTCGCGATGTACTCGAAAGCATTGAAGGCCATGGTGGTGGCGACGCTCGCCACCGCGCCGCTCGCAGCGCAGGCGTGGGATACGGCGCCCGGCGAGCAGAAGGGAGACTTTCTGGTCCGGGCCGGCCTCTCCTATCTCAATCCTGAGTCGGATAACCTGAAGCCGATCGGTCCCCTCGCGGGCATTCCGGAGTCCACGCTGGTCGTGGACGACGACGTCAGCGCGACGTTCGACGTCACCTGGATGTTCCACAACAACTTCGGCGTCGAACTGCTGTTGGCCTGGCCGTTCACTCACGGCATCGACCTGAAGCCCTATGCCGGTGGTGGCCAGTCCGGTGGTGGCAGGATCCGAGCCGGGTACACCGACCACCTGCCCCCGACCCTGAGCCTCGTGTGGCGCCCGATGGACGCCAAGGCGAGCGTGCAGCCGTACGTCGGCGTCGGTGCGAACTACACCATGTTCAGCGACGAGAAGCTGCGTGGTGACACCCTGGCCGCCGTCGGCCTGCCGACCAACACCCAGCTCACCCTAGACGACTCGTTCGGCGCGGCCGGCGTGGTCGGCGTCGACTTCTTCCCGGGCGAGGCGAAGAAGTGGTTCGGCAACGTCCAGGTGCGGTATATCCAGATCGAGTCTGACGCGGAGATCCGTGTCCCCGCCACGACCACGCCAGGCGGCAACACGGTGTCCGCCACCATCGACGCGGGTACCGTCGATATCAACCCGTGGGTCATCGGCGTGCACGTCGGCCGCCGCTTCGGTGCCCCGGCGCCCGAGCCGGTAGCCGCGCCGCCGCCGCCGCCGCCGCCGCCGCCGCCGCCGCCGCCGCCGGCCAAGTGCGCCGACAGCGATGGTGATGGCGTGTGCGACGAGGCGGACAAGTGCCCGAACACGCCGGCCGGCGCGAAGGTCGACAAGGTCGGCTGCCCGCTCGAGCAGACCCTGAAGGTGCTGTTCGACTTCGACAGCGCGGAGCTGCGCCCCGAGTCGATCACCGAGCTCGAGCGCGTGGTGACCTTCATGAACGACGTGCCGTTCGCGACGTCGCTGATCGAAGGCCACACGGACAGCGTGGGCAGCGATGAGTACAACCTCAAGCTGTCGGATCGTCGCGCCAAGGCGGTGTACGACTACCTGACCTCGCGGGGTGTGGATCCGGCTCGCCTGAGCTCGATCGGCCACGGTGAGGCGAAGCCGATCGCCGACAATGCGACGGCCGAAGGTCGTCAGTTGAACCGTCGCGTCATGCTGATCCGCACGGATTCGGGCATGTAATCGACCGCAGGCGCTTGCGCTTGCCACGAGGCCCCGGGACGCAAGTGCCGGGGCCTCGTGCTTTGTGGGGTCCGCCGCAACGACCCGGGACGGCCGCAGGCGCCGTGCAGTGTGGGCGTCGTGCCGGGGTTGCTCCGGGCGCGCTCGGAAATAGGCGCGCCCTGCGCAACCCCGGCCCGGCGCCGGACACAACGCGCCTGAGCGACCCGGCTGACGCCGGCTCGCACGGCGCATGCAATGTCGGCCGGATTCCGCGTGACGACCGCAGTACGCGGCGTGCGTCGAGTAGGTGCTGCCGACGTCTACTTGGAGATCAACGCGGCATCCGTTTGACGTTGCATGCGCCGTGCGAGTGGCCGGCTCGGCGGCCACTCGCTCAGGCGCCGTGTGTCCAGCGTCGGGAAAGGATTCGCAGAGGCCCGCATGTAGCGGGCCGGCGCGA
>Ga0316627_100000173_pt1 | contig 14888 bp, 9 predicted proteins | sample OWC_Aug_M2_C1_D1_FD_207653 | JGI IMG/M metagenome (GOLD analysis project Ga0316627, IMG submission 207653) | Wetland soil microbial communities from Old Woman Creek delta, Ohio, United States - OWC_Aug_M2_C1_D1_C | ecosystem: Environmental > Terrestrial > Soil > Wetlands | place: USA: Ohio...
CGTGCTTCTGGCGATGGGGGTCTCGCCGGATCATGCGCAGTCCTCTGTGAGATTCTCCCTCGGACGGTGGACCACTTCCGGGGAGGTCGAATACGTCGGGGACACCGTTCTCTCGATCGTGGGGCGGATGCGGGGCGCGAGCCGCAGGCAGTCAGAGCACGCCAGGAGCGTCGCGTGAACAGCGCCGACACGGTCGCCGTCGCGATGAGCGGGGGGGTGGACTCGTCGGTCGCCGCCGCCCTGTTGGTGCGTGAGGGGTTGCAGGTGATCGGCGTGACCCTGCGTATCTGGCCCGATCAGCGGCCGTCCGATCCCAGCGATCGGTTCGATAGCTGCTGCTCGCCGGCCGCGGCGAGCGACGCGCGGGCGGTTGCCGACCGTCTCGGCATTCCCCACTATGTTCTGAACTACGAGGCGGAATTCGACCGAGAGGTGATCGAGCCCTTCGTGGACTCGTACCTCAATGGCCGGACGCCCAACCCCTGTGTGGCCTGCAACGCGCGCCTGAAATTCGGTTCCCTGCGGCGACGCGCCGAAGGGTGGGGCGCCACGCACTTGGCCACCGGCCATTATGCGCGGGTGGATCGCGAACCAGTCAGCGGACGCTATCGCCTTCGGCGCGGCGTCGACCTGCGCAAAGACCAGAGCTACTTCCTGTATGCGCTGACGCAGCAGCAATTGTCCGGCGTCCTGTTTCCGGTCGGGCATCTGACGAAGGAAGCGACCCGCCGGATTGCTCGGGAGTGCGGGCTGCCGGTGGCGGAAAAGCAGGAGAGCCAGGAGATCTGCTTCGTATCCGGGGACTACCGCGGCTACCTGCGGCAACGGGCGGGGGACGTCATCCGACCCGGGATCATTCGGGATACGGGCGGCGGGGTGCGGGGCCGACATCCGGGTGTGGCATATTTCACGGTCGGCCAGCGGCACGGGCTGGGACTCCACAACCCCTCCCCGCTCTATGTGGTGGGACTGGATGCCGCCCACGACGAGGTCATCGTGGGAGGCGGAGATGACCTCCTGCGGGACGAGGTATCCCTGGAGCAGGTCAATCTGATTGCGCTGGATGTCCTGGATGCGCCCCGACGGGTTTTAGTGAAGATCCGATACGCCCACGTCGCGGTGGCGGCGACGCTGCACCCCATCGCCCGCGGCCGCATGCGCGTTCGATTCGACGAAGCGCAGCGGGCGGTGGCCCCGGGGCAAGCCGCGGTGTTTTACGACCCGGATGACTCCGAGATCGTCCTGGGGGGCGGGACGATCCTGGGACCGGACCCGCCGGCCGCGTGATCGCGTGCCGGACAATTCCACCCCGCACAGGAGGACCGACATGGCGGATCCCTTTCCGGTTCGCGGCTTCATCCGACTCGCCTATGACGACTCCCGCGACCTCGTCTTCGGCCACGCCCCCAAGCCGGTTCGTGCCGGGTTCGACCTGACCATTGGAGGCGGCCAGGTCTATCCCGAGGTGAATTTCACCCTGCCGCCCATGTCGATCACCGATGCCACTTGGGCCGAGGTGCGCGGGCATTACGAGGAGATCGGTGAAGGGGTCGTGAAGCGTGCGCTGGCACTCCAGGTGCCGGGGATCGTCCTCGAGTTTGAGCTCCTGCCGCCCATGACGGATCGGCCGGAGTGGGGCGCCGAGATCACGGCCATCCTCCATCGCCACCTGGCGCGGGCGTACGCCGATCACGGCCTCCGGTCGGCGCTGCGCGCGACCATCACCGACCTCCGGGATGAGGTCCGGCCGCCGCCGCTCCGGACCGGGGACGCCTGGGACAAGGTGAAACGCTCCTTCGAGCTCTGCGCCGACGCGGGAGCGCACATCCTCTCCATCGAGTCCGTTGGGGGGAAGGAGGTGCACGACGAGGCGCTGCTGTACGGAGACGTGCGAGGATTGGCGTTCGCGCTCGGTGTGCTCTCCTGCCGAGACATGGCCTGGTTGTGGGATCAGATCGTGGGGGTGTGTCGGGCACGGCACGGGGTGATCCCCGGCGGGGACACGGCCTGCGGCTTTGCGAACACCGCCATGCAGCTTGCGCATCAGGGTATGCTTCCCGAGGTGCTGGCGGCCGTGGATCGAGCCATGACCGCACCGCGCAGCCTGGTGGCGTTCGCGCGGGGAGCCATCGGTCCGTCCAAGGATTGTGCGTACGAGGGGCCGGTCCTGAAAGCGATCACCGGCGCACCGATCGCCATGGAGGGGAAGTCGGCCAGCTGCGCGCACTTCAGCCCACTCGGCAATATCGCTGCCGCCATGTGCGACCTGTGGAGCAACGAGTCTGTCCAAAACGTCCGCCTGCTGTCGGGGAACGCGCCGGAGGCCTACGCCGAGCTCCTGGCATACGACTGCCGCCTGATGAACCAGGCGACAGCCCGAGGCGGCGCCTTGACGTTGCGCGACTGGCTCAGCGACTCCGACCGGTGGCTGAGCGCGCAGGCCGCCATCCTCTCTCCCGAGGCGACCTGGGAGATCGCCCAAGCGATCGTCAACGAGACGAACGACTATCGGCGCACCGTGGCTGCAGGGATGGCCGCCGTCCGACTCCTGAAGGAAGGGACACGTTCGGGTCGGCTCGCGTTGGCCGAGGCGGAGCGGCAGTGGCTGGATCGGGCGGAAGCCGCCCTGGCCGAGCTTCCGGCCGAGGAGCACGCGCTCCTGGGCGAGATGCAGGACATATACGGGCACCTGTTCTCCCCGGCGAGTTACGGCCTGAAATCATGATGAGCAACCATTCCCGCCTGCAGCGGGAGGACACATGGTGGTGAGCGGACCGGGTACCGATCCGCCAGGATGGGTGCGGTGTCATCGTGCACCGGCGACGCCTGATCCGTTCCGGACCGCCGCCCGCACGGGTTCTTATTAAGCCCGCAATGTTCGCGGGCTTCGTTCGCGAATAATGCGGGCTAGCCTCGATGCGGCGCGACCCCGGGAGAATTTCCTCCCGGCCGTCACCCGGCATGGCGGACCGGGGCGCGTTGCGCTACAATGCATCCATGACCGACCTGCCTCTCTCCTTGCCATGAATCTCGCCCGCCTCGCCCGCGCCCGCCCTCCGGTCGGCGGGCGAACACTCCGGGCCTTCTACACCCGCGGCTTCTGGCGCGTCTGGGCCGGTAGCATGTTCTGGTATTCTGCCCGCTGGATGGATCTGTTCGTCCTGCAGTGGCAGGTCCTGGTCATGACCGACTCCGCCTTCCAGGTGAGTCTGGTCGGCTTCTACCGGATGGCGCCCATGTTCGTCTTTGGGCTCCTCACCGGCGTGATGGCCGATCGGTTCGACCGGAGGAAGGTCCTGCTCGCCGCCCAACTCTGGAATGCCGGCGCCTCGGCCGGCATCGGCCTCCTCCTCCTCACCGGCCAATTGGCGCTCTGGCACCTGGCCGTCCTGGTGACGGCGCTGGGTTTCTCCTGGGCGCTGGACCTGCCGTCGCGACGGTCGTACATCTACGACATGATCGGCCCGCGCCGGGTGGTGAACGCCATGGCGCTGGACCACGTGGGCATGGACGGGGCCAAAATGCTGGGACCCATCCTGGGGGGTCTGCTATGGCCGGCGATCGGCGCAGGAGGATGCCTGCTGGTGCTGGCCGTCGGGTATCTGGTGAATTTCTGCCTGTATCTCGGCCTCCCGCCGGCACCACCGCTCCGCGCGGCCGGCACCGGCCCCGTGCTGCGGAACCTGGGCGAGGGGCTGATCTACGTGTGGCGGAGCCCGGTGGTCCGTGGGGTCGTGGTCGTCACGCTGGTCATGAATTTGCTGGGGTTCCCCTACCAGAACATGGTGCCGGTCATCGCCAAACGCGTGCTGGGGCTGGGACCGCAACTCACGGGTCTCCTGCTGGCGGCCGACGGCCTCGGCGCATTCAGCGCTTCGCTGGTCGTCGCCTCGCGGCGGAACGTCAGGCGCAAGGGGCGCCTGTTTGCGACCGGTGCCGTCGTGCTGATGGCGGCAATAATGCTGTTCTCCTTTTCCGGGTGGTACCTGCTTTCCTTTGCGCTGCTGTTTTTGGCGGGGGTCGGGATAGCGTGCTTTGCTACCATGCAGAGCAGTCTGGTGCTGACCAGTGCGTCCGATGCGATGCGCGGGCGGGCGATGGGTGTGCTGATGCTGGCCATCGGGTTCGGGCCGCTCGGCGCGCTCCAGATCGGGGTCCTGGCCTCGGCCGTGGGTGCGAGCCTGGCGGTGGCCGTGTCCGCCGGGGCCGGCGTCCTGGTCCTGGGGCTGGTCCTCTGGAAGGCCACGGCGCTCCGGCGCGTCGGCGCCGGCATCCGGTCGTGAACCGAGTCGCCAAGCCCCCGAAACGCCCGGTCGCCCGCTTTCCGAATAGGCGGATCGCTGCATCTGTTGATTGACGGGTAAACATCATGGCGGGAGTTCAGTTATCCGTGCTCACCGCGGTTGCCGCGGCCAGCCCCATTGTGGTTGTCCTGGTGGCGATGGTCTGGCTGCGCTGGAGCGGGACCAAGGCGGGCCTGGCGGGTGCGCTCGTGGCCGCCGCGGTCGGGGTGATCCTGTTCGGCGCCAACTTGTCGGTGCTCGCCGTGGCGAGCTGGAAGGCCGTGATTCTTTCCGTTGACGTCCTGTACATCGTCTGGGCCGCCCTGATCCTGTACAACATCGCGGAGGAGTCCGGGGCGATCCGGAGCATCGGCGTGGGTGTCGCCAATCTGACCGAAGATCACGTCATGCAACTGCTCATCCTCGGATTCGCCTTCTCGTCGTTCCTGCAGGGGGTGGCGGGCTACGGCGTGCCGGTGGCGGTGGTCGCGCCGCTCCTGGTCGGTCTCGGATTCCCGCCCATGCAGGCCGCCGTGGTGCCGCTGGTGGGCCACGCCTGGGCCGTGACGATGGGGACGCTGTCGACATCGTTCCAGGCCCTGGTGACGGTGACGGGCTATTCCGGCCGGGTCCTGGGGCCGTGGACGGCGGGATTCCTGGGGATTGCCTGCCTGCTCTCCGGATTCGCCGTGGCGCACATCCATGCGGGATTTCGACCCATCCGCCGCTGTTTCGGGGCGATCCTGGTGCTCGGCCTGTCCATGGCGCTGGTCCAGTTCTGGCTGGTCTATTTCGAGTACTTTGTTCTGGCAAGCTTCGTGGCGGGCATGGTGGGTCTTGGGGTGAGCCTGATCGGGGCACGGCTTGCGCAGGTGGTGCCGGGAAGTTACTGGGGTTTGCTTCCGAACTGGCCGGCGCCTGGCGGCCGGCGGAGGACACATCGCGAGACCGCGCCCGGCGCAATGAATGCGCCCATGGGATTTCACCTCGCCTTCTCCGCCTACTATGCAGTGATCGTCATCGTGGTGGCCGCCACGCTGATTCCGGCGCTCGCTGCAGCGCTCGATGTGTGGCGCATTGCCGTCCCGTTCCCGCGCACGGTGACGAACCTGGGGCTGGTGACGCACGCCTCCACGCAGAGCTTCAGCCTCCTCCGCCACCCCGGGACCTACCTTGTGTCCTCCGCAGTGGCGGCCTGGGTGATCTATCGAGTCGCGGGACACTTCACGCCTGGGGGATTGCGCGGGGTGCTGCGGCGGACCGTCCGACAGGGTGTTCCGACCACCCAGGCGGTCTTCCTGATGGTCGTCATGGCCATGATAATGTCCTATACGGGGATGACCCGCCTCCTGGCGCAGGGTTTCATCGTGGTGGCTGGCCGCGCGTTTCCGATCGTCAGCCCCTTCATCGGGGTGCTGGGCTGTTTCGTGACCGGCTCGAATACCAACGCCAATTTTCTCTTCGGGGCGCTGCAGCGCGATGTGGCGATCCTGCTCCGCGAGAACCCGGCGATCATGGCCGCCCTGCAAACCACGGGGGGCGCGCTGGGGAGCATGATCGCCCCGGCGAAGGTCCTGGTCGTGTGTGCGACGGCAGGATTACAGGGGAAAGAGGGCGAGGTGATGGGCGTCGCTATGAAGTATTGCCTTCCGTTGACGCTCCTGATGGGTGTGCTGGGATGGCTCGCCATTCTCACGTGGTGAGGAGGGGAGCGTCGAATGCGGCTACGCGTGCGGTACTGCAGACACGGCGGGGGTGCGGCGCAGCAGGCGGGCCAGCCAGGCGCGCGGGGCAAAGTTTACGGCAATGTCGTCGAAGATCGAGTAGGCGACCGGCGTCGCCAGGAGCGTGAGCAGTAACGCCAGGGTCTGCCCGCCGGCGATCACCGATCCGATGGCCCGGTTATCGCCGGAGCCCGGCCCGCTGCTGATGAGGAGCGGCAGCATCCCGGCGACGAATGCCAGGGTGGTCATCAGGATGGGGCGCAGCCGGTCGCGGTTGGCCTGGATGATGGCTTCCGCTCGCGGCATGCCCTCGGCCCGCAGGCCGATCATGTGGTCGATCTGCAGGATCGAATTCTTCTTCACGATCCCGAAGAGCACCAGCAGGCCCAGTGCCGACAGGATGTTCAGGGACTGCTGGAAGATGAGGATGGAGAGCAGGGCAAACGGGACCGTGAGCGGCAGGGCCAGGAGGATCGTCACGGGGTGGAGCCAGGACTCGAACTGGGCCGCCAGGATGAGGTACATGAAGATGATGGACAGCAGGAAGGCCAGGCCGAAGTTCAACGCCGCGGTGCCCATCTCCTTCGACGTGCCGGTCGTCCCCACACGATAGGCCGGGTCGAGGTTCATGGCCTTGACTTCCTTCCAGAGCGCGTCCAGGGCGGACTGCTGATCGTAGCCGGTCTGCATGTTGGCGCTGATGGTCACCTGGCGGCGGCGACCGAGGCGGTCCACCTGCGAGGGGCCGTCCGTCTCCTGGAAGCGGGCCACGTTGTCCATGCTGACGGCGCCAAGCTTTTGCGAAGGAACCGCCATCTGGCTGATCCCATCGGCGGTCGTGCGCCATTGCTGCACGGCCCGGGCATGGACCTCGTACTGCTCGCCGTTTTCGTTGTAGGTCGAGATCTTCCGTCCGCCGACCATCACGCGGAGCGTGTCGGCCACGTCCGCCACCTGCACGCCAAGCTCCGCGGCCTTCTTTCGATCCAGGTTCACCGCCAGCTCCGGCTTGCCGAGGATCAAGCTGGTGTCGATATCGACCACGCCCGGGACCTTCGCGAGCGCGTCCGCCAGCCGGCGCGAATATCCGGCGAGTGTCGTGAGATCCGGCCCGCTGATGAAGAACGCGATCTCCTTGTTCGCCATGCCGCCACCGGAAAAGGCAGCCACCTGGGAGACGCTGGTGCGCAATTTCTCGCCGACGAATTTCGGGAGGACCGCCTTGCGCACCTCGTCCATGATCTGGAATTGCGACCGGGCGCGCGTTCGCACGTCGATCAATTTCACGAAGACAGTGGCCAGGTTCGCCGTGCGGCGATCGTCGTTCCCGACCAGGACGACGGTGTACGCCACCCCGGGGAGTCGCTTGATCTCCCGCCCGATCCTGGTGGCGGTCAGTTCGGTCTGCTCCAGCGTGGTGCCCTCGGGCGTCCGAACCGACACCTCGAACTGGGACTCGTCGTTCTTGGGCAAGAAGTCCTTGCCGACCGCCATAAAGAGCGGCACGATCGATACCAACGCCACCACCGACGCGGTGACGATCACCCATCGGTGCGCCATGGACCAGCGGAGCAAACGCTCGTAGCCGGCGTCCAGGATCCGGAAGAATCCCGAGTCCTTGGAGGAATGCGCGGCGCCCTTTTCCACCGAGAGCCACCGGCTGGACATCATGGGGGTGAGGGTAAAAGCGACGAGCAGGGAGACGAGAATGGAGAAGGCCATGGTCAAGCCGAAGGAATACATGAATCGGCCGACAATGCCTCCCATGAAGGCTACGGGCAAAAACACCGCGACGAGGGACAAGGTGGTCGCGAGAACCGCCAGGCCGATTTCGCGCGTCCCCTCGATGGCCGCATCGAACGCGGACAGGCCCTTCTCTTCCATGTGCCGGTAGATGTTCTCCAGGACGACGATGGCGTCGTCGATCACGATGCCGACCGCGAGCGTCAAGGCGAGCAGGGTCAGGATATTGAGCGTGAATCCCATGGCGTACATGAGGGCGAAGGTGCTCACGATGGATGCCGGGATGGCGATCGCCGCGATGAGCGTGGATCGCCAGTTGCGCAGGAACACCAGGACGACCAAGGCGGCCAGGATGGCCCCGACGATTAGGTGTTCCTGCACCGTCTTCACCGAATCTTTGATGAAATCGGACTGATCCCGGACGATCGTCAGGTTGTAGCCCGCGGGCAGTCGCGAGCGCATGGCGTTCAACCGTTTCGTGACTTCGTCCACGACTGCGACCGTGTTCGTGCCCGACTGTCGCTGGACGGCGAGGATCACCGCGGCCTTGCCGTCCACGTTTCCGGCGGTCTCCGCCTCCTCGGTGCCGTCCTCCGCGCGGCCGACCTGGGCGAGGGCGATCTGGGCCCCGGCCCGCGTCGCGACCACGATCCCATCGAACTCCGGCACGCTGTTCACCCGCCCCTTCAACCGGACGGTCAATTCCCGTGCACCCTGGCCGAGGTTTCCCCCGGGAAGCTGAAGGTTCTGGTTGGCAACCGCTCGGGTGACCTCGGCGGCAGTGAGGGCATAGGCGCGGAGGCGGGTAGGATCGAGCCAGAGGTTGACCTGCCGCAGCTGCGACCCGACCAGGGTGACCTGACCGACGCCCGAGATGGATTCGATCTCGCGCCGGAGGGTCTTGTCTGCGAATTCGCTGATGTCCCGGGTGGAGCGATCGGCCGACACCGACACGAAGAGCACGGGAGCCGCGTCAGGGTCGAGCTTGTCCACCACCGGTTGATCGATATCCTGGGGGAGGTCGGGCAGGATCTGGTTGACCTTGTCCCGCACCTCCTGCGCGGCCACATCGACACTCTTCTCCAACTTAAACTGGATGAAGACCTGCGAGACCCCCTCCGTGGACACCGAGCGGAGCTCTTCGATGCCCGAAATGGTGTTGACGGCGCGCTCGACCTTGTCGGTGATCTCGGTTTCGATCTCTTCCGGGGCGGCGCCGGACTGCCGCGTCGTGACCGTGATGACCGGGAAATCCACCTTGGGGAACAGATCCACGCCCAGCTGGAAGTAGGCAAAGACTCCGACGACCGCCAGGGAGAGGACGAGGACGGACGCGAAGACGGGGCGCTTGACGGAGATTTCTGCCAGCCACTGCATGACTATTTCGCCTCCTGGGTCGCGATCGGGACCCCGTCGGCAAGGCCGGCGGCTTGCGGGCTGACCACGCGCTCACCGGCGCCGAGGCCGCGCAATATCTCAACGGCCCCAGCCACTTCCCGGCCAATCTGGACGATCCTCGCCTCCGCCCGGTCATTCTTGGCGACGAAGAGCTTGGAGACGCCGCTTTCGTTCTTCACGGCGGCGGCCGGTATCATGACGCTCGGACGGACAGCCGGGAGCTCGATGCGGGCGGTGGCGAACAGCCCGGGCTGGAGGAGCGCCTTCGGGTTCGGGACGATGGCCTCCACGACCAGTGCGCGCGACTCGGCGCGCACGGCCGGGCCAACGTAGGCGATGTCCCCCTCGAACTTCCGGTCGGGATAACTCTGAACAGAGAAGGCCACGCGTTGTCCCTTGCGGACCGCCGCGACCGCACCTTCGGGAATCGTGAGCTCGATACGGAGGGGATCCACCCGCACGATGGTGGCGATACGGTCTCCCTTCTTTGTGAATCGACCTACGTTCACAGCCTTTTCTGCGATCAGGCCGCTGAAGGGGGCGCGGATGATCGTATCCTCCAGCGCCTTCCGCCCCATGGAGACCCGGACCTTCTGGGCCAGCAGGGATTGAAAGAGCTGTCGCATCTGGTTGATCGTGGTCTCGTACTGGGCCTTGGTGGCCAGATAATCGGCGCGGCGGAGGTCATGCTCGGAACGAGAGATCGCCCCTTCCTCGAGGAGCTGGGCAAAGCGCTTGTAGTCTGCCTCGGCACGCTCCATAGTCGCCCGGGCCTGCTGTACCTCTGGCGTCTTGAGGGGGTCAAAGATCTGCCCATTCACCAGGCCGAGTCGTTCTCGGATCTGGGCTTCGGTGGCCTCGGCCTCTTGGAGCAGGTTCTTGGCGTCCTGATCGTCCATGCGCGCCACTACCTGCCCGGCGGTGACGTACTGCCCGCGCTCGACCGAGATCTCCACGACCCGCTGCTCGATCTCGGAGGCAATATCGGTCTGTGCGTCGGCCATCAGCGTGCCCGTGACGTCCAGGGCCGTCGGTAAGGCTCGCTCCTGTGCCGTGACCAGAGAAACGGCGATGGGTTTCGGCGGCTCCTCGGCCTGGGCCGGGAGCTTGGCCTCAGTATTCCCGCAACCGGTCATCAGCAGGAGCGCCAGCGGGGCCAGGCCCAGCCATGGGCGAAAAGTGTTCCGGAAAGCGTTCATCGGGTTGACTCCTGCGCGACAGGTTCCTTGCTTATGTGCAGTTTGCAAATGCGATCGTCCAGGCGTGAACAGAAATCGACCAGGGCTGGGGTGGGGATCCGGAGCAGGGCCTCGGTTTCTTCGCGCGTCAGTTCGACCCCGATGCGCAAGCTGGCCGCCGCGGGACTTCGAAAGAACTCCTCACGAAAGTCCTGATCCGTTACCAGCTTTCCCACCATTCGCTCGACGCCTCGTTGGCTCACGATCCCACCTCGCCGCAGTAGGTGCCCCATGTTTTGCCTTGCGCCGCGTTTTCATGATTGGTCTTGTGCACGCAGTGAGCCAAGACTTACTTGAATGTTAACCCATTGAAAATGAAGGATTACACTTGATCCTTCTGTTGACGGTTTCTTGGTTGTGTAGGCCTGTGGTCATTCGGGTGTCTATTTTTAGCCAGAGTGATCATAAATCGACAGGTCACAGGCTAAGGAACTCTCGGAACGGTGCACTCCACCACCACACGGCTCGCACAGGGGAATCCTGTTGACAATCATCGGCCACGCCCTTACCGTGCTCGACACTGAAACATCAAGACGGCAGCCGGCATGGTCCGGGCCGATTGATTGTTTCGAGCGGGTGCTTTTCTGATGCGGAATCGTCCCGGGCGTTGCGGCAGGTCCCTTTCCGCGACGGCGGTCACTGCGCGCGCTCGGCGGCCCCGGTCTGGGTCTCTCGGTCGTGTACGGGATCATGGAAAGACACGGGGGCCGGATCGAGGTCGAATCCACGCAGGGCCGCGGCACCACGTTCACCCTCCGATTTCAGTCGTCAGCCGCGGTCGATGCGCCGTCCAAGGCGTCAGGTGTTGGCGAGGTCGTCTCCGTGCGGCGACTCCTCGTCATTGACGACGAAGACGCCGTCCGGGAGACACTGGTGCAACTCCTTCTGACCTCGGGGCACCAGGTTCTCGAGGCGCCATCGGGGGCCGTGGGTCTCCAGATCCTCGATCAGGCGCCTGTGGACTGCGTCCTCACCGATCTGGGCATGCCCGAGATGGTCGGGTGGGAGGTGGCCCGGCGGGTCAAGGCTCGGAGGCCGGACCTCCCGGTGGTGCTTCTGACCGGCTGGGGAGAGCAGGTGGCCGGCGGGGCTGGAGCCGAGGACGACTCGATGGTGGACCGTATCGTGGGGAAACCGGTTCGCCTGGACGAGCTACTCAGAGTGATCGCGGTTCTGACGTCGACGCCGGTAAGGGCACCAATCCCGAACGGTCCCGCCTGACCGCCTGCCTCGGCACAGGTTAGTCTTCCAGGCCGTGTCGTTTCAGGCGGGTGTACAGTTGCGAACGGGTGAGTCCGAGCAAGACGGCTGCTTTAGATTTGTTCCCCTTGGACTCCCGTAACGCGTCCTGCACTGCCTGTTGTTCAATCTCCGCCAGCGGACGGGCGGGTGCGGCATCCGCCGCGGGGATCGGCTGGGTGCGCGGCGAGATCTCGCCGTGTGGGATCGCCTGGCCGATCCCGAGCTGAGCCGCGGTGAGTAGCCCCCCGTCCGAGACGATGAGTGCCCGCTCGACGGCGTTCTGCAGTTCCCGGATATTGCCCGGCCAGGTGTGGCGCAACAGGGCCTCACGCGCGTCCCGGCTGAGGCCCACGTCCCCTTTCGCCATGCGGGCCCCCAAGTCGGAGACGAACCGGTCGGCCAGCAAGAGGACATCGTCCCCCCGATCCCGAAGCGCGGGCAGGTGGATGGCGAAGACGTTCAACCGATAATAGAGATCGTCTCGGAACCGCCCGCCCGCCACCTCCCTGGTGAGATCCCGGTTGGTGGCGGCGATGAGCCGCACGTCGGCCCGCAGCGTGGCGGTCCCGCCCACACGCTGGAACTCTCGCTCTTGGAGCACCCGGAGGAGCTTCGCCTGGACGCCGGGAGAGAGTTCACCGACTTCGTCCAGGAACAGAGTGCCCCCCGACGCGAGCTCGAAACGTCCCGGCTTCTGCCGGTCCGCCCCGGTGAAAGCCCCCCGTTCGTGTCCGAACAGTTCGGATTCCATCAGGGTATCCGGCAAGGCGGCACAGTTGATCGCCACGAACGGGCCGTCGGCCCGCCCACTGGCGTGATGGACGGCGCGGGCCACCATCTCCTTACCGGTGCCGCTCTCGCCCGTCAGGAGGACCGTCGCCTCCGTCGGGGCGACCTTGGCCGCGCGGGTCAGGACCTCGCGAAGACTCGCGGAGCGGCCGATGATGCGATCAAAACCGTACCGCTCCCCGAGCTGGTCGCGGAGAGACTCCAGCCGCCGCTCCAATTTCTTGGCGTGCACTTCGACGGAGGCCAAGCGTCGCTGCTCCTCAGCGAGTCGTTGATGCTGGACGGCCAGCACCACCTGCGCCGAGACCGCAACGGCCACCTCGGCGTCCAGCCGGTCGAACCAGTGCGGACGCCGCTTCCCGAAGTACAGCCCGCCGCCGACCCGCTCTCCGAATTTCATCGGGACGATGAGGCACGAGCGCCCGCCACCTTCAATGATCAGCCGATCCCCGGGCCGTGCCGGATCGAGTTCCGTGGGGGCGTCGTGGATCAGCGCTGTCTCGCCGGCCTCGACGCGAGCCGCAAACGAGAAATCCTCCAGGGGGATCCGAGAGGGTGTCTCGGGACCGCCCGGCACATCATCGAGTTCCGCCAACATCTCCAGGTCGCGTCCGCTGGCGGTCAGCAGCGCTACTCCCATGATCTCGAAGTCCAGCACCGGGCGGATGGCATCGGCCAAGAGCGCGAACACCTCGCGGACGTTCAGACCGGCTCCCAACGCATGTGCGAGGCCCTCCAGCGCGCGGAGGCGCCGCCGTCGCCGTCGCTCGCGCTGGAGCAATACCACGTTCTCGATGAACGGGGCAATCAGGTCGGCGACCTGCCGGAAGATGGCGAGGTGCTGGTCGGTGTACGCCTGAACGGCCTGGGTGGTGACGACCAGCGCGCCGATTACCCGTCCACCGCTTTCCAGGGGAGCCAGCAGGCCGGAACGGAGACCGGTGTCCACGAGCTTCCGCTCGTACGGGTTCAGGTCGGCGAAGCGCGGATCCGCGGTGAAGTCGTCCACCCGCATCGCTTCACCGGCAAACACGGTGCGCAGGACCCACTCGGCGACGACGTAGCGGGTCCCGGGGTCGAAGGCAGTGGTGTAATGGTCCGCGTGGAGCAGCAGCTCCGGTGCGGCGTGCTCCGCAAGCACGGAAAAGGTCCGGCCGTTCTCGTCCAGATAATCCACCACGAGGCGGTGGTGGGGGACCTGGCGCTGCAGGCAGTCGGAGAGCTGGTCGAGAAAGCGCCGGGGTTCGAACTCCTCCTGCACGGAACGCCCGATCGCCACCAGCGAAGCCAGCAGGTCGGCCAGCAACGTGTTGGTGGAGCCCGCCACGGCGTTGGCGTCAGGTGGAGTGCGGTCGGGTCGATGGTGTGAATGCGTCATGGCCCTTGGGATGCGTCGTTCGGTGGCGCCAGGATGATGTCGGCAGGCCGGATCGTGGCGCCGCGCTCAGTTCAATCGCTGGCCGCTCTCCACGACCACCTTGCCGTTCTTGATCACCGTCTCCACCAGGTTTACACCGAAATGATAACAGAGGTGCTCGTGGTTCGGGGCGTCCAGGACGAGAAGGTCGGCGTGCTTGCCCACCTCCAGGGTGCCGACGCAATCCTGTTCCCCGATCGCCCAGGCGGCATTGATCGTCGCGGCGGTGATCGCCTCGGCGGGCAGCATTCGCATCTGGGTGCAGGCCAGGTTCAGGATCAGGGCCAGCGACTCGGTCATGCAGGAGCCGGGATTGAAATCGGTGGCCAGCGCGACGGGGACGCCGTCGGCGATCATGTCGCGGGCGCGGGCGTACCGCTGCATGTGCAGGAAGTAGGCGGTGCCGGGCAGAAGTACGGCGATGACGCCCGCCTCCGCCATGGCGCGGATCCCCTCGTCGTTGACGTACAGAAGGTGGTCCGCGGTGCGTGCCTTCAAACGGGCGGCCATGGCGGCGCCGCCCAGGTCGGTGAGTTCGTCCGCGTGGACGCGCAGTTCCAGGCCGACCGTCTGCGCCGCACGGAAGATGCGCTCCGTCTGGTTGACGCTGAAGACCCCGGTCTCGCAGAAGACGTCACAAAATCGCGCCAATTTCCGGGACGCCACCAGGGGAATCATACGGGTAATGACGAGATCGACGTACGCCTCGGGGTGTTGACGGAACTCCGGCGGGATCTCGTGGGCGCCCATGAAGGTGGGGACGACGGTCGCGGGTCCGGCCTCTTCCAGTTCTCGGATGACCTCCAGCATCTTGATCTCGTTCGTGATGTCCAGCCCGTAACCGCTCTTGGCCTCCACGGTGGTGGTCCCGAGCGTGAGCATGCGGTCGAGCGTTCGACGGGCGGCGGCCTTCAGGTCCGCCTTGTCCGCGGACCGGGTGGCCGCCACGGTGGCGTTGATGCCGCCGCCGCCGGCCGCGATCTCCTGATAGGTCTTCCCCTGGATGCGCAAGGCGAACTCGTTCTCGCGGCTGCCGGCGAAGACGAGGTGGGTG
>Ga0316627_100000177_pt1 | contig 14781 bp, 14 predicted proteins | sample OWC_Aug_M2_C1_D1_FD_207653 | JGI IMG/M metagenome (GOLD analysis project Ga0316627, IMG submission 207653) | Wetland soil microbial communities from Old Woman Creek delta, Ohio, United States - OWC_Aug_M2_C1_D1_C | ecosystem: Environmental > Terrestrial > Soil > Wetlands | place: USA: Ohio...
AAATGAGTGATACGGACTGGCTGCTGGTCATACGGAAGGAAAAGGACTGATGGAATTTACTGACGATCAGCTGCAGCGATACAGCAGGCACATCATCTTGCCTGAAGTCGGTGGCAAAGGACAGGCAAAGATAGCACATGCGAAGGTGGTCATTATCGGGGCAGGAGGTCTTGGCTGCCCGGTTGGATATTACCTGACTGCTGCAGGGGTAGGAACCTTGGCGCTGATAGATAATGATACGGTCGAGCTGAGTAACCTCCAAAGGCAGATTGCCCACAATGTGCATACTATCGGAATGCCCAAAGTCGAATCTGCCCAAAAGACCTTCTCGGCGCTGAATCCTGATGTCAGGATTGTACCGCTCAGGGTCAGGATATCAAAGGACAATATCCTTGATCTTATCAAAGACTACGATATTGTGGTTGACGGCAGCGATAACTTCCCTACGCGTTATCTTGTGAACGATGCATGCGTAATGGCAGGGAAACCACTCGTCAGCGGCGCGATCCTGAGATTTGAGGGGCAGGTCACGACAATCATTCCCGGCAAAGGACATTGTTACCGATGCCTTTTCGAAGAGCCTCCTCCTCCGGGGCTTGTGCCTTCATGTCAGGAAGCAGGAGTCCTGGGTGTTCTCCCCGGGGTTATCGGTGGTCTTCAGGCCACGGAGGTCCTAAAACTTATCCTTGGCAAAGGCGAGCCGCTCATGGGGGAACTCCTTATGTATAACGCCCTCAATTCTTCTTTCAGAAAGGTCAGGGTCCCGAGAAACCCTGCCTGCCCTGTTTGCAGTGACAGCCCTACGATCACACAACTCATGGATTATAACGAGGGATACTGTACCCTGCAATAACTCCGCATGCCTGAACTGATCATCCCGAGAGATCTGTTTGATGAGATCCTTGAACATTGTTCTTCAGCCTTTCCGAATGAAGCGTGCGGTATCCTAGCGGGAAAAGAAGGGAGGGTGGCTAGGGTATATGCCGTGACTAATATTGAACCGTCTCCTGTCAGCTATTTCATGGACCCGGGTGAACAGCTGCATGTTCAGAAGCAGATGAGAGAGAGAAAAGAAGAAATGGTTGCGATCTTCCATTCGCATCCCTATTCGCCGGCATATCCTTCGGCAAAGGACGTGCAGCTCGCCTTCTACGAGGACGCTTTTTATGTTATTGTAGGACTTTCCGAGAGCAAGGTGAACGAAATAATGGCTTTCACGATAACTGAAGGGAATGTACGAGAAATCGATTTTAGAGTAGTTGATTGATTTCTATTGACCGCGAAGTCCGGTATTTCATAAAATATCTCTAGATAAGGGGGAGTAGCTCCCTGAAGGGTTGATTGGATCGTCAGCACGGTACCTGTACCCGGTCCAGTCAGTTATGCAGAAGCAGAGGTATAACAGGCAAGACCTTTATCTCGGCGCGTGAGACAGGTGATATCACGTGGGCGGGATAAGGGTTTTTTTAATAGACGAACAAGGAGGCGACTATGAACGTTATCAAGACATTCATGCTGATGCTTTTGCTGACACTGCTTCTGGTGTTTGGCGGGGCCGCGATTGGTGGACAGAGGGGTATGACGTATGCCCTGATGATGGCCTTTGCCATGAACTTCATCACTTACTTCTTCAGCGACAAGATTGTTCTGAGAATGTACCGCGCTCAGGAAGTGACGGAGACAGAGGCGCCGGTCCTGTACCGCATAGTAAAGAGGCTTACACAGAAGGCAGACATGCCAATGCCGAAGGTCTATATCATTCCGGATGATTCACCGAATGCCTTTGCAACCGGAAGGAGCCCGAAGCACGCTGCTGTCGCAGCAACGCAGGGTATCATGCGGATTTTGACCGAGGACGAACTTACCGGCGTCATGGCACATGAACTTGCGCATGTGAGACACCGTGATATCCTGATAGGAACCATTGCCGCTACAATAGCCGGTGCCATCAGTTACCTGGCCCAGATGGCATTTTTCTTCGGGGGGAGGAGCGATGATGACGAGGGTGGTAGCCCCTTCGCCGGGCTCCTGATGATGATCCTTGCGCCGATAGCGGCGATGCTCATTCAGATGGCAATTTCACGTTCCCGTGAATATGCTGCTGATGCCGGAGGTGCCCAGCTTCACGGTAATCCCATGGCCCTTGCCAATGCGCTCAGAAAACTGCACAGCGGATCAAAGGAAATTCCCATGCATGCTACTCCCGCAACATCCCACATGATGATCGTTAATCCGCTTTCGGGCGGATCGATGATGAGGTTATTCAGTACGCATCCTCCCGTCGAGGAGAGGATTGCCAGGCTCCAGTCCATGAGGATAAGCAGTATATAACCAACAGGGGCGAAGCACTTCGCCCTGGCTCTTTCTTCCAGGAGCGGGTAATATTATTTCTCGGGTGATTGCTCACAAGAATTGATTTATTGAGATAATTGAGTGTTTCGGATGTAAAAGGGAGTAGCTGGACAGTGACTGTCGTCAATACGTCTGCCTGAGGCGGACCGGCTCCATTGGTCAGATAACCTGACAGGCAAGACCTTTACTGCAATTAATATCTGCGATAGGCTATTAGTTGTCGTAAAGGTCTTTTCTATTGTGCGGAAAAGCCTATGTCAAGGAGGTCTTCATGTCGAAGAAACCAAGTGAATTGGAGACAGATAGCAATCGACTACAAACAATAAAAGTTGAAAAGTTCTCGGCGTGCGAAGGCTTCTGCCTGGATGCCGGAGAGCTCGATGCCGTATCAAAGCTAGAAATGACGGGACTTGACAGGTTATTTGGTGTGCTGAAAAAAATCATCCGTGTTTGGTTCTGACGGCAGCTGAGTGCTGCCGCCTGCCCCAAGGGAAAGGAAAACATGCGCTGGCATCAATGCGAAGTACGAGAGATTATGGAGGAATTGGGTTCCTCCGCTCAGGGGATATCTTCAGAAGAGGCGTTGAAGCGATCTGATAAGTACGGCCCTAATGAACTGAAAGAAAAGAAAAAGAAGACGCCCTTCATGATGCTCATTGACCAGTTCAGGGATTTCATGATCCTTGTCCTTGTCGCAGCTGCTATCATCTCGGGTTTCATCGGCGAACTTTCCGACACCATCGCCATTATCGTCATCGTCGTCCTCAATGCGGTCATTGGCTTCATTCAGGAATACCGCGCAGAAAAGGCCATGGCAGCCCTTAAAAAAATGTCGGCTCCATCTGCTACAGTCATGAGAAACGGCATGCCTTCGGTCATTGCCGCTTCCGAGCTTGTGCCCGGAGACATTATTATTCTCGAGGCCGGAAATGTTGTCCCTGCAGACATGAGACTTCTAGAGTCTGCGCAGTTAAGAGTAGAGGAGGCGGCCCTTACCGGAGAATCCGTCCCGGTTGAAAAACATACTGAATCCCTGCATGACGAACAGCTGCCGCTCGGCGACAGGAAAAATATGGCGTACAAGGGAACGTTTGTCACCTATGGACGGGGCAGGGGGCTTGTGATTGCGACTGGTATGGATACAGAGCTTGGGAAAATTGCCACGATGCTCCAGGAAGAGGAGGACGTAAAGACGCCTCTCCAGAAAAGACTCGCAAGCTTCGGCCAGAAACTTGCTGTTGCCGTCCTCGCAATATGTGTCATTGTCTTTGTTATCGGCGTCATACGGGGAGAAGCCCCCCTGCTGATGCTGCTGACAGCCATTTCCCTGGCAGTGGCGGCAATACCTGAGGCACTTCCCGCAGTGATAACCATTTCCCTCGCCCTTGGAGCAAAGAAGCTGGTTAAACAGAACGCCCTGATTAGGAAACTGCCGGCCGTAGAGACGCTTGGTTCGGTGACGTATATCTGCTCTGACAAGACTGGGACTCTCACTATGAACAGGATGTCTGTTGAGGAAATTTATGCGGATGGGAAAATAGTTAGGAATCAGGAGTTAGGAGTCAGGAGCGAAGGAAAAACAACGGATATCTCACACCTCACACCTTACCCATCCCTTATGACCGCTCTTTCATTGAGCAACGACGTCCGGAAGGACGGCGCAGGCAGTGTTATTGGCGATCCGACTGAAGTTGCAATGTACACTATTGCCAGTGAAGTCGGTTTTGATAGAAAGGAGCTTGAAGGCGTCTATGGTCGTGTTGCGGAGATACCGTTTGATTCGGAGAGGAAGCTCATGACGACGTTTCACGTGTGGAATGAGGGGATGGTATCTTTCACAAAAGGAGCTATTGATGTCCTGATTGATAAGGCAGCCTCGATATTGACATCAAAAGGTCTTGAACCCATAAACAGAGAAGTAATTTACCGTGTCAATGACAGGATGGCAGCCGACGGGCTGAGAGTCCTCGGCGTTGCCATGAGGAAATGGGATGCACTCCCCGATCATATGTCGCATGAAAATGTAGAAGCAGATCTGACGGTATTAGGTCTTGTCGGCATTATGGACCCTCCGAGGGAAGAGGTAAAAGAGGCGGTCAGAATGTGCAGGGCCGCAGGTATAAAACCGGTCATGATAACAGGCGATCATCCCCTTACCGCAAAAGCCATAGCCAGAAGGCTGGACATCCTGGAGGATGATTCTAGAGCGATAATCACAGGGAAAGAGCTCGAGAAATTGACATTGGAGGAGTTTGAAGAAAAAGTCGAGCATATCAGGGTATATGCGAGAGTCGCACCTGAACAGAAGTTGAAGATAGTCAAGGCGTTGCAGGATAAGGGACAGTTCGTCGCCATGACAGGCGACGGGGTAAACGATGCCCCAGCGTTAAAGAGGGCGGACATCGGCATTGCGATGGGCATTACCGGTACGGATGTCTCGAAGGAGGCTGCGGATATGATACTCCTCGATGATAATTTCACTACTATTGTGAAGGCTGTCAGGGAAGGACGTAAGATATACGATAATATTAGAAAATTCATAAAATATCTCCTCACCACGAATTCGGGCGAGATATGGACTCTCTTCCTTGCCCCTCTGGTGGGCCTTCCGATACCTCTTCTGCCGATCCACATACTCTGGATAAACCTGGTGACTGATGGGCTTCCGGCCCTCGCACTCTCCGTTGAGCCTGCTGAAGGGGATGTTATGAGCAGACCACCACGGCATCCGAAAGAAAGCATATTCTCCCATGGCCTCGGTGCCCATGCAATATGGGTCGGCCTCTTAATGGCTGGTGTTGTTCTCTTTGTTCAGGCATGGGCTATCAGAACGGATCATGCGCACTGGCAGACCATGGTATTTACCGTGCTTTGTTTGACACAACTTGGCCATGTCCTGGCTATACGGTCGGAAAAAGAATCATTGTTCAAGATAGGAATATTGTCGAATAAATATCTTCTTGGTGCAGTTATCCTGACCTTTGCCTTACAGATGGCGACAGTGTACATGCCGGTACTGCATCCGATATTTAAGACAGAGTCCCTCACCCTGAATGAGCTGCTCCTTACCTTCCTGCTGTCGTCAGTGGTGTTTGTTGCTGTTGAGATGGAAAAACTCATGAAGCGAAAAAAAAGGGCCTTGAGGTAAAATGAATGGCTTAAAAATGACATGAGGAGAAGATGATGGTAAACGTTCTTTTGCAGACCAACATGCCTGACATCAGGTTCCTGAGAAAGGGAAAGGTGCGCGATATCTATGAGGTGGACGATTACCTCCTCCTAGTTGCGTCAGACCGGATATCGGCCTTTGATGTGGTGCTGCCCAATGGCATTCCGGGCAAGGGCAGGCTGCTGACGCAGATATCGCTCTATTGGTTCCGCCAGATGGAGGGTATCATCAAGAACCATATTGTGGCGACCGATGTGCAAGACTATCCTGCGGTCTGTCATCAATACGCTGATCAGCTCGCAGGCCGAAGCATGCTCGTGAAGAAGGCAAAGCCCATGCCGATAGAATGCATTGTACGGGGATATCTCTCAGGGTCAGGCTGGAAGGAGTACCAGAAGAGCGGAACGATCTGCAAAATGAAGCTGCCCGAGGGTCTTGTCGAGTCCTCGAAGCTTTCTGAGCCGATATTTACGCCGAGCACCAAGGCAGAAGAAGGGCATGATATCAATATATCTTTTGAGGAAATGATAGGGATCGTTGGCAGAGAAACCGGGGAAAGGCTGCGCAATGTGAGCCTGGAGGTTTACTCGCGGGCGCGGCACCTTGCCGAGAAGAAAGGCATTATCATTGCGGATACTAAGTTCGAATTCGGCATGTTTAATAACGAACTCATCTTTATCGACGAGGTACTGACTCCTGACTCCTCACGTTTTTGGTCAGCCAGGACCTATCAACCCGGAAAAGGGCAGGACAGCTACGACAAGCAGCTCGTGAGAGACTATCTCCTGACCCTTGACTGGAACCAGACCTACCCCGGTCCTGTGCTCCCGGACAATATCATCGAAAAGACCGTCGCCCGTTACAAGGAGATATACGATATCATAACTGGATAATCGCTTATTCTCCCTTCGCTTCGCTCAGGGAGAATGCGGGGCAGAGCTGGTGCCCTTCCCGGCGCTCCGCTCCGGGAGAACCAGGGGCACAAAACCGACCCGCTACGCGGCGGCTCAGCCCCGCATTATCGGCGTCATTACTCAGGACTTTTTTGGTATTCAATGGATGCTCCATGCCTTTACCCTAACGGAGTCACCTGGCATTGACCGTCGCCTGGCAACATCGTCATGCATGAAGAAGATTTCTCAGGGACTGAGCCTCTTATGACTGAGTTAATGAACGAGGGGTCAAACTTTGTTTTCCGTTGCCGTGGCGATAGAGATACCGGCGAAGCCCCTGGAGCAACTTCCAGGATGGAAGGCTACTGCGAGGATTTATTGAGCAGCTTGCCGATGTATTTGTTAATGGGATTACTGCGGTCGAGAAAGGGTACAGGCGGCTTCCTCCGGACGCCGAGTTTCTGCATTTCCCATCTGATGTCTTTGTTATCCGGATCGTGTCTCAGTCCTTCCAGGAATGCCTTAATTGCATCTGCCTTCTTTCGGCCTTTTAGATGCGCCCTGCCGAGATTGAGATAGAAGATAGGGTAGAAGAACTCGCTTCCAAAAGGCATGGAGGTATCAAGGGATTTGATTGCTTCTTCGCAGACCCTGATGCCTTCCCGTACATCATTTTCAACGACTGCAATAAGACATCCATAATAAGAAAGGAGAAACGGATCGGCAGGGAACTTTACAAGCGCCTCTCTCAGCGTTTCGAGGGCTTGCCTACTGTTACCCCTGCGCAGTAAATGCTGGATTTCGGAGAAAAAATCAGATTTTGCCTTGTGTTTCTTCGACTGCTCCTCTACAAAGGAGTCGATAACTGATTTGTGATGCCTTTCCATCATCGTTGCCAGCCTTGCATCAAAGTCATTCAGTTTGATCAGATGCGCATAATCTGACTTCTTGGATTTCACGATTTGGCCCTTCAGGTAAATATTCGATATGATCTTGCAGGTTTTTTTGCCCATATCTTCGGTCTGGACATGATACGTAACGTTGTCTATGGAAATATTGCTGCTAAACTCATGGTAGATATTCGAAGTCAGTGATATTTTTGTCTTATCGGCCATAATCCATTGTATCAAAATATCATTGAAGTTGGAAATTTCTTTTACGCACGATGACGAGTGAATTCAGAAGCGTCCCAAATATCCTTCGACCACAATATCATCCCCAACACGACGAACTACAGGCCGCGTTAATCGGAATGCGTCGTGGATTCTTCTGAAGGTTTTACCCCCTACGGCAGGGAACGAATCTTTTCCGCCTATGATCATCGGGGCGATGTAGAATATCACCTTGTCGACAACTCCCGCTTCAAGGCAGGATGAATTCAGCGATGAACCGCCCTCGACAAGCACGGACGTGATTCCTATCTCGTATAATCGCTCCATCAGCCTGCTGAGGTCGATGCGGGCCGGTTCGTGCTCGATGAAAAGGACTCCTTTCTCTGTCAAGCTCTGCTTCTTTCGCAATGGAGACACTGTTCTGGTAACGAGTATGGTCTGGGGAGGGCATGATAACACCTGTGCCTGGGGAGAAATTTCAAATTCAGGGTCAATGATGACCCGCACAGGGTCCTTTCTTTTTCCTGTTCGACAGGTGAGTCGAGGATTGTCCGCCTTGACCGTCCCGATACCGCTCAGAATTGCATCGACCGTACCGCGAAGGCGGTGAACCTCCCTGCGGGCCGGTTCGCCGGTGATCCACTTGGACTCGCCAAGAGGCGTTGCAATTTTTCCGTCAAGCGTCATGGCAATCTTAAGGACAACGAAGGGCATTCCCGTAGTGATATGTTTTATATAAAACTCGTTCAAGGTACGGGCCTGCTCCTCGAGCACCCCGCAAGCCACCCTGATGCCGGCTCTTTCAAGTTCCCGTATGCCCTTCCCCGAAACCTTTGGGTTGGGATCCTTCATCGCAATAATCACATTCCTGACCCCCGACGCAGCGATCTTTTCTGTGCAGGGAGGGGTGCGTTTATCCTTATGACAGCATGGTTCAAGGGTCACGTAAAGGGTTGAGCCGGCCGCCTGCTTGCCTGCCGCATCGATGGCGATCACCTCTGCATGCGGGGTCCCCGCCTTTTTATGATAACCCTCTGAAATGATGATGCCCTTCTTGACAAGGACCGCTCCGACCATGGGATTGGGGCTTGTCATGCCTTGGGCTCGCAGGGCAAGTGAGAGGGCACGCTTCATATAGAGTGCATCATGCATAGTCATAAAGGATACCATAAAGCCATTTGATGGGGACAGGTTTCCGGTAAAAAGATTGGGTGTTGTTCGTTAAGACCTGTGCTATAATGTCCTTGGAGGAAGGATGAATACAATCATATTGGGAGTCATGGCAGGAGTCATGATCTTATTGGCCGCCGTGCTCGTCCCCCTTGTATTGGAGATGCGCCGCATGCTAGCAGCATTGCGTCAGACGACAGAAAAGCAGTTGAATCCTGCTCTTGAGGAGCTTCAGGCCGCACTGAAGAGCATAAAGCGCATAACAGAGAATGTGAATGTCATTACCGAAGACGTGCGTCAGCTCTCCGGTGCTCTCCAGCATGCCGGACGGAAGATCAGTGCGGTAAATGCCGCGGTTGATAGCGTCGCTTCTTCCCTTACTATCAGAACCCTGAGTTTAAAGGCCGGGATAAAAACAGCCCTGTTGTTTTTGATTGCTAATTTAACGAGGAAAGGAGAGAGATCATGAGAGAGGAAGGCTATGGATCAGGAACAATACTTTTGTCTTTTCTGCTGGGCGGCGTTGTAGGTGCAGGGCTCGCATTACTGCTTGCTCCCCAGTCCGGGGTCGAAACCCGCAGAAAGCTCAAAGATCTTGCGGATGATGTAAAGGAAAAAACGAATACCTATATCAATGAAACAAGGGAAAAGGTTGCCGGAGCGATGGACGATGGCAAGGGATATTATGAGGAAAAGAAATCCCTCATAAAATCGGCTATAGAGGCCGGCAAAGAGGCATACGAAAAAGAGAAGGAAAAGTTCACAAAGGGATAAGATGCATGAGCTGTCCATTGCACAGCATATCATAGAGATTATTTCCGGACAGTGTCGCAAGAGCGGATATAGCAGGATAGAATCTGTTAATCTCAGGATCGGTAGGGCGTCAGGTATTATGTCTGACGCCCTCCTTTTTGCATTCGATGCCATTAAGACTGAGTCTATTGCTGGGGGAGCAGTCCTGCATATAGAGGAAGTTCCGGTGTCGGGAAGGTGCAATGAATGCGAGAGCGATTTTATCGTTCAAGAAGACTACATCCTGTCCTGCCCGCATTGTGGGGGAAGTTCTTTCAGCATGATTGCAGGAAGAGAGATGGATATCATCGATATGGAGGTTTCATGAAGGTAAAGGTGGTGACGAAGATCCTTGAGGCGAACGAGCGCATTGCGAATGAGAACAGGAGAATTTTTGACAATGCAGGACTGTATGTCATCAACCTCATGAGCGGCCCTGGTGCGGGCAAGACGTCCGTACTCGAAAAAACACTTACCCCGCCGGCGGGACTCAGGATAGGCGTCATTGAGGGTGATATTGCCGGTAGTGACGATGCCGAGAGGATAGCGCGCTGCGGTGCTCCCGTTGTCCAGATAAACACGGGAGGAGCCTGCCATCTTGATGCCAATATGATCTATGAGGTTCTTGGCGAACTGCCGCTGCAGGAACTTGACCTGCTCGTTATCGAAAATGTAGGCAATCTGGTGTGTCCGGCGGAGTTTAACTTGGGCGAAAACCTGAAGGTCATGGTACTCAGTATTGCCGAGGGGCATGACAAACCGCTCAAATACCCCCTCATGTTTCAGGAGTCGTCAGCGCTGATACTCAATAAGATAGACCTTGCACCCTATCTTGATGTTGACCTGGAAAAGATCCGCAGGGACGCGTCTCTGCTCAATCCAAGACTTAAAATTTTCGAGGTCTCGTGCAGGACGGGTCAAGGGCTGCCTGAATGGGTTGCATGGCTGAAAGAGCAGATACTGAGACACGGATAGCCGGCTGGTCATGGGTATTGCCTTCAGATGCCGTTATCACGGAGACGTCGTGTGAAAAAAGGGAAGATACAGAAGCGAAGCAGGCCGGTGGTTCCGGAAATCTTCGCGAATAAGCCGTTCAGGAATCTTGACAAACTTTACCGGAACACCCCGGTGCTTTCCCGATCAGCAGTGCCGGAAACACGCGTATCGCAGCGAATGAGCGAAGACGACGTCTTTCGTGATGCAATGAAGGAAGTTCGTGAGATTCGCGAGTTTCGGGAGATGGCTGTAGGGAGACGGCCGTCATCAACCCCACGAAAAAGCCGGGGATTGAGAGATGAGGGGCTGGCTGAGCTTGAAGGGATCATCAGCGGAAAGTTGACGATTAGACTTGCGGATACCCAGGAATTTGTTGAATGGGTTAACCCTAAATATAGCCGTGAACTCATCAGAGAACTCCATCGGGGTAAGTTCGCCGTTCAGGACTGCATTGATTTGCATGGCCTTGTGCTCGATGAGGCTGAGGATGCTCTGCGGGACTTTCTTGCAGAGGCAAAACTTCGCGGGTATCGATGCATTAAGATCATTCATGGCAGAGGCCTCAGGTCTCCGAAGGGGCCTGTCCTGAAGAATTCTGTGGTCTCATTTCTCTCCTCCTGCTACCGGAAACATGTCATTGGGTTCTCAAGCGCCCGAAGAAATGACGGCGGACTCGGAGCCATCTATGTGCTGCTCGTGTAACAGATTCACTGCCCGGCGCCGCAGAGGGAATATTGGGTATAATACATAATCGTGGGTCAGCATAAGGAATGTTTAACCATAACCATACAGGGAATTGTTCAGGGTGTCGGCTTCAGACCATTCATTTATAACCTTGCACGACAACTCGGCATACACGGATTTGTCTCCAACACGTCTGAGGGTGTTATCATACATGCGGAAGGGACTGATCTCGACCTTTTTATCGATCGTATCCGGCGGGAGGCTCCGCCGCTCTCCCGCATTGAAAAGGTCGAGATCGCGCCATCCGACCCGACCGGTTTAGCTGATTTCTTCATTCGTGCGAGCAGGGACGCCGGTAGTTTCACACTCCTTTCTCCTGATATAGCGGTCTGCGATGCCTGCCTTCAGGAGCTTTTCACAGCAGGGGACAGAAGATACCGTTATCCTTTCATCAACTGCACGAACTGCGGGCCACGGTTTTCCATAACCCGGTCAGTCCCATATGACCGGAAGAACACGACCATGCAGGTCTTTACCCTCTGCGATGCCTGTTCAGCAGAATATCACGACCCCGGAAACCGGAGGTTCCATGCACAGCCGAACGCCTGTTCGGTCTGCGGACCCAAGGTCACCCTGCTTGATGCGCAGGGAAAGATGGTTGACTGTTCCGATGCTATTGCGCGTGCGGTGGGACTCATGAAACAGGGGAAGATTGTGGCGATCAAGGGCCTGGGAGGCTTTCATATTGCCTGCGACGCCATGAACCATGCTGCGATCACACTGCTCAGACAGCGGAAGAGAAGAAGCAATAAGCCATTTGCAATCATGTCGCCGGACCTTTCATTCATAAAGGAATGCTGCAAGGTGACCCCGGAAGAAGAGCTCCTTATGACTTCTCCTCAGCGACCGGTCGTGCTTCTCAGAAAAAATGATAACTGTATGCTGCCCGATGCAGTGGCGCCGGGCAACGCTTGCCTGGGTTTCATGCTGCCGTATACCCCGCTCCATTATCTGTTGTTTGTCAGTGCCGATAGGACGGCCATGGAATCGGATTTCCGTGCCCTTGTCATGACGAGCGGAAACCTGAGCGAGGAGCCGATCATCGGAACTAACGAGGAAGCGGTCCAGAAGCTCTCCCCTATTGTTGATGCATTTCTCGTTCATGATCGTGATATCTTCATGCGGGTAGATGATTCTGTCTTGCGTGTCATGAGCCGTCTGGTCAGTGGATCGAAACATGATGTCGCGGCAGCTACTTTCATACGACGGTCTCGTGGATTTGCACCCGAACCTGTCCCGCTCCCCGACGACGGACCGATTGTCCTCGGATGTGGTGCCGACGTCAAGAATACCTTTGCCCTGACGCGGGGAAGATACGCGATCCTGAGTCAGCATATTGGAGATATGGAGAACTATGAGACTAGAAAGTTCTTCGAAGAGACACTGAGGAACCTGACTTCCGTCTACCGTGCCCAGCCGGAGCTTGTGGTGTACGACCTCCATCCGCGGTATCTTTCTTCGTCCTGGGCGCTGGAGTACGCTGTGAAGAAAGGCCTTTCGCCTGTCGGTCTTCAGCACCACTACGCACATATCGGCTCTGTCATGGCAGAGCATGGATTGAAGGATAGGGTGATAGGCGTTGCGTTTGATGGCACGGGATATGGCTCTGACGGGACACTCTGGGGAGGAGAATTTCTCATAGCAGACACCCATGGATTCGTTCGCGCTGGGCATCTCAAACAGGTTCCGCTTCCGGGGGGGGAGATGGCTGTACGGGAGCCATGGAGAACTGCGGTAAGTTATCTGAAGGATGCATATGGAGCCGATGAAATTATCCGCAATATAGGACCGACGGGGTTTCTCGAAAAATATGGCAGGAAGGGAATGGAGAATATACTCATGCTCGCTGACAACAGGGATTTTTCTCCTCTGTCATCCGGAGCAGGAAGGCTCTTCGATGCCGCAGCGGCGATTATGGGCGTGAGTGACCGCAATACATTTGAGGGAGAGGCATCCATGGCTCTTGAATCGTTGGCAGCGGATGGTATTGACGATGCATATCCTGTGGATATTCATTTCGGAACTACGATTGAAGTGGATTTTTCCTATACGATACTTGCTCTGGTCGATGACCTGCGAAGGAGTGTCGGAAAAAGACACATGGCTGCAAAGTTTCATAATGCAGTAGTCGATGCCATTACGAGGGTTGTGTTAAAGCTGGCAGTAATGAATAATATCAAGATGATAGCACTGAGCGGAGGAGTATTTCAGAACCATTATCTGACGGAAAGAGTAAGGAACAAACTGCTTATGGAAAATCTTGCCGTCTACGCAAATGAACACGTTCCCTGTAACGATGCCGGTATATCACTGGGTCAGGCATATCTTGCGCGGGAGATGATGAAGGATGGCGCACTGTCATGACCAGGATGGTTGAAACTATACGCGATCTTGCCGCATCTGCCGGAAGGCCGCTCAGACTCATGGAGGTATGCGGAACGCATACGGTTGCCATATTCAGACATGGCATTCGCGACCTGCTTCCTCAGGAAATCAAACTTCTGAGCGGACCTGGTTGTCCCGTCTGCGTTACATCAGTCAGGGATATTGACACGATCATAGCACTGGCAAAACAAAAAGATATCGTCATCACAACGTTCGGGGATATGATGAGGGTTCCCGGCGACAGGGAGTCCCTGTTCGATGCAAAAGCAGAAGGCTGTGATATAAGGATTGTATATTCTCCCCTCGATGCCCTAAAGCTTGCCGAAGTCAACCGCAGAAAAAAAATCGTGTTCTTTGCGACCGGCTTTGAAACAACATCTCCCCTGGTCGCTGGTACGCTGGCGGAGGCGGAATCCAGAAAGGTCGACAACTTCTCTATCTATTCGGTTCATAAGACCGTTCCTCCTGCTCTGAGAGGTCTTCTCGAGGACCCGGATGTCCGCATTGACGGCTTTATTCTTCCCGGCCATGTAACGACCATCATCGGACTAAGGCCGTATGATTTCCTCGTCCGTGACTATCAAAAGCCCGCTGTAGTAACAGGTTTTGATGCCGGTGACATTCTTCGTGGCATACTGATGCTCGTGCGTCAGATAGTGCACGGCAAAGCGTTTGTTGAAAACGAATATGCCAGGGTTGTCAAGGATGATGGCAATCCGAGGGCCGTGTCGCTCCTCCATCAGTTCTTTGAAGCAGAAGACGTATACTGGAGAGGCATAGGCATGATACCTTCGAGCGGTCTCCGGTTGCGGGAAGAGTACCGGCATCGCGATATTATGCGCATTGCACAGGTCACGGTCCCTGATGGTCAGGAGCCAAAGGCGTGTTCGTGCGGAGATGTGCTGAAAGGGATCAAGATTCCTGCTGATTGTGCGCTTTTCGGAAGAGCGTGCACGCCGGAAAAGCCCATAGGCGCGTGCATGGTAAGTACGGAAGGAAGCTGTGCCGTGTATTATAAATATTCGGCTGCTCGCCGGGAGTGCCATTCATGCGGATAGCGCTCAACGGATTGCACCGTGGATAGAGTCCAGCTCAGTCACGGCGGTGGCGGGCGACTGATGCACCAGCTCATCAGTGATTTTTTTGTGCCCGCATTCGACTTGATCAC
>Ga0316627_100000179_pt1 | contig 14755 bp, 30 predicted proteins | sample OWC_Aug_M2_C1_D1_FD_207653 | JGI IMG/M metagenome (GOLD analysis project Ga0316627, IMG submission 207653) | Wetland soil microbial communities from Old Woman Creek delta, Ohio, United States - OWC_Aug_M2_C1_D1_C | ecosystem: Environmental > Terrestrial > Soil > Wetlands | place: USA: Ohio...
CGCAGCAAAGGTCAGGCAAATTAGTCCAGACCTAAAAGTGGGAATCGAAAAGGCTGACTATTCTGCTTCTGATGATTGTCAAGTCGTCGTGGCTTCCGTTCCGACGCTAGGGCGTACTAACTCAAGGAAGCGATTAGAGCGATTCCCCAAGGATTACTTTTCTATGATCGTGGTGGACGAGTGCCACCATGCCGGTGCTAAGACCTATCTTAATATTCTTCGGTACTTTGAGCCAGAGCTTCTATTGGGCGTAACTGCTACCCCTATGCGTGGTGATGGTATTGATCTGGCGAATATTTTTGATGAAATTGTATATCAAAAGACTATTCCAGAACTAATTGAAGAGGGGGAAAGGGATGCGCGACTTGGGCCATACCTTTCCCGTATTCGTGGCAGTCGTATTACTACTGACGTAGACTTGCGCCACATTAATATTCGTGCTGGAGAGTTTGCCGAGGGTGAATTAGCCTTAGCCGTAAATGTCGATGCGCGTAATTCAAAGATCATTTCGGCAGTAGAACAGCATTTTACTGATCGAAAGAGCATTATGATCTTTTGTGCTGACCGGAAGCATACCGAAACATTATGCCAGCAATTCAATGATCGTGGGCATGATGCGGTCTACGTGTTGGGCAATACAGAAGATGGTGCGCGTGCTGATAGAGTAAAAGAATTCCATGATGGGAAGGCGCGTATCATGCTCAATTGTGCCGTCTTTACAGAGGGAACGGATATCCCTCGTATTGATGGTATTGTATTGGCGCGTCCGGTTCTCAGCCCTGTTCTCTATATGCAGATGATTGGTCGTGGCCTGCGTCCATTTCCCGGCAAGGAATACTGTCATATTATGGACGTAGTTGATTGCGCCGGTCGGGCGAATGTGCGAAGTATTGGTGACGCCTTTGGTGTACGTGGCGTTGATTTTCTCAAAGAGGATGTATATGAGAAAGCAAAAATTGTCCGACAAGCAATGGATATGGGGGTCAACGTTTTCGATGACGATGATATTAACGATGTTGAACGCCGTGCTGACGTTGTGGAGAAAGTAGTCAAGGGAACTGTCAGGATAGAGACACGGGCACAATTTATTGATATTCTTGATGCGGCAGCAGTTGCACAAGAAATTGAGAATAGTTCTAAGTTTCCGTGGATTAAGATTCACAATAATCTGTATATTCTGTCCATGCCTGATCGGACAGTAACAGAGTTGCAGTGTAATGCGCTGGGAGAATGGTCTATCCATCATCAGAATAATCGTAACGTGCTAGAAAACTACACAAAAGATGAACCGCCGTTTAAGTGGGCAGATAAGAACATTAAGGAGATTTATCCCGAAAGCTGGCGCATGAAACGTATTGATGCCAAATGGCGTACTGCGCCAGCCACGGCAACGCAAATTCAACTTCTGCGTAATCGTTTTCGTGTAATGATTATTCCAGCGAAGTTCTCAAAGGGTGCGGCAAGTGATCTTATTGATTACTTGATTAATTTCGCCAAGAAAGTGAGGGAACTCCGTCGTGACGAAACTGGCAAAGCGACCGCGCAGGTGCAGAAATGGCAGTCGGCAGAAGTACAAGCAGCAACGATTTAATGGGTATGCATCCAAGTCGGAGGGGCGTAGGGCTGAGATATTAAAAAGCCTTGAGCATCGTGGCATCATTCATGGATTACGGGAACAAGTTACATTCCGCGTATCTCCCGATGATGATACGTGTCCAGTTATTTCCTATGTCGCAGACTTTGTGTATACCGATACAAACGGGCTTGTTACTGGTATCAAAGGAGCGCCGGTTGTAGAGGACGTTAAAGGCAAGATTACCGATGTATTCAAATTAAAGGCAAAGTTGTTTGTCTGGAGATTTCCCCACTTAAAGTTTATTCTTACGAAAGCAAAATATCGTTCTATAACGTCAGAAGGGAAAAAGAGAAGTGAAATTAAAGCGTACACTATCCATGCCTACGATCCCAAAAAACGATGGAAAGAAATGTTCGCTACCTCGCTTTCGACCTACGTTATCTAAGCGCGAAATCATCCATATCATTATTGGAACATTGGGTGGCTTGCTGTGGGGTGCGGAGATTATCGTGTCTATTCCCCGCATAACTCAGACCTTTTGGCTCGATGACGTAATGCACTTCATGGGCGGGTTCTGGCTTGCAGGGCTTTTTTATGAGCTAGGACTATTGGGGAAACTCTATACGTGGAACATTGGAATGGTGGCACTCTTCTCAATAGCATGGGAAATGTATGAATTTATGATCCCACAAGGTAATCCATTTGGGCAAGATTTGTATACTGATACCATAACTGACTTGACTTTTGATCTGATTGGTGCTACAGTAGCCTTTCTCTTGATGAAAGTTCTTTTGAAATCTAAAGTCAAAATACACAAGGAGCACGGTGATGCCGAAGGATCGTGAAGAGGACGATACGGTTCCTATTAAGTTTTTTGAGGGGTGCCTGTGGGCAACTCTCTTCTCCCTTGTTTTGTGGGCTATTATTGGCGGGGGTATTATTGCTCTCTGCAAGAATGTGTGGTGCTTCGGATGATTCTCGTAGGCATAGCGGGACGCGCCCGTAGTGGAAAAGACACGATGGGTACTGCTTTAGTGCATCATTTTGGTTATGGCGCAAAGCAATATTCTTTTGCTAATGCGCTTAAGTGCTATTGTCGCGTAGCGGGATTGATGACGGTTAAAGATGGTCCGTTGCTTCAGCTAGTAGGAACCGATATCTACCGCCGCAAGGAAGATGAATTTTGGATTCGGATGCTGCGGTATCAAATTGAAGAAGAAAAGCCCAATGTTGCAATTATTACCGATTGCAGATTCCATAATGAATTGGCTTTTGTTCGGCATAGTCATGGTGTTCTAATTCGCATGAAGCGTTTTAATGATGACGGTACAGAATATATTGATGATACACGAAACCAGCATCACGCATCCGAAAGCAATCTCACGGGTAAGAATATCAAGTGGGATTATGATATTGAACTTCATAGCAATGCTGTACCGGAGATTCGTGTGTTGGCGCACAGGATTGCGGGGGAGATTTCTCATAAGTGGCGATTGTTCCTACCGTCTGAAGATGGGCCAGCAATCAATGACTATAGTGGATATAAGGGAGAATTTTAATGAATATTCTTGATGCATTAAACGAAGAACCAGAAGTTACCATTGGGGCAGCGTATAGCATCCGTTCGGAGATTGCAGAAAAGATTTCTCGATTATCGAAGAGTTCTGTTGAGGTTGCGTGGATTTTTGCACGCATCGAAACTGGCAAGGAATATCAGGGATGGGGCTACTCGACGTTTAACCAATGGCTTAATCAGGACATTTGCAATCCAGAGGATGATGAACTATGTCTGATTAGCAAATCGCTAGCCTACCAGATGCGAAGAATTGGAACAGCGTTTTATAAATACAAGGATGAAATTACCGCTCTGGTAAATGGTGGACGATGCACGATTGGAAAGCTTGATCGTCTTGCGAACCTTGTCAGGAAGAAGGGGCTATCCATTGATGCGGCCTTTGATTATATCCTCAATGGCACGCCGCTCCCAGATGGATATGAAGAAATTAAAGCAGAGGATGAATCGGAAGATATTCGTCAACTTCCTGTCTACGTTGCTAATGGGGATTATGATAACTTCCGACATTCGCTCGTCCTGCACGCAATCATCAACAAGCATAAAACAATCAATGAATCGCTTAACGGATTAGTATTGAGTAATTTTATTGAATTTGTAAATCTCTTTCATTTAGATACCTTTAAGACATTTCATCAATATGAAAAGATGATTGAGAACGATATTTTCTATTGTACTGTATGTGGGAATATTCCACTTGAGCCGACATTGCACCACCTTATCCCTCGTTCTATATCAGGGGGAGATTCGGGGCCATTGGCGCTTCTCTGCTGGAATCCATGCCATAATCAGGTCGTGCAACCGGAGTGGGAAGCCTTTGCACAAAAGATTCTTGGGCCAAGTTACGAACAGGTAAAAAGCGCATTGCAAGCGGGACGTGATTTCCCGGCACATATCTATTCTGGCGATGCAAACAAAAAAGGAATTATTTGTAGCGAACCTGATGTACTAACTACTTGCACTCTAGAGGAAAATGTGGAACCATTGTATTAGAGGTAAGAACAATGGCAAACCCACGGGGGATTAATTATAACAATACGCAGGTTCAGCTTGCGAATTCTGAGCGTATTCATAATCGCTTAGTGATGACGTTACGGCGTCAGGGAATTTCTAATGTTGACACCAATACACCAGAGGGGCAATTGCTTGCTGATCTATTATCTGAGTTTGAAAATGCAGCAGATAAGCATATTCCCTCTAGCGTGAGGGCGGCGTGTGCTGAAAGTATCGTTGAGGCATTGCTGCTTAAGCGATCCTTAATGACCCACCTACTTACGGCTCGCCGCCCTTCCGCAACCCCGACAGAGCATGGGAAGGCACAGAGGCAAGCTTTTCAAGTTGCAATTAATGGGCTTGCTAAAATGAATGATATTCTGTTGAAGAACTTCAAGGTGCTTGGATTGGGTAGTGGGCTTGATGAACGTAAGCCAACACTAGAGAAAATCCTTAATGAAATCAACGCCGAAGCGGTTGTTGAACGAACAGCCCTAGGGTTAAAGCCAGAATGGGATAGGGGCGAGGATCATAATGAGCCTACCTCAGAAGAAAGCAAGGGGAACGGTCATGCCTAAAGGTGGCGCATCAGTAACGTGCCGACGTTGCCAGAATAGAATAGAAACGTGCGAAGCATTTGAATTACCAGAAGATACTGGCGGAAAGGTATATCTCTGCTGGGACTGCTGGAATCATTTCGATCCTAGGGAATAAGAATTTTCTTGACACGCGATAGATTCTGTGCTACCTATAGAGGGAAAGGGACAGGATTGATTAATGAAAGAAATTCAAGTCAGATGCTATGAGCCGATTGCCGTTGATCCGACCTATGAACAGGGGTGGAGCGACGTATGGCTACGCTGGAAGTGGAATCCGAAGCGAGCGTGCCGTGGGATGCTCACGCTCATTGGGCGCATCGAGCTTCTGAGCGATATGGAAACCAACCGGGAGTGCATTAAGCATCACCCGAAACTCTCAAGCGTATTCAGAAAGGAATTGGAAGCGCAGGAGGGAGTCTATGATTCTTTAAAAAAGGACTTCATAGTGTATACTCCCAAAACGGCTTGCGTATACACAAAGCACGATTGGATTACACGAAAGATAGCAGAGGATATGATGGCTCTCTATCTTTCTACGCAGGGAGTTTCCCATGCAAAGTTCGTGTGGAAGCGCCCTAAGACCATCATTTCGCCAATGACGATTCTGCCGAAAGGAATGACTGATGGAGATTCTGTTGCTTCTATTAGCCGTGCCGGTAGTGATTGCCCTTAAGATTCTGCGGGGCATTATTATCGTAGGGCTGGGGGTGGTGTTTACGATTGTCTGGTCGATAATCTGTGTCCTCTATTTTTTCATCCATGTGGTGCCCGAATATGGAAGCTAAATTCCGTACTGTTATTATTATGGTCAAGTTTGTTGGGCATAATGGGAAGATTTGCGTAAAATGCAATGAGGCAGTCGCGTATTTAGAAAAACGAAACCTCATGCAATATGTTACAAATATCTGGACCGCAGATATACGGGACGCAAGCAGTGATGCAATTCGATACGCAAAGAATAATTTTATTCGGACATTTCCATTTTTCTTGATTCGTCATTTTCCAGAGAGCAATCATCCAATGGACGAGATTTATCTTTCTGTTGGGAAGTTTGCGGAGCGGTTAACCTATTTGCTTGACAACGATTCCCCTCAGTGCTATGATGGTTTCAAAGGAGAGGAAAATATGGAAGAGACTATTGCAAGGGTAGCAGGAAATTCTATTCCTCAGATTGAGCGGTTCATCGTTGAATCAGAGGAAAAGAAAGGCGTGAAGTACACTGTTGATGTATGGACCGCTATTGGTCAGGCAGCGTGCTCCTGCATGGATTTTATTGCCCGTAAGGGTCCGGCTGGACTGCCTTGCAAGCATATTCGTGCGGTGCTGGGTCAGGATAACGCTCCTGAGTTGACGATTCATCCGGCAGACGCCTACTGGATTACGTCGATGAAGCCCCTATGATTACTGTCAAGAAGGAGTTTCCTGTGGTAATACGAAATGACGCAATTCCTCCAGTTCAATTAGGTGACATTGGTGTTGATGAACGACACTTAAAAGATATTGCGCTGATGATTGAAACAGCAGGAAAGCAGAATACTAAAGAGCATATTTTTTATGTTGCCCACGTTCACGATGATGTACGAGTTATTTATTCCGTCTTAAGAGAACTTGAAAGATTGAGAGGAGAAAACGCATGGCTGAAACAGCGGTCGTAACGTGTTCCTGTGTCCATAAGGTGCAGGATAAGATGTATGGGAATGGTAAGCGTCTAGGAAATTATACTCCTAAGAATTCTAACGAAGGTTCTAAGGCATATCGTTGTACAGTTTGCGGAAGCATTAAGAAGGCATAAGTATGGGACGGCACGAAACAAATAGAGCCATTACTATTGAGATAGATCCAATTGAGGATGGGAAAGTATTCTCTGGTATCTATTGCAAGTGTGGTGCCGATCTCGTTTGGTGCGTGCGATGCCGCAATCTTGGCACATTCCCGCTTCGATGCGGGAATGGATGCTTGCATGAATGTGGCGTCATAGGGAAAGAAACAAAGTTGCTTGATGATATTGCCGCTAAGGCAATTCCAGATGCGGCAGCAGTAATTCCAGATAACTTCTTGATGATGAAGGACGATGAGGATGAAGAGGAGGAAGCCGTAGCGGAAGTGGTCCCAGAGGAGAAAGAGGTTGCGGTTACTGCTGCCGCTGATATTACTCGATATGAACGTTATAGGCAAAGAGTTAATCAGCGTGGTCGGGAGTATCGAAAGAAATTGCGTGAAGCTGGATTATGTCAAACGTGTGGATGGAAAAAAAGTGTGCCAATCTACAAAAATGGGTATTGCAAATTCCATCACGAACAGGCTCTCCAGCGGTCTAATGCCTCAACGAGAAAATGGATACGTAACTTGCGAGAGGAGCATCTTGCTAAAAAGGGGAATAAGCCCACAGCAAGCTTGATTAAAACAGAAGTCGTGCCGGGAGTAGAAAGGCCCGAAGTTGAGCCATTGCCTACTTATCGCACCGACGATACTATTCCGCAGTTAATTACACGGGAGATTTTCAATGCCTGACGTAGAGCCGCATATTACCGTCCGCATTAAGTGCGCTCATTGTAGCAAGTACAGCCAGTATCATTATTGGGATAACGAGAAAATCAACTCTGGCGTGGTACTTATTTGTAATTGGTGTGGAAGATACACGAAGATGATTCTAGAGAAATTCACCGTTAAATACGGTTGACAAATCAAGTTTTTCATGTATAATACTGCACACTGGAGGAATAGATATGGCAAAGGGTATGCCGATGAAAAAGATGCCGATGAAGGATATGCCGATGAAGGATATGCCGATGAAGGAAATGAAAGAAAAGGAAACGAAGGGTCACGAAAAGAATGAGAAAGGCGGAAAAAAGTAATGCCTCTTAAAACTGGCTCTAGTCCTAAGACTATTTCGGCAAATATTAAGACCGAAATGAAGCATGGTAAGCCGCAGAAGCAAGCAGTCGCTATCGCGCTTTCTAAGGCTGGTAAGTCAAACAAGAAGTAAGTGTCATGCTTAAGGGGTTTAAATGGCGCGTATGCGCGCAGTGTAATACTCCGCTTAAATACAAAAATCATAAATATTGTTCAACGAAATGTCAATCCGAAGGCTATAGGAAAACAACCGGAAAGCGTTGCCATGTGTGCGGGAGGGTACTGACAGGCACTAAGAGCCTATATTGTTCTGAGCAATGTCGCTACCCATACAAGTGCTTGCATTGTGGCGTTAAAAGTACAGAAAAGCTTTGTACGGCTTGTCGGTGTTATCAAGAATATCTCAATATGGTACGAGTAATTCGATGCGATCCTACAATTGACCCTTCTCGATTTTACGTATAGGAGCTAAAATGGATTTGAATGAATACATGGAAAAAGCTAAGACAACAGCTATTTATCCCGATGCTGGTTCTGGTGATATCGGTTATGTCCTCATGGGCCTTATTAGTGAAGTGGGGGAGATTGCTGGAAAAGTATTAGATTTTGCTGATCCAGATAAAGATGAAGCGCATTATTGCTTTATGAAAATCCTTCGTGATACGGAATTAGCCGGTAAGGTAGCAGGGGATTTAAAGCGAGTCATTCGTGATGATGAGCAGCGATTGAGACTTTGTGATACCTCTAAGTATGATGATGTAAGGTTTGTGGAATTTCAAAAGCAAATGATTGCTGAGATGGGTGATGTACTCTGGTATCTCTCGCAACTCGCAAAGGAATTAAAAACAGGATTAAATGTGGTGGGACATGAAAATCTCAAGAAACTCTTGAGTCGCAAGGATCGTAATGCTATCAAGGGTTCTGGTGATAACAGATAGAAGGGTGGTGATTCGTAATGGCAAAAGGTAAGGGTAAGGGTGGTAAGGGCGGTAAGAGTGGCGGCGGTAAGTGCTAATGCGCTCTTGACAATCGGTGGGGGAAGTGTTATGCTTCCCCCACATGACGCGAGGAAATTCGGGGTGGCTCCGATGGTAGGCTCATAACCTACAGACGAGAGTTCGATTCTCTCCCTCGCTATATTATGATTGATCCGGTTGTTTTGTTTTTTTGTTTCCTTGGTGGATGCCTTCTTGGCATTATCATTGGACGCCTAGCTTAATAAAGAGGAAATCATGCGACAGAAAGATTACGAAGCAATTTCGGCGCGTACCGCTATGGCAAGAACTACGGCTTCCGCTCCTGCACGCTGGCTTGTAGAGCATGGGAAAATATGGGGGCGCACGCTCGACTATGGATGCGGTCGTGGAAAGGATGCTGAAACTTATCTCTGGGAAAAGTTTGATCCCTGTTATTTTCCAGTAAGGCCAGATGGTCTTTTTAAGACTATTGTTTGCACGTATGTTCTTAATACTATTCCCCCGCTTTATGAGCTAAAGATTCTGCGGGATATACGTAGTCTCCTCGATGATAATGGTGGAAATGCCTATATTAGCGTGCGGCGCGATATTCAAAAGGATGGTCTGACGAATAGTGGGACATATCAGCGTACCGTCTACCTTCCTTATGAAGTGCTACACAAGACAAGAGGCTATATTATTTACAGGGTACAGGCAAAGTAATGAATTGGTGGTATCTTTCTTCTCAAAAAATGACTGTTTGTGTTGGAACGGATTGCTATGATATAATTGTCCGTTGCCCGTCTATCGTCAGAACCTTCTATGGACAGTCGCTTGCGAATCTTATATATTGGATGCGTAAGCAGGGTGGGTTCAAGATAGAGCAATGCGACCAAGAAAAGAAGCAATCTATCGAAAGTGGTGCAGACTGCACGAAGTAACGCACGCACATTGCCCTCGTCATTGTGAGTTACCTCTTCCATTTATATTAGAAGATGGTCGTAGCACACTTGCCTGTGGCCGGTGCTGGGTTATCGAAGGGCGTATCAGCGAAATGATTCCGTGCAAAAGGGAGGATTGCGATGTATAGATGTGAATTCTGCGGGAATAGTCTTAAAGTAACGCCCACTCATTTCCCGTGGTATTGCGCGTGCTGGGATTGTGGCGTAAGATATATTATTCCAGAAGAAAATAAGGTAGAACTTATGGGCGGGGAAAAGGCACGGGAGGCGCTATGGGGTATTATCAGATGAAGAAATATTGTCCCTACTGCGCCAAGAAACACAAGCTTTCAACTGGCACGAATTATAAACGAGTTCAGTGCATGAGAAAGAAAAAGAAAAAGATCAGGGAGCTTATTGATTATTATTATCAGCAAATTGAAATCATGGAAGAAGAGATCAAGAAGTGCGACGAGTATGCTAATGCACAAGCATAACGAAATGTTCCTTGTTTTTGTCATTGGATTTGTTGCGGGGGCATTATTCCAAATGATGCTCGATTCGTTCTGTTGCCTCCCCTAGATTCTGCCGCACTTATAGGCCAGCCGAGATTCTGCCGCGATTAATGTCGGGGCCGAGATTCTGCGGGGCTTTATGGGCAAGGCAAGATTCTGCCGTGCTTATACTGCCCCGCCCCGCTACCCCGCCCCGCCCCGCCCCGACGATCCCCTCCCCCGTAACTTACCTCCCCCCTAATCCGAAACTCCCCGACGATCCCCCTCCGCAGATTAACCACCCTCTAATTTTTTCTCTTGATTTCCCTTCCGGCGTGTGCTATGGTGTCGGCATGGAGGAAAGCACGATGAAACCGCAAGAGAAGAAGCCGAAGAAGTGCCAGTGCGGCGGGAATTATTACCTCGATAAAACGATGGGGGAATACGTCTGCGAATCGTGTGAGCATCGGGTGGGCTGGTGGCATCGTTGGGAACCTGAAACTTTCCCCTTGATTTTTTCAATCTGATAGGCTATACTCTGGCCTAGCGGAAAGGAGTTTAACCATGATCTTCCTATTGAAAGCGGACCAGCAGCACGAAGAAGTCATAACCGTTGGTCATTATATGGTTGATATTACGGGGCCGGAAGCAGAGGCGATGCTACACCGCATTTGGTCCCTCGAAAGCATCCGGCAAGTTGACCCTGAGATTTTCTCCCTCGAAATGTATTGGAATGGTGGGGAGTGGTGCAAGGATTGCGACGAGCTAGATGAATTGTGCGTTGACGTAACAGAAATTGATTGCTATGATACGGAAAGCCTCAAGGCGATTGCGAAAGCGCCGAAGGTCAAAGTAGATTACCAGACGGCAAAGATTTATACAAGCGGAGTAATCTTCTTTGCCCACGTTCAATCGTTGGGCTGGATGCAAGTTGAATCCGAAGAAATCGACATTGAAACGCTACAGTATATTGTCGAAGATTACCACGATTGCCAGCGAAGGGGGATTAAGTAATGGCTACAATAATTTCGGTTTGTTGGCGGCATAAAAGGCGCATGGATAGCGACGGCTGTTGGATATGCGCCTATGAGCAAATAGAAGCGGACAAGGAAAAGGCGCGGGAGCAAGCCCTTGTCGCATGGTGCCTCAAGAGAAAGGAAACGGTAGCGCAATGACAGCCTCATTAAGTAAGAGCGTCAAGCCGGAAGTTAAGCCGGTAATCGAAGTCAAGAAATATGCAAATAAGATTCTTGAGGTTAATGCGCTTGACAATACCGGAGGAACCGTGTGGTCAATGTATGTAAAGCCGGAAGGAAAAAACGGCTTGCAACTTAAGGGGTGGCTAAACCACGGGGGCGATTATGCACACTAAACAACTTGATAGGCAGACAATCATAAGCGACTGCATCGGATGCGACAAGACGTATGGTTTGAGCCAGCCGCTTTCGGAGCAATTAAGTGACAAATTGTGGCTACACGTTAGTATTCTTTGCGAACCGTGCCGCGCCATTCTTCTTGATACAAGGGGAATGGCAGAGCAAGCACTAAAGAATTTACGGTGGGGATAATTATGAGTGACAGAAAAATAAGCCTGTCCTACTTAGGACCGACCGACGTGATGCAATCTAAGCCGATTATCATGCATATTAAAAGCCCTCTTTATAAGTGGGATGTTCGGTTAAGTATCATGGAGGCAATCGACGTTCACGACCAGATTGAAAATATTCTAGCCATGCTGAAGGGGGATCGCTTGAAGCAGGAAAAAACTTGACACGATAGCGACGGCGTGCTAGTATGGCTTCAGAAAGGGGAAGCGTTATGTCGGATTATGAATACAAGGAACAAGCCCTTGAATATTTCAAGTCTACGGAACGCATAAAGCTGGGGTGGCGCGTTGTGGGCGCAAACCAGCTAGAGCCGCACGCCTTGATTACGATATACGAATACGAAACAAGGTTAGTGCAACCGCATTTAACGAGCGTAGCCAAGCGGGTTACGGGCATCTATAACTTTTATTTCAGCAAGTGGATTGATTGGTCCGACGTGGTGCTTAATTCTCATATGGGGGATGACGACTACGGGACCGGCGATGTTATGGGCGTTGTTGTAGAAGAGTTGAAAGACCAAGCAGAACGGTGGATTATTATTACTAATCCCGCAACCGATAAGGAGAAAGTCGATGACAACAGTTAAGGAACCGAAGAAGCCTATTCTTAAGCTGGTGGGTACGGACGGCAATGCGTTTGCAATCATGGGCGCGTGTCGGCAAGCCGCTCGCAAGGCAAAGTTTGAACAGGAGAAGATTGATACGATGCTAAAAGAAATGATGAGCGGCGACTATAACCATTTGCTTGCCACGGCTTGCGAATATTTCGACGTGCGGTAAAAGGAGTAGAATCATGGGCGCAGATTGCTATTTGATGGTAGACGGTAAACTGAGCGATTCGGATAACGATTATTTTCGTGATTCGTATAATCCGACTAACCTCGCGTGGACGCTAGGGTTTTCATGGTGGAAGGACGTAATCCCTGCCTTGAATGACGAAAGCGTTTTGCCGCCAGAGACTTGTCAAGAATATTACGACCAGTATAAAGATGTTGAGCCGGAAATTCCTTCCGCAAAAGAGCTAGGTTGCGAAGGTGACGACAAGGAGTATACGGAATGGGTTGAATACTTCAAGGAGAAGCGCGATAAATTTCTTGACTTGCTAAAGCGTGGTGCAGCGGGTGAGGGAATTTATATGTCGCTTTAGCCGCTGTGAGCATGGGGCGGGGCGGGGGGCATGGTGGTGGAAATGGTGCCGGTCTAATAGGAGCAATGGTATATTTTACGCTCGTATTTCTGACCGGCACCTTTATGGGCATTGTTAAATTTTCCGTATACCTTTATGAGCAATATCGGCAATCTAAGAAAACAAAACCGGCAACGGAAGAATCAGAAGCGCCGGATGACACGCCAGAGGAATATCTAGAGTGGCAGGAAAGCGGCGCGCAAGCAATCAAGTCGCTTTTTGGTGGCACGATAACTAGCGCACGAAAGTTTGTAGATTCGGCACCGTGTAATCCGTGTGCCTTTGCATCCGAAAGCGAGTATATTACCGCACTGATTAAAACAGTGCAAGAAACGAAGGCGAAAGGGAAAAAGAATGGGCAAAAAAAACCATAAGACGCTGGCTATTACGTATGGCACTGGTTTTCAAATGACGTTTCCGAATGGCGTAACCGCGTCAATCCAATTCGGGCCTTATAATTACATCACAGATAGGGACAAGCCGGTTAATTTGTCCAAGAATACTGTTCTTGTTACAGAATCCGATGACGCGGAAGTTGCGGCGTTGCTCGATACCCACGACGATAAGAAATGCCAATGGGCAACGTATGCGGTTGCTGCGAAGGCGGGGCTTGTCCCGAATGAGCATGATGATGTTATGGGGTGGGTTAAAACGGTGGACGTTGAGAAGTTCATTCATGCCGCCGCGACGATCACACGGGAAGAAATCGCTTATTCGGATGCTCTCAGGAAAAAAGACCTTGACAACGACGAAGAAGCGTGCTAAAGTATTTTCATCAAACAAAGGAGGCAACACATTATGGCATGGGATGCAGTAACGACGGAACACGGTGGGCGATTGGTGATGCATTGCGGTGCTCAGTCGGTTTCGCGGGAAGAGGTTCTTATGGCTCCCGTTCCCGGTTCGACCGATTCGTTTAAGCCGCTCCCTCATGCGGAGTTTATCGACACAATCGAGGGGGAATTGACGCGGCGCGGGGTGGGCATTGTGGGCGAACATCTCGCCTTGAAGCAGAACGGCTTGCAGCTTTTCGGGCTGTGGGATGTTACGACGGTTGCGCCTAGCGGCGATTTCCGCAGCGTGATCGGTTTCCGCAACAGCAACGACAAGACGTGGGCGGCTGGCGTTGTGGCTGGTTCGCGGGTGTTCGTGTGCGATAACTTGGCTTTTAGTGGGGAGTTTGTTTGCCTCAACAAGAAGCACACGCCGAATCTCAATATTACGCTTGAGATTGGTCCCGCGATTGATCGGTGGGAAGAGAATTTCGCCTTGCTGGTTGGCTTGTCCGACCACTTGAAGGAATTCCCGGTTAGCGATGGGTTTGCCAAGGAGATTATTTTTAACATCTTCGCGGCGGAAAAGTTCCCCATGCGGCTGTTCCCTTCGGTGGCGACGAACTACTTTAAGCCGCCGCACGAAGAGTTTGAGCCGCGCACGGCTTGGTCGCTGATGAACGCTTTTACTGAATCTGCAAAGGCGATTAAGTCTTACTCAACTAACCAGCAGTCTTTGCTTGCGGTGACTCATGCCCTTCGGGAAGTTAGCGACTTCCGACTTGCCGCGTAAGTCAGGACGACGGGGGAGGCACGCTTCAATCTGTGCGTGCCTTCACCGTCGCAAGTTCCACCGCTCAACCAAGGGTAAGTGCTTCGTTCCCGGTTGCACTTGCCCTTTTTACTCTCGCCTTCCGATTGCCCTTCCGATTGACGACCCAGCAATAATTTTCTACGATTCCCCTTGACTTTTGGGGGAATCCCTGCTAAGGTAGTTCTAACGAAAGGGGTAGAAAATGTTTCCCGAAAAAATCGCTCACGTTGTTTTGCAAGCCTTGAAATTTGCGGATAATATGCGTGCGTCTGCCGTTGAAATCGCACCGCATGAATACTGTTTTCATAACTGTAGGACCGACCGCGAAGAAGAGGCAATTGAGGTTATTGCTACGGTGTTAGATGACGACGAAATGGAAATTGATTGCGTA
>Ga0316627_100000180_pt1 | contig 14755 bp, 10 predicted proteins | sample OWC_Aug_M2_C1_D1_FD_207653 | JGI IMG/M metagenome (GOLD analysis project Ga0316627, IMG submission 207653) | Wetland soil microbial communities from Old Woman Creek delta, Ohio, United States - OWC_Aug_M2_C1_D1_C | ecosystem: Environmental > Terrestrial > Soil > Wetlands | place: USA: Ohio...
GGAGATCGCTACCGAGACCATCACCGGTCCCGAGGGCAAGGAGGAGCAGATGCCCTCCTTCAATCCCATCTTCATGATGGCGGACTCAGGCTCCCGGGGAAGCAAGGACCAGATGCGCCAGCTCTCCGGCATGCGCGGTCTCATGGCCAAGCCTTCGGGCGAGATCATCGAGACCCCCATCACGGCCAACTTCCGGGAAGGCCTCACCGTACTCCAGTACTTCGTCTCCACCCACGGCGCGCGGAAAGGTCTTGCAGACACGGCACTCAAGACGGCCAACTCCGGGTATCTGACCCGACGTCTCGTGGATGTGGCGCAGGACTCCATCATCAGCGAGCAAGACTGTGGCACCATCGACGGTATCTACGTCGAGGCCCTCACCGAGGCGGGCGAGATCATCCAGCAGCTGAGCGAGCGTATCCTCGGCCGGGTGGCGTGGAAGGACATCAAGGATCCCCTCACGGACGAGGTGCTGATCCCGGCCAACGACGAGATCGACGAGTCGGCTCTGATCCGCATCGAAGAGGCGGGCGTTGAGCGCGTACCGATCCGCTCGGTGCTCACCTGCCGGAGCCAGCGTGGCGCTTGCATCAAATGTTACGGCCGAGATCTGGCCCATGGGCGCCTGGTGGAGATCGGCGAGGCCATCGGGATCATCGCCGCTCAGTCCATCGGCGAGCCCGGCACCCAGCTCACCATGCGTACCTTCCACATCGGTGGCACGGCGAGCAAGCGGATCGAACAGACCTCAATCAGCAACCGCTTCCCCGGCACGGTGAGATTCGTCAATCTCGCCACGGTCCGGAACGTGGAGGGCGACCTCGTGGTCATGAACCGGAACGGGGAGATCACCATCGTGGGCGAGGGAGGTCGAGAGCGGGAGCGGTACCAGATCATCTACGGCGCCAAGCTCAAGGTCGTCGACGGGCAGAAGGTGAAGGGCAGTACACTCCTCGCCGAATGGGATCCTTTTACGACGCCCATCCTCACCGAGGTCAAGGGAGTGGTCAAGTTCGGTGACATCATGGAAGGGATCACCATGCAGGAGAAGGTGGATCCGGTCACCGGGAAGGCGAGCAAGGTGATCGTCGAGACCCGGGATCCCGATATGCGGCCGCGCGTTTCCATCAAGGACGAGGCGGGAAGGACGGCCAGGGTGGGCAAAGGTCAAGCTCGCTACTTCATGCCGGTAGGCGCCATTATCATGGCGTCCGAAGGCGATCAGGTGGCTGCCGGCGACGTACTCGCCAAGATCCCGCGGGAAACCACGAAGACCAAGGACATCACCGGCGGTCTGCCTCGAGTGGCCGAACTTTTCGAAGTGCGGAAGCCCAAGGAGCAGGCGGTCATCACCGAGATAACCGGCATGGTCTCCTTCGGCAAGGATACCAAAGGCAAACGCAAGGTCATCATCACCCCGGAGGTGGGCGATCCCAAGGAGTATCTCATTCCCAAGGGGAAACACATCAGTGTCCACGAGGGGGACCTGGTGCGGGCTGGCGAGGCGCTCATGGACGGGTCAGCCAACCCTCACGATATCCTCACCATCCTGGGTGAGAAGGAGCTCGCCAAGTATCTCGTGAACGAGGTGCAACAGGTGTACCGGCTCCAGGGTGTGAAGATCAACGACAAGCACATCGAGGTTATCGTGCGGCAGATGCTCAGGCGTATTCGCATCAGCGACGCGGGCGACTCGGATTTCCTTGTGGGCGAGCATGTGGAAAAGCACCGCTTCGAGGAGGCCAACCAGAAGCTCCTTGCGGCCGGGAAGCGGCCGGCCGTGGGCGAGCCCATGCTCCTCGGGATCACCAAGGCCTCCCTCAGCACGGAGAGCTGGATCTCGGCTGCCTCCTTCCAGGAGACCACCAAGGTCCTCACCGAGGCGGCGGTTGCCGGGAAGATCGACTTCCTCCGCGGGCTCAAGGAGAACGTCATCATGGGGAGGCTCATCCCGGCGGGAACAGGCCTGAGGCAATACCGGGAGATGGTGAAGGCGTAAGTATCCATTGGAGCAGGCGAGAAAAAGCCTTGACAAATCTGGATTAGGTCTTTATTATTGCAAAATTTTGGTCCGTATGGTGGTAACTTGCGCGGCTTCTCCTCCTCAGGAGGAGGAGAGGGGTTAACGATAGCGGGGCGAAACTATAATGCCTACGATCAACCAGTTGGTTCGGAAGGGAAGAGAACGGGTACGGAAAAAAGTGAGCACTCCCGCACTTCAGGGGTGCCCTCAGAAGCGTGGCGTATGCGTCAGGGTGTACACCACCACGCCCAAGAAGCCGAACTCGGCTCTTCGAAAGATCGCCCGTGTCCGGTTGACAAACGGGATCGAGGTCACCTCCTACATCCCCGGGGTGGGCCACAACCTCCAGGAACACTCGGTGGTGCTGATCCGAGGCGGCCGCGTCAAAGATCTCCCCGGCGTGCGGTACCATATCATTCGTGGGACTCTTGACGCCACCGGTGTGCAGGACCGCCGCAGGGGCCGGTCCAAGTACGGGGCCAAGAGGCCGAAGTAACCGGTTGACGGCTGGTCACCATGAGCATGGGCCACTGACGCTGGTTGTCGTGGCCCATGCCGTGTCTCGGGCCAAGTGAGGCCAGAGCGCGGGGTGACACCACTAGTTTCTAGACTCGGGAGTAGTCTCATGCCGAGAAGACGAGAGGTCACCAAGCGGGATACGCTGCCGGACCCCAAGTACGGGAGCAAGCTGGCGGCGAGGTTCATCAACTCCATCATGCGGCGGGGCAAGAAGAGCATCGCCGAGCGAATCTTCTATGATGCCCTGGACATTGTTGCCCAGCGCACCAAGAAGGATCCTCTGGAAACCTTCAAGAAGGCCCTGGACAACGTGAAGCCGATGATCGAGGTCAAATCCCGGCGGGTGGGTGGCTCCACCTACCAGGTGCCGGTAGAGGTTCGCAGTGATCGCCAGATCTCCTTGGCAACCCGCTGGATCATATCCTACGCTGAGGGGCGCTCGGAAAAGAGCATGACCCTCAAGCTCGCAGGTGAGCTCCTCGATGCCGCGAACAATCGGGGCGCGTCGGTCAAGAAGAGAGAAGATACGCACAAGATGGCCGAGGCCAACAAGGCCTTCGCCCACTACCGCTGGTAAGATGCCGTCCGTTGTCGGTGGTCCGTGGTCGTTTGTCTCCGTGAGTAAAGACTGACTTGTGAACGGGATTACTACGGACGACTGACCTTCCGACAAATGGTGAGCGCTGCCTAATTGAAAACATTCGGTGGAGTGAGAGACAATGCCCCGGCAGGTCCCTCTCGAAAAAATTCGTAACATCGGGATCATGGCCCACATAGATGCCGGGAAGACGACGACCACCGAGCGTATCCTCTATTACACCGGGGTCTCCCACAAGATGGGAGAGGTCGATCAGGGCACGGCGGTGATGGACTGGATGGAGCAGGAGCAGGAGCGGGGTATCACGATTACCAGCGCCGCCACCACCTGCTTCTGGAGGGGTCACCGCATCAATGTCATCGACACTCCCGGCCACGTGGACTTCACCATCGAGGTGGAGCGCTCACTCAGGGTCCTCGACGGCGCGGTGGCGGTTTTCTGCGCCGTGGGCGGAGTGCAGCCCCAGTCCGAGACGGTCTGGCGCCAGGCGGATCGCTACGGCGTTCCACGGATCGCCTTCGTGAACAAGATGGATCGGATGGGGGCGGATTTCGACCGTTGCCTGGAGATGATGCGAACCCGTCTGGGCGCCGTACCCGCACCCGTTCAGGCTCCTCTTGGCCGAGAGCAGGCCTTCCGGGGGGTTGTGGACCTGATCGCCATGGAGGCGGTGATCTGGGATGACAGCACTCTCGGTGCCACCTTTCGCACTGCCGAGATTCCTGAAGAGGTGCGAGAAGAGATGGAGGAGCGCCGCGGGCGTTTGATCGAGGCGGTGTCGGAAACCGACGAGAGCCTGATGGAAAAGTACGTGGAGGGGCTCCCTATCAGCGGTGAGGAGATCCAGGCGGCACTCCGGCGTGCAACCCTCCAGCTCAAGCTCATCCCGGTGCTCTGTGGCGCAGCTTTCAAGAACAAAGGCGTGCAGCTCCTTCTGGACGGCATCGTCGACTACCTCCCCTCACCGCTGGATGTGCCGGCCATTGTCGGCGTGACCCCCAAGGGCGAGGATGAGACGCGGGTCCCCCACGACGACGAGCCCTTCGCAGCGCTGGCCTTCAAGATCATGACCGATCCCTTTGTGGGTCACCTGACCTTTCTCCGGGTGTACTCCGGACAGCTGACCAGCGGGACTCAGGTGTTGAACAGCACCAAGACGGTGCGGGAAAAGATCGGCCGGCTGCTCAAGATGCACGCCAACAAGCGGGAAGAGATCAGAGAGATCGTTGCCGGCGACATCGTGGCCGCCGTCGGCCTCCGCAACACGGCCACAGGCGACACCCTTTGCCACCCGGCTCACCCGATCGTCCTCGAGTCCTTGCAGATCCCGAAACCCGTGATCTCCATCGCCATCGAGCCGCGAACCAAGGCGGACCAGGAACGGCTGGGTGCGAGTCTCGCTAAGATTGCCGCCGAGGACCCATCCTTCACGGTGCGGGTTGAACAGGAGACTGGTGAGACCATCATCTCCGGGATGGGGGAGCTCCATCTTGAGATCATTGTCGATCGACTGCTCCGGGAGTTCAAGGTGGACGCCAACGTGGGTCGGCCTCAGGTGGCGTACCGGGAGACCATTACCCGAAAGGTCAGGGCCGAAGGGCGATTCGTCAAGCAGACCGGGGGCCGCGGTCAGTACGGCCATGTCTGGTTGGAGCTCGAGCCCAATGCCCGATCCGGAGGATTCGAGTTCCGGGATCGGACCGTGGGCGGAGTAGTGCCGCGAGAGTACATCGGCGCCGTGGAGCGGGGTGTACGAGGGGCCCTGGATCGAGGAGTGTACGCCGGCTACCCGATCGTGGACGTGAAGATCAGCCTGGTGGACGGCTCGTACCACGAGGTGGACTCATCCGACATCGCCTTCACCATTGCCGGCTCCATGGCAACCAAGGCCGGGGTCAAGGACGGGGCCCCCATCCTGCTGGAGCCCATCATGGCTGTCGAGGTCGTGGTGCCGGAGGAGTTTATCGGCGAGGTGGTGGGCGACTTCAACGGCCGTCGCGGCCGTATCGTCCATTTGGAGACCCGCCCCGGTGTGCAAGTCATAACCGCCTCCGTCCCCCTGGCGGAGATGTTCGGCTACGCTACAGATCTGCGCTCGGCCACTCAGGGACGGGCCACGTTCCATATGCAGTTTTCCCATTACGATCCGGTGCCGCTCTCCATCAGTCAGGAAGTGAGGGCTGCTGCTGCCGGCTGATCTTCGAGGATATGCGGTCCGGGCTGGAGTGAACGGCCCGGCCCGGACAACAGCGTCAGCTCCAAGGAGGGACCGCCATGGGGAAGAGGAAGTTTGAGAGGACGAAGCCGCACGTAAACGTTGGGACGATTGGGCACATTGATCATGGGAAGACGACGTTGACGAGTGCGATCACGAAGCATTTGGCGAAGCGAGGCCTGGCGGAGTACGTTCCGTTTGATCAGATAGACAAGGCGCCGGAGGAGAAGGAGCGAGGGATCACGATAGCGACGGCGCATGTGGAATATGAGACGGGCAAGCGTCACTATGCGCACGTGGACTGTCCTGGTCATGCGGACTACATCAAGAACATGATCACGGGTGCGGCGCAGATGGACGGGGCGATTTTGGTGGTAGCGGCAGATGACGGGCCGATGCCGCAGACGCGGGAGCACATTTTGTTGGCGCGTCAGGTTGGGGTGCCGTACATTGTGGTATTTTTGAACAAAGTTGACATGGTGGATGATGCGGAGTTGATTGAGCTGGTGGAGTTGGAGTTACGGGAGTTGTTGTCGAAGTATGGGTTTCCTGGGGATGAGACGCCGATAGTTCGGGGCAGTGCGTTGAAGGCGTTGGAGAGTGATGATCCTGGGAGTGGAGAGGCGCGGTGTATATTTGAGTTAATGGATGCGGTGGACCAGTATGTACCGGAGCCGGTGCGCGAGGTGGACAAGCCGTTTTTGCTGCCGGTTGAGGATGTATTCAGCATATCTGGGCGTGGGACGGTGGTGACGGGCCGGGTAGAGCGAGGGATTGTGAGGGTTGGCGACGAGGTAGAGATTGTGGGGATACGGCCGACGGTGAAGACGGTGTGCACCGGGGTGGAGATGTTTCGCAAGACTCTGGATCAGGGTCAGGCTGGGGACAATATTGGGGTGCTGCTGCGGGGGATCAAGCGGGAGGAAGTTGAGCGTGGTCAGGTAGTGGCGAAGATGGGGTCGATCACGCCGCACACGCATTTTCGGGCAGAGACGTACGTATTGAAGAAGGAGGAGGGAGGTCGGCACACGCCGTTTTTCAATGGGTATCGGCCGCAGTTTTATTTTCGGACGACGGATGTGACGGGGGTGGTGACGCTGCCCGAGGGCGTTGAGATGGTGATGCCTGGGGACAATGTCTCGATGGAGATCGTGTTGATTGCCCCCATTGCGATGGAGAAGGAGCTGCGGTTTGCCATCCGCGAGGGTGGGCGCACGGTGGGTGCCGGGGTCATCAGCGAGATCGTTAAGTAGACCACGAGAAACGCCACCGAGCATTGGGGTAGAAAGCATGCGGATCATTGTGAGCCTTGCGTGCGCCGAGTGTAAACGGCGCAACTACAGCACGACGAAGAATAAGAGAACGACTCCAGACAAGCTGGAGTTCCGCAAGTATTGCCGATTCTGTGGACACCACACCCCGCACCGAGAGACGAAGTAGACCATGGCGGGTCCGGAGGTTCGCCGGATCTTCCGGCTAGTTGTGGGGGTCGGGGCAGGGGAGTCGTCATTCCAGCGGCGAGGAAGTCGGGGTTGCGACTGCCGGGGCGATTGTTGATCTATATCACCGCTGTTGCAGGCCAGTAGCTCGAACGGCTAGAGCACCGGACTCCAAATCCGGGTGTTGGGGGTTCGAATCCCTCCTGGCCTGCCATTTCTTTTTTGGTGCTTATGAGCAAATCGGGAAAGGTAAAAGCGGGAGTTTCCGAGCCTACGGCTAAGGGTGAGGATCGGGGTGGGGAAGAGAGCGGCGCGAGGCCTGCGACGCCTGGCACCAGTCCGCGGAAAGAGCCGGTAAAGAAGCCCAAGGCGCAGCAGCGAAGCGATGTGAAGAATCGGGCCGTTGCTGCCGTGGACAATGCCAGGCAGTTTCTCCGCGAGGTTCGGGTTGAGCTGACCAAGGTGAGCTGGCCCAGTCGAAGGGATGTCATTGCCTCCACGTCAGTGGTGCTGGTGATCGTCTTCCTGATTGCGGCCTTTTTGGGTCTGGTGGATCTGGGGTTGTCCAGGATCATCAAGCTCGTCCTGAGCTGAGGCCGTTCGTAGACAGGTGAGGCAGTGGCCTCCGTCCTTACCCAAGATCAAGATATAGCCTGATATAGCCTGCCCGCATGGAGAACGGAGAGGTTCCGTGGCGAAACAGTGGTTTATAGTCCACACTTATTCGGGGTACGAGCAGAAGGTCAAGAGCGCCTTGGAAGAGCGGATCAAGGCCCTCGGCAAGGCGGAGCTTTTCGACCAGATCCTTGTGCCTACCGAGAAGGTGGTTGAACTGGTCAAAGGGGAACGTAAGACCTCGGCGCGCAAGTTCTATCCCGGCTACATCTTGGTGCGTATGGAACTCAACGACGAGACCTGGCACATCGTCAAGGATACCCCCAAGGTGACCGGGTTCATCGGCGGGCAAGGGAGGCCGACGGCCCTGAGCGACGAGGAAGCCCAGAAAATCGTCGACCAGATGACAGCGGGTGCGTTGAAGCCCAAGCCCAAGTACCTTCTGGAACGGGGTGACGAGGTGCGGGTGATCGACGGGCCGTTCTTCAACTTCAACGGGGTGGTGGACGAGGTGAATCCGGAAAAGGGAAAGGTTCGAGTTCTGGTGAGCATCTTCGGCCGTTCGACTCCGGTGGAACTCGACTTTGTGCAGGTGACCAAGACTTAGCCTCCCCGCGTGGTGGCTTCCCCCCGGTTACCTGACTCGCGACAACTGGTTACGAAGAGAGGCGAGCTATGGCGAAAAAGGTCATTGCCAATATCAAATTGCAGGTTCCTGCAGGTCAGGCCAACCCTTCGCCCCCAATCGGCCCCGCCTTGGGTCAGCACGGGGTGAATATCATGGAGTTCTGCAAGTCCTTCAACGCCAAGACCCAGGGGCAGGAAGGGATGATCATTCCCGTAGTGATCACGGTCTTTGCGGACCGCTCCTTCACCTACGTCACCAAGACGCCCCCGGCCGCGGTGCTCCTCAAGAAGGCGGCGAAGATCGCCAAGGGCTCCAGCGCGCCTAGTCGCGAGACGGTTGGTACGGTTACGCGGCAGCAGGTGCAGGAGATCGCCAAGCTGAAAATGCCCGACCTCAATTGCAACACGTTGGAGGCTGCGATTCGCACCGTTGAGGGAACTGCCCGCAGCATGGGGATTACTGTCGAGTAGGTTGGAGAGGCGAGATGGCGACGAGAGGAAAGAAGTATCAAAAGGTGAGAGAGGGTCTGGATCTTTCCCGGAAATACGATTTCTCCGAGGCGGTGAATCTGGCCCTTCAGTGCAGCTTTGCCCGGTTTGACGAGAGCGTCGACATGGCGGTGCGACTCGGTGTGGACCCCCGCCGGGCCGATCAAATGGTGCGCGGCACGGTGCTCCTTCCCAACGGCACCGGCAAGACGGTTCGAGTGCTCGCCTTCGCCAAGGGCGAAAAGGAGAAGGAGGCGCTCGACGCTGGGGCCGACTACGCCGGGTCTGAGGAGCTCATCGAGAAGATCAAGGGAGGCTGGCTGGAGTTCGACAAGACGGTGGCCACCCCTGACATGATGGGCGCGGTGGGGAAGATCGGCAAGATCCTCGGACCGCGCGGCCTCATGCCCAATGCCAAGCTGGGGACCGTGACCTTCGAAGTTGCCAAGGTGATCAAAGAAATCAAGGCCGGAAAGATCGAGTTTCGGGTAGAGAAATCGGGAGTGGTACACGCTCCCGTCGGTCGGGTCTCCCTCGGTGCCGAGAAGTTGCTGCAGAACATTGCGAGTTTCATGGACACTATCGTCCGGCTGAAACCGGCTTCCAGCAAGGGTATCTATCTGAAGAGCATCGCCGTCTCCACGACCATGGGCCCGGGAATCAAGATCGATCCGGCCCATGTGAAGGGGCTACTCTCGTAAGGGTCGGCTTGCTGAAAGAACGAGCGAGAGGCTTGTAACGCGAGCGGCCCGGCGACGGACCAATGCTCGCCCATATCACTGACTGCCAAGGTGGGTGCTTTGATTCGTCCATGAAAGTAGGTGCTGGCCCTGCCTGGGCTTCCGAAGAGGGCCCGGCGGGGCGAGAGCCTAAACGACCAGGGGTCGGCCTACCGAGACTGAGCGAGGCGATCCATCAAGAATACGTGGACAACTCCTCTGGTTCACTAAGCACGATTCGAGCTCGCGTTGGCAGAGGAAAGGGGGGAGAAGAGAACTTTGAAGCGCGACGAGAAGCAAGAGCGGATAGCCGAACTGCGTGACAGGTTCATGCGGGCCAAGGCAGCGATAGTCACCGACTACCGAGGGCTTAAGGTCTCGGAGCTCAACGAGCTCCGTCGCAAGCTGAGGGATTCGGGTATCGAGTATCGCGTAGTCAAGAACACCCTCACCAGGCTGGCGGTGAAGGAGACATCGGCACGCCCTCTGGCCGACCACCTGACCGGACCCTGCGCGGTCGCCCTGGGGTACGAGGATGAGGTGACGCCGGCGAAGGTTGTCCTCGATTTCGCCAAGACGAGCGGAAAACTGCAGGTCAAGATGGGGGTCTTGCGGGGGAGACTTATCGACGCCGAGGGCCTCAAGAAGGTGATCACGCTCCCGCCGCGGGCGGAGCTTCAGGCCCAGCTGCTGGGGCTGTTGAACACCATGCCCGCCAGGTTGCTGGGAGTCATGAGCGCCGTTCCGAGAGACTTCGTGAGCGTGCTCGCCGCCACCCCGCGGAACTTCCTGGGCGTGCTCAAGGCGATCGAACGAAAGGCTACCGAGGCTTCGTAACCTGTGAACCACGAAGAACCACGAAATGGAGGAGTTGAACCATGGCGAACATTACCAAGGACGACGTGAAGGAATACATCAAGAACATGCCGGTTTTCGAGCTGGCGCAGCTCATCAAAGAGCTGGAGGAGGAACTGGGAGTAACGGCGGCGGCGCCGATGGCGGCTATGCCCATGGCTATGCCCATGGGCGTCCCTGCGGGGGGTGGCGCTGCCGAGCCGGTCGCTGAGGAGAAGACTGAGTTCGACGTGGTGATCACCGGGGTCGGCGACAAGAAGATTCAGGTGATCAAGGTGGTGCGGGCCATCACCGGTCTCGGCCTCAAGGAGGCCAAGCAGTTGGTCGATGAGCTGCCCGGCAAGGTGAAGGAGGCCATCCCCAAGGAGGAGGCCGCCAACATTGCCAAGCAGCTGGAAGAGGCGGGCGCCACAGTGGAGGTAAAGTAATGCGCCGTTGCGGCGGCGGGGGAGGGCAGAGCGCCTTTCCCCGCGTCCCACTCCACCAGGCCGCCTTCGGGCCCCGCCGCGGGCGACCTGCCCCTCCCGGGGATCGAAGGTTTCCGCCAAAGAGGAGAGAACATGGTAACCTCATTGGCAAGTCAGTACCGCTTGCGAAAAAATCTTGGCAAGATCAAGAGCATCATCGGGATTCCCAACCTGATCGAGATGCAGAGAGAGTCCTACAACCGGTTCCTGCAAAAGGACGTGGACTCCGATCTGCGGATCGACAAAGGGCTGGAGAGCGTGTTCAAGGGGGTCTTCCCCATCCGCGACTTCAGCGGCACCGCCTCCTTGGAGTTCGTCCGCTACAGCATCGGCGAGGTGAAATACGACGTGGCCGAGTGTCTGCAGCGAGGCATGACCTATGAGGCTCCACTCAAGATCACGGTACGCCTCGTGGTCTACGATGTGGAGAAGCAAACCGGCGCCAGGAGCATTCGGGACATCAAGGAGCAGGAGATCTATTTCGGCACTATTCCGCTCATGACCGAGAACGGGACCTTCATTGTCAACGGCACCGAGCGGGTGGTCGTAAGCCAGCTGCACCGGTCCCCCGGGATCTTCTTCGACCACGACAAGGGGAAGACCCACGCCACCGGAAAACTTCTTTACTCGGCGCGGATCATACCGCTTCGGGGCTCATGGATCGATCTTGAGTTTGACCACAAGGACATCCTTTATGTCCGGATCGACCGGCGGCGTAAGTTTCCCGTGACCATCCTGCTTAAGGCTCTTGGTTTCAGCACCGAGGAACTGCTCAACTACTTCTATGCGACCGAGAGGGTCCAACTCACGGAGCACGGGGTCGCCCGACCGGTGGACAGGGATTTTCTTACCGGAGTGAAGGCCCCCATGGATCTCAACCATCCCGAAACCGGCGAGCTTCTCGTGAAAAAGGGCAGAAAACTTGGACAGAAGCTTCTCCGTCAGCTCCAGGAGTCCAAGTTCGAATCCATCCCCTTCCCAGACGACAACCTGGTGGGCCGGGTAGTTGCCCACGACGTGGTGGACGAAACCACCGGCGAGGTGCTCATCCAGTGTAACGAGATTATCACCGAAGACCACCTCGTCGCGCTGCGAGCGCACAGTATCGCCGCAGTGGACCTTCTCTTCATGGACGGCGCCAATGTGAGTCCGTCCTTCCGGAACACGCTTCTTCTGGACAAGGTGGAGGACTCGGACACGGCCACCTTGGAAATCTACCGAAAGCTGCGGCCGAGCAACCCACCGACTCTGGAGGTCTCCAGGGAGTTCTTCAACAATCTCTTCTTCAACCAGGAGAACTACGACCTTTCTGAAGTGGGCCGCCTCAAGCTCAATCAGCAGCTCGGGATCACAGATGTCTCTCTCAGCCTGCGCACCCTCACCAAAGATGACATCCTGAGGGCGGTCCGCAAGCTCCTCGAGATCAAGGATACCCAAGGGGCGGTGGACGATATCGACAACCTCGGGAACCGTCGCGTCCGTGCTGTGGGCGAACTGCTCGAGAACCAGTACCGTATCGGCCTCGTCCGCATGGAGCGGGCCATCAAGGAGCGCATGAGCCTCCAGGAGATCGATGCGCTCATGCCTCATGACCTCATCAACGCCAAGCCGGTGTCGGCGGTGGTCAAAGAGTTCTTCGGCACCAGCCAGCTCAGCCAATTCATGGATCAGACCAACCCTTTGAGCGAGATCACTCACAAGCGGCGCTTAAGCGCCCTCGGCCCCGGTGGTCTCACCCGCGAGCGAGCCGGCTTCGAGGTGCGCGACGTTCATCCCACTCACTACGGGCGGATCTGTCCGGTGGAGACCCCAGAAGGTCCCAACATCGGCCTCATCGTTTCTTTGAGCACCTATGCCCGGGTGAACGAGTACGGTTTCATCGAAACCCCGTACCGCAGGGTGACCAACGGCCAGGTCACCAACGAGGTCGTCTACCTGAGCGCCATGGACGAGGGCAAGCATCCCATCGCCCAGGCCAACGCTCCCCTCGATGCGCGGGGTCGCTTCGTTCTGGATCTCGTGTCGTGTCGGCTTGAGGGCGAGTTCGTCCAGAAGCGCCCCGAGGAAGTGGACTACATGGACGTGAGCCCTGACCAGCTGGTGAGTGTCGCCGCCTCGCTCATTCCCTTCCTGGAGAACGACGACGCCAACCGGGCCCTCATGGGCTCGAACATGCAGCGGCAGGCGGTGCCGCTGCTCCGGGCCAAGGCACCTCTCGTGGGAACAGGGATCGAGGGCGTCGTGGCCAGGGATTCGGGGGTCGCTGTGATCGCGCGGCGCGACGGCCTGGTCGAGGGGGTGGACGCGACGAGGGTTGTGGTCCGTGCTCTCCGGGAGGATGAGGATGAGCGGTCCCTGGCATCAGGCGTCGATACTTACAAGCTCACCAAATTTCAGCGGACCAACCAGAACACCTGCTTCAATCAAAAGCCCATTATTCAACCCGGTCAGCTTGTGCGGAAGGGGCAGATCATTGCCGACGGTCCGGCCACCGAAAACGGCGAGTTGGCACTGGGCCGGAACGTTACCGTGGCCTTCATGAGCTGGGGCGGGTACAATTTCGAGGACTCGATTCTAGTGAGCGAGCGGGTGGTCAAGGATGACGTCTTCAGCTCCATCCACATCGAGGAGTTCGAGCTCATCGCCAGAGACACGAAACTGGGCAAGGAGGAGGTCACCCGGGATATCCCCAACATCGGCGAGGAGGCCCTCAAAAACCTGGACGAGAGCGGCATCATCCGTATCGGCGCCGAGATCAAGCCGGGCGACATCCTGGTAGGCAAGGTGACCCCGAAGGGTGAGACTCAGCTGACGCCGGAGGAGAAGCTCCTTCGGGCTATCTTCGGCGAAAAGGCGGGCGACGTAAAGGACACATCATTGCGCGTGCCGCCCGGGGTGGAGGGAATCGTCATCGATGCCCGGGTCTTCTCGCGGAAAGGGGTGGACAAGGACGAACGAAGCAAGTCCATCGAGGACGAGGAGGTGGCCCGACTTCTCAAGGATCAGCGGGACGAGGTCAAGATCATCAAGAAGAGTGCCCTCACGAAAATTGAGCGACTCGTCGCCGGGAAAAAATCCGCCAAGTCCCTCAAGGAGGGGAAGAAAACTCTAGTCAAGAAGGGCGATGAGTTCACCGCCGACAACCTCGCTCCCCTCGCCCCAGGGCAGTGGTCGGAAATCGAGGTGGCGGGTGATCTCGAGGTCGCCCCGCAGGTGCAGGCGATCTGGGAGACCTACCACGAGCAGGTTGAGCTGGTGCAGATGCTCTTCGAGGATAAGATCGCTAAACTCAAGAAGGGCGATGAGCTCCCGCCCGGCGTGATCAAGATGGTAAAGGTCTATGTGGCCACCAAGCGGAAGCTATCGGTAGGCGACAAGATGGCCGGTCGCCATGGGAATAAAGGCGTGGTGAGTCGCGTGCTCCCCGAGGAGGACATGCCCTACTTTAGCGACGGGACCCCGGTGGATATCGTCCTCAATCCCCTTGGCGTACCCTCGCGTATGAACGTGGGTCAGGTGCTGGAGACTCACCTCGGCTGGGCGGCCAAGGGGATCGGAGAACAACTCGCCCGGTTGCTGGAAGACTATAAGAGCCGGGAGACCGTCGAGGAGAAATTGAAGCGGCTTTACTCCGAACTCGAATTCAATGAGTGCTTTGCCAAGCTGAGCGAGAATGATCTTAAGGCCCTGGCTCCTTACTACCGAGAAGGGTTCCGTTTCGCCAGCCCGGTGTTTGACGGGGCGGAGGAGTCGGAGATCCGGGAGTTCTTGAGAGACGCCAAAGTTCCGGAGTTTGGGCAGACCACCCTGTACGACGGCCGTACCGGCGAGCCGTTCGACCGGCCGGTGACGGTCGGCGTCATGTACATCGTCAAGCTCCACCATCTGGTTGACGATAAGCTCCACGCCCGCTCCATCGGTCCGTACTCGCTGGTCACCCAGCAGCCTCTTGGCGGCAAGGCCCAGTTCGGCGGCCAGCGTCTCGGGGAGATGGAAGTCTGGGCCATGGAGGCCTATGGCGCTGCCCATGCACTCCAGGAGTTCCTTACGGTGAAATCCGACGACGTCGCCGGAAGGACCCGGATGTACGAGAAGATCGTCAAGGGCGAGAACACCCTGGAGGCGGGTCTCCCGGAATCCTTCAACGTCCTGGTGAAGGAGCTCCAGGCCCTTGCTCTCGATGTGCGAC